>JACXTT010002854.1_pt1 | contig 27061 bp, 25 predicted proteins | sample 9270951 | NCBI WGS metagenome assembly JACXTT01 (sample SAMN15532306, study PRJNA645909) | rock metagenome | isolation source: weathered quartz diorite | place: Puerto Rico | collected 2017-06-21 | reverse complement strand
GCTCTTCGCGGGGCTCGGACCTGAAGGGCGGGCCGTCGTGAACATCGACGATTCCTATGGCGTCCGTGTCACGGCGGCGACCAGGGCGCACACCTGGACCTACGCCGTCGATAGGCCCGCCGACCTTCGCGCCGAGGATGTCCGGATCTCGCTGGAAGGAGTGCGGTTCACGGCGCGCACGCCGGTCGGAGCCGTCGCCCTCCGCTCTCCTTTGGTGGGGCGCCACAATGTCTACAATATTCTTGCAGCCGTCGGCGTCGGGTTGGAGCGGGGGATTGCTCTGCCGACGATCGCGGCGGGCGTCGCCAGCCTCACGAACGTGCCGGGACGGTTCGAACGGGTCGAGGCCGGCCAACCCTTCACGGTCGTCGTCGACTACGCGCATACCGAAGACGCCCTGTTCCGACTGCTTACCACGGCGGAGGCGGTCAAGACGGGGCGGATCATCACGGTGTTCGGCTGCGGCGGCGATCGGGACCGAAGCAAGCGGCCCAAGATGGGGCGGATCAGCGCGGTCTACAGCGACATCGTGGTGGTGACCTCCGACAACCCCCGAACCGAGGCCCCCGAGGCCATCATCGGCGAAGTGGTCCCCGGCGTTCAGGCCGGCTTGCGGGAGGCGGGTCGGGGCCGATACGTCGTCCAGGCGGACCGCCGCGCCGCGATCGAGGAGGCCGTGCGGATGGCGCAGCCGGGTGATCTGGTGCTGATCGCGGGGAAGGGCCACGAGACGTATCAGGTTATCGGAAAAAGCAAATACCCGTTCGACGATCGCGTAGTGGCGCGCGAGGCGATCGAGGCTCTGCAGCGATGACCGTCGCGCTGGAGCCAGCGGGATGTACGGAATCAACAACGGACGACACGGTGGCCCTCTTCACAGGCGCTGAAATAGCCGCGATCACCGAAGGCGTGCTCGCTCAGGGTTCGCCCGGAACGGCGATCCGGCGCGTGTGGACGGATTCGCGGACGGTCCGGCGTGGCGACCTCTTTGTGGCGTTGACCGGCGCGCGTTTCGATGGGCACCAGTTTGTCGCGGAGGCGCTCAAGAAAGGTGCCGTCGGGGCCCTTGTGCGGCGTGGATTCAAGCTCCCCGGAACGGCTCTCTTGATCGAGGTCAACGAGTCCCTCCGCGCGTTTCAGGAAGTGGCGCGCGCGTACCGGCGGCGGTTCGACATTCCGGTGGTGGCGGTCAGCGGGAGCAACGGCAAGACAACGACGAAGGACATGATCGCCGCCATCCTGGCCGAACGATTCGTGACGCTGAAGACTGAAGGCAATCTCAACAACCACATCGGAGTGCCGCAGACGCTGCTGCGCCTGGCGCCGCGCCATGAGGCGGCGGTCATTGAGATGGGCATCAGCAGGCCGGGGGAAATGGCGCGTCTCTGCGAGATCGCCGAGCCGACACACGGCGTGTTGACGAACATAGGCCCGACCCATTTGGAAACGCTCGGAGACGTGCGCACGGTGGCCCGCGCCAAAGGCGAGATGCTTGTCGCGCTGCCGCCCGACGGGACGGCCGTTCTCAATGCCGACGACGCTTTTTACGGCGAACTCTGCGCGCGGGTACGGGGACGCGTCCGCTCGTTCGGGTTTTCCGAGCGAGCCGATGTGCGGGCCCTTGACGTCGAGACGCGGGGGCCGTCCTCCACGATCCTGCGCGTCGGCGTGCGCGATCGCGCCCGCCCGTTTTCGGTCAGCCTGGCGGTCGCGGGCGCCCACAATGTCGCCAACGCGCTGGCCGCGGCGGCGGCGGGACTCGCCGTCGGGGTCGGCGAAGGCGCGATTCGTACGGGCCTCGCCCGCTATCGTCCGGCCAACATGCGCTCCGAGGTGCGCCGGTGGCGGGGCGTGACGGTGCTGAACGATTGCTACAACGCCAACCCGGCATCCATGCGGGCCGCTCTCCGGTGGTTGAGCGAGGTCAAGGGAACCGGCCGGGCGATTGCCGTGTTGGGCGACATGCTGGAACTCGGTGGAGAGACCCAGCAGGCCCATCGGGAGATCGGGGTGGAGGTGGTGCGCCTGGGGACCGACTATCTGTTGACGGTCGGAGCGTCGGCGGCCGGCATTGCGGAAGGCGCGCGCGGGGCAGGGATGCCGGCAGGCTGCGTGATCACGGCGCCGGACCATGGCGTCCTGGCCGGGCGGCTCCGGGGGATTCTTCGCAAGGGCGACGTGTTGCTCCTTAAGGGCTCGCGCGGGGCGCGGATGGAACGCGTGCTGGAGGCGCTGGGATAATGCTTTATCTTTTGCTCTACCCGCTCCATACGCAGTTCTCGATCTTCAACGTCTTCCGCTACCTGAGTTTCCGGATCATCTATGCCGCGCTCACGGCTTTTTTACTGGTGTTCGTCCTGGCGCCGCCGCTCATCCGCGAGTTGCAGAGCTACGGCATCGGGCAGAAGATCCGCGACGACGGTCCCAGCCGGCACCAGGTGAAAGGGGGGACTCCCACCATGGGCGGCGTACTGATTCTGTTCGCGGTGATCCTCGCGACGCTGCTCTGGACCGACTTGACAAGTCGCTACGTCTGGCTGGCGGTGTTCGCGATGATCAGCTTCGGCGCGGTCGGCTTCTGGGACGATTATCTCAAGACCGTCCGGGGCAGAAATCAGGGGCTGACGGCCGCGCAGAAGATCGTCGCGCAAGCCGTCGTCGCGCTCGGCATCGGCGCGTTGTTCTATTCCCTGCCGGCCTATTCCACGAAGCTGAGCGTGCCCTTCTTCAAGGCGTTCACCCCCGACATCGGGCTGTTTTACATTCCCTTCGCCGTCTTGGTCATCGTGGGGGCCTCCAATGCCGTCAATCTCACGGACGGGCTGGACGGGCTGGCCATCGGGCCGATCATGGTCGCCGCCATGGCCTATACGGTCGTGGCTTATGTATCGGGGCACAAAGTCTTTGCCGACTACCTCCTGATTCCCTACATCGAAGGCTCGGGAGAACTCGCGATCTTTACCGGGTCCATCGTCGGCGCCAGCCTGGGGTTCCTCTGGTTCAACACCTATCCGGCGTCGGTGTTCATGGGAGACGTGGGCTCGCTGCCGCTGGGCGCGGCGCTCGGCACCGTCGCGGTCATCAGCAAGCATGAGCTGCTGCTGGTGCTGGTCGGTGGCGTGTTCGTGATCGAGGCGCTTTCGGTGATCTTCCAGGTGGTGTCGTACAAATCGCGGGGCAAGCGGGTCTTTCTCATGGCGCCCATTCATCATCATTTCGAGCTGAAGGGCTGGGAAGAGCCCAAGGTGGTGGTGCGTCTGTGGATCATCGCCATGCTGCTGGCCTTGTTCAGTCTGAGCACGTTGAAGTTGCGATGAGTGTGATGATGAGCGAACAGACGTCGCTGGAAGTCGCCGGGAAGAGGGTCGCCGTCATTGGGCTGGGACGGAGCGGCCAGGCGGCGGTCCGTCTGCTCCAGCGTCTGGGCGCACACGTGACCGTCGCGGATCAGAAGCCGTCGTCGGATTTGACGGCCGCGTTGGGCGGACTTCCCACCGGAACGGTGGAGATTCACGGCGCCGGGGACTATGAATCGGCGCTGCACGGAGCGGAGGTCGTGGTAGTCAGCCCGGGTGTGCCGTTGACGCTCGATCCCCTTCGACGGGCGCATGCGTCCGGCGTGCGCATCATCGGGGAACTGGAACTCGCATCGCGCCATATCACGGGGAGGATTCTCGCGGTGACCGGGACGAACGGGAAAAGCACGACGGTGACGTGGATCGGCGAATTGCTGCGGGGCGCGGGCTACGATCCGTTCGTCGGCGGCAACCTGGGAACGCCGCTGGCAGAAGCGGCCCTGGCTTCGCTCGACGGCAAGGCCTGGGACCTCGTGGTTGCCGAAGTGTCCAGCTTTCAACTGGAGACGATCGAGACGTTTCGTCCCTGGATCGGAGCGATCCTGAACGTCACGCCGGACCATCTCGACCGCTATCCCTCCATGGAGACGTATGCCGCGGCCAAGCTGCGGCTGTTTGAAAATCAAGACGACGCGGACTATGCGGTCCGCAACGCCGATGATCTTTGGCTGTCGCGCTTGTCAGTGGTCTCGCGCGGCGCGCGGATCGAGTTCAGCCGGACCCGTGCGGTCGAGCGGGGGGTGCACTTGGACGGGGATGTGATTGTGTCGAATCTGTACGGGCGACGCGATGAAGTGTGCCGGGTAGGCGCATTACAGGTCAGGGGCGCGCACAACATTGAGAACGCGATGGCCGCCGCCGCCGTGGCCTCGCTCGCCGGCTGTCCCATGGAAGCCGTCACCCGGGGATTGCCAACCTTCCGCGGGCTGGAGCATGTCATGGAGGTCGTCCGCGTCCTGCGCGGCGTGGCTTACATCAACGATTCCAAGGGCACTAATGTGGATGCGACGATCAAAGCCCTGGAGAGCGTGCCGGCTCCCGTCATTCTGATCGCCGGCGGCAGGGAGAAGGGCGGCGAGTATCCGGGGCTGGCCGAGGCGGTCCGGCGCAAGGCCAAGCGGGTCATCCTGCTCGGCGAGGCGCGCGCCCGTCTGCGCAAGGTCCTGGCGGGAGCCTGCCCGCTCACGGAGGCCGCTACCCTGGCCGAGGCGGTTCGGGATGCGGCGGCGGCGGCGACTGCGGGCGATACCGTACTGCTGTCTCCGGCTTGCGCCAGCTTCGACATGTTCACAGACTATAAGGAGCGAGGACATCGGTTCAAGGAGTCGGTGCATGGGCTGGGCTGATCAACAGGCCATGACACTGCGCTGGCCGGACGCCGGCGTGGCCGAACGTCCCCGGCGCGGGGATCAAACCATCCTGTTGGTGACGCTTCTCCTCGTCGCCGTCGGTCTGGGCATGATTTACAGCGCGAGCGGTGTCATGGCCCACAAACGTTTCGGCGATGCCTCGTATTTTCTCAAACGGCAAATGCTCTGGCTCGTGGTCGGCCTGGTATGTCTGCTGGCCGTGGCGAGGACCGACCTGAACACGCTCCGGCGATGGGCGGTGCCGCTGCTGTTTCTGGGCCTGCTCGGGATCGTGCTGGTGCTGATCCCCGGCGTCGGCGTCACGGTCAAGGGCGCACGCCGCTGGCTGCGGATCGGCACGTGGACGATCCAGCCGTCCGAGCTGATGAAAGTGGGACTTCTCCTCTACATGGCGCATTACCTGGCGAAGAAAGGCTCCCGCCTCGACGATTTTTGGCGCGGTTTTATGCCGCCGCTGGTCGTGACCGGCGCGATCATCGGGCTCGTCCTGATCGAGCCGGACATGGGCACCGCCGCCGTGATTGGGCTGGTGACGCTGGGCTTGCTGTTCGCCGGGGGGGCGCGCCTGGGCCATCTGATGCTGATCGGTCTCGCGGTCCTGCCCGTGCTCTATCTGCTCGTCATGCGGGTGGCGTACCGCCGCCAGCGCATCTTGAGTTTCCTGGACCCCTGGAGCGACCCTACCGGATCGGGGTTCCAGGTGATCCAGTCGTTTCTCGCGCTGGGCAGCGGAGGCCTGTCCGGCGTAGGGCTGGGGGAGGGCCGGCAGAAGCTGTTCTATCTGCCGGAGCCGCACACCGATTTCGTGCTGTCGGCGCTCGGCGAGGAAGCGGGATTTCTGGGCACGATCGCGGTGCTGTTGCTGCTCGGGTGGTTCGTGGCGAGAGGCTTCGCGATCGCCCTGGAAGCCGACGATCCCTTCGCCCGGTATCTGGCCTTGGGCGTCAGCTTTTTTGTCGGCTTCCATACGTTGATCAACGTGGGGGTGATCACGGGGCTGCTGCCCACGAAGGGCTTGACGCTGCCGTTCCTGAGTTACGGGGGGTCGTCCCTGGTGGTCAACATGATCGGGACCGGGCTCCTCATCGCGGTTTCCCGGAACCGGCCGCCGATTTGATCGTCGGATGCGCGTGATCATTGCAGCCGGGGGCACCGGCGGCCATCTGTATCCGGGGGTGGCGTTGGCCCGCGAGTTCGAGCGGCAGAGGCCCGGCAGCGAGGCGATCTTTGTGGGAACGACGCGTGGATTGGAGACGAAAGTGGTGCCGAAAGAGGGCTTCGAATTGATTACGGTCGCGGCGCGGGGAGTCATGGGCAAAGGTACCGGCGGAGCGGTGCAAGGCCTGGCGATGGTTCCGCTCGGCGTCGCGCAGTGCCTTGCGGTCTGCCGGAAGCGGAGGCCCGACCTCGCGATCGGCGTCGGCGGCTATACGAGTCCGCCGCTGATCTTGGCGGCGTTTCTCCTGGGGATCAAGCGCGTCATCGTGGAGCCGAACGTTCATCCCGGCGTGGCCAATCGCGCGCTCTCGCCGATCGCGAACCTCATATTCGTGTCGTTCGCGGACACGGCCTCCTATTTCGGATCGGCTAAGACCCGGATCGTGGGCACGCCGATCCGCCGCGAGTTTCTGGAGGTGCCGGCTGGGGACTCTGAAGCAAAAGGCCTGACAGTACTGGTTCTCGGCGGCAGCCAGGGCGCCCGTTCTATCAACCGGGCGATGGTCGTGGCCTTGCCCGCGTTGATCGCCGCGCATCCCGGCCTGCGGGTGATCCATCAGACCGGCGAACGCGACTACGAAGATGTGGCCTCCGCCTACCGAAGTTACCGGACGGCAAATCAATCTCCCGCCCAGATCGAAGCCGTGCCGTTCCTCTACGACATGCCGCGCCGGTTCCGGCAGGCGGACCTGATCATCAGCCGGTCGGGTGCGACGACGGTGGCCGAGATCACGGCGTGCGGAAAGCCGGCCATCCTGGTTCCGTTTCCCCATGCCGTCCACGGGCACCAGGAATGGAACGCCCGCGTGCTGGAACGGGCCGGCGCGGCCCAGGTGATCGTGGACGCGCGTCTCTCCGGCGAGGCGCTGGCGAATGCGGTCTCGGCCCTGCTCGCGCGGCCCGACCGTTTGCGCGAGATGGCACGATGCAGCAAGTCATTGGGGCAGGCCGATGCGGCGGAGCGCATCGTGTCGGCATGCCGGGAGCTGGTGGGTGCGGGAGGGGCGTCCGCAGACGGGGCCCCCTCCCGTGGAATGGACTGACGTGCCGCGATGTTCAGGAAGATCCAGCATATCCATTTCGTCGGCATCGGTGGGGCCGGGATGAGCGGCATTGCGGAGGTGCTCTTGACCCTCGGCTATCACGTCACCGGATCGGACGTGCATGAATCCGAAACAGTCCAGAGGATCCGCGCGCTCGGCGGCACCGTCTTCATCGGGCATGACGCCGTGAACATCGGCTCCGCGCAGGTGGTCGTGATCTCCGCGGCGGTCTCCCCGACGAACCCCGAAGTCCTGGCCGCCAAGGCCAAGATCGTGCCGGTCATCCCGCGCGCCGAGATGCTGGCCGAGCTCATGCGGCTCAAATACGGCGTGGCCATCGCCGGCGCGCACGGCAAGACCACCACGACCTCGCTCGTCGCGAACGTGCTGGCGGAAGGCGGACTCGATCCCACGATCGTGATCGGAGGCAAGGTCAACGCGCTGGGCAGCCACGCGCGGCTGGGACGCGGCGATCTGTTGGTTGCCGAAGCGGACGAGAGCGACGGGTCGTTCATGAAGCTCTCACCGACCGTCGTGGTCGTGACCAACGTGGATCAGGAGCACCTGGACTACTACAAGACCATGGAGCGGCTCTGCGAGGCCTTCCTGGACTTCATCAACAAGGTTCCCTTCTACGGCTTGGCGGTCCTCTGCGCCGACGATCCGCATCTTGGCGCGCTCCTGCCCCGCGTGGCCAAGCGGTACCAGACGTATGGCTTGACGGCGGCGGCCGATCTGGTCGGCTCCGACATCGAACTCCACGTCGGCGTTGCGGAATTCTCGGCAAGTCTGCGCGGGGAGTCGCTGGGCCGGTTCCGCGTGGCGATGCCGGGCAAGCATAACGTCTGCAACGCGCTGGCGGCGATCGCCGTCGGCCTGGAACTGGGCGTGTCCATTCCGCACATCCGGCAGGCACTGGAGGGGTTCCGGGGAGTCGAGCGGCGATTCCAGATCCTGGGCGAGAAGGGCGGGATCATGGTAGTGGACGACTACGGGCACCATCCGACGGAGATCAAAGCGACGCTCGCCGCGGCCAAGAACGGTTGGGGCCGGCGCCTCGTGGTGCTCTTCCAGCCGCATCGGTTCACCCGGACGCGGGACTTGCTCAACGAATTCCCCCAGGCGTTCCGGCAGGCGGACCAGTTGTTTCTCACCGACATCTACCCGGCGGGAGAAGCGCCGATTCCCGGCGTGACCGGCGAGCGGCTCGCCGAAGCCGTCCGGGCGGCCGGAACGCCGCCGATGACCTATATCCCCCGGAAGGATCGGCTTGTCGAGGCGGTGATCCCGCATCTGAAGCCGGGCGACGTGGTGGTGGCGCTGGGGGCCGGCGATATCGGCCAGATCGGCCGGGCGCTCTACGAACGGTTGGGATGAGGAGAACGATCGGCATGAGCGAAATTCGGGCTGCGCTGACCGGGGTGAAGGGCGCAGTGCGGTTCCACGAACCGATGAAACGGCACACCTCCTTCCGGATCGGCGGCCCGGCGGATGCCTACATCGAGCCGGAGGACGAGGGCGCGTTGTGCCGTCTGATGGCGCAGGCGCGCAAGGCGAAGGTGCCCGTGTTCGTAATGGGCGGAACGAACCTCCTCGTCCGCGACGGCGGCATCAGAGGGATCGTGGTGCGCCTCACCAAACTCGACCGGATCGAAGAGCATGAGGGCGGACGCCTCTACGTTGAAGGCGGGGTCGGCATGCCGCGCCTGCTCAAGCATGCCCTGCAGCGCAAGCTTGCGGGGCTCGAGTTCGCGGCCGGCATTCCCGGGACCCTGGCCGGGTCCGTCGTCATGAACGCCGGGACGCGGCTGGGAGAGATGCAGGACGTTGTGGAGCGGGTGCGCATGGTGACGCCGGCCGGAGGGATCCGGGAACTGTCCGCCGATGAGGTGGGGTTCGAGTACCGTCGGACCCGACTTCCCAGAGGCATTGTGGTGGGGGCCTGGCTGCGGCTCCGATGGGATGCCCGATCCCGCATGGACTCGGTGGTCAAGGATTCGTTGCGGCGGCGAAAGGCCACCCAGCCGCTCGCGTTGCCGAATGCCGGCTGCGTCTTCAAGAATCCGGGCGGCGATCCGGCCGGCCTGCTGATCGAAACGGCCGGCCTGAAGGGCGCGCAGGTGGGTGACGCGCAGGTGTCCACCCTGCATGCCAACTTCATCATCAACCGCGGCCGCGCCACCGCGCGCGACGTCCTGTCGCTGATCCGGAAGGTCGGCCAGGCCGTCGAACGGACATCGGGGGTGACCTTGCAGCTCGAGGTCAGGATCGTGGGACAGGCGTGAAACTCCTCACCGCCAAGCGCGTCGCGGTGCTGATGGGCGGACAGTCCGCCGAGCACGAAATCTCCATCCGGAGCGGCCGGGCGGTGTGGACCGCCCTGATCCGGAAGGGATACGACGCGATCCCGCTTGAAGTGGATTCCTCCGTCGTCGCGCGCCTGCGGGAAGTCCGGGGCCAGATCGCCTTCATCGCCCTGCACGGCCCGGGCGGGGAGGACGGCACGATCCAGGGCCTGCTGGAAGTGCTCCGTATTCCCTACACCGGCTCGGGCGTGCAGGCCTGCGCCGTGGCGATGGACAAGGCGATGACCAAGGTCCTGCTGGAGGAGAGCGGAATTCCGGTCCCGCGCGGGTTTGTGCGGGAGCAGCACGCGCGCCGGAAGCCCTTGCCCCACGGCTTCAAGTTTCCGCTCGTCGTCAAGCCGGTCAGCCAGGGCTCGACGTTCGGGATCACGATCGTCCGCAAGCGCCGCGATCTGAATAAGGGTTTTGAAGCCGCGTTTGCCTACGGACCCACAGCTTTGATCGAGGAGTATATCGATGGTCGTGAGCTCACCGTCGGGATTCTGAACGACAAGCCGCTGCCCGTGGTCGAGATCATCCCCCGGAGCGGGTTTTACGATTTCGCGGCCAAGTACACCCCCGGCGCCAGCGTCTACAAAACGCCGGCCCCCTTGCCGAGCCGGACGACGAAACTGCTCCACGCACTCGCCCTGCAGGCCCATCACCGCCTCGGATGCAAAGGGGCGACCCGCGTAGATTTCAGGCTGGATCGGAAAGGGCATCCCTTTCTCCTGGAAATCAATACGGTGCCGGGGATGACCGAGACGAGCCTGTTGCCCATGGCGGCGAAGGCCGCGCGCCTGTCTTACGAGGACATGGTCGAGGCGATTCTGGAATCGGCGCTCGAGCGCGAGACCGGTTGGGCGCCGCGGAGGAATCGCGGATGATCAAACGCGTTCGACCGAACCGCAAACGGAATCCGGGCGCGTGGTCCCATCATCCGGGGAACGGCCTGCTGTTGCACATCGTGCTCGGGCTCATGCTCCTCGCGGCGGTCGGAGCCGGAGGCTGGTACGGCTGGCGGCAGGCGGGCCCGGAAGTGCTGGCCTGGGCGGATCAATTCTTCGAGATCAAGGTGGTGGAGATCACGAGGACGGAGCGGATCTCGCGGGATGATGTGCTTGCGATGCTCGATCTGGAACCGGGCCGCGGCCTGTTGCTGATCGATCTGGTGCAGGCGCAGCGATCCCTGGAGACGCATCCGTGGATCAGACGCGCCGTGGTCCGGCGGGTGTTTCCCGATACCCTCGTGGTGGAACTGGACGAGCGCGAACCGGTCGCCGTGCTGAGGACCGGGGCGGGCGGTCGTGAATTTCTGCTGGACCGCGACGGGACGCTCATCTCCGAGGGGGTGCCGGCGGCCGATGAAGGCCTGCCGATCCTGACGGGCGTGGATTACGCGGATGCGATTCTGGAGACCGGCGATACGGCGACGCGCGTCCGCTCGGGCATCGCGCTGGCCGGCCTGCTTGACCGGTCGGGTGTGGGGCGCACGGAAGTGGATCTTCGCCGGCCCGGAGACATGGTGGCCTACTACTCCGGGCTCCGGCTGCGGTTCGGCGAGGGAGACTTCGGGGACAAGGTGGACCGGTATCGTCAGGTGTCGGATCGCGTGATCGACCGCTGGGTCGCCCAAGCGAAGGCCGCGCCGGCGCGCCGGGTGGAGGTGGACCTCAGGTTCCAGGACAAGGTCATTGTGCGGGAAGGGAGGTGAGGCTGGGCGTGGCAAAACGAGACCACATCATCGTGGGATTGGACATCGGGACCACCAAGACGCGCGCGATCGTGACGGAAGTGCGCGGCACGGGTGAAGCCCATGTCATCGGCGTCGGGACCAGTCCCTCCCGGGGGCTCCGCAAGGGTATGGTCGTGAATATCGAGAGCACGGTCGACTCGATCCGCCAGGCCGTGGAAGACGCCGAGGTGATGTCGGGCACGCAGATCAACTCGGTGTACGTCGGCATCGCCGGCAGCCACATCAAAGGCGTCAATTCCGAAGCCGCGGTGGCCGTGAAAAGCGGCGAGGTTCTGCGGGGAGACATCTCGCGCGCGGTGAAAGCGGCACGGTCGTCCGCCCTCATCCAGCCCGACCACCGGGTGCTGCACGCGCTCCCGCGCGGTTTCATCCTGGACGAGCAGGACGGGATCAAGGATCCGACGGGCATGTCGGGGTCTCACCTGCGCGTCAACGTGCACATCATCACGGGCGCCGTGACGGCGATCCAGAATCTCGTCAAGAGCGTCGAGAAAGCGGGGCTCGACGTGATCGGCGTCATCCTGCAGCCGCTGGCTTCCAGCGAGGCCGTGCTCACGGACGACGAGCGGGAGCTGGGCGTGGCGATGGTGGACATGGGCGGCGGCACGACGGACCTGGCGATCTTTGCCGAGGGCAGCGTGATGCACACGGCCGTGATTCCGGTGGGCGGCAACCACTTCACCAACGACATCGCGATCGGCCTCAAGACGCCGGTTCCCGATGCGGAACGGATCAAGACGAAGTTCGGGTGCGCGATGGCCTCTCTCGTCAAGGACGATGAGATGATCGACGTCCCCAGCATGGGCGGACGGCCTGCGCGCTCGCTCTCCCGGCGGGTGCTGGCCGACGTGGTCGAGCCGCGCGCGGAAGAGATGTTCGATCTGGTGGCGCGGGAGATCAAACGGGCGGGCTATGAAGGGATCGTGGCGGGTGGCGTGGTAATCACCGGCGGCACTTCGATGATGCAGGGCATGACGGATATGGCGGAACGCGTGCTGGACCTGCCAGCGCGGCAGGGCGTCCCCAGCGGGGTCGGCGGCCTGCACCAGCAGGTGGACAACCCCATGTACGCGACGGGCGTCGGCCTGATCCTTCACGCCCTGCACCATCAGGACGATCTGGCGATGAACGGGCGACGGCACCGGCGCGGGCTGTGGCGGGCCGTCGAAGGGATGAAAGGGTGGTTCCGTGAATTCTTTTAAAATAGAAAAGGGGGGACAGCGCATGTTCCAGCTTGAAGAGAAAGATACAATCGCGGGCGCGAAGATCAAGGTGATCGGCGTGGGCGGCGGCGGCGGGAACGCCGTCAATACGATGATCGCGGCCGGCTTGGAGGGTGTCGAGTTCATCGCGGTCAACACGGACATGCAGGCCCTGGGCATTTCGCGGGCGCCGACGAAGATCCACATCGGCAAGAACGGACTCGGCGCCGGCGCGGATCCCGAGGTCGGGCGCGACGCGGCGCTCCAGGACGCCGACAAGATCCGCGACGTGCTCCAGGGGGCCGACATGGTGTTCATCACGGCGGGCATGGGCGGCGGGACCGGGACCGGCGGTGCGCCAATCATCGCCAGCATCGCCCGTGAGCTCAACGCGCTCACGGTGGCGGTCGTCACCAAGCCCTTTCTGTTCGAACTGGGCAAGCGGACGGCGCGGGCGGAAGAGGGCCTGCGGGAACTGCGGAAGCACGTGGACACCGTGATCGTGATTCCGAATCAACGCCTGCTGGGGATCGTGGATAAGACCACGCCGCTGAAGGAAGCGTTCAAAGTGGCCGACGACGTGCTCCGGCAGGCGATCAAAGGCATCGCCGACGTCATCACGACCCCGGGGCTCGTCAACGTGGATTTCGCGGACGTGCGCACGGTCATGGGCCACATGGGGCGCGCGGTGATGGGCATGGGCGTGGCGAACGGCGCCAACCGCGTCACCGAGGCCACGCAGCGGGCGATCTGCAGCCCGCTCCTCGAGGACGGCTCGATCGACGGCGCGCGCGGGGTACTGCTGAACATCACGGGCGGGCCGAGCCTGTCGCTCCATGAGCTGGACGAGGCCTCCTCGATCATCGCCCAGTCCGTGGACCCGGACGCCAACATCATCTTCGGCGCGGTGATCGACGAGCGGCTGGGCGAGGAAGTAGTCATCACCGTCATCGCCACAGGGTTCGAGCGCGATCAGTCGGCCGCCAAGCCGGCGCCCCGGCAGGCGTCGCTTCCGACGATCGCGTCCAAGGAAGCAGACGTGCGCGAGCTGCATCCTAAGCCGAAGCCGATGGACCGCCCGGCCTTCCTGCGGCGCGGCCCCGCGGCGCGCGATCTGGCGGAACGGTCTGACCGATCGGACCGGCCGATGCTGGCATCGGAAGATGAATGGGACGTGCCAACGTTCTTGCGCCGGCAAGCTGACTAGGGGGAGAGAACCATGCTCAGCACGCTCGATTCGATTATCACCGTGCCTCTCTTCGCCAAGGGGACCATCGGCGTCTGCCATTATTTCGGGACGAAGATCGCGCCCGGCCCGCCGGCGACCGCGATGGGCGGCCCGGCCGTCCGCGTGGTGACCGTCCGCCAGGTTCACGGAACCGACGTCCTGGTGCTCGACCGCAAAACGGCGGGATCGCGCGCCCTCGCCGGTGTGCCGGCCTCAGGGGGCCACGACGCCATCGTGACCAACCAACCGGGAGTCCTGGTCGCAATCGAGACGGCGGACTGCGTACCCATCCTGCTGCTGGACCCGTCCAAGGGCGTATACGCCGCCGTGCATGCCGGCTGGCGCGGCACGTTGGGGAGCATCGTGGAGAAAGCCGTGGCGGTGATGCAGAGCCGATTCGGGTGTCACGTCCGGTCGATCCGGGCGGCCATTGGGCCCTCGATCGGGGTCTGCTGCTACGAAGTCAATGGAACCGTGCTGACGCCGTTGAAGCGGGGCTTTCCCTATTGGGCGAATGTCGTGGAGAACGTGAAAGGGACGAAGGCCCATCTCGATCTGCGCGGCTTCAACCACCGTCAGTTGGAGGACGCGGGCATCAGCCCTGACAGGATCGAAACGGTGAACCTCTGCACGGCCTGCCACCCGGACCTTTTTTACTCGTACCGCCGGGACGGTGCGAGGACGGGCCGCATGATGAGCGGCATCGGGCTGACCGCCGTCCTGTCCTGACAAATCCGGTCCCCATTGCGTACAATGGAGCGATACGGGGTCGGGCATGATAGACGCGGGGGAGAGGGGGAGACGAGCCGCCGGTGAACTCAAGGAACGGCTGGATGCGGTGCGGGCGCGGATCGAACGGGCCGCCCGTCGCGCCGGTCGGGATCCCGGCGCTGTCACACTCGTCGCTGCGTCGAAGACCGTTCCCGTCGAGCGCCTGGCGGAGGCGGTGGCCTGCGGGTGCCGGATATTCGGCGAGAACCGTGTCCAAGAGGCACTGGCCAAGATCGAGGCCATGAAGGAATATTCCGAAATCGAATGGCATCTCATTGGGCCGCTCCAGCCCAACAAGGTGAAGCATGCGGTCGGCCGGTTTGCGTTGCTCCATGCCGTGGATCGGCTGGATGTGGCCGAGCGCCTGAATCGCGCGGCGAGGGAGCGCGGGATTACCCAGCGTGCCCTGCTGGAGGTGAACGTGGCGGGCGAGCAGACGAAGCATGGATTCCGGCCCGACGACCTGAAAAGCGCGGCTGAGCGGATGGGGACGTTCGAAGGGCTTCGAGTCCTTGGATTGATGGCGGTCCCGCCGCCGACAGACAAGCCAGAAGACACGCGGCCCTATTTCCGGCGCCTGCGTGTTCTGGCGGAAGAGGTGGCGGCCCTAGGGCTACCGGGTGTCTCGATGCAGGAACTGTCCATGGGCATGTCGTCGGATTTTGAAGTGGCGATCGAAGAGGGGGCCACGCTGGTCCGGGTCGGGACGGCGCTGTTCGGGCCGCGTCCTGTACACTAAGGGAGAGCATGCTCAAACTCGCGATTATCGGCGGCGGCAACATGGGGGAGGCCCTCGCGGCCGGCCTGTTGGCGGACGGCGTCGTGACGCCGTCCGGGCTCTGGGTCACGGATGTCGCGGCCGACCGGCTCGAGGCGTTGAGCCAGCGCTATGCCGTCAGGACCGGCGGCGACAACGGCGAGGCGGCGTCCTGGGCGGGTGTGGTCGTCCTGGCGGTCAAGCCCCAGGTAATGGATCGGGTCCTTGACGAGCTCAAGGATCGTCTCTCCAAGCAAACGCTGATCGTTTCGATCGCGGCCGGTATTCCATTGTCGCGGATCGCGGCGCGGCTGGGCGGGACACGCAAGCTGGTGCGCGTGATGCCCAACCAGCCCTGTCTCATCCGCGCCGGGGCGTCGGCCGTGGCCGTCGCGCCGTCCGTGTCCCCGGAGGAGCGGGCCCAGGCCGTGCGCTTGTTTGAAGCGCTGGGGAAAGTGGTCGTTGTTGAGGAGCGGTTGATGGACGCGGTCACCGGTCTCAGCGGCAGCGGCCCGGCTTATGTCTTCCAGGTGATCGAAGCGCTGGCGGACGGGGGCGTCAAGATGGGATTGCCGCGGGAGACCGCGTTGACGCTGGCGGCCCAGACCGTGTTCGGCGCGGCCAAGCAATTGATCGAGACGGGGGAGCACCCGGCGCGCCTGAAGGACAAGGTGGCCTCGCCCGGCGGGACGACCATCGCGGGTCTGCACGCGCTGGAAACGGGCGGCGTCCGGTCGGCGCTGATCGCGGCCGTCGAGGCGGCGACGAAACGGTCGGAAGAACTCGGCCTGGGCTGATGTTCGTCGCGGGTAATTTCCTGACGGCCCTGGCGATGGTCCTGCACATGCTCCTGCAGGCCTACATCTGGGTGGTGATCATCCGGGCGCTGATCAGCTGGGTGAACCCGGATCCGTGGAATCCGATCGTCCAGATGCTGAACCGGCTGACCGATCCGCTGCTGGAGCCGATCCGGCGCCGGATGTTCCGGATGATGGGGTATGGAGGCATGGGCATCGATATTTCGCCGCTGATTCTGATCGCGGGAATCTATTTTCTGGATTTCTTTCTGGTGGAGACGTTAAATGACATCGGAAGGAGGCTCCGATAGGCCATGAAAATCACGCCGCTGGACATTCAACAGAGGGAGTTCAAAGGGAGGTTCCGGGGGTACGACCGCGAAGAGGTCCAGGCCTTTCTGCGATCCGTCTCCCAGAGCGTCGAGGAGATGTTCAAGGAAAACGCCCTGCACAAGGAGCGGGCCGACAAGCTGTACCAGGAGGTCGTCGAACTGCGCAAGAAGGAGACGAGTCTCAACGAGCTGCTTGTGACCACGCAGACGATGGCGGAGTCTCTCAAGGAGACGGCGCGCAAGGAGGCCGATCTGATCCTGCGCGAAGCGGAGATGAAGGCCGAGGATCTTCTGAAGAGCGCCCACGTGGACTTCCGGACGCTCCAGCGGGACATTCTGGATCTGCGCAAGGAGCGGGTGCTGGCGCTGGAGAAGCTGCGGTCCATGCTGCAGTCTTTCTCCAAGGTGATCCAGATGGAGGAGATGGACGTGAACTCCCTGATGGGCGAAGGCTCCGTCAAAGATATCGCCGGTGGGCGGTAAGGCGGCCGCCCGGCCGCAGGCCACCCTGTCCGTCCGCGTCCAGCCCCGGGCCTCCCGCAACGAGGTGGCGGGCCTGCTCGGTGCAACCCTCAAGCTCCGATTGACGGCGCCTCCGGTCGAGGGCGAAGCCAACGACGCCTGTCTCGCCTTTCTCGCCAAGCTCCTCGATGTTCCTCAGGCGCACATCGAAATTCTCAAAGGCGCCCGCTCCCGCACCAAACTCATCCGCATCACCGGTTTGACGCAAGTGGAAGTCAGCGCCCGACTCGCGAAAAATGGCTGATCCGATCGCTCAGAAGATGCAGGAGGGGGTGGACCAGGGGGTTTTCCCCGGCGGGGTGCTGCTGGTGGAGCACAAGGGGCAGACAGTCCACCACGCGGCGTACGGGTCCGCGTGCTTGCTGCCGGAGCGTGAGCCGGCGACCGTGGACACGATCTATGATCTGGCCTCTCTGACCAAGCCGATTACAACCGTGACGGCCGTTGCGTTTCTTGCGGCCACCGCCAGGCTCGGCCTGGACGATCCGCTGGAGCGGTTCGTCCCTGAGCTGACGCAGGATGACTTGCGGCGGGCGACGATCCGCCATCTCCTGACGCATACGTCGGGCCTTCCCGCATGGCGTCCGCTGTATGAGCTGATTGCACCGGACGGCAAGCGGTTGAGAGAGAAGCCGTTGTCGGTCAGACGGGCCGCCGTCTACGACGCCATTCATCGCGAGCCCTTGGTCGAGACCGTGGGCCGCCGCTGCCTCTACAGCGATCTGGGGTTCATCCTGCTCGGCGAGATCGTGGAGCGGATCGTGAAACAGGAGTGGGCGGCCTTCTGCCACGGCGTGGTGTTTCCCGGGCTCGGCGCACGGGGCCTGTTCTACATGAGCGAAGACGGTCCCACGGGCGCTGTGTCAGTTGCGGGACGGCGGATCGCCGCGACGGAACAGGACGACTGGCGCGGGCGGATGATCCGGGGCGAGGTCCATGACGAGAACACGGCGGTGATGGGCGGCGTGTCCGCTCACGCCGGCCTGTTCGGGACGGCCGACGCGGTGACGCGGGCCGTGCGGCCGTGGCTGGCGGCGGTGCGGGGCGAGGCGTCGCCGGTTCCCGCGTCGTGGGCGAAGGCATTCGTGCGGAAACAGACGATCGATCCCGACGGCAGTTGGGCGCTGGGCTGGGATACGCCTTCCACGGGACCGGGAAGTACGCCGTCATCGTCGGGATCGTACTTCTCGCCGGCCTCGTTCGGGCACCTCGGCTACGCGGGGACGTCGGTGTGGATCGACCCAGACCGCGAGCTCATCGTCGTGCTGCTGACGAACCGTGTGCACCCGACGCGCAAGAACGACCGGATACGGGCCTTCCGCCCGGCCATCCACGACGCGATCTTTCAGACGGTGGTGAAGTAGGAACGAAGGTGGCGTGGGAGGGGCATCTGCGGGGCCCCCTTCCACTACGATGGGTCGGGATAGTTCACCCAGGCTTCTTTTTCCGCGTAGTACTTCTTGCCGCGAAAATTCAACCTCGTCCGCAGGCGCGAGAACCCCAATTTCTGGAGCTGGCCGGCCAGGTGCCGAAGGGTTTCGGCGATAGTCGGGAGGGACGGGGCCTCGGCCGATACGGATTCGTATTGGACCTTGGCCGTATAGCCGGTCGCGGTGCGTGTGATCGGGACGATGCGGCTGAAAGAGCGTCCCGGCGGGTCATTGCCCTCGATCTGGTGCTTCTCGATGACGGTGTTTTTCTGGAAGATCAGCGGCGACGAGGCAGCCCTGGGGCGGAGTATACTGGCCTCGGAGAGGGAAGGAAACCCCCGAGCCGAGACAACATTCGGAGCGGCCGGCTGGCCCAGGGGAAGTTGGGTGATCATCTCGGGAGGCACGGCGTAGAGATCGGTTTCCTCTCCAATGCCCTTGAGGGTCGCCGTCTTGCCCGGCAGATCGGGGGGCAGCACACCGCAGTTTTTGGCCAGCGCGTAGGCCCGGCGGGACAAGAGCAGTCCGCCGGGTTCGGCGGCGCTCTCCAGGCGCTGCGCCTTGTTCACCTCAGGCCCGATCACGGTGTAGTCCCAGAGATACTCGGTGCCCAGGTTTCCGACCGTCACGAAGCCGGTGTTGATGCCGATGCGGATCAGGTGGGCTTCCTGGCCTTGGCTGAGCCACCGCAGGTTGAGCTCGGTCATTTTTTTCTGCATGAGGAGGCCTGCATGCACGGCGTTGGCTGCGTGGCGTTGCACGCGGGCTTCCTCCACGTCTTCGCCTCCGCCTTCCGGTTCCGCATCGCCGAAAAACGCCATGATGCCGTCACCCATGTATTTGTCGAGCGTGCCCCCGTGCGTGCGGAGAATGACGGTCATGGCTGTCAGGTAGTCCCGCAGCACCCGCTGAATCTGTAGGGGATCGGAGCGCTTGCAGAAGGTCGAGAACCCGCGAATGTCCGCGAAGAAGATGGTGAGTTCCCGGGTGTGGCCAGCCAGCATGCCGGGAATGCGCCGGGGGTTCTCACGGATCATTTTGATGGTCTGGGGCGGGAGAAAGCCTCCGAGGACGGACTGAAAGCGCATCCGGTCCCGGTCCACAAGAAACGCGCGCGTCGTGAGCAGAAGGACGAGGCCGATGGTCATGGCCAGGATCGGCTGCACTGCCGGCAGGATGAGTCCCCCCTTGAAGGCTTCTTTCAGCGTGAACACGTAAGCGCCCATCATGGCGAGGTAGGTGGGGATGATCACCGATGGCCCGCCCGCGAGGGCCGCTCCCGTCAGGAGCACGACCGGAACGCCCAGGCTCAAGGCAGTCTCGGTCGGCGTTGCGTTCCGCAGGAACTGCCGCTGCAACAGCATGTTGAGCAGATGGAGGTGGATCTCGCTGGTGGGGAAATCGCCTTCGAACGGCATCGCCACGCGGTCGCCCGACCCCGTCGTGAGGTTGGAGACCACCACCGTTTTGTCTTTGAGGAGAGCGAGCGTCTTGGCCCGGCCCTTTTCCGACCGCATCTGACCAAGGAGCCAGCTGTAGGGATAGTGGACGAAGCGGGTCCCCCATGGGCCCGCATAGTTGATCCAGGCGCGCCCTTCGGCATCGATGGGGATGACGACGTCATCCCCTGCACGGGGCTTGAAGCGGATCTCCCGGCCGCGCTCGATCCGCATCGATGCGGGGTCGGCCTTCAGATAGCGCAATGCCGCAGCCAGGGACAACGACGGGACGAATCCCCCCTGCACGCGATAGATGAGTGGAACCCTTCGCAGAACTCCATCCCGATCGGACGTGCGCTGGATGTGTCCGAGACCGGCGGCTGTCTCGACCAGGCCTGGCAGGGGCAGCGTCAGCTCTCCGACCGCCGGGAGTTCCCCGAAGCCGCGGACGTCCGCCCGCAACAAGTGGCGGGGCGCGGGGAAGCGCGCGATGTCGGCGGGGTTCCCTTCCCGCACCGGTCTGAAAACGAGGGGATAGATGACGGAGCCGGCGCGACGGGTCGCGTCTATCAAGGCCCTATCCTCTTCCGGGCGGGAAGACGGGTGGTTGAACAACAGATCCATCATTACCGTTCGCGCCCCGGCTTTTTTGAGAAATTCGATGACCTGCGCATGGACGCGGCGGTCCCAGGGCCAGCGGCCGAGCCCGTAGTCGCGCGCGGCGCGGTCGTCATAATCAATGGCCGCCAGAACATGAGACTGGGGCTCCTCGGGATTCCGTGCCACGGGAATCAAGGGCCGGATTTGGAACCGCAGGTCCACCGTCCACAGCTCGATCGGCTCGAACAGCGCTGGCCAGGCCAGTTCAAGCAACAAGGGGAATGCGACGGCGACGAGGCTGGAGGCGGCGAGGACGGCGACATCTGTCCATCGCCAATCCCGGTGCAGGGAAAACATGCGCATGGTCGGCGGCGCTAGCCTCCCGATCCTCCTGCGGTGGCCGGCGGTTTCGAGGGAAGCGGCGGGGAAGAGGGATCTTCCGGCGATTGCCGGGCGGGACTGGGTTTTTTCTCTTGACGCTCCGGGTTCGCCGGTTGCCGGTTTTCAACGGGTGGCGATCCCGCTTTGCCGGAGGAGGCGCTGTTGCCGAACAACGCGCAGCCTGCGAGCTGAATCAGGGCGCCGCAGAGAAGAAAACAGAGGACTCGGTTCAGAGGAAGGCCTCCTTAATGACGTTAGCCTCCCGAACCGCCGATGGCCGGTGGCTTTGCCGGGGTGGGCGGCTCCGATGTCTCATCAGTGGGCGTCCGGTTTGGGGCGGGCTTCTTGTTGCCCACCGTCTGGGGCTTCTTATCTTTCCGTTCAGGGGCAACTGATTGCCCGGTTTGGATGGAAGGCTCCTTGGAGGATTCCTTTTTGGACGATTCCTTTGAAGGGGCAGGATCGCCGGAAGTCCCGCCGGTGGCGCAGCTCGCCAGCAGCGGTAGCATGAGGCTTATCAACAGTATACGGGCTAAACGATGGAAGCAGAATGTTGTCATCGGCGCGGTCCCCTCGCCTTGGCGAAAGCTTATGATACGCCAGACCGAAAAGCAATACAACGTTTCCGACTGGCGCTTCCGCAGACAGGCCGACCGTTTTCTTGACAGTTACAGCACCAGGTCCACGGCGGCCTGGCGCTTGGTGACCTTGTCCTCGGGGTTGTAGGTGGCGACGATCTCCTTCTTCATGTCCTTGGCGGAGACGACGATCCTGGTGCCCGCGTCCTCGTTGTGGATGTGGAGGAAGATTTCGTAATAGCCTTCCTTGTTGGTCTTGCCCTCATGGCTCTCGCGGCCTTCCTTCAACGGCTTGGCCAGGACCGGCAGGTCAGGGATCGGCTTTCCGGCCTTGTCGCGCACGTAGCCATACACAATGAAGCCATGATCCACCCTGCTTTTCACGAAGATCGGCTTCGGCGTTTCGACGGCCGGGTTCTTCAGCGTGGCCAGATAGGCCGCCAGGGCGGTGACCTCTTCGTCGGTCATCAGCTCCTTGTATTTGTCCGGCATCAGTCCCTTCTTGTGCTCTTTCTCAAAGCCGTCGGCGTAGAGGTAGGTCGGATCGAAGACCTTTTTCTTGACGTCGTCCTGCGTCAAAAGGTTGCCGATGTTGTCCAGGACCGGCCCGCGCTTCTTCACCGAACCCTTGCCCCCGATCTTATGGCAGTTGTAGCACTCGTGCAGGTCGTAGACTTCCATGCCGCGCGCGATGATGTCGCCGCTGCCGGCGGAGGTGGTCTGCGCGCCGGCTGCCCGCCCGCCTGCGGGCGCCGACGGCGCAAACTTCTCCAGTTTGGCCAAGAGGCCGCCGGTCTTGGCCTGCAGATCCTCGGATTTCTTGATCATCTCTTCCAGCTTGGCCCGGCGCGCTTCCGGTGTTTCCATCTTCGGCTTGACGATCTTGTCGATCTTGCCTTTTTCCACGGTCGGATCGTACTGAGGCAGAAAGGATGCGCCTCCGATGTAGACGGCCGAGATGACCGCATAAAAACCGAGCAGCGCCGCCAGGGCGCGCCATCCGGTGAGGTTCGGAAAGGACGGAGCATCCAGCAGCAGAAAGACTACCAGGCCCAGCAGGACATAAAGCACGAACATCTTCTGGAAGATGGGCGGGAAGTGCATGGCTGCGGTTCCGAACCAGACGATCGGAATCAGGGCCGCGGCGATGATGAGCTTCCTGATCATATTTGCCTCACAGAGCGGTTCAAGGCTGCGTCATTATACCGATTCTGCGGACAGGCGTCATGTGGCGGACGACATCCGTAGACGCCCGGCCAGCTTCAGCAAGAGGAAGGCCGTGATCGGCAGGTACATCAGCAGACCGGCGGCGCCGATCAGCGGCTCGCCGATCCAGAAGGTGACGGCCAGGTTGAACGCGAGGATGCCGTAGTAGAGGGCACATCCGAAGAGCAGCTTGCGGGCGACGTTCGTAGCGGGAGGGGGCATGTGGCCGTATTCGGGCAACCACCTATCGAGTCGTTGATACAGGCCGAAGGAGATGAGGCCCACCACGGCCCATCCTGCATAATTCGCGATCGGCACGCCAAAATGCATGCCCGGTTCCGGGTAGTAGTAGATCTTGCCGAGGAACCAGCGGTCGCCGCGGAGAGCCACCGGGTCGATGACCGCGTCCAACAGCACGAAAAACAGGACGGTGAAACCCAGCACCGGGATCGAGGTGCGGGTCGCCCGGTCGGCGCGCATCGCCATTCCCAGGCCGCGGCCTTGCGCCGGCAGCAGCAGGGTCAGGGCCAGGCAGTGGCTGGTGAACAGGAGAAACGAAAACGACAGCGAGTCCATGAACGGGACGTTGCTGATGTAGAGTTCCCGGCCGACAGTCGAGCCGTTGTAGAAGTACCAGCCGAACGGAACACCGGTGCGTGTGGAGGAGAACTCGCAGACGAAAGCGGTCGCCCAGGTCATCAGGAAAAAGATCGCCGTGCGTTGCTTCCCGATGAGGTGGATTGAGGTCGCCAGCGCGATGGCGAGAAAAATGAAGACGTACGGCCGGAGCAGGAGGGTCTTGCCGAGGAGGCCGAGAAGCTCCATTAGGCGTAGCGATGGTCGCGGAACCAGCGCACTGCCTTGTCCAGCGCGACCTCCACGGGCGTCTGCGGCAAGTTCAGTTCGCGGATGGCCTTGGAGCAGTCATAGTGCATGACGTACTTGGCCATCTTGACGCCTTCGAGCGGAATGCGCGGCGGTCGGTGCGTGACGTAATCGGCCAGCCATTGGTTGGCGTAGGCCAGCGGCAGGATGGCCAGGCGCGGCAGTTTGATCGTCGGGGCGGGGACGCCGGTCAGGCGGCTCAGCAGCGCGAAGACCTCGCGGAGCGTCAGGTTTCGATTGCCCAGGATGTAGCGTTCGCCGAGCCGGCCCTTCTCCATGGCGTGAAGATGGCCGACGGCGACGTCATCCACGTCGATCAGGTTCATGCCGGTCTCGATGTAGGCCGGCATCCGGCCCCTCATGAAGTCCACGATCACCTGACCCGTGGGCGTGGGCTTGATGTCGCGGGCGCCGACCGGCGCGCTGGGATTGACGATCACGACCGGCAGTCCCGCGCCGGCCAGCTTTATCACTTCCTGCTCGGCCAGGAACTTCGACCGCTTGTAGTGGCCTGACATCTGTTCGAGCGACCGCGGCGTCTCTTCCGTCCCCAGTCCGCCGCCGGGCGGCAGGCCGATCGCGCCGATCGTGCTGGTATAGACGATCCGCTCGACGCCGACGGCGCGCGCCGCTTCCATGAGGTGGCGCGTGCCGGTGACGTTGATGTCGTAGAAGATCTGCGGATCGGGCGCCCAGAGGGCATAGTGCGCTGCGACGTGATAGAGCTGCTGGCAGCCGGTGAGGGCCTGCCGCAGGGAGACGGCGTCGCGCAGATCGCCGTAGGCCTGCTCGACCTTGAGCCCTTGCAGGTTGCCGAGGTCGCTGTCGCGCCGGACGAGCACGCGGACTTCCACTCCGCGTTCCGACAGGCACCGCGCCACGGCGGCGCCGATGAACCCCGTGGACCCCGTCACCAAGGCTTTCATTACACCCGCCCTCCCCAGGCGCGCGGAGACGCGCCCTTTCCCGCGTTAATTTTTTCTGGCGATGATGTAGCGGGCCAGCTCGCGGAGGGGCTCGGCCTTCCGATCGAAGCCCTTGAGATGCCCGATGGCCAACGCGACGCGTTCCTCGGCCAGCTTGCGGGCGCCGTCCACACCAAAGAAGGTCGGGTAGGTCTTTTTTCCTCGGGAGGCGTCGGTGTTCGCGTCCTTGCCCAATTCCTCGCGCGTGCCCGTGACGTTCAACACGTCGTCCGCAATTTGGAACGCGAGGCCGACGTCCTCTGCATAGGCGGTCAGGCGATCCAATTGTTTCGATGTGGCGCCTCCGGCGATGCCACCGATGCGGACGGACGCGCGGATGAGCTTGCCGGTCTTCCAGCGATGCACGCCTTCCAGCGTGGTCAGGTCGATGTCCTTGCCTTCGGCCTCGATGTCGGCAACCTGCCCGCCCACCATGCCCACGTTGCCGGAGCCGGCGGCCAGCTCCTGGATCACCCGTACCTGCGCGCGGGGGGCGAGACCGTCGGCCGACTCGGGACGGCTGACGATGTCGAAGGCCATTGTCAACAAAGCGTCGCCGGCCAAGATCGCCATGGCTTCGCCGAAGACCTTGTGGTTCGTGAGCTTGCCACGCCGGTAGTCGTCGTTGTCCATGGCGGGGAGGTCGTCGTGGATCAGCGAATAGGTATGGATCAATTCCAGAGATGAGGCGAGGGGCAGGATGAAGGGCGAATCCCCACCAACGGCTTCGTAGGCCGCGATGGCCAGGATCGGACGCACGCGCTTCCCCCCGGCGAACAGGCTGTAACGCATGGCCTTGTGGAGCTTCGCCGGCGGCGCGGATTCGGGCGGCAGGACGGCCTCGAGAAAGCAGTCCACGGCCTGCCGTTTTTGCTCGAGATACTTCTTAATGTCCATACAGGAAGGGAGCTTAACAAGCCTTCCAAAGAGAGTCAACGCACGGTGAAAGTCACGGAATGGCCGCGAAGTCGAGGTCGAAGGAGAGTTCCCCGCCGCCGCGCGGGAAGACGGAGAGTTGGGTCTTCGCCAGTGGATCAAAGTCGCCGTAGACGAAGGATGCCACAACCTTGGCGCGATAGGCCGGCGACTTCGGCCAGGCGGACGTGCGGTCGGCCGTGGCGTCCGCCCGAACGTGCGTCGGCATAATCTTCCGGTCGCCCTGCGTCAGCATGACGAAGGTGTTCTGCGCGAACTCGCGGCGGTCTCCGTAGAGCGTGACGCTGATCTGAAGGTGCTTGTCGTCCAGAACCCGCTGGAGTTCCTGGTCCGTCGGCTGCGCGGAGCGGAGCGCGAAGTGGGCCGACATGACGGCCAGCCCCGAGAGCTTCGTCATGAGGAAGCCGCGTGGGTGGAACTCGTTCGCGGGGTCGCTAGGCGGGCCGAACCACGAGTAGAGCTCGACCGGGGGAACCCGGGACGTCGCCGCGGCGCGGCCCCGTTCCAGCGCCTGCCGGACCTGTTCGGCGCTCGGCTGCACTTCAATGGCTGCCGCGATGGTCGCGATGCAGCCGACCGCCGGAACGATGAGACCGAACACATAGCGTTTGTTCATCGGGAGGTTTCTAGTCCGGTTGAACGTCCCAGTCAAGGCTTGCGGGAAGCGCCGGGCTTCTCTATACTGTGCCTCGCTATGGGATGGCGCCGCATCGAACAGGGCATCGAAACCCAAACATTGGAGATCCAGCCGGCCACCTGCCCAGTGTGCCGGAAGGGCCTTTACCGGAACGTCACCTTCCTGACGGGCGGGTGGGCCCGGTGCTCCCAGTGCAACGAGGTCGTCCATTACGCCTGCCTCAGCGGGGGGAAGTTTCTAAAGGAACGGCCCCGGCTGTGCGCGGACTGCAAGGCTGGCCGTGTGCGGCCCTCCCAGAAGATGCCGGTGCCGCCGCCCAGGCCGCCGACCGCGGCGCCTGAACCCGTTGCGGTCACGGCTCCGGCGCCGCCGGTCCCTCCCGCAAGTTCTCCGCCTGTTCCCGCGACGCCTGTACCGCCTTCTTCCACTCCAGCTGCATGAACGAGCCGGTCGCGGCGCAGGGGTCGCCGGGAGCGCGATGGTGGAATGGCGCGTTCCTCGTCCTCGTGGTGCCGATCGTCAACGTCATTGGCGGGTTCTTCATCCTCGATTTTCTCCTGAGCGGCCAATACACCTGGGGCAGGACGCTGCGGATACTCGTCCTCTCGCTGAGCCTTCTCGTGCTGGTGTACGAGTTCGTGTATCGGGACCTGCAGATGCGCCATCCCGAATGGCCGGGGCGGCGCCTGCTGAACCGCGTGCTGGGCTATGCGGTAATCCCGTTTTTCAGCGGGATGGTGATGCTTCTTCTGCTACTCGCGGCGACGCGGCTGATGAAATGAAGGGGAACTACTTTGCGGCGTACTTAGATGTGTGCTGGAACACGCACTTCGGGCAGATGTAATGCAGGAATTTCCCGTCGGCCACCAGCCGCTTGGTCATCGGGACCTTGCACCAGGTGCAGGCCCGGTCGGGCGTGTCACAAAGCGAGCAAACGGGGGTGACGGTGCCGTCCCGACTCACCGGCACGGTCGGCTTTCCGCACTTGGAGCAGGCTGAATTCTCATTCACGCCTGTCTTTTCGCACAGCCAAAAGAGGCTTGTCAAATGAGCTCCAGGGCAGTCCGTGCATTCTTCGAGGCGCTGCCGTCCCACTTCCATCCCGATGCGGCGGAAGGGGTGCGCGCCGTCTATCAATTCGATCTGGCGGGCGAGGAAGGCGGGCAGTACCAACTCCACGTCGCCGACCGGTCCTGCCGGGTCTGCGACGGCGTCCATGCTTCACCAAACGTCACGTTGTCGATGGCGGGGGAGGACTGCATCGCGATTCTGGAGGGGAAACTGAACGGCCTGTCGGCGTTGCTCAG
>JACXTT010002853.1_pt1 | contig 27066 bp, 26 predicted proteins | sample 9270951 | NCBI WGS metagenome assembly JACXTT01 (sample SAMN15532306, study PRJNA645909) | rock metagenome | isolation source: weathered quartz diorite | place: Puerto Rico | collected 2017-06-21 | reverse complement strand
GAGAGCCGGACGCCGACGGGCGCCGGCACTGGATCCGCGTTCCCGACGTCGACGCCCTGCTCTCAGCACGCAACCCCACGGTGGTCGGGTTCTTCGGTCGGGCGCGAGCCGAGGTCGACCACTCGCGGATCCACGAGCTCGAAGCGGCGATCGTCGACACGCTCGAGCGCCTCCCCGGCGTCCTCAGCTACTACGACCTCGCGCTGCCGGCCGGCGGATTCGGAAACCTCATCCTCTGCAGGGATCCGGCCGCACCGGTGTCCGTCCACGGCCATGAGCTCCACCAGCGCGCCGTCGAGCTGACGCCGCGCCACTACCACACGGTCCGTCTGCACACGGGAATCGCGCCGGGCGCGTTTTCGAGTGCCGCCGATCTGGTCGTGGAACGCACGCGCTACTACGACTTCACGCGTGAACCTGCCTGGCTTGCCGTTCGCGAGCTCGGCTGAATCCGCAGACCGAGTCGTCGGCGTTCCCGCGGATCTGCTGACCGAGCGCTAACGCTTCAACGCCCGCCCGCCGATGACTGGGCGGGGGCGTTCCCAACGGGGGGCGCCCCCGAGTACGGTCGAGGCGACGCAGAGCCGAGGCCGAACGGGGGGAACGGCCCCGGGCTGCTGCGGACAGGGGGAGAGCCGCAGTCAGCCGCCACGCGCTCTCGATCCCCGGGGGCGCCTGACAAGTCTGCCCCGGCGAACGGACGAGCGCAAACCGTGCGGGTTCTGCTCCGCCTCTCGGTACCGACGGAGAGCGGAGTCGTACGCGCGTTGATCGTCCCCGTCAGCGCGTGCCGCCCAGAGAAGCAGCGCGATCCACACAAGCGCGCCGCCGACCGTCAGCACCGCGACGATGATCCCGTAGACGACGATCATGCTCCTGTTGTACCCCGAACATGCCGAAGCCCGCGACCCTGACTCCGAGGAGTTCGGGCTACGGGCTTCGACTCGACGACCTTCTCATGAGCGGCCGTCGCTGTCAAGCCGGAGGCCTCCGGTCCGGCCTTCAGTCGCCAAGCAACGACCCGAGCGCATCTCCGATCGGCGACCCGAGCCCGGTGCAGGCGTCCCATCCTTTCGCCGCGTCGAAGGCGCCGTTGGTCCCCGACGTCACGTCGCGGAAGACGTTCGTGCGCGGCGCTTCGTAGAAACGCGGGTTCAGGTAGCCGACCGAGCGTCCGGCCTTCTGGTTGATTCGGGCGATCAGGCCCGCGACCAGCGGCGAAACCGCGCTCGTCCCGCCGATCAGCTCGAGCTGTCCGTCAACTCTGATGCGGTAGCCCGTTGCAGGATCGGCGTTCCCGGCGAGATCCGGAACGCCGCGTCCGGAAAAGCCGCCCGGGTTGGGGGAGTGCGGGACCTTCGCCGGCGCCTGCCAGTCCGGCAGCGGGAATACCGCGCTCACGCCACCGCCCGTCGCACCGTCGGCCCGCGGTCCTCCCCACACCGTCTCGCGGCGTAGGCGCCCACCCGAGCCGACCAGTCGCGTGCCCCCGCACGCGAGAACGTGCGGGCTCGACGCCGGGAAGTCGACGTGCGTCTCACCGTCGTCGACGCCGTCGGACGAGCCGGCGTCGCCGGCGGCGGCGCAGACCGTGACGCCGAGTTGCGCTCCCGCCCGGAACGCCTGATCCATGGCGTCGAGGGACTGTCGCGTCCACTCGCTCTCGGGCGCACCCCAGCTGATCGAGATCACGGACGGAGACCGCTCGTCGTCGTGCACCGCTGCGAGCACTGCGTTCAGGAAGCCGCGCGAGGTGTTCGGCGCGAAGTAGACGGCGATCCGCGCCAGTGGGGCGACCGCCCCCACGATCTCGATGTCCAGCATCACTTCGCCGTCGGGGCCGGCCGGGTCCCCGGTCGGCATGTTGCGTCCTCCATCGACGCCCACAGAGACGACGGTCGGAGCAGCCACGCCAAGCTCGGCGAAGTACGCCGCGAGGTCGGCGTTGCGGTAGCCGCCGCCGAGCTCGATGATCGCGACCGTCTGTCCACGACCGTCGAGGCCGCGAGGAAAGCGGTACAGCTCGGCCACTTCCGTGGGCAGGAAGCCACGAGCGACCCGCGCAGCCGGACGTGCGAGGCGCCGGAAGTGGGGCGTGGCCTGCGGCCGGTCGTCGAGACCGAAGACGCCCTGAACGACTGGAGCAAGGCGGGCGGGGACGCTGACAGCTCCGGAGCGGCCGCGGAACTGGAGGCCCTGGTCGCTCTCGTTCAGGGAGAGGCTGACTCTGAACGCGTGGCCGAGCCGGTTGGCCGTCCCGGTCAGCGTTACGGTGCGTTTCACAGGGTCGACGCCGGAGACGTCGAGACCCCGCGCGTTGGCAAACGCCCCGATGGCCGCGATGTCGGCCGGGCTCGCGGAGTACAGCCTTTGGTACTCCACGCGCGTCAAACGGCGGCCGCTCGGCGGCGCATCGGCGACGGGCGCAGGGCACCGGAGAACCACGGTGACGGTGACGAGCTCGTCCGGCGGCGCCGGTCCAAGCCGCCGTGCACCGGGTACCGGGGCTTTCTCGCTGTCGACGAGCGGGAGATAACGCTCTCGCGCAGGCACGGGCAGGCCTCCTCATGACGGGCGATGGTCGAGGCGGCCGGACGAGTCGGAGCCGCAACCGGCTTCCGGGCACGCTCGCCAACACGTCACCAAAGACCGCGCGTGACCCCTTACGCAACCCTTCCGTCGCCATCATCTCCACTCGGCTGTCGAGGCGTCTGGCGGATCCGGCAGCGTCAGAGGTGGGAAGACGCCACACGGGACGGGGTGCTCACTCGCCCGCAACGTCGCGCCGCAGGAACACGAGGTAGGCGCCTGCGAGCGGAGTGGCGACGTAGATCGCGCAGACCCAGAGCGCGCGGATCACCGGCGCCCAGTCGGCAGGGGTCCGGAGGAAGCCGTGCCACGCCGAGAACTGCGTGCTGAGGAGATAGGGCCTGATCGGTTCCGTTCCCGGCAGGGCGCCGATCAGTTGCATGAGCAGCGCGAACATCAATGTCCCCACCACCGACGCGGCGCTGTTCCGCGTGACCGTCGAGAGCAGCAGCCCAAAGCACGCGATGCCGGCCAGCGGCAGCACATAGACGGCCAGGCTGGCGACGAGGAGGACGACGCCGTGGCCCGCTGTGACCTTCGTGCCGGAAAGCGAGGTCAAGGGCTTGAAGCCCCACTTGATGCTCGCCGCAATCAGTCCGACGGTCGCCATGGCGACCACGACGAGCACGGTGTACGTGAGGGCGGCGAGGGCCTTGCCGGCGAAGATCTGGCCGCGATCGCGCGAGCGGGTGAGGATCGTCTTGAGCGTGCCGTTGTGACTCTCAGACGCGACGACGTCGCCGGCGACGAGCGCGGTGATCAGGGGGAATGCCCAGAACGACATGAAGAAGAGGACGACGAACGGCAGCGCAAGTCCGGTGTCACGGATGTATCGGCCGAGCGGGATGTCGTTCGGGCCACCGTTCTGCAAGCTCAGCGCCACCACGAACGCGATCGGAACGAGGACGGCTGCGCCGAGACCCAGATATGTCCGCTTCTGGGCCCTCAGCTTCAGCACTTCCCACTTGTAGACGCTCATGACGGCGCTCACGCCGCGACCTCTGCGAGCGCCGGCTCGGCGGCCGGCGGCTCGTCGCCTTCCGTCAGCCCGAGGAAGAGCTCCTCGAGGCTCGCCGCCTCGGGCACGAGGGCGACGATCCCGACACCCGCTTCCCCGAGCGCGATCGACAGACGCGCAACGGCATCCTCGTCCGCCGAGAAGCGCAGCGCACCGTCATCGCTGGAGACATCCTGGATGCCCGTCTGGGCGATGCAGACTGCATGCGCCCGCTCGAGGTCGGTGGTGCGCAGGCTGTAGCCCGTGCCGGCGGTGGCCATCAGCTCGAGCAGCGGGCCTGCGAACACGATCCGGCCGGAGCGGATGATCGCGACACGGTTGCAGAGCTCCTCGACCTCGCTGAGCAGGTGGCTCGACAGGAGTACCGTGATCCCTTCACCGGCCAGGCGCTTCACGAGGGCACGCATGTCGCGCATGCCGGCCGGGTCGAGCCCGGTCGTCGGCTCGTCGAGAAGCAGCAGCCGCGGAGCGCGCAGCAGCGATGCGGCGATGCCGAGACGCTGACGCATGCCGTGGGAGTAGCCGCCGACCTTGTCCTTCGCACGGTCCGACAGCTCGACGAGATCGAGCACCTCGTCGATCCGCTCGCGGGCGCCGCCCCCGTCGTAGTCGGCAAGCAGCTGCAGGTTCCGCCGTCCGCTGAGGTACGGGTAGAAGGCCGGGCCCTCGACGAACCCGGCCACCCCAGCGAGCGCTCGTGCCCCGTCGACCAGCGGATCGAGGCCGAAAAGGCGCACGTGACCTTCCGTGGGTCGGATCAGCCCGAGCATCATCCGCAGCGACGTCGTCTTGCCGGCACCGTTCGGGCCCAGATAGCCGAAGACGTCACCGGCCTCCACAATCAGGTCGACATGGTCGACAGCGACGATCTCGCCGTAGCGCTTGACCAGCCCCTCCGCGGAAACGGGGTGCTGGTCGCTCACCCGATCGCCCTCGCCGCAGCCTCTGCGGCAGGGGGCGGCAAGGATCCGGCGAGGGTGAACGAGACGCCGGCGTGCTCGAACTGGATGGCGGTGCCGAGCTGGGTCGCGAGCTCATGACCGGTCACGCCGTTGATCGAGACCTTGGGGAGCGCGTCGAGCTGACTCTTGCCGTTGGATGCGTCCGCCGGTCGCTCGACGAGCAGGATCGCGCCGAGGCCGTGGCCGTACACGATCAGCGCGCCCTTCGAGTCACCGCTGTCGAGCAGCTGCACCGTCTGGCGCGGCAGACCGACGAGACTGTCGGGCGCGACGAGCGGGAAGGAGAGCGCGGCCTGGACTGCCGGGAGGCCGCTCGGACTCGCTGTGTCGCTGCCGCTCTTCCCGTTCGACGGACCGCCGAGGTCGACGACCTTGGCGCCGGCGGGCGGAGTGACGTCGACATCGGCCGACGCGACCGGGCCGTAGGAGACGTCGGTGGCGGTGAGCGCGAGGACCGGCGTACTGCTTCCCTGGGCATAGATCGCGGCGCGCAGAGGAACACCCTGTGCAGCATCCCAGGCGAGCTCGGCCGAGCCGAGGAGCCCGCCGTCGTGCTTGGGCGAGATCGTGACCGTGTACGCCGGCTGACCCGCGACGTTGTCCGGCACGGCGTGGGACAGCGCCGCGTGCTCGCTGAGCTTCGCCAGCCAGGTTGAGATCTGATCGAGCGTCGGCGGCTGGTCGGTGCTGCTCGTCTGGTCCGGCGTCGCCTCGTCGGGCAGCGTCGCCCGGTAGACCGTGTTGGACGAAGCGTCATAGATGCGGAAGTCGCTGCCGTGCCAGACGATCTGCACGTCGCCCGCCTCTGATTGCAGCTCGAGGCGGCCACGGCCGTCCGACGTCATCCACAGGCGACCGGACGCGCCAGACATGAGTGCCGATCCGGTCTGCCCGAGGATCGCGCCGGACGGGAAGAGGTGGTTCGTGAACGTGACGCGCGCCGTGATCCCTGTGGGCTCCGGAGCGGCGAGGGCGTCGTGTAGCGCCTGGTCGAGCGGCTTCGGCGGCGGCGTCGGCCCGCTGCCGCCGAACGCAGCGACGGCGACCACGCCCGCAGCGATGACGGCTCCCAGCGCTGCGCCGGCGAGCGCAAGCAGTCGAGGGGTCGAGAGGGTGCGGAGCAGCTTCACGGCGGTCCTTTCGCGGTGTCCCGACCGCCGGTTGTACCGCTCGACTCTGAGAGCTCCATGAGAACGGGAAGGCTGATCGTGAACCGCGAGCCGTCGACAGACACCGAACCGCGGTGGCGGTCTGCAGTCGCGCGCACGATTGCGAGACCGAGACCCGAGCCCGGCTGGCGGTGGTCGCCTCGCCAGAAACGCTCGAAAGCGAGATCCGCCTCGTCGGCCGATAACCCGCGACCCTCGTCCGAGACGGTCAGCTGCGCCGAACCGTTCTCCTGCGTCGCCGTGATCTTGATCAGTCCTCCCTGAGGCCCATGACGCCTGGCGTTCTCGACGAGGTTGCGCAACGCGCGCTCGAGCGCGTCGCGGTCGCCGCGCACGGGCACCGGCACAGGCGCGCTGACCTCGATGGCCGCGTCGTCCCGACCGGCCTCGTGCGCGAGCTCGTCCAGACGAACGATCTCCTGAGGCACTCCGGCCGCGTCCTCCCGGGACAACGCGAGCAGCGAGTCGATCAGCCTCGCCAGCCGGGCCGTGTCCCCCTCGAGATCGATCACCACCTCGTCGCCGGGCGCAGCGCCGAAGCGCGCCAGGTACCCGACGTTGCCCTGGAGGGCGGTCAGCGGGGTGCGGAGCTCGTGCGAGGCGTCGGCGACGAACCGGCGCTCGCGCTCCTGTGCGCGCTCCAGCGAGCCGAGCATCCCGTTCAGCGTCTGCGCCAACCTCCCCACCTCGTCCTGTGTCTCGGGCGCAGGCAGGCGACGGCCCGCGTCGCCGGTCCGCTCGATCTCGGCCGCGGCCGTCGACAGAAGCCCAAGCGGACGAAGGGCGCGACGAAGCAGCACCGCAGCGGCCAGCGCAGCCAGCCCGGCGGCGGAGAGAGCCGCGAGCAGCAATACGTCCCGGAGCCTGGCCATCGTCTCGTCGAGCTCGTTCGTCGACGTGGCGACGATGACGGCGCCGCCGGCAGCGCGGCCGCCCACATCCGCCAGCGGTGCGACATACAGGCGGATCGCGTCGTTGCCGAGAGTCGCGTTCTCGTAGCCCCCGATGCCCTGCTGGATCGTGCGGCGGACCAGCCCGCCGCCCGGCAGCACACGGCCGCCGAGTGCTAGCGACCGGCTAACGAGCCGTCCTTGCCGGTCGAGCACCTCGACGGACAGGTCACGGCCCCCGAGAGGTGAGTCGAGTGCGCCCGGCGCAGTCAGCAACGCCGGTGCGGAGACAGCGAGGCGCGCAACGTCGGCGGCCCGGTTGCGCAGCGTCTGGTCGAGCGAGCGATGCAGGTGACGCCCGACGAGCACCTCGACAGCCGCGCCGAGCACGATGATTGCGAGCACGATCGAAAGCGCCACAGCGAGGACCACGCGCGCACGGAGCGTCTGCGGTCTCATCGCCGAAGCGCGAAACCGACGCCGCGTATCGTCTCGATCACCGCGGGCAGGCCGAGCTTTCGCCGCAGGTAGGAGACGTACCGGTCGACGATGTTGGGGCTGCGGGAGCCGCGCCCATCCCAGACACGCTCGAGTGCAAGCTCGCGCGTGACCACCTGCCGCGGGTTGAGCAGGAGGAGCTCGAGCAGATCCCCCTCGCGCGGCGTCAGACCGAGGTCCCGACCGTCGCGCCATGCGATCCGCGACTCGAGGTCGAGGACGATGTCGGCGAACGTGAGCAGCTGCCGCGGCTCCCGGCCACGCCGCAAGAGCGCACGCACCCGCGCCGAAAGCTCTTCGGGAGCGAACGGCTTGACGAGATAGTCGTCCGCGCCGGCGTCGAGACCGCTGACGCGATCGGCAACCGCGTCGCGCGCGGTGAGGAGGAGAACCGGCACTGCAAGCCCTTTCGCTCTCACCCGCCGGCACACGGCAAGTCCGTCCACGCCCGGAAGGCCAACGTCGAGGACAACGACATCTGGGACCGCGCGCTCGATCGCCGCCAGCGCCGCGCCTCCGTCCGCGACGCACGACACCACGTATCCGTCGGCGGTCAAGGTCCTGTCGAGCATTCGCCGGATTGGCCCGTCGTCGTCCACGACCAAGACCGCGGCGTCCATCACGACGCGAGGGTAGCTGTCGCGCTAGTCAGTCCACCAGCCCGGGATGATGTCGCCGTCGCCCTCGCGGCGGACGCCGAACGCGAGTATCTCCAGCCCGTTCGCGCCGCCCTCGAACTGTCGGATCACGCCGGGTGCGACCCGGACAGCATCGAGCGGCTCGAGTTCGATGATCTCGTCGTCGAGCTTCATCCTTCCCGCCCCGGCAAGCACCACGTACACCTCCTCGGCCTCGTCGTGCTTGTGTGCGAACCCCTGGCGCTTTCCCGGCTTGACCCGGTGATACGAGAGACCGATCTCGCCTGATCCAAGATCCTTGGTCGCGAATCTGGCCTCCTGGACCTCGCCGTATCCGAATCCGGGCGCCGAATCCTTGACCTCGGGTAGTTTCGTCAGCGTATATCCAGCCATACGGCCTCCTTTCGTGCTCGAGGGCCGTGATACCCGTTTTCGACATCGTGCAGACTGGCACCCTGTGAGCGTGGACGACGCCGTGAGGTCGCGCGGCGAGGCGCGCTCGCACGCGGAACGCCTGGCAGCGAGAGACGGGTATTTCGCGCCGGAGAGCGTGATCCGCCGGGTGGGCAACTCGCCGCTGGTGCCGCTGCTCGGCGGAGGCTCGGCGGTTCTCCTGCAAGTCGCGCACCCGCTCGTCGCCGTAGGCGTCGTCGAGCACTCCGACTACCAGCACGACCTGTGGCGGCGGCTACTCGGGACGCTGCGTGCCCTCTATCTGATCACTTATGGCACGAAGGAGGAGGCCGACCGGGCGGGACGCGACGTTCAGACCGTCCACGCCCGCGTCCACGGACAGACGGGCGCGCAACTCGGCGTGTTTCCAGCCGGGACGACGTACTCGGCGTCGGATCCCGATCTCATGTTGTGGGTGTACGCGACGCTCGTGTACAGCTCGATCGGCATCTACCACCGCTTCGTGAACCCACTCACCGTCGAGGAGCAGGAGCGGTACTACAGCGAGATGGCGCTCGTCGCCCGCATCTTCGGCACGCCGGCCGACGTGATCCCGGCCACGCTCGCAGACTTCCGCGACTACCTGCGCGACCGACTCGCTGGCGACGAGATCCAGGTCACCGAGCCCGCACGACAGGTCGCGCGCGTGATCCTTCGTGCCCCTCTCCCCCTCCCGCTGCGCCTGCTGGCCCCGGCCCACCGTCTCTCGACGACAGCCCTGCTTCCCGACCGGCTACGCCACGAGTATGGGCTCTCGTGGACACGCAGTCGTGCGGCTGCACTGAGGGGCGCCGCCCGGACCATCAAGGTCACCGCGTACCCGCTGTTTCTCGCGGCGGCGCGGATCACGCCGCGGCCGGGTCTGGCCTTGCGGCCAGACCCGGCTAAGGTCTGAACTCCGCGTTCGCCTACGTCTTCGCCGGATGAGCGACGATGCGCGTCGCCGTCAGCGGAGGGATCGCCCCGTTCAGCAGATCCGCCTTGCACGCACGAGCCTGCACGAGTACTCGATCGCCGGCGGCGAGGTCCGCAAGCGTCTTCTTTCCTTGCCGGCGCACGACCGTCTTCGGGTCGACCAGGATCGTCACGGGCTGAGCTGCCTTTGCGTAGGCGGCACCGTGATGGTTCGCGTGCGTCACTGTGAGCGAGAACGAGCTGCCGCCTCCGGGCGCCGTTGTGAGCGTGCCCCTGAGAACTACTGCGACGCGCGGCTTGCACCCGGGACCGGTGGCTGGAGGCTTGCCCTTGCCCGGGGGCGGCGCTGCCAGCGCGACCGAGACGGTCGCGCAGGCGACCAGGAGTGTGACCACGAGCGATCTGATGTTTCATGCGGCGTCGGTGTACTCCTGATGATCCTCCATGAGCCGGAAACTTGCGCGCTGGTCCTGAGGATTCCTGCGCAATCGGGCCTCAGACTGCCCTGGCGCTCGAGCCCGGCTCCTTCGCGCCTAGGGATCCGCAGGATTCCTGGGCTGCGAACGGGCCGCGGGCGGCCCCCTTCAGGGGCGACGGGGCTTTGAACTACGCGCGAGGCGAGATTCGCGGCTACGCGAATCTCGCCTCTTGCAAGACAAACTCAGGCGGGCAGTCCCCTGTGAAAAGAAGGAGCTGATGCCCCGACTTCCCTCCGACTGCCCGCCGGTCCAGCTATCGGCAGACGACCGGCCCAGGGTTAGTGGCTGCCCCTACGCCTTACTTGTTCTCGTCACGGGCCGATACGTTGCGCGATGCCGAACCGCCGTGCTTTGTTCGCCATGCTCGTGGCCGTGACGGTCGGATGCTCGATGATCCGTCATGCGCGACGGCTGCTCCACGACGGCGTCGCCTTCGAGGACGGTGGCGGCTGGACCGCGCTGGTATCGGCCGAGTTCGTCGTCGCGATGGGTGGCGTCGCCGTCGTCCTGTACTGAGGCGTCCCTCGTTCGAGGGACATGTTCGTCAGGTCTCCGAGTCCGGCGCCTCGGAGCCACAGAAGCTCCGCACCTGCTCCGGAAGCTCACGGACGCTGATCGGCTTCTCGAGGTAGCCGTCGAACCCGGCGGCCAGGAACGACTCGCGGTCTCCCTTCATCGCGAGCGAGGTCAGCGCGACGACCGGGATGTGCGCGGTCCGCTCGTGGCCCTTGAGCTGCCGCGCCGCCTCGGTCCCTTCCATGTCCGGGAGTCGAATGTCCATGAGGATCACGTCAGGCAGGTGCTCGACGGCTTGCGAGACGCCCTCGCCGCCTGTGGCGGCCTCGACGGTACGGAAACCGGCGAAGCGAAGCACGTCCCTCGCGAGCCTCAGGTTCTTCTCGTTGTCGTCGACGATGAGGACGAGCTCGTCTGCCATGCCTGTCAACCCGCCGCCGGCAACGTGAACCGGAAGGTGCTGCCCGCGCCCTGGACGCTCTCGACCCAGAGCTGTCCCCCGTGCAGCTCGACCAGCCGCCGGGACAGTGGCAGTCCGAGACCCGTTCCCTCGTGTTGCTTGCCCGACTCACCCAGCACCTGGCCGAACTCCTCGAAGATCAGCTTCTGATCCTCTGGCGCGATCCCGGAGCCGGTGTCCGAGACCACGACCTCGACCACGCCTTCGGCGAGTCGAGCAGAGACGTCGACGCGACCACCCGCCGGCGTGAACTTGACCGCGTTGGAGATGAGGTTGAAGACGACCTGGCGGAGCTTTCGCTCGTCTGCGCGGATCGCGATCTCTTCGGGGTCGAGCGTCAACCCGAGCGCGACGCCCGCCTGGGCTGCTCGGTCGGCGTGCATCGTCACACCGCTCTCGAGTGTGTCACGTAATGAGAAGTCCGACACGGCGAGCTCCATCTTCCCGGCCTCGACCTTCGACAGATCGAGGATGTCGTTGATCAGAGCGAGCAGGTGGCGCCCGGCGTCGAGCACATCCTCCACGTATCCGGCCTGCTGTTGGTTCAGATCTCCCGCGAGCCGCTGCTCGAGGAGCTCGGAGAAGCCGATGATCGCGTTCAGCGGTGTTCGCAGCTCGTGCGACATGTTGGCGAGGAACTCCGACTTGTGCCGGCTCACGGTCTCGAGCTCCTCGTACAGCCGCCGGAGCTCGTCGTTCATCCGGTTCAGGTTCACGGCGAAGGCGCCGAGCTCGTCCCGATTCGGCACCTCGACGTGCCGGGAGAAGTCCCCAGCTGCAATCTCGGCGAGGCGGGCCTCAGTGCGCTGGATAGGGCCGATGAGAGACCACGAGAGGACGAAGCCAAGGCCGAGCGCGAGCAGGATGCTGGCGGCGCCGACGGCGATGAAGAGGTTTCGGGAGCTCGTGTACGAGCTCCCGCTCTGGGCGATCAGCCGATCCGTCTGCGTACGCGTGGTCGCAGCGAGCCGGGCGGTCTGGAAGCCCAGGTCGATGTCGGCGTTGATCGCCGCGGTGAGGAGCGGCTGGCTCTTCTTGCCCGTCGCCCCCGCTCGGTCGGCGGCGGTGATCCGATCCATCAGACGGGAGAACGAGCGGTAGTCGGACCGGATCCGCTCGAGGAGGAGCTCGTCCCCGGGGGGAGGCACGAAGCCGAACCGCGACTCGTTGGTTGCCGGCCCGAGCTGAGAGAGCGATGCGTTGATCGCGAGATCGACGAGCGTCCAGGTCTTTCCGCCGACAACGCCCGGGTCGCGGCCTCCGACCATGATGCTGATCCTCGGGTCCGACGCGACTCGGACTGCGAGCAGCTGCCGGAGCTGTTGCGCCTGCGTCTGGACGCTCTGGTACGTCGCCGCGCGCTTCTGGAGCGTGCCGAGCGACGCGGCACGGGAGTTCGACTGGCCGAGCACCCGCAGACCGAGGACGGCGACGGCCACGAGCAGCGCCGCGATGCCCACGAAGGCGACGAGCAGCTTCGTCCGGACCGTGACCGGAAGGCGGCCCACGGCCCGGACGAGCAGGTTGTCCGCTCCACCCCCGAGCGCCGCACGGGGCGCGCGCGGCGGCCCACCGAGCGCCTCGGACCCGCGCATCACCGACCGTTCACGGCCCGAGTTTCGGTGTCGCAGCAGAGAGGCTCGTGATCAGCCACTTGCCGTTGATCCGCTCGACGTTCTGATCGGCGCCCACGACCAGAGCCACCTTGCCCGTCTTCACGTCGACGTAGTGACACTCGAAGTAGAGAGTCCCCTTGTCGCCGCTCACCGTCGTGCGGATCTTGAACGCCGGCGTGTCCGAGACCCAGTGGTTGCCGGGCTGAAAAGGGGGAGCCTTGTGAGCCCAGAAGTTCCGGATCTGAGCCTTCCCTCGCAACGTCTCGGTGCCGAGGTTGAAGGTCGCGTCGTCGGCCCAGATGCTCATCATCAGGTCGACGTTGTGCGTCGAGGCGGCCTTGTGCCACGTCCGCTCGATCTGGTCGATCGCGTAGAGGTCCGACTGCTGCTGAGCCTGCTGCTCGGCTGCGGACTTCTTGCCCGATCCACCGCAGGCGGTGAGCAATACGGCGAGTGCCAAGCCGAGCATCGCCAACCGTTTCATGTCCTCTCCTCCTTGTCCGCGCTCAGCCGTCCCGACGCTGCCGCGTGACTATGTTCACGCAGTCGGAAGCGTGCGTCCAGAGGCTCGCGCGCTGTCGTCGTATTCTTCTCCAGGTGCCGCTCCGCCTCGTGCTCGCGGAAGACCACTACCTCGTCCGCGAGGGCGTGCGACGCTTGCTCGCGACGCAGCCGGATCTCGAGATCGCCGCCGTGTGCGAGGACCTCGATTCCGTCCTGGCCGCGGTCGACGCGGAGAGCCCCGACGTCGTCATCACCGACATCCGCATGCCTCCGGGTCGCTCTGACGAGGGCATCCAGGTGGCCGAACGTCTGCGGACGACGCACCCCGGCATCGGCGTTGTCGTGCTCAGCCAGTACCTGGAGCCGCGCTACGCGCTCGCTCTCCTCGAAGGCGGCACCGCCCGGCGGGCATATCTGTTGAAGGAGCGCGTCGAGGACATCGAGCAGCTCGTCGTCGCCGTTCGCACCGTGGCCGACGGCGGCTCGGTGATCGACCCGAAGGTGGTCGAAGCGCTGGTCACGGACAAGGCCCGCTCCGAGGAGTCGCCTCTGAACGAGCTGACGCCGCGCGAGCACGATGTCCTGCGCGAGATGGCCGAGGGGAGGAACAATGCAGCGATCGCACAGTCGCTGTTCCTCACCGAGCGCTCCGTTGAGAAGGTGATCCACTCCATCTTCCTCAAGCTCGGGCTCGGCTTCGAGACATCGGTCCACAAGCGCGTGAAAGCCGTGATCCTCTATCTCTCGGAGGATCACTAGGACACGCTCCCGAGCGGGATCGTCCCGGCGATCCGGGTGCCCGCGCCCGGCTCGGACGAGATGGTGAGGTGGCCGCCCAGCGCACCAAGGCGGTCGCTGATCGCAGTCAGACCTCCGCCCGGACGGCGAACGGTCTGATCGAACCCCGCGCCGTCGTCTTCGACCTCGAACCGGAGTGCGTCGTGCTCCTGCCACACGCGCGCTGTGGCTCTCGCGCCGGCGCCGGCGTGTCGCGCTGCGTTTTCGAGCGCCACGAGAGAGCAGAAGTAGACGGTCGACTCGACATCCGCCGAATAGCGATCGGGCACCGCCGCCTCGACGCGCACCCGGATCGCAACTCGACGAGCCGCTCCCTTGAGGGCGTCGGTGAGCCCGCGGTCGAGAAGCAGCGGCGGGTAGACGCCCTCCGCAAGCTCACGCACGCCGTCGAGCGCCTCGCGGACGTCCGCGCTCATCTCCTCGAGGAGCGCCTTGGCGGCGGCCGGGTCGGTGTCGGCGAGCTGCCGGGCGAGCTGGAGGTTCACTGCCAGTGCAACGAGGTGCTGCTGCGGTCCGTCGTGGAGGTCGCGCTCGATCCTGCGGCGCTCGGCGTCGGCGCCGGCGACCACGCGGGCCAGCGACCCGCGCAGATCGTCGAGCTCAAGTCGCAGCTCGTCAATTGATCGGCGCGCCTCGTCCACCATCGGGCCTCCCTGCTCGGCGAAGTCGGAAAGAGAGTTGTCCGCGATCACAAGACTGCCGTCAAGGGGGCCAGCATCCCTGCAGAACAGCGTGCCAGCGCCCTGTCGAAATGGCCTGCGGCCACTGTGGGCGGGCGTTCCGTCCCCACCTACCGTCGGCCGCACGGGATCACAACACCGATTCCGGACAGACAACGCCGACACGAACAGGAGGGTGACCATGCACGCTCTGCGCTCCAAGAGGATTCTCGTCCTCTGCGGTGCCGTGCTCGCGGCGGCCGTTCTAGCAGCCGTCGGCCTCTCTGCGGCGACGTCGCAGACGGTGATGGCCGACGGAACGAACCTGCACATCCGCATCGTGAAGACCGCGGCCAACGACTTCGACTCGGGTTGGCACATCCATCCGGGGCCCGCGATCGTGCAGGTGCAGCAGGGGTCGTTCCAGATCACACAGGGGAGCTGCGCACCGAAGACGGTGAACGCGGGTGAGACCTACATCGAGATCCCGGACGTCCCGGTTCGCGCGGTCGCCACGGGCAGCATCGTCTGGACGACGACCCTGCTTGGTAGATACGAGGACAAGCTCCTGACACCGGTGGCCAGCCCCTGCTAGGGGCTCGTAGAAGCCGGATCACGGCGCCCGGCGCGAGACGGGCGCCCACCGGCCGCCGGCGGGATTGTCGTCCGCACCTCGTGGCACTGTGCTCGAGCGTGACGAGACTTCTGCCGGCAGTGCTCGCGGTTGTGGCGCTGGCTCTCACCGGAGGCATATCCGGTGCGGCCCCCATGTCGACTCCGGTGCCCGCTTGCCCCGAGCTCGAGGGGTGGAGCCACAGCGGACAGCCCGGCGTGATCGACAGCGGCACCCATCTCCAGCTCAGCTGCATCTACATGCAGCCGGGACGCGCCGAGCAGCCGTCGTACGACGCATTTTGGTACACGCCCGCCGCCAGAGACGTGGACATGAACTACGGCGACTGCGGCAGAGTGTCGAGCGGCGGCTCGTACTACCGGGACATCTGGAGCAAGACGCACTTCGTCAACATCGAGTACCGGGTGAGCGGGGCCGTCAGCGCCGCCACGAACATCGCCGTCTTCCAGGCGGAGCGCGAACGGATGGACCGCACTGCGCTCGCGCTCATGGCAGCAACGGAACGCGTCGCCAAATCGTGTACCAAGACCGTCCCCAAGGCTGTGGACACGGTCCGGCCGACAGTCAGGGTGCGCCCGGCCAGGGGGCATTCGGGCAGCAACATCGTGTTCCGGTTCTCGGTCGGAGACAACAGCGGCTCGGTTCGCGTGGTGCTCACCATCTACAAGAGCCGCGCCGACCGGACCGTGCTGCTCCGCAAGGACTACGGTCGCGCGAAGGCGCCGGCCGCAAGGCAGGCCTACACGGTGGTCATCCATGCGAGGAGCGCCGGCAACCGCCTCTGGTGCATCACGGCGACGGACGCTGCCGGCAACCGCGCGACCGCCTGCACGTCCCTCCTCGTCAGCTGACGCTCAGCCCTCGTGCGGCGTTCGGTGGCATAGCGCCGGAAGAATCCGGAGCACTGGGCGGTAGCGCCGATGCCGGTCGCGCCGACAACCCCGCCGAGCACCTCGGTCGGTGTCGCTTCGATACCGGCGTGCCGGAGCTTCCGGATGCTCGCGACCGTGAGGTCCGCCAGGCCGCGCCTCGTGTTCGCCGGACAGTCGGCGGCGAGAATGTCGAGCAACGACGCGAAGCGCTTCAGCGTCGAGTCGACGTGGTCGGGTCGTTGAGCGGGCTGGATCGACGTGAGGAGCATCTCGGGGCTCGCCGGGGAGAACGTGACCGTCTGCGCCTGTGCGGACGACGGACCCTCAAGATGTTTCTGCACCTCGAAACCCGCGAACAAGAGAAGCGCAACGAGAGCTACCGTGACGAGCTCCACACGGCCGACCGGCTTCACTCTCTGGCCAGACCCGGCCACAGGCCAGGGAGTATCACAGCCGCTAGATCAGGTCGCGCAGGCCCCGCAGCAGGTCGAACACGCCCGCGCCGACCCAGACCACGCCCAGCAGCCTGAGCCCGGCACCGACGAGGAGCCGCGAGCCGGCACGTCTCAATCCCCGACCACCGACCCGAAAGCGCGCCAGGAGTAGCGGCCGGAGCCGTTCGCGGTCGAAGGCGAGGACGAGCCCGGCGGGTACCAGCACGGCAGACAGACCGATCCGGAACCCGGCTCTCGGGCCGTGGTGCGGAAGAAGCAGGTCGGCGTTGAGGATGACGAGGACGAAAGCGAAAACGCCGAGCCACCAGGCCGCGGAGACAGCGGCCGCGCGTCTCGCCGGGACGGCGGGCGGAGGCGCAGCGTCGTGGCCGGCCGTCGACCGGCGGCGCGCCTCGAGAACGAGCTCACGCGCGGCAGTACGAGCGGCTCCCGCCAGATAGCGCCCGGCTGCCCGCGAGATCAATCGACCGAGAGGCACGCCGGGAACGTAGCGGGCCCGCGTCGAGCGGGCCCGCTGTGAAGCGACCGGCCGAACGACCGGATCGATCTAAGGATACGGGTTCGGATTGGTGTACGTCGTGGCCGTGGTCGTGCTCGTCGTGGCCGGAGGCGGCGCCGCTGCGCCCGGCAGGACGACGACGCGCCAGGTGCCGCCGAGGTCCGCGACGCCCTGGCCGCCGGCCGCACCTCGCTTCGTGTCGCTCTTGAAACGGTAGAGCGGCGCTCCCTTGTAGGTCACCTGTCTCCCCCCGTCGGGGCGTCTGATCGTCCCGAGCCTCGCCTCCGCTACGCCCGCTCCTGCAGTCGGCTTGGCGGTCGCCGGTACGAGCAGCGGCGGCCAGAACGCCCGGCATTGGCCGACGCAACGGATCTTCCCGGTCCGCTCCTTGTTGTTGGTGTAGAGCGTGAATCCGGTACCCGTGACGAGGATGGTCCTGCCCAATGCGCTGTTGAACGCCTTCTTCACGGTCGGGGTCTTCGTGCTGGTGCCGCTCGCGGCGACGGCGATGCCGCTCGCCAGACCGCCGGCGAGCAACGCCAGGAGGAGCAGCCCGACCGCACCTTTTCGCTTGATCATGGAACTCCCTTCCGTTCAACCCCCTGGTCACGGGTACGCACCAGGCGCGGCAACGGATTCCCCGAGCGTCAGATTCGCTCTGACCGCACTTTCGACGCGTTCGTGACTACCGCACGCGGAAGCTGCCGACGCTCGTCACCTGTCCGCCGGACGTCTTCACCGTGATCTGGCCGGTCGTCGCGCCCGCGGGGACCGCCACGGTGATCTTGGTCGCCGAGTTGACCGTGAACTGGGTCGTCGCGGTCGTGTTGAAGACGACCGCCCGCGCTGTGAGGAAGTTCGTGCCGGTGATCGTCACCACTGTCCCGAACTTGCCGCGGCTCGGCGTGAAGCCCGTGATCGTCGGAGCCGGCGCGGTGAGCGCGAAGTCCTGGGTCTTCGTCGCACCGGACGAGACGACGACTCCGTTCGCCGTGCTCGAGTTGTAGCCGGCCTTCGCCGCCGTGACGTTGTAGGTCCCGGCCGCGACGCTCGCGAACTGGTACAAGCCCCTCCCATCGGTGGTCGCGCTGGTGCCGGTGGAGAGCGTCACCGTGGCGCCGCTCACCGCCAGCTGCGTGGACGCATCGGTCACGGTTCCCTGCAGAGTCCCTGGAGGCTGAGCCGGCACCTGCGTCAGCGCAAAGTTCTGCGTCGTCATCGAGCCCGCCGTGACTCCCACGTTGGCGGCGGTGCCCGTCACGTATCCCGTCTTCGACGCCGTCACACCGTAGGAGCCCGGCGCGACGCTCGAGAACTGGTAGAAGCCGCTGCCGTTCGTGGAGGTGTTGGCGCCGTTCGAGAGCGACACGGTTGCACCGCTGAGAGGCGCCTTGCTCGACGCATCGGTGACCGTCCCGTTCACTGTGCCCGTCGTCGGCGCGGAGCCGCAGCTCGGGAACTTGAAGGACCCGATTCGAGTCGACCACTCCGCGTAGAACAGCGAGCCGTCGTACGGGCCTGCGTAGTACTCGTTGACGTACCAGAACGTGCAGCCGTCGGTCGGGTCGACGGACATCGCCGAGTAGTCACCCCACCGATCGCTCACGGTCTGCGAGCCCGCGCCGGCCTGGAGAACGGCCTCCGCCTGCGGGAGCGTGTTCGGCGGGTCGCTCGCGAGACGTCCCGCGTACCGGATCGACGGATAGAGCGACGCCGACGAGGCGCTGTACCCCACCGCCATGTCCCCGGAGCCGTCGACAGCCAGGCTGGGGATCCAGCGCCAGAGCCCGTCGTCCCCGTTGGTGAAGATCTGCTGCTGGACGGGAGTCGTCGCGATCGTCTGGCCCGTGACGTTCAGCTGCGCCCACTGGATCCCGGTCGGTGACGTCGACGATGTTCGCACCGCATGAGCAACCCAGAGCGACTCCGTTCCGCCGAGGTTCCGGTACTGGGCCTGCATCATCGGCCGGTCGTCGATCGCGTCGAGGTCCTGGGTGAAATCAAACGGATCGGGGGGCTGGGGGACGATTGCTCCCTGGCCGACCACGTACTGCGCCTGCGAGACGTTGGTCGCCCCGCTGACGACGCCGCTGGCCGGCGTCGTCGTCCAGTTGACCGTGTAGGTGCGCACCTCGAAGCTGTATGCAAGGGCGCTCTCGGAGACGAGGTACTCCGACGTCCCAGCCGGTGGCGCAGCGCCGCGCAGGTTGGCCGGCAGCACGCTCACCGGGTCGGTTCCGTTGTTGCTGAAGGCGACCAGCGACTTCAGCGGCTGTCCCGCTTCCATCGCCACCCGGTCGAACGCCCACAGAGCAACGCCCTTGAACGGCTGGCTGGGAACGTTCAGGTCGAACTCGTTGGCCGTCAGGAAGATCCCGTCGGGCCAGAGACCCATCTTCGGGTAGTCGTTGAGATAGCCGCTCGGCGGTGTGCCCGGGAGGCCCGGATCCATGCGCACCGGGTACAGGTACCAGCCCCCGTTCACGGGATCGCCTGTCTTCGAGACGGCGATGCACTCGTAGAACGGCGGCACCGGATTGGTCATCGTCGAGTCGAGATGGAAGCCGAGGTCAGACACGATCCAGTGGTCCGACAGATGGTCGTAGAGGACCGTGACGTCGCCGAAGTGGCTGTCATCGCAGGGCGTGCCCGTGCCGGCGCCGCTCCAGAGCGAGTCGAAGGTGAACGCGGCGAGCTGCGTTCCGGTCTTGCTGAAGATCCCGATCGACGTGTTGACCGCCTCGACGTAGTGGTTCGGGCCGACGTCGCCGACCGGGTCGGGGGGCCAGCCAGCACCGCAGAGTGTCCCGCTGCAGGTGCCCGCAAACGCGAGGCCTGCGAAGTTCTGCGACGCCGTCGGCATGCTCGGCCCGGCCGGAGCGCTCGGCCCTGCTTGCACCGGCCCTGACGGCGACTTGTTGGAGACCGGGAGGCTGACCTCGAAATTGCCGCGCTTCTTCGCGGGAACGTGCTTCGCTTTCCGCACGTCGCCGTCGAAATGCTTCGGCGACACGCCGGGAAGAGCGACCGCCTGTAGTTCACCCGGCGTGTGCTTCGCAGTCGCTGCGACCGAGGCGCCCGCGAGCACGAGCAACCCAACTGCCACCACCGCCGCGCCGATCACCCTGCTTCGGCCCTGTCGGTGGGAGAGGTGGCGCCGAACTGCCTTGTTCCGCTGGTCCCCTGTGCCCATAGAACGAGCCGAGTGTAAGTGCTGAACGCCGTTGCGACAACATCCGACAGAGTCATCTCGACCGAGTGATTTGGGCGGCTCACGGCCAGCGACAGCAAGACCCCCTTGCAAACGCGGGCTCTACCGCTATCGAGGGACGTTTGAAAAGCCGATATACCGCCCGTGGAGACGTCGCGCGCCTCACTCTCGGATCGCTGGTCCGAGCGCGGAACGAGAGCCGCTGCGGTCGTCATCGCCGCGAGCGCGGCCATGGGCGCGACGAGCCTCGCGTGGCGTCCGGCCGGGCTGGCGGCAGTGGTCCTCGCGGTAGCTGCAGCGTTCATGCTCCTCCGCAACCGGTCTGCGGCCAACCCCGCCACCGCGACCAAGGACGACGCACGCCTGCAGGAGATGGTGGAGGCCCTCGGCTCGGCGTCCGGCGCCGCGCTCCAGCTCGGAGGCGGGATCCACGAGCTCCTCGGCTCGGCACGAAGGCTCTTCCGCGCCCAGTACGCAGAGATCCTCGTGCTTCCCTACGGCGACAACCCGGAGGCGTTCCGGAGCTACAGCACGCGCGCCGGCCAACGGCTCCTCGAGCCGTGCCAGCTCGCCGAGCCCGACAGAATCGCACTCGACGCCGTCAAGCGCCGCGGCCGGGGACCACTCCTCGTCACCGCGAACGACGAGGACCGAGTGCTCGTCAGCGCCGTCGAGGAGCGGGCGCTCACGAACGCGATGATCGGTGTGCTACGCGCCTCGACGGGCGAGCTGGGGCTCGCCGTGGTCGGTGACTTCCCACTCGAGGAGGGTGAGTCAGGCGCGGCGGACGTCACCGTCTTCGGCACGTTTTGCGGACACGCGAGCGTCGTGCTCGAGAACGCGCGCCTCGGGCAGTCGCTCGAAGAGCTGATGGAGCTGAAGGAGCGTCTCCACCATCAGGCGTTTCACGACGCGCTGACCGGGTTGCCGAACCGCGTTCTCTTCGTCGAGCGGGTTGCGGCCGCGTACGATCGCGCGCGCTCGGAGGAGGCGGAGTTCGGACCGACCGTCCTCGTGCTCGATCTCGACGGCTTCAAGAACATCAACGACACGTGGGGGCATGCAGCCGGCGATGACGTGCTCGTCGGTGTGGCGGATCGCCTCCGTCAGGCAATCCGTCCCGTGGACACGCCGGCAAGGCTGGGCGGCGACGAGTTCGCGATCCTGCTGGACGAGCGGACGGCGGACGTCGGCGAGATGGCTGCCGAGCGCATCGCCATGGCCTTCACCCAGCCGTTCACGATCCGCGACCAGTCGGTCGTCATCCGACCGAGCGTTGGAATCGCTGTCGCCGAGCGCGGCGTCTCAGCGGAGCAGCTGCTTCGCAACGCCGATGTCGCCATGTACGCCGCGAAGGCCGACGAGGTGCGTCACATGGCGTCCTATGAAGCGGATACGCACCAGGCCACCCGTAGGCGGCGCGAGCTGTCCCTCGAGCTCGACGGCGCGCTCAGACATCACGGGATCGAGTTGCGATTCCAGCCCGTGGTATCGCTCGCGAACGGCACGATCAGGGGATTCGAGTCACTCGTGCGCTGGGCCCGTCCCCACCATGGCCTGATGTCGCCCGGGGACTTTCTCAGCGTTGCCGACAACCGGCAGCTCGCGGCGATCGGGCAGCGCGTGATGTGGGAGGCGTGCCGCCACGCGTGTCTCTGGCAGAGCGCAGGCGAGGACTCGAGGCGGACCGAGGTCTGGATCAACCTCTCGGCCGTCGATCTCACGAGCGAGTCGCTCGTAGACGAGATGATGGGAAACATCTCGAGGGCCAAGCTCGATCCGACTCTCGTCACGCTCGAGATCACGGAGACCAGCGTGATCGTGGGCGAGCAAGCCGCGATCGAGAACGTCGGCGCGCTCCGGCACGCGGGAATCCGCATTGCGATCGACGACTTCGGCACCGGATATTCGTCGCTCAGCCGGCTCGGGGAGTTCCCGCTGGACATGCTCAAGATTCCGATGCCGTTCGTCGACCGCATCAGCGACCATCAGGCCGACCGGCGGCTCATCGATGCGATCGTCAGCATCGCGCGCTCGCTGGAGCTCGGGGTCGTTGCCGAGGGCGTCGAGCGCGAGGTGCAGGCGCGCGTCTTGTCGGCGCTCGGCTGTGAGCTCGCCCAGGGCTACCTCTACGCCCCTCCCGTCGACGGCGACACCGTTCTTCGCCTGCTCCGGTCGGGCATCACGCTGCCGCACGAGCACGGCTTCGGCGTTCACCCGTCGCCGTACCGGGGGCGGCACAAATCCGAGCAGCCGGCAGCTTAGCCAGACCGCACCGTCGAGTGTCGCGGCATTGAAATTGACCTCTTCGCGGTCCCGGTGGAACGAGCGTTGCGCGCCTGTTGCGCTTCCGCGACGGCGTCGTAAGCTCAGTAGCGAGGGGGACGTGCGAGGGAGACCGGCGGGCCGACTTGGCGCGGGCGCTCGGTCGAGCGCGAACTCTTCACGGGCGGGGCAGGCCTTCCCCGTTACCCTGCCTGCCTCGCCCACGTCACCCGGGATGACCGGGCTGCCGGGGTGCTAGCCTCGATCGGTGCGCCTGGTGGCCACGTCCAAGACGACGGCTCACGTGCTCGAGCACGGCGGAGCGGTCTACATCTGGCCAAAGGCGTCGCGCTGCTGCGGCGGTAGCGCGTACACGCTCGAGGCAGCGACGGCTCCGTCGAATCGTGCGTTTCGGCCGATCGGCTCGGAACGTGGCATCGAGATTTGGGGAACGGCAGGCCTCCCCGTCCCCAGGGAGCTCCACCTCGAACTCACCCGCCGCGGCGCGCTGCGGGCCTTCTGGGACGGTCAGGCGTGGATCGGTTGACGGAACAACGCGGCTAGACCGCCCGTCCGGGCGACTCCGCGCTACACGAAGCCGTCGCCAGACCTACGGACGAGCTACTTCTTCGGCCGGCCCATGCCGAGTGTCAGGATGTTCTTGAGCGCCTTGCCCAGTCCGGACATCGTCAACGCCATGCGATTCACCTCCTCCAGCAGCAAAGCTTAGGTCGCGGGGAGGACGAGTGCGGGAAAGGCGGGTTCCGGGGGCAGAGCCCCCGGAACCCAGGTTGCGCTACTTGTAACAGGACACGTAGAGCGTGAACGTACTCGACTGCCCGCTGTCGTTGCCCCCACGCGCGAGGTAGCCAGTGACCACGCTGTTCACGATCAGAGGCTTGATGCCGACGGTCGCAAGGGCCAGGTTGTCGTTGTCGTCGCTCCACCCGGTCGTGGCCGAGATCGCTTTCTCGCCGGAGTCGCAGTTGACCGAGACCGAACGGGTCTGGAACTTGCCGTCCTCCTTCGTGGGGTCGGTGATCGTCACCGACCCGGTCCGAACGGTGACCGAGCTGATCACACCGGCCGGACCGGCCGGACCCGCGGCGCCGGCAGGACCGGCGGGTCCGGGTGGGCCGACCGCACCAGCCGGGCCTGGCTTGCCGCGTGGCAGCTGACCGGGCAGGAAGTCGATCGCGAGAAGCGATCGGTTCCTCACCTTCTCGCTCGTGACCGCGCCGTTCGCAATCTTGGTGTTCGTGACCGCGTTGTCCCTTAGTTGCAGGGGGCCGACGCTGTCGGGGGGCGGATTCGAGATCGCGTAGCCCGTCCCACCGAGCGCCACCAGCAGTGCGAGACAGGCGACCACCATGGCCGGGGACGGACGCCGGATACGTCTTCGTAGGACTCCCATGAGCCTCCTTTCTCTTGCTGCCGAGCAGACTAGGAGCACGTCATGACGGCGTTGTAAGGACGATCACCGGCCGCGCTCACAAGCGGGCGGGCCGTGTGCAATCCCCGGCCTAGGCGCGCCGGATCAGCGTGAGGCCGTCGCGGACCGTCAGCTGCGCAACGGTCACCCGCTCGTCCACGACGAGCCGGTCGTTCAGCTCCACGATTGCGCGCGCCGAATCGTCCAGTGGGTCCAGCACCGCGCCGCTCCAGAGCGTGTTGTCGACCGCAATCAGGCCGTGCCTTGTGAGCCGAGGCAGCACCGCCTCGAGGTAGTTCGCGTAGTTCGGCTTGTCCGCGTCGATGAAGACGAAGTCGAAATCCCCGGCAAGCGCCGCGATCGTCTCCAGTGCCGGCCCGAGGTGTAGCGTGATCCGGTCGGCGTACGGGCTCCTGGCGATGTAGCGCCTGGCAACCTCGGCGTGCACAGGATCGACCTCGCACGTATCGATATGACCGTCCGGGGGTAGCCCGGCGGCCATCGCGAGCGCCGAGTAACCGCTGAAGGTGCCGATCTCGAGCACCCTCTTCGCACCGCTGCCGTGGACGAGCAGCTCGAGGAGGCGGCCGACGACGGTCCCGGTGAGCATCTCCGGCGACGCAAGCGTCGCGTGCGTCTCGGCTGCGAGCTCGGCGAGCAGCGGCGGCGGCGGAGTGGTGTGTGCCTCCGCGTACTGCTCGATGCGAGGGTCGACCAGATCCACGCCGCCATTCTGACCTGTGCACGCCCGCAGCCGCGGACGGTGCACGTGTTCCAGGACCGGCCGAGCCGGGTAAACCGTACGCGTGGCGAAACGTCCCGTTCGCTGTTTCAGCTGCGACTCGCCGCTGCGGAGTCGATGCGCCGCCGGCCGGGAAGCGCCATCGCCCGCAAGACAGTCTGCGGAGCGCGCGCTCTCCGCAGGCACCTCGGTTTCGCCGCCGTGGCCATAGCGGCGCGGGCAGCAGCCTGGACGCAGCGACTTCGGCTCCGGCTCCAGCACCGCTCCCTGTCCAGATCTCGCCACGGACGGCTGCTTCCGCTCGGGCAAGCGGTCTTCGCAGACGACGGCGAGGCCGAAGCCGACGCCCGAGCTGCGCTGGCCGACCTCGACGCAAGCATCGGCGCGAACGAGGCACAGACGGAGGGGCTCGAGCGCCGACTGGCGCAGCGGATTCGTGCCGCTCGCCTCGCCAGACGACGGCGCTCGACCGAGGAACGGCCGACAGCGATCGGGCGAGCGGCGCCGTAGAGGCCGCCGGCCGGGATTGACAGCGCTCCCGTGGGCGACCTACGTTGCGGGAGCACGAAACTCGTTCTCCTGGGGAGGGGTCAAGATGCGTCGGAGCGTGGTTGGACTCGTTGCGGGCTGCGTCGGCCTCGCGCTCGCCGGCGTGGCCGCGGCCGGGTTCGTGACCGCGACGTCGGGCTCGCTCACGTTGCAGAGCGACGCCGGCGACTTCGTCGGCCAGGGACAGGCTGCATCGTTCTCGTCACCCGCGGACACGTTCCTCTCCCACGGGAACGGGAGCACGATGCGGGTCGACGACGTTCGAACAGCACTGCGAGGGGTCCGCAGCGGCGCTCCGCGGTGAGGTGAAGGTCACCAACCCGCCTCCCCCGCCGCCCCTCCAGGTGCAGCTCACAGTCGACTCGGCGGGCTCACGGTCGGGCTCGGCAGCGGTCGTGCACGGAACCGTGACCTGCAACCAGAACGTCGTCGCACCCGTCCAGGTGAGCGTCAGCCAGGCGGGCCGGCGCTCTGCGGTGAGCGGCACGACGACCGTGTCGGTGAACTGCTCCACATCCTCGAGCCTGTGGTCAGCGACGGTCAGCCCGGCATCGGGGTCGTTCGGCAAGGGGACCGTCACCGTGTCGGCGCAGACATCAGTCGTCGACTCCTTCTACAGCAACTACACCGACAAGCACCCGGTCGTCACCGCCGCCGCCTCGGAGATGACCGCCGTCCGCCTGAAGTAGCGTCGGCGGTCCTAGCGCGGCCCGCGATCGAGGCATCCCGGCGCACCGTTGCTGCACCACACCGGCGCTGCCTCCGCCTCGCGTCGCCCCCGGCCGGGGGCGCGGTCGACTGTTCACCCGACGACGAACAGGCACGCCGAGGCGAGAACGGCGAAGGTGTGACGAGACCAGCGAAGGATCGCAGTGAGCGTCACGTGCGGAACAGTAGGCCCGGGAACCTTACGGGCGGGTTACGCCGCGCCTGCTCGGACGCCGAGCGGCATGAGCGTCGGGCCTCCGTCGCGGTCGGCTATGCCGCGAGAACTTCCGCCCGAACGTGGAGATGGCCGGCGGCCTGCCACGCCGCCGTGACGCGCTGCACCCGCCCGGACCTGTGCGGCTGCGTCAGCCGGGCCGGCCACGAAGTCGACCGTCAGCACGGTTCCGACTTCTCGCACCTTCGCGCGAAGCGTCCCCGCGAGATAGGCGTAGACGTCGCCGTTGAGCATCGGATCGCTGAGGCGGACGTGGACCACGGCCGGGTAAGGTTCCGCGCCGCCACGCCGAGACCTTCTCCAGATTGATCGGTGATTGGCGTCGATGCGGGGATGGGCGAGACCAAGCCGTTGGCCGATCGGACGAGCGCACGAGAGAACGTGTTGGGGACAGGATTCATCCTGTCCACAACGCAGTTTCCAACACGTGCGAGGACGAGCGGCGACAACGGCGACGTGTCTCGACCACCATCCGCGCGGCGCTGAATTGCCGATCGACCATCTATCTAAAGGCGACCGTGCGCCGCGAGCCAGAAGATGGTGAAGAGCGCGCCGATCATGACGACGGCGAAGACGGCGCCGAACCAGAGGATCGACCTCGGCTGCCAGCGCTTGGCATAGCCGTGCGCGGCCCAGCGAGCCCACTCGTTCTGGGCGTCGGTCCTGTAGCGATCCTCGTCCTCGATGACCTACCCCTCCCGTGCTGTGCCTCGACCGACCGTATCGTGGCGGGTCAGCCGGCGTCGACGCGGTTCGCCCCGCACGCAGCACAGAGGAGCTGCTCCGCGCCGGACTCGTCGGGCCAGCTGCGCCAGCCGAATTCGGCGGCGGCGCTCGCGGCGATCTGGGTGCCGCAGGAGCCGCACGTTGCAACGACCGATTGGCGCTCGGCGGCGCAGTCGGGGCAGTACGGACGCGATTCGGTCGAGCCGATCGGCAGGAACCGCCAGCCGGCCTCGCTCGCACGGCTCTTGGCGATCTCGAGGTTGCAGCCGGAGCAGCGCAGGACGAAGCGGCGCTCGGCCTGCGCACGCAGCCGCGCCGGGTCGTCTGCCCGGGGCGAATCCCTGTTCGGCGGCTCGTCGTCACGCACCGCGCATCTGGTTCGCACGAGAGCGCGGATCGGTTCGGCGCGGCGGGCGCGGCCTGTGGAGCGATAGGAACACTCTTGCTTCAAATCAGGGTCTGGAACTGATCTCAGAATGACCTCACGAGGATGAGGATCATTGCCAGCTGGAGGAAGGCGAGGTAGTTGTCGGGTTTGCGATCTCGGCGGGTGGCGATCCGCCGTCGTGCTTTC
>JACXTT010002852.1_pt1 | contig 27078 bp, 27 predicted proteins | sample 9270951 | NCBI WGS metagenome assembly JACXTT01 (sample SAMN15532306, study PRJNA645909) | rock metagenome | isolation source: weathered quartz diorite | place: Puerto Rico | collected 2017-06-21 | reverse complement strand
CGCGAACTGTTTGCCCTCGACCTGGTGGCCGCCTGCGCCGGCCTGGAAGACGCCGGCCGGCTGGGCACGAGCGGCGCCGAAGTGCTGCTGATCGAACTGGCCGAATTGAATGAAGACGCGCTGGCGCCCATCGACGCGCTGCGCCACCAACTCGGTGCCGCCGCCGTGGTGCTGTACCGCTTTGCCGCCAGCAGCACCCTGGCGCGCCTGCGAGCGCAGGGCTGCGTGGTGGCCCAGGCACCCGCCGATCTGGCCCAACTGGTACTGTTGTGCGAAACGGCCCGCGCCCAGGCTGGCGGCGCAGCGCAGCATGGCGCTGCGGGCCCACGCGCGCTGGCGGCGCTGCCGCGGCCCCGCTTCGACGACGCCACCTTGTCGGCCCTGTCGACGGTGCGCAGCAGCGTGGCTTGCGAGTGCCCCCGCCACCTGGCCGACCTGTTGATGCTGCTGGCCAGTTTCGAGCGCTACAGCAGCGAGTGCGCCAGCCGCACGCCGGCCGACGCGGCCCTGCACCAGGACCTCGGCGCCGCCGCCGGACAGGCCAGGCTGCTGCTGGAAGCGGCACTGGAACGCCTGGCGCGCGCCGAAGGTCTGGCGCTGGCAGCGAGCGTGTAATGGCCGGGGCGCGCGTAGCGCCGGCAAAAGGTGCGGCGCCAGGGCTGGCTGTGACGGATGTGAAAGGCCCATCCGCGGCCGCCGTGGTCAGGCTGATCCTGGGAGATCAGTTGAACAGCCAGCACTCGTGGTATCGCAAGGTCGAACCGGACGTTCTCTACGTGATGATGGAGGTGCGCCAGGAAACCGACTACGTGCTGCACCACGCCCAGAAAATCATCGCCATCTTCGCCGCCATGCGCGCCTTTGCCGCCGGTCTGCAGCAGGCCGGCCACCGCGTGGCATATGTTGCCATCGACGATCCCGCCAACCGCCAGTCGATTCCCGCCAACCTGGAGTGGCTGCTGGAGCAGTGCGGCGCGGCCGAATTCGAATACCAAGAACCGGACGAATACCGCCTCGACGAGCAGCTGCACGCCTGGTGCGGCAGCTGGTCGGGCAGAAGCAGGCAAGCGACCCGGATGGCCGGCAGCGAGCACTTCTATACCCACCGCGACGATGCGGCGCGCCTGTTCGAAGGCCGCCCCAAATGGCTGATGGAGCATTTCTATCGCCACATGCGCAGCGCCCACCAGGTGCTGATGGACGGCGGCGAACCAGCCGGCGGCCAGTGGAACTACGACCACGACAACCGCCAGAAGTGGCCCGGCTTGCCCGCCGCGCCGCGCGACATCCGCCCGCTGCACGATCATTCGGCCTTGTGGGCCGTGATCGAAGGGGCGGGAGTGCGCAGCTTCGGCGAACCGCACGCGGACCATCTGAGGTGGCCGATCGACCGCGGCGAGGCGCTGGCCCAGCTGGACGCCTTCGTCAAGGAAGCGCTGCCCCATTTCGGCCAGTTCCAGGACGCCATGAGCAGCCGCGCCTGGCGCCTGTTCCACTCGCTGCTGTCCTTCGCCATGAACGTCAAGCTGCTCTCGCCCCGCGAAGTGGTCGATAGGGTGCAGGCCGCGTGGCGAGAAGGCGCAGTGCCGCTGTCGTCGGCCGAAGGTTTTATTCGCCAGATCCTGGGTTGGCGCGAATACGTGCGGGGCGTGTACTGGGCCCGCATGCCCCACTACGCCGAGCACAATGTGTTCAATCACACGGCGCCGTTGCCGCACTGGTTCTGGGACGGGCAGACGAACATGCGCTGCATGGCCCACGCAGTCGGCCACTCGCTCGAACATGCGCACGCCCATCACATCCACCGCCTGATGGTGATCGGGAATTTCGCCCTGCTGGCGGGACTGGACCCGAAGCAGGTGCACCAGTGGTACCTGGGCGTCTACATCGACGCCTTCGAATGGGTCGAGCTGCCCAATACGCTCGGCATGAGCCAGTATGCCGACAACGGCATGATGGCCACCAAACCGTATGTGTCGGGCGCGGCCTACATCGATCGCATGAGCGACTATTGCAAGGGCTGCCACTACGACAAGAAGGACCGCAACGGCGAGCGCGCCTGTCCCTTCAATGCGCTGTATTGGGATTTTTTCGCCCGCAATGAAGCCCGCCTGGCCAGCAATCCCCGCATCGGCATGGTCTATCCCCAGCTGCGCAAGATGGCGCCGGAAGCACGCCAGGCGCTCAGCGACAAGGCGGCCCGGCTGCGCGCTACGCTTGGCGACCTGTAGGGGCGCCGCCGCGGCGGCAACGCTCGGAACAGAATTTAACCTGCTCCCAATCGCGCTCCCATTTCTTGCGCCAGCTGAAAGGCAGGCCGCAGCGGGCGCACATTTTGGAAGGCAGCTGGGATTTCTGCCGCATCTTCATGGCGCGCCTCTCGCCGCTATTTGGGCGTGGCGAACACCTGGGTCCAGTACAGGGTGTTGTTCTCGCTGGCCCGGTTGACGGCGTAGGCCGCGCCCATCTGCGTGTAATTCGGGTTCATCAGATTGGCGCAGTGGCCCGGGCTGGCCAGCCAGCCAGCCACTGCTTCCTCGGGCGAGCCAAGACCAGAGGCGATGTTTTCTCCGATGCGCGACCAGCGGTAGCCCAGGCGCTGGGCCCGTTCTCCCGCATCGCTGCCATCGGCTTCGTGGTGGTCGAAATAGCGCCGCTGCGCCATGTCGCGACTGTGGCCAAGGGCAGCCTGGCCCAGGGTGTCGTTCCACGCCACCGGTGGCGCCGCACCGAACTGGCGCTCGCCGCAGGCACGGGGCCGCGCGCGCGCCGCGTTCACCGCGGCCAAAATCGTCTTGCCCGCTTGCGGCCATTCGCTCAGTGCGGGCGCATGCCAGGGCGCGGCCAGCAGCACCACCCAGTCGTCGCCCACGTGCAGCACGCCGATGTCGTTGAAACGCTCGCTGGTGAGCAGGCTGCAGTAAGTGCCCGCGATGGCGTCCATCGCCGCTCGCGCATCGACCGGCCCCGCCACCGATACCGCATTGGCGTAGTCGGCCCGGTAGCCGGCATTTTTCATCGCGTTCTCGAGCAGCAGTCCCCGCTGCAGGCGCACTTCGAACAAGGCCGATTGCAGGGCGAGGGGCGCCACCGGATAGGCGCGGCGTCCGCTGCAATCGGGCGGGTTGGCGCGAAAATCGTTGATATAGCCGGCCAGCTCGCGGGCGCCGAAATCGGCCATGCGCGGCGCCTTTGGGGTGGCCAGCACGGGTCCGCACAGCAGCGCGGACAGCGCGAGGGGGAAAAAATTGCGAAGCATCGGTGCAGCCACGGCGCGCTCGTCCTTGTAATGGCAGGGCAGGCGCCCAGACGGATGATTGTAGCGTGGCGCGCAGCGCGCAATGAAGGGGTTCTTGAACGATTTTTTTCGTCCTTGCCAAGCGTGAAAGCAAAATAAACAAGCCGGCGCTTGGCCGGCCTGTTCGTCGAGAAGCGCGATTACATTTTCGGCATCAGCACCGTGTCGATCACGTGGATCACGCCATTGTCGGCGGCGATGTCGGTCTTGGTCACGGTGGCCTTGTCGACCATCACCTTGCCGCCCATGCCCTTGACGGTGATCGAATCACCTTCCACCGTTTTCACCATGCCGGGCTTGACGTCGGCAGCCATCACCGAGCCGGGCACCACGTGGTAGGTCAGCACCTTGGTCAGCGCAGCCTTGTCCTTCAACAGCGCGTCCAGCTTGGCCTTGGGGATCTTCGCGAAGGCGGCGTCGGTGGGGGCGAACACGGTGAACGGACCCGGTCCCTTCAGGGTGTCGGTCAGGCCGGCCGCTTGCACGGCGGTGACCAGGGTGTTGAAGGTGCCGGCCGACTTGGCGGTGTCGACGATGTCGGCGGCGCTGGCGCTGCCGATGGCGAGGGTCATGGCTGCTGCGGCAAAGAATTTTTTCATTGTGAGCTCCTGGGTAATGGATGTTGGGCCGGTTGGCCGTTTGCATCGAACCAGTGTTGAACCGGTATGCAATCAATTTATCGTGTAAAGTAGTTCATGTCCAAGAGTGTGCACCGGTACAATTGACATCTAGCGGTTCAAAAACGGGTCATTTCTATGAAGAACGAACTATTACCAGGTCATCCCAAGGGGGGTGATACCAACGAAACAGCGGGCTACCGCAGCGGTGTGGCTGCCCGCTTGGCGGGGCTGTCGGCGGCCACCTTGCGGGTGTGGGAGCGGCGCTATCGGCTGACCGAGACGCAGCGCTCGGCCACCGGCCAGCGCCTGTACACGCCGGTCCAGGTGCGGCGACTGGGACTGCTCAAGCAGCTGGTCGACCGGGGCCACCCCATCGGTACCCTGGCGGCGCTGGCGCCGGAGCGGCTGCTGGCCTTGTGCGGTGCTGCCTCTGCGCTGGCGGGCGGCGAGGAGGCGGGCCTGGCGCCGTCTGCCGCTACGCCGGTGGCGGCGATCGGCGCGGGACTGGTGCGGCGCCTTACGGTGGCGATCGAAGACGGCCTGCCTTTACGCCTGGTGGGGCAGGCCAGTTCGCTGGCGCATGCGGCGCAGCCGGGTGCGCGAGAGCGCGCAGGCGACGAAGCGGCCGTGCTGCTGATCGAACTGGCGGAACCGGACAGCCTGCCGCTGGCGCAACTGACGGCGCAACTGGGCGCGGCGCGTGACGGCAGCGGCGCCGGTGCCGCGGTGCTCTTGTACCGCTTTTGTTCCAGCGCCACCGTGCGCGCTTTGCGGGCGCAGGGCTTGCTGGTGGCGCGCTTTCCGGCCGAACTGGGCGAGCTGCCTTTGCTGTGCCGCGCCGCCCTGCAGCGCCGCGCTGCCGTACCGCGCGCACGCGCGGCAGCCGCCCCGGTCCGTTTCGACGAAGCGGCCCTGTCGGCGCTGGCCGCGGGCCTGCAGGCCGATGGCGGTGTGGCCGGACCGTTTGCGAATGCCGGCGCGCGCCGCGACAGTGCGCGTGCGCTGGCCGACGTACTGCTCAATATGGGCAGCTTCGAGCGCTACAGCGCGAGCTGCGCCAATGAGGAGCGCGAAGGCAGCGCGCTGGTCGATGCGGCCCTGCACCGTCATCTGGAAACGGTGGCGGGACAGGCCCGGGTGCTGCTGGAACAGGCGATGGAGCGCCTGCTGCGCCAGCGCTGACTGTCGCGCGCGCCGGTTCAGGACCAGCGCTGCGCCACCAGGCAGCCCACGCTGGCGGCGACGGCCGACAGCACGGTGCCCCAGGCGATGTCGATCAAGGTGAGGGGAAGGGGCCAGCCGCGCAGGGTGGCCAGGTTGCTCAAGTCGTAGGTCGCGTAGGCCACCAGGCCAAGCAGGGCGCCCATCATTGCGGCGTACTTCCAGTCGCCCTCGCGCGCGCCGGGCAGCACGGCGAAGGCCACCAGGCCTGCCGCATAGATCAGGTAGAACAGGGCGGCCGGCAGCAGCTTCGGCTGCGACAGCATCAAGTCGCCCAGATAGGATTTGTAGGTCGCCCCCATCAGCACCGTCAGCCACAAGGCGTCGATGGCGAGGAGCGTGATCAGGGTGCTGGCGTAGGCGATGACGAGACGGTGCATGGCGGGCTTTCAGTTGAAGTAAGCGAACTGGGCAGTTGTAGCACATCGTCTCCAGCCCGCGCGTGGCGGTCCGTTGAACCGCGCACGGATCACTGCGAAAAAATGTTCAGAGGCTACGTTGCGCCTACCTCTTCTCCGCTTCGCTAGACTGAAGCTTCTCAATCCATGTCCTTGATATTGTTGAGTTTTTTCATTAATGCCGTCAACTTTCTTTAACGCGTACTTGCGTTGGCACGGAAGACGGCCTACGGCAATCCAACCAATCAGGAGATCGACAATGAACCACCTTGTGAAGGCAGTACTCGGCGTCTCGGTGCTGGCAGCGATGGCCGGCGCGCCCATCGCGCAGGCGCAATCGTCCAGCACCAGCAGCCAAAGCAACGCCACCGGCACCCAGGCCGACACCCAGAACCCGAAAGCGCACAACAATATGGGCAAGTCGAAGAAGCGCAAGCACGGCAGTGCGATGGGCAGCAGCGGGACCAGCAGCAGCACCGGCAGCAGCGGCAGCAGCAGCGGGATGAGTAACAGCGGCACCGGCAACAGCAGCGCCACCGGGACCAGCGGCAGCATGAACAGCAGCGGCAGTGGCAGCACGGGCCGCAGCGGTAGCGGCACCAGCGGCACCAGCGGCACCACTGGCACCGGCACCAACTCCGGCAGCGGCAGCGGACGCTGATCCGATCTTCCCTCCTTCAACACCAGCGCGATCGCTGGTGTTTTTTTTGCGCGCTCAAAAAAATGGTTAGCACATGCAGATGTCAGAAATATGACACAGCTTCATCGCTTAGCAAGATTTGACAAACATGGCCCGCGCACAGGCACCACAATCGAGCCCATATTTTGGAGAGGCGCCCGAGCGCCCGCCGAGTCAAGACTGGAATGAACAATAAGAGTGGCAAGCACACTGCCGTGGCAGCAGGCCTCACGCCTGCACCGTTGCCGGCTTGGCTGAACACTCACTATTAACCGGAACGGCGCACGTCCGCGGACGGCGCTGACCATCACACAGTTTTGGGGGAGTCATGAACAAGTCGAAGACAGGCCTGCAGTATTGCGTAAGGTCGCGCGCGGCGCGCAAGCACATCAATCGCACCGCGATTGCCACGGCCGTCACCGTATTGATGATGGGCGCGGCCGCATCGGCGGGCGCACAGGAAGCCGCACCCGGCGACCAGGTGCAGTCGGTGGTCGTCACCGGCGTGCGCGCCGCGTTGGAACAGTCGCTGCGCCAGAAGAGAAGCGCGGACGCCGTGGTCGATGTCGTCACCGCGGAAGACATCGGCAAGATGCCCGATAAAAACGTGGCCGACGCCATCCAGCGCCTGCCCGGCGTGAACACCCAATCGTCAGCCGGCGGTGAAGGCGGCTTCGGCGAGAACGACCGCGTCAGCCTGCGCGGCACCAGCCCCAGTCTGCAGCAGACCTTATTCAACGGCCACGCCATCAGCACGGGCGACTGGTTCATCCTCAACCAGGTGGGCGGCAACGTCGGCCGCTCCAGCAGCTTCTCCCTGCTGCCCTCGGAATTGGTCAGCTCCGTCGTCGTGCAGAAAAGCCCGACCGCGGACCTGGTGGAAGGGGGCGTCTCCGGCGCCATCAACGTCATCACCCGCCGTCCCCTCGACCTGCGCCAGCAACTGACCGTCGAGGGCTCGATCCAGGCCAACTACAATGACCTGGCCGGCAAATACGAACCCCAATACTCGGGCCTCGTCGCCTGGAAAAATCCCGCCAACACCTTCGGCATCCTGGTGCAGGGCTTCTCCGAGAAGCAGTCGGTGCGCCGCGACGGCCAGGAAATCCTGGGCTACTCGCCGATCTCCGCCACCAGCGCTGCCGCCAAGGCCAATCCGGCCCTGGCCGGCGTGGTCGTGCCGACGTTTATTGGCGCCAGCCTGTTCGAGCAAGTGAAAAAACGCGAAGGCGGCGCCTTCGATCTGGACTTCCGTCCCTCGCGCGACATGGCCCTGGACTTCAACGGCTTCTATTCGCAATTGAAGGCGCCGCACCAGAACACCAACTGGCTGGCCGCGCCGGCCAACTCCATCAACAGCGCCAACCAGATTCCCATCAATCCCGTGGTGCGCAATAACACCCTGGTGGCGGCCGGCTTCCCCATCAACAGCGGCGAAGTCGATAATATCTACCGTCCTGACGCGGGGGGCGAATCATGGTACCTGGACTTGAATGGCAAGTACCGCGTCAACACCGACCTGACTCTGACCGGCAAGGTCGGCAAGACCCATGGCGTGGGCTACGACCGCAGCGACGTCTACTACCAGAACAACGTCGACGGCGGCATGAATTACGCCTTGAACGGCCTGTCGCCCGCCTCTGTCAGCTACCCCGGCGGCACCACCAACAAGCCCGGCACCACGGCCTGGGCGGGGGGTGGTGAAGCCCAGTCGGTCGATCAGGAAAAATATGCCCAGGTCGATGCCGACTGGCGCCTGCACGACTCGATGGTCGAGTCGATCAAGTTCGGCGCCCGCTTCACCGATCACCAGCGCACTGCCGAACACCCGCTGGAAACGCGTCCCGGTCCGCTGGGCTTTTCCAATCCCGGCCCGGCCTGGAACGGCCAGATGTACCCCTCCGATTTCGCCTCCAACCTGGGCGGCGGCCTGTCGTCGAATTATTTTAAATACGACGGCGCGGCCCTTGCCGCCTGGGGCGCCGTGCCGGGCAACCGCCTGCTCGATTACACGGTGCGCCACAACTGGACCGACGAATTCAAGGTCAAGGAAAAAACCTCGGCCGTGTATGCGATGGCCGATTTCGGCAGCGATGGCTGGCACGGCAACGTAGGCCTGCGCGCCATCGAGACCAAGCAGACCACGGTGGTCAACCTGGCCGGCGGCCCCAATCCCATCAAGGGTTCGGCCTTCGGCGACTACACCCCGACCACCTTCGAGCGCACCTACCGCGACTATCTGCCCAGCGCCAACCTGAAGTTCGACGTGCGCCCCGACCTGCTGGTACGCACCGCGCTGGCCAAAACCATCGCCCGGCCCGACTACAGCGCCCTGGGCGGCTCGGTCTCGCTCAACGACGACGCCTTGTCGGGCAGTGGCGGCAACGTCAATCTGGACCCGGTGCGCTCGACCAATTTCGACCTGTCGGCCGAATGGTATTTCGCCCCGAAGGCGCTGCTGTCGGCTGGCTTCTTCTACATGGACCTGCGCTCCGTGGTTGCCCAGGGCACGTCCTCGGGCACCTACTACAACAACAAGCGCGGCACCCAGACGGTCTACCAGATCACCTCGCCCTACAACACCAGCGGCAAGAACAAGGGTGTGGAGTTGAGCTGGCAGCAGCCGATCGCGGGTAACTTCGGCGCCCTGGTGAACTACACCTACGCCGACGGCAAGCTCGATGACGGCAGCGAATTGCTGAACTCTTCGAAGGACACCTACAACGTCACCGGCTATTACGAAGATGCCCGCTTCAGCGCGCGCCTGGCCTACAACTACCGCTCGGCCTACAAGGCGGGTGTGGACCGCGGCGCCAGCCAGCACGTCGACAGCATGCCCTCGCTGGCCGCATCGATCAATTTTAAATTGACCGAGCAGCTGACCCTGACCTTCGATGCGCTCAACCTCACCAACGAGACCATCAAGATGTACGCCGAGAACAAGGACCGCCCGCGGGCCTTCTACTCCAATGGCCGTACTTTCTATGTGGGCCTGCGCGCCAAGCTGTAATTTTGGCGCAGCTAGTCTGCAGAAGCTTTTGTAGTAAGTATTCCAGTAGTGCTTGGGGCAAGGCCGAAGAGGGTCTTGCCCATTTTTTTGCCGGCACGCGCCTCCATCCGCCGCCAGCCAAGGACCACCATGCCCCATTCCGTGTCCCCGATCGTCCCCCAGCGCGCCGCCATCGCCCTGCACTGGGCCTGCCTTTCCAATTTCGGTCACGACAACGCCTTCAGCGCCCGCCTGACCCTGAGCAACCAGACCGGCGCGCCCATCGCCGCCGGCTGGTCGATTTATTTCAACACCTGCCGCAAGACCATCCCCGGTACCGTCACTGCCCCCTTCAGTATCGAGCACGTCAACGGCGACCTGTTTCGCCTGCGCGCGCCAGGCTTGGGCGACTGGCCGGCCGGGGTCACCCTGACGGTCGACTACCAGGCCCAGTTCTGGGCCATCAGCATCACCGATGCGCCGCTCGGGTTTTATATGACGGCCGCCGATGGCGCCGTGCTCGATCTGGGCGATCCGCAGATCGCGCCTTTCGATGCGCCCCGCAATCGCCAGCGCGGGCCCGGCGACCAGACCCCTTTGCAGGATGCGGCCGCACGCTACGCCGACAATGCCAGCGTGCCCGTGCTGCCGCTGGCACAGGTTGGGCGGCTCACGCCCAGCCCCGTACACAGCCGCTTCGAGGACATCACGGCGCGCCTGGCGCGCACCACCTCCATCGTTTTTTCGCAGGGGCTGGCGGCGGAAGCTGCGCTGCTGCGGGCCGTTCTCGACGCGCTGCCTGAAGGAGACGGTGACATTGCCCGCATCGTGCTCGACACGGGCGCCATCGACGCCAGCCTGCTGGCCGGGCCCGCGCCCAACGAGGCCTATCAGCTGGAGATCAACGCGGGCAGCATCTGCATTCGCGGCGGCGGGGCGCACGGCGTGTTCAACGGGATCCAGTCCTTGCGTCAGCTGATCGACGGCAGCAGCGTGCCGCTGGGCCAGGTCGGCGACGCGCCCCGCTTTGCCTACCGGGGCATGATGCTGGACGTGGCGCGCCACTTCGCGGGCAAGGAGACGGTGCTGCGCCTGCTCGACTGCATGGCGCTCTACAAATTGAACCGCTTTCATTTTCACCTGACCGACGACGAGGGCTGGCGCTTTCCCGTGCCGGCCTTGCCGGAATTGACGGAGGTGGGCGCCCGCCGTGGCGTGGGCGAACACTGCCTGCCGCCCTCGTTCGGCTCGGGCGCGAGGGTGGAAGGCTCGGCAGGCACGGGCTATTACAGCGCCGCCGACTTCATCGACATCATCCGCTACGCGCATGCGCGCCACATCGAGGTGATCCCGGAATTTAATGTGCCGGGCCACGCCAGGGCTGCCATCGTCGCCATGCGCGCACGCCAGGCGCGCCTGCGCGCAGCGGGAGACCTGGCCGGCGCCGATGCCTATCTGCTCGATGACGCCGATGACCGCTCCGTCTACGAATCCGTGCAGCTGTGGCATGACAACGTCATCTGCATCGCGCTGCCCTCGGTCGACCGATTTTTTGAAACCGTGGTGCTGGCGCTGGCCGATTTGTATGCGCGGGCCGGGGTGCCGCTGCGCACCGTGCACACGGGCGGGGACGAAGTGCCGGCCGGCGCCTGGCTGCATTCTCCCATCTGCCAGGCTTTGATGGCGGAGCGTGGCTGGACCGCACTGTCCCAGCTGCGCGGCGATTTCGTCGCGCGCTGCCACGCCATCCTGGCGCGCCACGGCATCGCCTACGCGGGCTGGGAGGAGACGGCGCTCGATCACGCCGGAACGGGAGCGGCGAAGTTGTCGCCCAGTGCGCGTTTTGCCGGCGCCGGCTTTCACGTCTACGCCTGGAACAACGCCTGGGGCTGGGGCCAGGAAGACATCGCCTACCAGCTGGCCAATGCCGGCTACCAGGTGGTGCTGTCGAACGCGGCCAGCCTGTACTTCGACCTGGCCTATGCCAAGGACGGCGCCGAACCGGGATACTACTGGGCGGGTTTTGTGGGCACCCGCGACGCCTTCAGCTTCTGTCCCCTGGACAGCGGCGCCACCGCCGGGGTCGAGCCGATGGGCGGCCCCGTGCCTGCATCTCTGCTGGCGGGAATGCAGAAACTCGATGGCGCGGGCGCGGCCCGCATCGCCGGCCTGCAGGGGCAGCTATGGGGAGAGAACGCCAACTCGCGCGAGCGCATCGAATACCTGGCCGCGCCCCGCCTGATCGCGCTGGCCGAGCGGGCCTGGTCGCCCGATCCCGGGTGGGAGCGGCTGGCGCCGCGGGAGCGCGCCACCGCGGTCGCTGCCGCCTGGGGCGAATTCGCCAACCGCCTGGGCCGGCGCGTACTGCCGCGGCTCGATGCGGCGCTGGCCTATGGCTACCGTCTGCCGCCGCCCGGTGCGATCCGCCAGGGGGTGGCCGGCGTGACGACCGTGTTTGCCAACATCGCCTTGCCGGGCTTGGCCCTGCATTACACTGTGGACGGCAGCGCGCCGCAGCCGCACAGCCCTGCGTATGCAGGTCCCGTGGCCCGTCCCGCCGGCGCGCGTCAGTTTAAGATCGCCGCCTTCGACACCCGCGGGCGCGCCAGCCGCACCGTGACCATCGACCTGGAAACCGAACTTGATGAATAAGCCTTTGCAGATCGACCCGGCACCGGTAAGCACGGCGCCCGTAACCGCCCGCCACCCGCTGGCCTGGGTGCCCACCCTGTACCTGGCCCAAGGCCTGCCGTTCTACGCCATCGCGCTGGTGGCGGGGCTGATGTTCAAGAGCATGGGTGTGGCCAACGATGCCATCGCCCACTGGACCGGCATCCTCGGCCTGGCCTGGGTGTTCAAGGCGCTGTGGAGCCCTTTCCTGGAACTGGCGAAAAGTAAAAAAGCCGTGGTGGTGCTGTTTCAGCTGACGGGCGGCGTGGCTCTGGCCGGGGTGGCGCTGGCGCTCAACCTGCCCGTGTGGTTCGCCGCCAGCATCGCCCTGTTCGCGGTGGTCGCACTGGCATCGAGCACCCACGACATCGCCGCCGACGGCCTGTATATCGCCAGCCTGAGCGAGCGCCAGCAGGCAGCCTACGCAGGCTGGCAGGGCGCCTTTTTCAACGGCGCCAAATTCATCTCGCTGGGCGGGCTGGTGATCCTGGCCGGCCACCTGGAACCGCGCATCGGCGTGGCGCCCGCCTGGTCGCTCATCTTCGGCATTCTCGGCGCCTCGCTCGCAGGCCTGGGCCTGTACCACTGGTGGGCGCTGCCCGGCACGGCCAACGCCGCCACCGTCCCCGGCCAGCATTCGGCGCGGGCGGTGGCAGCCACTTTGGTCGACGTGGTGCGCGCTTTCTTCGCCAAGCGGGGCATCTGGGTCGCGATCGCCTTCATCATCCTGTTCCGCGCGGGAGAAGGGCAGATCCAGACCATCGGCCCCTTGTTCCTGCGCGACGCCAAAGCCATCGGCGGGCTGGGTTTGACGACGGGCGAAGTGGGCGCCGTGTACGGCACCGTCGGCACCCTGGCGTTTTTGGCGGGCAGTATCGGCGGCGGCTATTTTACGTCGCGCCTGGGCCTGCGGCGGGCCATGCCGTGGCTGATCCTGGCGATGAACGTACCCAATCTGGTGTTCTGGTTTCTGAGCACCTGGCAGCCGGCGTCTCTGTCCGTCATCACGGCGGCCTTATCCTGCGAGATGTTTGGCTACGGCTTCGGCTTTGTCGGCGTGATCCTGTTCATCATGCAGGTGGTCGCCAGCGGCAAATACCAGACCGCCCACTATGCGCTGGGCACGGGCTTCATGCAGCTGGGTTTTGTGCTCTTTAAATTCATCAGCGGCGACATCCAGCAGGCGCTGGGCTACCGCCACTTTTTCGTGTGGGTGCTGGTCGCTGCGCTGCCCGTTTTGATCCTGTCGCGCTTCATGCGCTTTGAAAGCGCAGCGCAGGCCTAGCGTTTTTTGACGGGCAGGGCGAGCCAGCCGCGCCACTGGCCCTCGCCGTCGCGCTCGACCTTCTGGATGTGGGGTCGGGTGCTGTCCAGGCGCCACAGGGCCTGCTGCTCCAGCCAGTCTTCGTACATGGAGCGGAAGCGGGGCCACTCGCCGTGGAAGTCGAGGATGGCGTAATCGCCGGCCGGCAGCACGCGCAGGCCCAGGTTGGGATCGGACACGTCGACCCCGGCCACGCCGAAGTCATAACAGTATTCCCGTTCTCCCGTAAAGCCGGGGTCTTCGTCGAACACGCCGTAGAAGGGTGTGTGGGCGGGCGCGCCGTCGAGATGCTCGCGGTCGCCGATAAAGCCGTTGCAGGCAATCGACAGGGCGGCGCCGGACTGGCCGAAAAAGCGCTGGTAGCGCAGCGACACGGCGGGCAGGGCGCGCACGCGGATGCGGGCGGCGATGCTGCCCGGCTGGGGCGCAATATACGGCGCCAGGATCACGTCCAGGTTGTCCGGTTCGGCGACGAAAAAACTGACGTCGCTCTCGCGTCCCACCTGCTGGTCCATATACGTGCGCCAGCCCCCTTCGCGCCAGGCCTTGGCGGACATGGCGAACTGCTGCTTGAAGGCCTTGGCGAAAGCAGCATTGGACGGGAAGCCGCAATCCTGGGCGATGCGCACGATGGGCACGTCCGGCTCGTGGCGCAACAGGTGGGCGGCGCGGCGCAGACGGCGTTTTCTCTGGTATTCGACGGCGGAAAATCCCGTCAGCTCACGGAAGATGCGGTCGAAGTGGAAGGACGAATAGCTGGCGGAGGCGGCCAGCGACTCCAGCGCCAGCGGGTCGCCCACCGAATCGAGCATTAGGTCCATCACCTCGCACAGGCGCGAGACGCGCGACGATGGCGCCGTCCTCACGCGCCGCTCCCGGCCTGCTGGCATGCAGGGCTGCGGTGGTGCACAGGAGGAAAGCGATCAGGGTGGAACATTGATGTCATTGCTAAGCAAGGTGCAACAATTATGGGCCAAATGACACGATTTAGCGACCATGTCGCGCCTGCGGGAGCGGCGGGCGTTGGGAATATCCCACGAATGTGTTTCAGCGCGGGATTTGCTATGCTGTCGGCTGCCCACGGGGGCGCAATCACGGAGTGGAATATGGTGTCCTTGCACGAGCAATTACTGAAGGCCGGCCTGGTCGACAAGAACAAGGTCAAGCAGGCTGCCCACAACCAGCACAAACAAAAGAAGGCGGAGCGGCGCACGGGCGAACAAAGCGTCGACGAGGCGCGCGCCGCCGCGCTGGAACTTCAGCGCAGGAACGCGGAAAAGGCGAGAGAAGCAAACGCCCAGCGCGACGCCGCCGCGCAGCAGAAAGCCATCCTGGCGCAGATTGCGCAGCTGCTGGCAAATAACCGCCAGCCCAAGGGCCAGGGCGGTCAAGGCGAGATCGCCTACAACTTCACCCATGGCAGCAAGATCGAGCGCATCTATGTGTCGGCAGCAGTGCGCGATCACCTGACGGCGGGCCGCCTGGTGATCGTGGTGATGAACGGCGTGGTCGAACTGGTGCCCCGGGTGATCGCCGACAAGATCGCCGAGCGCGATGCATCGCTGGTGGTGCGGGTCAACAAGGCCAGCACCCAGGTCGACGAGGACGATCCGTATGCCGCCTTCCAGATCCCCGATGACCTGATGTGGTAAGCCCTCAGCGGGGCCGGAACATTTTGAAGAGCTGCTCGGGTCCCACTGAAAAATAGTCGGCCGGCCCGCCGCCGCGCAGGATGTGGCCGGCGTTCGCGGTGTCGTAGATGCCGTTCTTGAGCGAGTCCGCGGCGATGTGCACGCCTACCACTTCACCGAGCACCAGCCAGGTTTGGACCTTGCTGCCATCGATGCCCTGCAGCTCGATGATCTGGGTGCTGCGGCACTCGAAGGACACGGGACTTTCCGCCACCAGGGGCGCACGCACCAGGCGGGCCGGTTGCGGTGTCAGGCTGGCCAGTTCGAATTCGTCGACTTCGGGCGGCACCGCGGTGCAGCTGACGTTCATGGCGTCGGCCAGGGGGCGCGTCACCAGGTTCCAGATAAATTCACCGGTCTCCTCGATATTGCGCACCGAATCCTTGTAGCCGATGCTGGCAAAGCCGACGATGGGCGGCGTGTAATTAAACGCATTGAAAAAGCTGTACGGCGCGAGGTTGCGGATGCCGGCTGCGCTGACGGTGGAGATCCAGCCGATCGGGCGGGGGCCGACGATGGCATTGAAGGGATCGTGCGGCAGGCCGTGGCCCAGGCGCGGTTCATAAAATAGGGAAGAGTCGGGCATGGGGGCTCCTGTCATGGATGTGCAACGATAGCCGATCCAGCCGCGCTGCGCTGGCGCCGCGCCTGTGATTCAATATAGCTTCACTTTTCAGGGAGCGAACATGACGAAGGAATTCAAGGCGGGCGACAAGGTGCAATGGCATTCTTCCCAAGGCGTGGTGCATGGCACGGTCAAGAAAAAACTGACGGCGCCCACCGACATCAAGGGTCACCACGTGGCGGCGTCGCCGGAGCATCCCGAGTACCTGGTAGTGAGCGACAAAACGGGGGCGGAGGCGGCGCACAAGGCCGAGGCGCTGCGTAAAGTGTAGCGGGGCGCGAGCCGGGCCCAGGCCGAACTGGTACACTGACCGATTCCTGATCCCACCTGAATCCACCGTGTCCGATATGAGCACAAGTCCCGCCTGGAGCGAAGCGGAGCGCCTGGCCGCGCTGCGCTCCTACGGCATTCTCGATACACCGCCCGAAAGGGCCTTCGACGACATCGTCGCGCTGGCGGGACAGCTGCTGGACGCGCCCATCGTGGCCGTCAACCTGATCGACGCCAATCGCCAGTGGTTCAAGTCGGAGATCGGGCTCGGTGTGCGCGAAATGCCGCTGGACGACTCCATCTGCAAGTTCGCCCTGCTGGAAGCGGAGCGCATGGTCATTCTCGACACGCGCGAGGACAGCCGTTTTAACTGCAATCCCCTTGTTACCGGCGGCCCCGGCCTGCGCTTTTATGCGGGCGAGCTGCTGCGATCGGGAAGCGGCATGCCGCTGGGGACCTTGTGCGTGCTGGACACGGCGCCCCGGCCGCAGGGCCTGACCCCGCTGCAAGCGCAAGCGCTCAAGACCCTGGCCCAGCAGGTGCAAACCCAGCTCGAGCTGCGCAAGATCGTCCTCGCCCAGGACCGCCTGCTGCAGGAACAGCAGCAGACCACGGCGGCGCTGATGGAAAGCCGGCAGCGCTTTGAAAATATCGTCGCACAGGCCGCGACGGGCGTGGTGCAGGCCGATACGGCGGGGCGCATCACGGTGGTCAACGAAAAATTTTGCAGCATGCTGGGTTTTACGCGCGAAGAGCTGCTGCAGATGGATGTGCGGGGATTGACGGCCGCGGCCTCCATCCCGATCACCCAGTCGGCCATCGACGCCCTGCTGGCGGGCGGCTCGGGCATGGTGGTCCAGAAGCAGTACCGCCGCAAGGACGGCACTTTGATGTGGGCCAGCAGCAGCGTGAGCGCGGTGCGCAACGGCGCTGGCGAATTCGAGGGTTTTGTGGCGATCGTGGTCGACATCACCCAGGACCGCCTGGTGGAAGAGGGCTTGCGCAAGCTGACCACGGAGTTGTCGGAAGCCGACCAGAGAAAGTCCGAGTTTCTGGCTACGCTCGCCCATGAATTGCGCAATCCCCTCGCGCCCATCAGCTCCGGCTTGACGGTACTGAAACTGGGAGGCGACAACGCTGCCACGGTCAGTAAAATCCGTCCGATGATGGAGCGCCAGGTGGCGCAGATGGTCAGACTCATCGACGACCTGCTCGACGTCGCCCGCATCAGCGGCGGCAAGATCGAACTGCAAAAGGCGCCGGTGGACTTGCGTAACCTGCTGGCGGCGGCCATCGAAACCAGCACCCCATTTATCGAGCGGGGCGGCCATCAGATGGTGGTCGATCAGCCGGACGCGCCCCTGATGCTGGAGGCGGATGCCACCCGCATTGCCCAGGTGCTGTCGAACCTCTTGAACAATGCGGCGAAATACACGCCGCTGGGCGGGCGCATCGAGGTGACGATTGCGCGCGACGCTGGCGACGGTGGCGATGGTGGCGATGGCGGCCACGCCGTGGTGACGGTGGCCGACAACGGCATCGGCATTCCCGTCGAATCCCTGTCGAATATTTTTTTGATGTTCAACCAGGTGGGCCACAATATGCACCGCTCCCAGGGTGGCCTCGGCGTCGGCCTGTCGCTGGTCAAGCGCCTGGTCGAAATGCACGGCGGCAGCGTGGTGGCCCACAGCGAAGGCAGCGGCGCGGGCAGCCGCTTCACGGTGCGTTTGCCGCTGGCAGACGGCGCCTGAACGACGCCGTCCCTGGCTGGACTCAGGCCGCTGCCGCTGCCGCTGCCGGGGCCTGCTCGGCGAGCAAGGCGTCGAGCTTCTGGAAGGACCCGCTCCAGCCCTGCGTCATGCCCGCCCGCGCGCCGATAAACGTCGCCATTTCTTCGGCGGTGGCGTCGCCCACCACCTGCCAGGTCACCGTCACGCGCGTGGTGTCCGGGCCTTCGGCGTTGAAATCGACCACGCTGCGCATCGTGGCCGGCCAGGTGGGCGCCATCGGATGGCGCGCCAGGTTTTCGTGCTCGTCGCAAAACTGCTGGGTGTAGACGAGGCGCTTGGGCGGGGTGATTTCTTCGTAATGGGCACGGCCGTACATCACCATGCCATTGCCGTCCATGCGATAAAACGTGGTGGCGCCGACCTTGATATCGTCGCGCATGAACTGCATCTGCATGCCGGTGGGGGCCAGCCAGCGTGAAAAATGCTCGGGCTTGACCCACATCTCGAACACCGTTTCGATGGGGGCGTCGAAACTGCGGTTGATGACGAAGCTGTCGCGTCCGGCCACATGCTTGCCCAGGTATTCGGCCAGGCGGTCCCAGGTCGTATTGCCGTTGTGGAGCTTGATGCGCTGGCGGGTCTGGCGCGCCTCTTCGGCGGTGGCCAGGCGCATCGTCATGTCCATGCGCGTTTTGCCGCCGACTTCATTGAACAGCACTTCCACCTGAAACAGGGGCGGGGTGTCGTCGCTGCCGCCGTGGTCGTACACCAGCTTTTTCAGGGGTTCGACTTCCAGGTATTTGGTGACGTTGGGCCAGTCGGTGCCGTCCGGGCCGTGCATGGTGTACGACCAGTGCCCGCCCGGCCGCAGATCCTTGCTGTGGTGGGTGATGGTGAAACCGCGCGGGCCCCACCATTGGGCCGCCTGGGCCGGGTCGGTCCAGGCATCCCACACGGCTTGCACGGGTGCGTCGTAGATGCGGACAAGTTTGATTTCCTTGGAATCGTCATGGTTCGTGGTCATTGCCGGGCCCTTTCGAGGTGTTGTTGGCGGATGCGTTGTTAGCGGTGACGGTTTTTAAATAGGCATCGAGGCGATCAAAACTTTCTTCCCAAAACACGCGGTATTGCGCCATCCAGTCGGCCGCGTCCTTCAGCCCGTCCCCGTTGAGCTTGCAGGAGCGCCACTGCGCCTTGCGCGTCTTCGTAATGAGGCCGGCTTTTTCGAGCACCTGTAAATGCTTGGTGATGGCAGGCAGGCTCATCTCGCCCAGAAATGGCGCGGCCAGGTCCGACACATTGGCATCGCCCTGCGACAGGCGGGCCAGCATGGCGCGGCGGGTCGGGTCGGCGAGGGCGGCAAAGGTCTGGCTGAGATGGTCTTGCACCGTATTACACCAATCGTTTAATTAACTACCTGGTGAAATATAAGCGGTGGTGGGGCGCCGGTCAAGAGCTTTTTGAGCACCATCAAACAGGGGACAGTCTTCCGCAATGCGGGTAAAATCATGTGGCATGATTGCATGACTATGGAAAACGCTATGTTGAAAGAAGTCGGCAGCAGCGGCCAAATTTCGCTGGGCAAAAAGCACGCGGGCAAACTGTACGAGGTGACGGCCCACGCGGACGGCCGATTCGAACTGATCCCCGTGCGCGTGGTACCCACGGCAGCGCCGCCCGCGCGGCTGGTCGAGGCGCCGGATGGCTGGGTGCCGCCAGGCGGCTACGATGGTTGCACGCAGTGGGCGCTGGATAACCGCGCAGCGCTGGAGCAGCACGCCGCCCAGGTGGAAGCGGCGGGCACGGCCGCGGAGCAGTTGCAGCGCTACCTGGACGAGCATCCGGAATTGCTGGCGGACCCCGATGCCCCGCTTTGACATTTACGCCAACCCGAACCGCGCCGCTACCCACACGTATTATGTGGACGTGCAAAGCGACTTCGTGCGCCTGGCCACGCGCTTGTGCATTCCCTTGTACCGGCACGGGCCCGCCCGCGCGCTGCTGCAGGGTGCGCACACCCTGGTCGCGGTCGAGCAGTCGAAGGGGGAGGCGACCCACTACGTGCTGGACACGCCGAATTTCCTGGCCGTGCCGGCCGTGCTGTTGCGGCACAAAGCGGGCAGGCTGTCGTCCAGCGAGCAGCTGATGGCGGAGTCCTGCATCGATTTTCTGCTGCGGGGTTATTGACCCTCGGTCTGCGCCACCTGCATGCCCAGCCGGCGAAAACGCAAGCGCACATTTTCCTCATCGTGCAGCAGCAGGGTCGAGCCGATCAGATCGCTGCGGCTGACCACGCCCACCAGGCGGCGGCTGGCGGCATCGTCCACCACGGGCAGCCGTTCCAGCTGGTGCACGGCCAGCCGGATCGCCACGGCGCGGCAGGTTTCGCCGCGCAGCGCCACCACCGGCACATTGGCGCCATACAGATCGCCCAGCACCTGCGCCTGACCCGCCGCCTCCAGCGCGGCGCGGTCCAGCATGCCGATCACCGCGCCATCGCGCAGCACGGGGTAGGCCCGGTAGCGCTGGGCCGTGCCGAAATACGCGGGCAGGACCTCTGCCACCGGGGTGGCCGCGTCGATGCTGACGGGATCCGCGCTCATCACTTCCGCCACGCTGTGACGCTCCAGGGGATCGATGCCGTATTCGCGGTAGATGTGGCGGCCCCGGCGCGCGATTTTTTCGGTGAGGATGGAGCGGCGCATGGTGATCACAGTGAAACCGTAGGACACCGCCGTGGCCGCCAACACGGGCAGCAGCGCGTTGGCATCGTGCGTCAGTTCGTAGGCAAACACGGTCGCCATGATGGGCGCGCGCATCATCCCGCCCAAAGTCGCCGCCATGCATACCAGGGGCCAGACGGCCGGATCGCCGCCCGGCAAATACGGGCCCAGCAGAGTGCCAACCCCCGCACCCAGCATCAGCAACGGGGCCAGCACGCCGCCCGACGTGCCGGAACCGAGCGCGACCAGCCAGATCGCCGCCTTCACCAATAACAGGCTGAGCACGACAGCGGCTGCCAGATGGTTGTGCAGCAGATCGGCAATCACGTCATAGCCCACGCCGAGCGCGCGCGGTTGAAAAAAGCCGCCGATGCCCACCGCCAGGCCGCCCAACGCCGGCCACCACATCCAATGAATCGGCAAGGCATGAAACGCGTCCTCGATGCGGTACAGCGCCGTCGACATCACCCAGGCGAGGGCGCCGCACACGATGCCGGCGGCGGCGCACGACAGCAGAGCCAGCGGCTGCAAGGCTTGGGTCTGCTGGGGAAACAGGGGCGCCGCGTCGAGGATCACGGGCCGCAAAAAGCCTGCCACCACACAGGCGATCGCCACCGGCAGCAGGCTGCGGGGACGCAATTCAAACAACAGCAATTCCACCGCCAGCAGCAGGGCCGCGATGGGCGTGCCGAACACGGCCGTCATGCCGGCCACGGCGCCTGCGACCAATAAAGTCTTGCGTTCGGCGCCGCTGAGATGGAAATGCTGGGCCACCAGCGAGCCGATGGCGCCCCCCGTCATGATGATGGGCCCTTCCGCGCCGAACGGGCCGCCGCTGCCGATGGCAATGGCCGACGCCAGCGGCTTGAGCACCGCCACCTTGGGCGACATGGCGCTGCGCCTGAACAGGATCGCCTCGATCGCCTCGGGAATGCCGTGCCCGCGGATCTGCTCGGAGCCATAGCGGGCGATCAGGCCGATCACCAGGCCGCCCAGCACGGGCACGCCGATCACCCAAACGCCCAGGGTGTTGGCGGCGGGGGAGTGAAACACGTCCGACCAGCGTTGAAAGAAGAACAGATTGGTGAACAGGTGGATGGCGTGCAGCAGCAGCCAGGCCGTGCCGACGCTGCAGGCGCCGATGGCCGCGCCCAGCGCTGCGATCGGCAGCAGGCGGGCATCGCCATTGAAATCGCGGCGGGGGTCGTAGGCGTTCATGCGCGCTTGCCCTCCGCATTGACCGCAGCTGGCAGCTGGGGCACGGCAAACACGCCCTGCAAGGACTGCAGTTCGGCCCGGTGCATGGCGGCGAGGCGCTGCAACACGGCCTCGCCGGCCGGCAGCAGGTGCACCTCGACCTTGCGGCGGTCCTGTTCGCTGGCCTGGCGCCGCACCAGCTGCGCCGCTTCACAGCGCCCCAGCAGCGCGACCACGCCGTGATGGTGGGCTTGCAGGCGCTCGGCCAGTTCGCCCACCGTGGCCCAGTCTCTCCCTTTGAAACCTTTGATGTGCAGCAGCAGCAGGTATTGCAGGGGCGTGATGCCCTCGGCCTGGGCCGCGTTTTCGGAAAAGCGCTCGAAGCGGCGCATCTGGTAACGGAATTCAGACAGGGCGGCAAAATCCGCCTTGCTCAAGTTGGCAGAAGACATGAGATTTATATCATATTGTGATGTATTAGGCGGAATCATAGCACGCGGCCGCAGCCGCCGTGGGGCGCGTAAAAAACGCCTTGCCATCGCCCGAATGGCAGCCTAATATACAACCATATGGTTGCACATAAAAACGAGAGCGAAGAATCGCTCAATCAATTGTTCCGGGCCCTGGCCGACGGCACCCGCCGCGACATCCTGGCGCGCTCGCTCACCGAGGCGCCGTCCGTGTCCGCGCTGGCCGCCCACTACGCCATGAGTTTTGCGGCCGTGCAAAAACACGTGGCCGTGCTGGAGCGGGCCGGCCTGATCCACAAGCTGGCCAAGGGCCGCGAGCAACTGGTCGCCACGGACCGCGCCCGCTTGAAACGGGCCGGGGAGTTGCTCGACCAGTACGAAACGATCTGGCGCCAGCGCATGGCCCAGCTTGATGACCTGTTGTCCTCTTCTAAAGGAAATTGATCATGCCATTGACCTCCCTCAGCAAAGACCCCGCCACCTTGTCCCTCACCGTGGTGGGCGATTACCTCGTTCCCCAGCAACGCCTGTGGGATGCCTTCGCCGACCCCCGCCAGCTGGAACGCTTCTGGGGCCCGCCCGCCTATCCCGCCACCTTTACGGCGCACGATTTCCGCGTGGGCGGCCGCGCCGAATACTTTTTGGCCTTGCCCGAAGGCGAAAAATGGAAAGGCGCGTGGAAGTTCACCGCCGTCGATCCGATCAGCGGTTTTGCGGCCAGCGATGGCGATGACAATGCCGATGATGACGCCATGCCGGCCGGGATGACGTTCAAATTTGAAACCACCCCGGGCGGTTCGCGCCTGACCATCGTCACCAAATTTTCAAGCATCGAGGCGATGGAACAGACCATTCCCGGCATGGAGGAGGGCTTGAGGGCGGCGATGCCGCAGCTCGATGCGGTGCTGGCGCAGGCTTGCGCGGCGGCTTGAGCAGCAGCGCCCGCAACCGCACCACCGACCGCTCTAGAATGCCATCGCAGATTCCAGATCGCGGGGGGCCGCACACGCTGCGCCGGCCGCCCGCGCGGGGTTGACGATCTGCTCAAATCCCCAGGCGCTCATCGCCGCCAGTACGGGCGCCAACGATTCGCCGAGGGCGGAGAGACTGAACGCCACTGCCAGCGGTTGTGCCGAAAGCTGGACGCGCACGACGATGCCATCCTGTTCCAGCTGGCGCATTTGTTCGGCAAATACTTTTTCGGAGACCTTGCCGACACGCCGACGCAATGCGTTCGAACGCACGGCGCCGCCCAGCAGGTGCCACAGAATCAGCGGTTTCCATTTTCCTGCGACAAGGTTAAGTGCAGCGCGCAAGCCGCACGACAAGGGTGTGGGCGCTTCCTGGGCGAATCGGATTGCGGAAAGATCGTTCATGGACAGTCCTGTCTGAGCACCGGCGCAAGGCGCCGGCAATGAATCCATTAGAAACCAAACGGCACGCTGGTACAAGCGCTTACCTTTCGGTTAGTGGTACGTGAGACGCCGTCCATCGCAGTACCAACCAAAACGTAAGTACTTGTTTTAATTGAATATTGTTTCTTATACTGGAATCGACGCATGCATTTCGCATGCGCTCGCTACCATGCAAAGGAATGCACCATGCGACTCCAATCTCAAGCGCTCTCCCTGTTGTTATCGGCCGGACTGTGTTTGGCTCTTCCTGCCTCCATTGCCGCGCCCGCGCAGCAAAGCAAGCGCATCGCGGATGCGCTTGATCGCGCGGAAATCGTTGAACTGAGCGCCAATTTCGACAATGCCCTTGACGCGGAGGACAAGCAAAAATTCCTCGATGTATTCGCCAGCGAAGGGGTGCTGCAAGGTTTCTGGGGGCAATCGCGTGGCCCGGCCCAGCTGGGTCAGGCGTTCGACTTCATGTTATCGACCTTTTCCAAAGACAAACGCCACGTGGTGACCAACCACCAGATCTCCATCATCGGCAACAAGGCGACGATGCTGTGTTATCTCACCGTTTTCGACCGCAAGCAACTGGGCGTGACGGGTACTGCCGTGTTTCGTGACGAGCTGATTCGCACCGGAGCCGGCTGGCGCTTCAGTCAGCGCACTCTGGCTGCCGACCCCAACGTCGACCCCATCATTGCGCAACTTAAGAGTGGAACAAAATGATGCGCGCTGATCCCACTCTGATGCAGGCATGGATTGCCGACGCGTACGGCCCGCCCGATGCGATGGCCGTGCACACGCTGCCCTTGCCGGTGCCAGGGGAGGGCATGGTGCTGTTGCGGGTCAGCCATGTTGCTCTCAATCCCCTTGATCTGAAATTGTTGCAAGGCGACCTGGCGCAGATGATGCCCCTGCAATTTCCATTCACGCCGGGCGCGGACGTGAGCGGAGCGGTGGTCGCGCGCGGCGCTGGAATCGACCTGCCCATCGGCACCAGGGTCGCCGCGATGGCGCCCGGCTTCGGCGCGCTGGCGCAGTATTGCGCGGTCCCGGCAGGTGCAAGGCTAAGCGCGTTGCCGGATGATCTCGATGGCACCCGTGCGGCGGCCTTGCCGATGGTGGGGCTCACCGCCATCGCCATCGAACGCGCGGCGCGCCTCGCAGCAGGCCAGCAGTTGGCCATTATCGGCGCTGCGGGCGGCGTCGGTACCATCCTGTTGCAACTGCTGCGCCAACGGCAGGTGCACATCACGGCAACGGCCCACCCTGGGGACACGGCATTCGTCCTGGATAAAGGCGCGAACGAGGTTATCCCCTATCAACGCGGCGACGATGTGCGCGCCATGATGGCGTCCCATCGCCTTGGCGGTTTCGACGTGGTGATCGACCTCGTCAATCAAGGCGCGGCGCTGGAAAGCGCATTGCAACTGGTGAGGCGTGGCGGCCGCTTCATCTCCACCCTGTTCGGTCCCACGCCCGAAAGCTGCCGCGAACAGCTGGAGCTGGTCTACATTCGCCTTTCGCCTGAACCGGGCGATCTGGCGCGGCTGCTTGGACAATGCGCGGCGGGGGAGCTCGATGCCAACCTGGGGCAGACATTCCCGTTCGCTCAGGCCCATGAGGCGTTTGCGAGGTTGCGGTCGGGACATCGGGGAAAAACCATCATCGATCTGCTCGCTGTGCCATAGCTGGCCTTGCCGCGGTATGCCGGGATTAGCCGGAACGTCGGCCCGAACGACAGCGCGAAGGGGCGTCGTACGGGCCAGCGACGAACCCGCCGGTGTGTCGACCGCCCCAAAACAAAAACGCCAACCTGCGGAGGTTGGCGTTTTGCGCTTTAAAACATGTTCTTGGTGGCCCGGGGCGGAATCGAACCACCGACACAAGGATTTTCAATCCTCTGCTCTACCGACTGAGCTACCAGGCCAAGAGGCATGATTATAGACAGCGCGAACCCACATTGCAAGTCCGTGTGACAACTTCCTTGAAAAAACGACCGGGTGCGCTATAAAACCGTGGTGTTTCAAGCCGCTATAATGGATTCATGAATAGCCTCTCCACCAGCGTGACCCCAGGCGCCGCACGGCGCGTTTCCGATATCTGCGTCGTCGGCAATGGCGCCATCGCCAAGACGACGGCGCTCGGCCTGGCGCAGGCCGGCCATACAGTGACCCTGCTGGTGCCGCCCGGCGCGCCCGCGCCTGCGCCGGCCACGGTGGGCGAGCAGCCCTGGGATGTGCGGGTGTATGCCCTCAATCACACGGCGCACCGCCTGCTGTCCTCTCTTAAAGTGTGGGGGGCGCTCGATCAGGACCGGGTGGCGCCGGTCGAATCGATGGTGGTCAATGGCGACGGCGCGAAGCCGGGCGACCTCGCCTTCGACGCGTTCGGCGCCCACGTGGGAGCGCTGGCGTGGATCGTCGAGGACCGCAATCTGAATCAGGCGCTCGATGCGGCGCTGCGCTTTGCGCCCCACATCGAGATCGTGCAGGGCCGCGCCAGCGCGCTGGCCGCCACGCTTGACGCGGCCACCATCACCCTCGACGATGGCAGCAGCATCGTCAGCGACCTGGTCGTGGGGGCCGACGGCGGCCAGTCCTGGGTGCGGGGGCAGTGCGACATCGGCCTCGATTACCGGCCCTATCACCAGCAGGCCGTGGTGGCCAATTTCAGCTGCGAGCGGCCCCACCACGGCGCCGCCTTTCAATGGTTCACGGGGCAGGAAGGCATCGTCGCGCTGCTGCCGCTGCCCGGCAACCGGGTCTCGCTGGTGTGGTCGGCGCCCGATGCGCTGGCTGCCACCTTGATGGACGAGACCTTGAGCGAAATGGCGGTGCGCCTGGCCGTGTGGAGCGAAGCGCGCCTGGGTGCCCTGCGTCCCCTGCTGCCGGAAACCGTCAAGGGCCTGCCGCTGGCGCTGATTCGCCCCCATGCGATGGTGGCGCCGCGGGTGGCGCTGGTGGGCGATGCGGCCCACGTGGTGCACCCACTGGCAGGCCACGGCATGAACCTGGGCTTTGCCGACGTCGCCCAGCTGCTGGAGACCCTGGCCGCGCGCGAAGCCCACCGCGGTCTCGGCGACGAGCGCCTGCTGGCCCGTTATGCGCGGGCGCGCTATGAAGACGTGCTGCTGATGCAGGCGACCACGGATGGCCTGGCGCGCCTGTTCTGCGCCGATCTGGAGCCGCTGCGCGTGGCGCGCAATTTCGGGCTAAACTTGCTCAATAAATTTCCTATGCTCAAGCGTCGGCTGGTGTCGCACGCCATGGGCAAGTGATTGATTTGGTTTCTATTTTTGGTATCCCCTCTGGAGAAGTAATGCGTACACTGAAACTGGCGGCCGGCATCGTCCTCGCAGCCGCCACCGGCTTGCTGGCCGTCGCCTGCAACGCCGCCACCGACCCCGCCGTGGAAGCGAACATCAAGAAGGTGGTCGAGCCGCGCCTGGGACCGGGCGTGAAAATCGACTCCGTCAAGGAGACCCCGTACGGCGGCCTTTACGAAGTGCGCGCCGCCGGCGACATTCTGTATACGGACAAGAAGGGCGAGTACCTCATCATCGGCCACGTCTACAACGCCAAGACGGCGGAAGATTTGACCAAGGCGCGCGTCGACGAGATCAACAAGGTCAAGTTCTCCGACCTGCCGTTCGAGATGGCCCTGAAAACCGTCAAGGGCGACGGCAAGCGCGTGATCGCCATTTTCGAAGACCCGAATTGCGGCTACTGCAAGCGCCTGCGCCAGACCACCCTGAAGGAACTGGACAACGT
>JACXTT010002851.1_pt1 | contig 27083 bp, 26 predicted proteins | sample 9270951 | NCBI WGS metagenome assembly JACXTT01 (sample SAMN15532306, study PRJNA645909) | rock metagenome | isolation source: weathered quartz diorite | place: Puerto Rico | collected 2017-06-21 | reverse complement strand
GTAAGATGGAAACTTGCAGCTAAGAAATACTCTGAGGACACACTAAAAAAATACGGCACCGTTCCATGGGAGATTCAGTATCAGTATTACCGACTGGTGGATGATTTTAAAGAGCATGACACCACAGACATCCTTAAAACATCAGCCAACCTGGGCCATTACATTGCTGATGCTCATGTACCTTTGCATCTTACACAAAACTATAATGGGCAGCTTACGCATCAAGATGGCATACATGCCTTATGGGAAAGCCGCCTGCCTGAATTGTTTAGCGACCGTTATAATTATTATGCCGGCAAAGCGCATTACATAGAAAACCCGTTGAATGAGGCCTTTAAAATATGCCGGGCGTCTTTTAGCTCTGTCGACTCTGTATTACGAATGGAAAGAATAACCAATCATCATTTTCCTGCTGATGAAAAATACGGGTTAGTAACCCGCAACCGAAAAAAAGATGAATGATTACTCAAAAGCTTACGCCAGGAAGTACAATATGCTGCTAAAGGGCATGGATGAACGCCGCATGCGCTCGGCAATTTTAGAGATTGGCAGTTTCTGGTATTCGGCATGGGTAGATGCAGGTCAGCGAGATTTGAATAAGCTGATCGATAAACCGCTATCAGCCCAGGAAAAGAAAAAGATACAGCGGGAGGCAGCTTTGTATAGAATAGGGAAGATAACGGAGAGCAAATAAAGAGGGGTGTTACATGTAAACAGTAGTGCTAATGGGAACAGGAGTAACGATGTGTAACACCCGCAATTGTTAATTTATTTAACCACAACATAAAAAGCTTCAAAATTGCAGATTAGACAACCATCAACTTCCATGATTTTAATACGATTCATTACTTTATCCATTTTCTGGCTGTTGGTTCAAACAGCCAAAGGCCAGGACTATGTTTCTTCCTATAAACCGAAGAATAAAACGGAAAAAGTTGTTCTGGAAAAATTGAAAGAGTTGCCGGAAACAAAAGAGCATTATGCGTCAAGGAAAAATCTTAAACCTGATATAATAATGGGCAAACCAGGCTTGCAGTCTAAATATTATCGCTTTCAGATCGGATTTGATTATGGCGAAAGATTCAGTACTAATTATTACCTATCCATCAATCCCAAAACCTTGCAAGTGTATTTTGATGATTTTTCAGATGAGTCCGGAGATAAATCGATCACGCTATCACAATGGCGCCGATGGCGTGCAAACCCTGGTTTCAATAAACCTCATAAATGGGTTAACGGGAAATTAGTAATTTTAAAAGATCAATAATCTACAAGGGCATAAATCACGATGTAGCGGCTTTCTTTTTCCTGCGGTTATTGATACCTGCAATAATAGGCGGCAGTATCGACACCAATATAATGGCTATACCGATAAAAGAGAAGTGCTCTTTAAAGAAAGGCACATTACCCAGTAAAAAGCCCGCAAACAGGAACAGGATGATCCACGATACGCCGCCAATGATATTGTAGAGACTATACCTTAAAAAAGGCATGCGTCCTACCCCGGCTACAAACGGCGCAATAGTACGGATTATCGGCATAAAGCGACTAATGATCACAGCCTTTCCCCCATGCCTGTCAAAAAAAGCTTTAGTATCCAGGTAATACTGCAGTTTTAATATCTTGTTATTCTCTTTGAAAACTTTTGGCCCCAGGTAATTACCTATTAAATAATTGATCGTATTACCAACAAAGGCCGCTATGATCAATATAATGGCAAGCAGATAGATATTTAATCCTGTGTTCCCTCCGGCTATAAGCGCACCTGCAGCAAACAGCAACGAATCACCTGGCAGAAACGGCGTTACCACAAAACCTGTTTCAGCAAAAATGATTACGAATAATATCAGGTAGGTTAATGTATGATACTGGCTAATAATATCGGCCAGGTGCTTATCAATGTGCAGGATAAAGTCTATCAGGTGCTTTATAATTTCCAAGGGCTTAAATTTTGGCAAAAATATAAATAAAACCGGGATTAGTTATTGGTAATAAAACTTGAGCCAAAAGCCAAACTATCCGTCCTGTTCGCCAGACCATAACAATACATCGTATAAATCCGGCCGTCCTGTATGGTCACGTTGGGTTTATCAAATATCACATCAGTGGAACCTGTCTGGTACATTTTAAAATCATAAGTACCAGCCGTTAATTCGATAAATTTGGTCACTGTTCTGAACGGAACCCCGGCAAACGCTGTTGTATCGTTGGCCGTTACCGTGATCTGTCCAAGGTTATTGGGCGAAGCATTGACAAAGCGCACCTTCCCCTTGCCCTGGGCAGGTAAGGAACTGGTATCTGTTGTAAAAACACTGTATACAGTAGTACTGTTAAGGCCCATCAGCATCAGTGTATACCTGGTATTAGGAACCAGCGTCTTGTTCAACGTTAAAATATTAGCACTTGGTGGTATAGTCCCCGGAGTGAGCGACGTACCTGGCCTGATCTGGAACGGTGTGTCGATAGAGGGCAAATAAAAATATCCCGAAGAGTTGGGGTAGAAATAAGAAGAAGAATTGACTTTAATGTAATGAACATACAAGTCAACTGAGCCAATACCTTGATTAAGATTTACGACCTGGTATCGAATTTTCAATACCGATGCATTAGAATTGCCGCTTTTTCCGCACGACGAAATAAAAGGCATGATCAGGAAGATCAATCCAAAAAGCGAAAGAAAAATCGATAGACCTTTATTATTCTTTTCAAACATTTGCAATCTTATGTTAATTCGGTTTAAACCCGATATTGAATCCCGTGGAACCCGGTGTGCCCAGCGTATAAACGGTATAATTAATACCCGGAGTTAAGGTTACACTATCTCTATATAAGAGTGTGCCCGACCCAGTGTTGAATATCTTAAGTGCGGTTACTCCTGTTTTGCTTGCGTCCTTGTATAAATTCACCAGGGTAAAATCAGAATAGCCTTTAAATGGAATTCCACTGGAGACTGTGGCACTTCCAAAAGTCAAATCAAGCGAACCGGAACCTGGCGACGAATTTACCAATCTAATAAAACAAGTGCTATCCTGGGTTGCTTTGGCGGTATCTGTTTTAAAAATATCAGTTGTCCGGAATGCGTCATCCGCTTTCTCGTCTGTAACGAACAGGGTTTGCCGCAAACTGGTGTCTTGTATAGTTATGCTGAACAAATTCTGTACAATGCTTGTGCCCACATTAAAAGGTTTTTTTACTTCATAAATTTGCCGCCCCCTTGGTACGCTATCGTATTTGGTAAAATACCCCGGTAAAATGGCAGATGTTGTATTAAGGCGACTACCATTCAAATAAATATTAATGGTATCCGCCGATGCGTTGATCACACTCAATCCAACCTTATGTATAAAGATCGGGGCATCATCATATTTCTTTTTGCAGGCAGTTAATCCCACTATTAAAGCAATTACAAACAATGCCGGTAACCTGATTTTCATTTGCTATATAACTGCTTATACTCAGTTTTGTTATTGGGTTGAACAAAAAAGTCCGGCTTTTGCACCGGACTCTGGATTTGGATTTATAATTTAAGTTTACAACTTAAGCATAACTATTAAGCATTACCGGCATCACCAGCATCAACACGTCTTCGTTCTCATCACCGTTTTGCGGTAATAACAGCCCCGCACGGTTTGGTGTCGACATCTCTAACATCACTTCTTCACCGGCCAGGTTTTTCAGCATTTCAATCAAAAATTTTGCATTGAAGCCGATCTCAATATCCTCGCCATCGTACTGACAGCTTAAACGTTCGTGTGCCTCGTTTGCAAAATCAATATCTTCTGATGAAATATTCAATTCGCTTCCGTTGATCTTCAGCCTTACCTGGTGAGTTGTTTTGTTGGCATAAATGGCCACACGGTTAAGTGAGCTCAAAAATGCCTGCCTGTCAATGGTAAGCTTATTCGGATTATTTTTCGGGATAACAGCCTCATAATCAGGATAGCGTTCATCTATCAGACGGCACACCAGGTTGATATTGCTAAATTTAAAGAACGCGCTCGTGCTATTATACTCAACAGACACATTAATGTCTTCTGAGGGAAGAGCTGATTTTAACAAATTTAGAGCTTTTTTTGGTAAAATAAAAGATGCAGTGCTTGCTGCTTTTGCATCTTTTCTGCGGTAACGTACCAGTTTGTGCGCATCAGTGGCTACAAATGTCAATGATGAGGTCGACAACTGGCAGTAAACACCTGTCATAGCAGGGCGCAATTCATCGTTGCTTACCGCAAAAATGGTTTTATTAATAGCCTCGGCCAACACCGAAGCTGGCAGGTTTACTGATGATGCATTCTCAACCACCGGGATCTTCGGAAAGTCCTCGCCATTCTCACCGCTCAGTTTGTATTTACCGTCACCGGCATTGATCTCAATAGCAAAGGTCGTATCATCTATATTAAAAGCAATAGGCTGCTCTGGCAATGACTTCAGGGTATCCAGAAGGATACGTGAAGGAATGGCAATACGGCCATTCTCCTTTGCCTCAACCGTTAAGGAAGTGGTCATGCTGGTTTGCAGGTCCGTAGCCGAAATAGTTAAGTTTCCGTCCTTTATCTCGAACAAAAAGTTTTCCAGGATTGGCAAAACTGTACTATTGCTTAACGCGCCGCTTACCGATTGCAATTGCTTCAATAATGTGGACGTCGAAACTATAAATCTCATATATCTGAATCGTGTTTATCAACCAAAAGTATAAATTTTAATGGGCATACTTTCGCCTGCGAATATAATGTTGAAAAATAGCAAATATTAACACAAAAGCCAAAGGGATAACATTATTTATCACCTGCCAGTACAGCTTTTCGCTGCGTATGCGCGCCCTGTCAAGCAGGCGTAATTGTATCTCTTTGGTACGCAAACCGATCAGGCCCGAATCATCGGTCATATAGTCGGCAATGTTCAGCAAAAGGTTCTTGTTACCAAAGCTTTGCTGGGTGTAGTGGTCGTAGCCCAAGGGGAATGGAGAACCGTCTGACCCCACCTGGTTTTTGAACACATCGCCGTCACTGATCACGATCATTTTGGTCGGTTTGCTTTCGGTGAGCGACTCAACTTTTTCGTTCAAACCTTCCGGTACTGGCCTGTTCAAAAAGTCGGATTTAAACTTACCTTCCAGCAATACAGCTACCGGCTTAGTATTACTTTGGAAATCTTTTGGCTGAGGCTCCTGCTCCAGCATTTGCAGCGAAAGCAGGTATGGCGTATTGAATTTCTTGTTGTAAGGTGATGACGACAGCAATACTGTTTTATTTACGTCTTTTATGGCAAGCGTATCGATGGTGCTGATAAATTCGGTATGGATAGCATCCAGGTTTTTCACTATCGGATGCTTTGATAACGGCATGATCAGCGGATAAAATAGCCAGGGCACATTTTGTATCTGCGCTTGCCCGCCAACATTACCCGTAGCTACCGGAATCTGTGAACAGCTGATATCGGCTATCAAATCATAATTGATGCGGATACCATATACGAATAGTTGATCGTCAAGATTCAATTGTTTGTTAAATGCCAGTTGTTCGCCACCATGCCCGCGAAGGCTATCCAATTCAGCACTCACCGGGTCTATCGTCCACAACACCCGGCCGCCCCGCATAATATATTGGTCGAGCTTGAATTTTTCCAGTTCGGTAAATGGCTTATCGGGTTTTGGGATCACCAATAGTTTTACTTTCTCCAATGCCGCAAATGGAATAGTCGTAAGATTCACACGTCCAATGGTAAAGCCTTCAGACAGTGATTTCATAGCATCATTTAACTGCACGTCGGTCAGTTCATGATGGCCTTCAGTAAAACCGATCTCGGGTTTACCGCCTGTAGTTACTTTTTTTATAGCCGAAACAAAAGCGTATTCTAAATTCTGGATCGAGTTATTGAGCTGGTCTTCCGGGGACAAGCCGATGCGGTTCAACAACAATTTAACCGGAATTTCTTTGTCCCCCGATGATACTACTGCGTAGGGAATAATGAGCTTTTGCGTTAGCCCGTTATCTGTTTTTTCGCTCAGATTGGTTGGCTCAATTCCCTTCTCACTCATCGACTGGAGTGTTTGCTGCTGCTGATCGCTGGATTGTCCTTTCAGCGGGTCAACAAAATCGAACTGAAGCTTAGCGTGACTGTATGCTTCCAAATCGTTTAACATGTCTTTGGAAGCGCTTCTCAGTCGTTTAAAAGCTGCCGGGAAATTATCACCATCCAGGTAGACAGTCACCTTTACATTTTTAGGCAAACTATCCAGGATACCGCGACTGATCTTTGATATGGTAAATCTCTTTTCTTTGGTAAAATCGAAACGGGTAAACGCCAGCGACGAAATAATTGCAACAGCAACAATGAAACCCAATCCGCTGATCAATCCTTTTTTATCTGCAGTTTTTTGCCGTTGCATTTTGATCACCAGCAGAGTACACCAGATAAAGAAGGCACTTAGACAAACAAAATAGCCCAGATCGCGAGTATCCAGTACTCCCCTGCTTACCGACTCGTAATGAGCAGTAATCCCAATATTCTGCAAGCCGAGGTTTTGCAACGACAGTAATGAGCTTAATGAATCAAACCCGCTATAAAAGAAATAAGAAAGGAAAACGGCTATGGTGAACGCAATGATCTGGTTCTTGCTGACAGAGGAGGCAAACAAGCCGATCGCTGCAAAGCTTGATCCTAATAAAAACAAACCAATGTATGAACCGATGACAGCGCCGGTATCGACGTTTCCCGGCGGGTTGCCTAAAGAATAAACCGAATAATAATAAATCAGTGTAGGTATCAGGGCGAAAAGCACCAATAGTACGCAGGCAAAGAATTTACCTAGAACGATCTGTCCGTCAGTCAGAGGACGCGTAAGTAGTAATTCGAAATTACCCTCCTTACGTTCCTCGGCCAGCGAGCGCATGGTAATAGCCGGTATCAGGAACATAAACAGATACGGTGCAGTGTTGAAGAGGCTGTCTAACCCGGCATACCCGTAATCCAATATGCTCGAATCGGGGAATACCCATAAAAACAAACCTAATACCAGTAAAAATACGCCTATAGTAACATAGGCTACCAGCGAACTGAGGTAAGAAGTAATTTCTTTTTTTAAGATGCTATACACTATAAATTGCGGCTGTTGGCTGCCGAAATTACAATATTATTCGGTAATGCGGAAGGGCTTCACTGTGTTGGAAGGTTGAAATGTTGGAAAGTTGAAAAGTTAAGACCAGCCTCCTTAAAAACTGCGTTTATACGCCACTCTTACCCCGATCTGGCTTATCGGGAACGGGTAACTCCAAATTTCATACCCACGCTCGTATTTAACGCCGAGATCGAGGCCGCTTTTTTCATTAAAAGGGATAACTCCGCCTATACCACTGGAATACATAAAGGAATTCTTTGTAGCGAAATTAAGCTTTATCGCTTCGCCTGCTTCTGCACTGATATATAGGTACTTGGAGTAATAGTACTGTAGCCCTGCCTCAATAGGCAGAAATAAGTATGATGGTTGCTTTGGCGCAGTTGTCGAAAAGGCGTAATTCGGATAAGGTGCTGTTTGATTGTACATCAAATAGTAGTTATTAGCGATATAGTGCATATATCCTGCGGATATAGTAACATGCAAAGTTGAGAGGACCGGCAATTCGGCTTTAAGAACTCCGCCTATTCCATCCTTATAATACTGCCTTGTTTTGCCGTAATAGGTTTGAGTACTATTAAATGGAAAATTAACTTCGGGCCCCAGGCTCAGCGTAACTTTATTGCCCGACTGGGCTTTTACAAATGAACTGATCGAGCAAATTAAAATGGCAAACAGTACTATTCTCTTCATAACAGGTAAGGTTTAATAATCCTATACGAAGACAAATAACCAAATATAACAGCAAAAAGAAAATTTTAGTTTAAAGGCCGAAACGATATGCAATGTGGATTGCCGTTTGCCTTACCTGGTTGGCCCAGTCTTCGTAACGGAAACTGATATCAATTCCATTCTTCTCGCCAATTGGCGCAATAAAACCCGGACCAATTGAGAATGCAAAAACACTTTGTTTACTGTAGTTTGTCTCAATGGCTGTGCCGGCCTCACCCTCGGCATACACGCCGCGGTTGAAAAAATATCTTACGCCCGCCTTCAGGGGGACAAACACAGCAGCACCAGGCGTACGCGACGAACTGAATAAATTGCTTTTATAAAACATGCTGGTGATACCGCCGGTCAGGCTCAAACTTACAGGTGATGCAATAGGCAACTCAAACTTGGCCGAAGCGCCAGTACCGATGTTAAAAACACTATTGGCAGGTATACCTAATTCAAAACCAGCACTAAAAGCTTTGGCTATAGTAGTTTGGGCAGATGCTTTAAAACATAAAAAGAGAAGCGACAGGAATATCAATTTTTTCATCCGGCGTAAATGATTTTGGGTAACGAAAGTACACCATTCGTTAGGAAATACAAACAAACAGCCAGTACATCACAAAAATGTTATTCAGCAAAAAGCCCTGTATAACATTACACAGGGCTTTGCTTCATAATTAACAGACCTTTTAGTGGAAGGTGTAAGCAAGCCTAAAACCAATTTGGCCCTCGGTGCCATTTTTTGACCAGCCTTCATAACGTGCACCTACCTCGAACCCGCCATTAAGCGCGTATCCAACACCAGGCGCATAAACAAATGCAGTACCGCCGCCATCTGTTATAAACGCCGCGCCTACTCCAAATTCACCGAAAAAACCAGTGGTGCCGTTAAAGTTATAGCGGCCGGCCAGTTTAAACGGGAAAGCTTTCAAATCGGCATAATTAACTGATGTTCCGGGAATGGCTTTGCCTAGAAAAACCGAATAGCCCGCTGAAAGACTGACATCAAAATCCCGGGCTGCAGGTAGCGAATATTTGATATCTGCACCTAAAACAAAAGAAGAAAAGTCGCTTGAACTACCAACAGGTATTCCAGGATCGATGCCAATACTAAATTTTCCGTTGGTAAATGATTGTGATCTTTGGGCAAAGGATGCCGTAGCCATGCTAACTATCAACACGGCTAATAATAAAACTTTTTTCATAATTGATGTTTTGAACCAAGCCTTTAACATCCAACTTTAAAAAAAGTTTGTAACTATTTTAATATTATTTAATATTGGTAAGCTCTATGAAAATATTTTCGAGCGATTTACCACTATTTTTATTGCGCAGGTCATCCAATGAATCATTTGCAACGATTTTACCTTTGTTGATAATGATCACCTGGCTGCATACCGCCTCTACTTCCTGCATAATGTGAGTTGACAGAACGATGGTTTTCGTTTTGCCCAAATCGCGTATTAATTGTCTAATACCAATCAACTGGTTTGGATCGAGGCCGGAAGTAGGTTCATCCAATATCAACACCTGCGGATCGTGCAGGATAGCCTGTGCCAAGCCCACACGCTGGCGGTAACCTTTAGATAGCTGACCTATTTTTTTGTGACGTTCAGGGGTTAAGCCGGTTTGTTCAATGATCTCATCGATACGCTTTTCAGGCTGATGTATCTTATGAATATTGGCGATGAACTGCAGTGACTCGCGTACATACATATCCGGATAAAGCGGGTTGCTTTCAGGGAGATAGCCGATATTACGTTTAACTTCCACCGCCTGCGTTTCCACATCAAAACCACATACCGAAGCCTTGCCTGACGTTTGCGGTATATAGCCGGTCAGTATTTTCATTGTGGTTGATTTTCCGGCCCCGTTCGGACCAAGAAAACCCAATACACCGGGTGCCGCACTAAATGAAATACCATCCACCGCCCTTTGCGTGCCGTAAACTTTAGTCAATGATTCAACGCTGATGCTCATGCTTCAAATGTAGAAGTTAGATTTGAGATATAAGATATGAGATTTAAGAGAAATTGTCGTTGGTCTGAATAACAGATTTTATTTGATTACCAGATTTCAGCCATTGATAATTCCTTAATCTGTTTAATCATGGTTCAAACAATTTTTACTGCAATATCCCGTCCAACCCAGAGATTTCAGTAATAATCCGGTCCTTGCTTTTAATAGTGAAGTAAATAATGATGGCGCTGCCTGCATCGCGCTCCAGTCGACCAGCTTTAAATGCATAAGTATTGTGATCATCTGCAAGGCCATTCATACTTTTGAATGCTGTTGTAAAATGTGGCATTGCCGAAATCACAGGTCTACTAAACTTTAGCAGGATACGTGTATCTGTTAAGGCCCCGGTTCCCTTATTGCCGAGGTAAATAGTGGTTACATAGCTATTTTCAGTCTCCTCTTTTTGAATCACCTTAATCAGGAATAAATTACTCTTTACACCATTATTGACTAATACTTTGGCGATTACAGTTTTGCCATCGCGGCCGTAAGCATTCAATTCTTTTTGGGTCGATTTGTCCTGGCCAGAAGCAACAATTGTGCAGAGGCAAAATATGGCAATCATTAAATCTCTCATAATCGGTCAATTGGCAGCATAAAGCTACCTAAAAAGCACAAATAAATCCGAAATCGAAAATCCGACATCCGAAATAAAAAAATATCTTTGCGCTGTTATGAGTATACCAACCGACGAACTTTTTAAGAATGTAATATCTCACGCCAAGGAATATGGCTTTGTATTCCAGTCAAGCGAAATATATGACGGTTTGAGTGCCGTGTACGACTACGGTCAGAATGGTGCCGAGCTGAAAAACAATATTAAAACCTATTGGTGGAAGGCCATGGTGCAGATGAACGAGAATATCGTCGGCATCGATTCGGCTATTTTCATGCACCCCAAAATTTGGGAAGCCAGCGGTCACGTTGCAGGCTTTAACGATCCGATGATCGACAATAAAGACTCCAAAAAACGTTATCGTGCCGACCAGTTACTGGAAGATAAAATAGCGCAATACGATAGCGAAAATAAAACCGACCTGGCCGAAGAGTTGCAGATCGAAATGGATAAGGCGCTGAAAAGTGACGATCTGGCCCGCCTGCGCGACCTCATCATCGAGCACAATATTACCTGCCCAGTCAGCGGCACCGCCAACTGGACCGAAGTTCGCCAGTTTAACCTGATGTTCAGCACACAAATGGGCGCTGTGGCTGATGATGCCGACGTGATCTATTTGCGCCCTGAAACAGCGCAAGGCATTTTCGTAAACTACCTGAATGTACAAAAATCAGGCAGGATGAAAATTCCGTTTGGTATTGCACAAATCGGCAAGGCTTTCCGTAACGAAGTAATTGCACGTCAGTTTATTATCCGTATGCGCGAGTTTGAGCAGATGGAGATGCAATTCTTTATTCGCCCGGGCTCACAAAAAGAATGGTTCGAGCACTGGAAACAAACCCGTTTGAAATGGCATCTGGCTTTGGGCACTCCTCCTGCCAAATACCGTTTCCACGAACATACCAAACTGGCACACTATGCCGATGCGGCTTTTGATATCGAATATCAGTTCCCATTCGGATTCAAGGAAGTAGAAGGTATCCACAGCCGCACTGATTTCGATCTGGGCCAGCATCAGAAATTCTCAGGCAAAAAATTGCAGTATTTCGATCCGGAGATCAACCAAAACTACGTACCCTACGTGATCGAAACCTCGATTGGTTTGGACCGCATGTTCCTGCTCACACTCATCAATGCTTATGAGGAAGAAGACCTGGGTACGCCTGAAAAACAGGACAGCCGTACGGTTTTACGTCTGCACCCGTGCCTGGCACCGGTAAAAGCAGCTATTTTCCCGCTGACCAAAAAAGATGGTCTGCCCGAAAAAGCCCGCGAGATAATGGACAAGCTGAAACTTGATTTCAATTTGTATTACGAAGAGAAAGATGCTATTGGCAAGCGCTATCGCCGCCAGGATGCAATCGGTACGCCTTTCTGTATTACGGTAGACCATCAGACTTTAGAAGACAATACCGTAACCATCCGTTACCGCGATACTATGCAGCAGGAACGCGTTCCCGCAGATCAATTACAAAAGATCATCGGCGACCTGGTAAGCTGGAAAAACGTATTATAGCCAAACAATAACTATAAGTTTATATACTAAGAGCCTGTTCAACCAAACCAGGCTCTTTTTTTTAACTAAAGCCCTTCTTATGCGTATTACCAAGCAGTTAAGTACAGATCCGTGTACAGTTAATTTTTTTAAGATAAAATAAAACAAATTAATAGCCTGCTATCGTATAAAGAGGTAAGTAAGTGCATTTAAGGCGGTTAATACCAGTCTGACTGCCCTTAAATGCCACGTTTATACAGGTTAGTATACATTAAATGTCATTATTGGTCATCAAAAATTTAAAATCCTTTTTAATTATAGTTCTTCTGCAGGTCGCTATAAAGGTATCGGCTACTGCTTACATTCCTTATACTCCGGCGACATATAACCTGGCTAACCTGAAGGTCGACAGCCTTCGCAATTTATTGGCTGCCTCAAAAGAAAATCCAACTGATACCATAACAATTAACCGCGTAAACAAATTAGCCGCCGAATTTGTCGATGTAAACCCCGATAGCACGTTATATTATGCCAAGCTGGCAATCAATCGTTCGTTAGCAATAAAGTATAAAACGGGAATCGCCGACGGTATGGTTTCTGAAGCGAGGGTTTACTCTTTGAAAGGGGATTACGATGCAGCAAAGAAAAACTTTAATGGGGCGAGATTACTGTATGCCAACATGAAGGATGAAGCCGGCCTCGCCGGCTGCTATATTGAGGCGGGCCGTATGTACAATAACATTGCTGATTACAATCTGGCATCAAATTATTTTCAGCAAGCGCTCGACATATACAAAAAATTAAAAGACGAAAATGGGGTTGCTTACAGTTATCATAACATTGGTATGGTATCTGTCAACATAGGGAAGTCCTCTTACGCTTTGGATAATTATTTTAAGTCACTTTCCATCAACCTGAGACTAAACAACAAGCTTTCATCAGCGAAGGATTATAATAATATCGGTACAATAATGCAAACGATGGAACTGTATCCGAAGTCGATGGAATACTACAAGCGTGCAATCAAGATCTGGCAGGAATCTAAAAACGTACAAGGTATAAGTACAGCCTATGAAAATATGGGCGAGATTTTGATATTAGAAAAAAAATATGATGACGCTATTACCTACCTTAAAAAATCTTTAAAACTTACTAAAGACCTGGATGATAAAAATGGACTGAGTTCCTTGTATGCCGACTTCGGTTTATGTTACGCCTACAAAAACCAGTACGATATTGCATTGAAATACATGGCGCAGGCATTAAAAATGTCGAATGATTTTAAAATTGAATACAATAAAGCGACCACCTATAACGACTACGCCATAGTTTATAACCTTCAGAAAGACTATCAACAGGCTTATAAATATGCCCGGATGGCAAATGATCTGGCTAACAAATTGGGAAGTTTAGACAACCGGACCAACGCTTCAATGCAACTGAGCGAAGCACTTGGCGGATTGGGCAGGTTTGAAGAGGCATATAAAGAACAAAGAAAATATATTGAGTTAAAAGATAGTTTAAAAAGCGACGAAAGCGTACGTAAACTTACTTCATTTAACCTCGAATCCGTTTTTAATGAGAAACAACGCGCTTTGGCAGAACAACACCAGCGCCAGGATGACTTGTATCAGCAAAAAATACAAAGACAAGGTTTATTGAGCGCCATTTTCTTCCTGATCATATTGGGTATGGCTGCTATCCTGATAGTTTACTATAAGGCTAAACTAAAACAGCAGAAGATTAACACCATACTTGAAGATAAAAACGCCGAAGTAATACAACAAAAAGCCGACCTGAATGACCAGGCTCATAAACTAAATGACCTGAATAATCTCAAAGACCGACTTATTTCTGTTCTGGCTCATGACCTGAGGGCTCCGTTAAGCACCTTACGCGGCCTGTTTGGATTGCTGGAAGATGATACGATATCGCACGATCAGTTCCTGATCATGATACCGCAGGCACTGAAGAAGCTGGAATACACTTCTGACTTTTTGGATACGCTCTTGTTTTGGGTTAACAGCCAGATGGAGAACTTCGACAGTTCGGCAAAAAGCTTCCCTATTAAGGATGTTATTTCGTACGAAGTGAGCAACTACGCCGAACAAGCGGCCGAAAAAGGCATCAAACTGGTGGACAACGTATCGGCAAATATTACGGTAGCAGCCGATCCTAACTCCATTCGCATCGTTACCCGTAACCTGATCACCAATGCTATCAAATTCTCCCGTAAGGGCGATGCCATTGCGGTAAGTGCTCATCAGCGTGATGATAACTTTGTCTTGATATCCGTTAAAGACAGTGGCGTTGGCATGTCCGAAAAACAGTTGAACAAGCTATTTAAGAGCAAAGTAGATAGCGGAACCGGTACCAATAACGAATCTGGAACCGGAATGGGCCTGCTATTCTGCAAAGACCTGATCGTAAAGTGTAATGGGAAAATATGGGTTGAAAGCGTTCAGGGATCCGGCACGGAATTCTTCTTCACGTTGCCAATTGGCAGCGTTGGTTCAATAAAAGAAGAGGAGCCTGCATTGCTTCCCGACTCCCCTCCAGTGGTGAACTATTCTTAGCAATTAGTTATTTACACCGCCAACACCTTTGTCAATAGTGCCATTGGTATATTTTAACGGATCAACCTTTTTAGGATCCCCTTGGTATACCCAAACTATATTGCCGATATATTTACGGAAAGCATCGCTTACTTGCTCGGCGGTCAGCTTCTTCACATCATCAACCAGTGAATATGTTCTGCGCCAGTTATTGAATATGATCTCATTGGTTGCAAGTGACGCAGCCTGTGCAGCATTGGTTTCCTGACGGTAGTAAAAGCCGGTAAGGTAAGTTACCTTCATGTCAGCCACTTCTTCAGGTTTAAAACCTTCAGTTTTGATCTTGTCCACCAGCCTGTCGAACACTTCTATGTATTTATTAGGCTGTGTAGTTGAAACAGAGAATTTTGCAACCGAAGTGGCCCCATAGGCAAACCAGGCCTGAGGTGCATATGATAGTCCGTTGTTAGTACGAATATCAAGGAAATGACGGTCAGCAAATATGCGCATCGCTACATTAAACGCATCAAAATCAGGCGTGCCAGCTTCGGGACCGCCGGTAATACCTTCTACATAATTAGTTGCCAGATCGCGCTGCTCGGCTGAGAAAGAGTTCTTATACGTTCTGAAATCTTCTTTTTTCAATTCAAAAGCCGCGCCCTGTTTTATTCCGTTCAACAGCTGACTTACTTTTTGCTCTATAACGGTCCTGTCCAGATCTGCTACGATCACGATCAACAGGCGTGACCTTGTTAAGATGGATTTATAATATGCCTTCGCTTCTTCTGCTGTTATCTTATTGATATTATCTACTGTACCCCGTGGGTCTTTAGCATAATCGCGGCCCGCAAATGCTACTCTGTTGGCATATTTATCGATAGCAGCATCCGGGCGGCCCTCGCTCTGTTTTAGACCATTGATAGCGTCTTGCTTAACCCGGGTAAATTCTTTGGCATCAAACGCCGGCACAGTCATCATTTCGGCATAAAGCGGCCAAACTGTTTCAAAATCGCCTTTGATACAATTCATTTTCACAATGGAATAGTCCTTACCGCTAAAGCCATAAACATCACCTCCAACTTTCTCCAGCTGATCTTTAAAACTGTTTTTATCGTGCTTCATGGTACCACATTCCCCTAATGCGGTTAATGCCAGCGACTCGATACCGGTTTTATCAGCGGGATAATTGCGCACGCCGCCTTTTATAGCGGTTTGTATCTCAACAATATCGTTCCCGCTCGGCTGGACGATCACTTTCACACCATCGACGATCATGTCGTACGGTTTTGCCTGTTGTGCTCTTACTGCCTGAGCATTAAATGCGGCAACGCCGACCAGCAGTATAAATATTTTCTTTTTCATGATGATTCAGTTTAAGGTTATTTGGCTGCAAAGAATGAACCGGCGTTTAATTGTTTGTTTAATTCAGGGTTGATGATCAGGCCCGCAACCATCGGTTTGCCTGCAATATATTTTTTAATATATTTTACTATATCCTCGCGTGTTACTTTCTGGTAGTTATCATCGTTATCCGTAAAATAATCAAGCGATGTACTGCACCAGTTATAGCTTACCTGGCTCGGCAGGCTTGATGGTTTTTCCATGTTATGAATTCGGTTACGCAGCAAAATGGCCCTTGCATTATTCAATTGTTCATCGGTAAAGTAATCTGGATTACCAAATTGACTCACCTGGTTTATTATTTCCGCGTAGCACTCTTTCAGTTTATTTGGATTAGGCGTCACGAACATATCTATAGGGCCTACATATTTACAGGTAGTATAGTTAAGCGAAACTCCTGATGCCAAACCTTTATCAACCAAAGCCTGCTGCAGTTTTGACGAGTTTAAACCCAATATGGTTGAGAACACATCGGCGGAAATAGTGGAAGCAGAATCGGTTAAATAAGACGGTCCCTGCCACGCAAATTGCATCTCCGGTGTTCGTGCAATGGTAGTTTCTTTTATGAAGAAATCGCTTTTATCAAGCGGCTTAAACGGAGGGATAGGATATTTCTGGATCGGATCGAAACCACTGCTTTCCCAATCGCCGAATATCTTTTCCGCCAACGCAAATGCGTCTTCGTGTTTCACATCGCCGCAGATGGTGAGCAAGCTATTGTTAGGGAAATAGTATTTGTTTTTGATGATCATCATCTTCTCCGGCGTAGCTGTATTGATCACTTCGTGGATGCCTATCGGATTTTTACGGGTGATCAAATCGCCCCAAAGATGCTGCTGTACATTAAACCAAAGCTGAAAACCCGGATCACTTTCTGCACGCTGAAATTCGCCGTCAACCACAGGACGTTCCTTTTTCATATCTTCTTCGCGATAGATTGGGAAACGGATAGCGGCGTTCATAAATTTCAGTCCCGCTTTCAGGCTGTCCCGGTCAAACGTAAAAAAGTAGTTTACACGCTCTACATTAGTTGTTCCGTTCCATATAGCGCCTAATTGCTGGGTACGTTTCAGAAATTTTTCCTGGTCTGGATAATCCCTGTTCGCCTTAAAGAACATGTGTTCAAACAAATGTGACAAACCGCTATATTCAGGGCCTTCGGTATATGCCCCGTTTTTCACCGCGATCTCGATAGTAGCGAGCGGCACTTTGCTGTTTTCAATTACGACGACTTCCAATCCGTTTGAAAGCTTTTTCCAATAATATCCCTTTGGCAACCTGGGCTGTGCTATTGTTTGAAATGCCAGTAAAAAAAGGGATGTCGCAAATAGTAGAAATTTTACTCCTTTTGATATCATACGATGCAGTTTAGATGTAAGACTATAAATATAGTATTTACGTTACGAAACGCTATATGCCAATATCACATTTTATTAAAATAAAAAGGGAACCCCGAAAACAGGATTCCCTCTTAAATCAATCGACAATTAGTTATTAGCTATACTGAACGTTCAGCGTAATTGGCACGCTCAAAGCTTTTGAAATGATACAGCCTGCTTTGGCACCTTCAGCTATTTCTTTAAATTTTTCTTCTGACACACCGTCAATCGGTGAACCTTTAATTTCAAGATGAATACCGGTAACCACTAGAGCCTGCAGATCCAGATCCAGGATAGCTTCAGTATTCAGATCATTTGCCGTGTAACCAGCCTGAGCCAAAGCAGCGCTTACGGCCATAGTGAAGCAACCTGCATGTGCAGCTGCTAATAATTCTTCGGGATTGGTACCAATGCCATCGGCAAAACGGGTTTTGAATGAATACTGCGTATTATTTAAAATAGTGCTCTGGGTGCTTATTTCCCCTTTGCCTTCCATTAAGTTGCCATTCCAATGGGCTTTTGCTGTGCGTTTCATAGTTGGTTCTTTGTTTAAAGTGTGAATGTATTTGATTGAATTAAATTAGTTATAAGTATAATATTAATTTATCCTTATCAAGCCCCTCTGTTTTGGAGAGAGGTTGGGGTGGGGCTTACCACTTTGCTCTTTCGTACTGCACAGGCCATTTGATCTCTTGTCCTAATTGATGCGCAGCACGCAACGGAAAATATGGATCGCGAAGCAACTCACGGGCCAGCAATACCATATCAGCTTGCCCGTTTTTGATAATTCCATCAGCCTGCTCCGCTTGGGTGATCAACCCAACTGCACCAGTCATCATTCCGGACTCTTGGCGAATACGCTCAGCAAACTCCACCTGGTAACCCGGCTTTAAAGGGATTTTTGCCAATATGTTGCCCCCTGAAGAACAATCTATCAAATCGACGCCGGCTTCTTTTAAAGCCTTTGCTAATTTAACAGAATCATCGGCGGTCCAGCCACCTTCCGTCCAATCTGTTGATGATATGCGCACAAACAACGGATTCTCGGCAGGCCAGCTTTCTTTTACAGCCGCAACAACCTCCAATAACAAACGTATTCTATTCTCAAACGAGCCGCCATACTCATCAGTACGATAATTGCTCAAAGGCGAATAAAACTCATGGATTAAGTAGCCATGCGCGGCATGTATTTCGATCACCTTAAAACCTGCCTCACGCGCCCTCACAGCCGCTGCTTTAAAATCGGCTTTTATCTTTTCTATACCTGCTTTATCAAGCTCAAGCGGAGCTTCTTCTGTTTCTGAAAACGCCACAGGGCTTGGTGCTACAGCCTTCCAGCCATTTTCATCAGTTGATGGAATTTGTTTATTGCCTCTCCATGGCACCTCATGACTGGCTTTACGCCCGGCATGCGCCAACTGCACTCCGGCAACAGCGCCGTGCTCATGAATAAAACCGATGATCTGTTTTAGCTTTTCGATATGCTCATCTTTCCATATTCCCAAATCGCCCGGACTGATACGCCCCTCGGGAGAAACAGCGGCTGCTTCAGTAATAACCAACGCCGCGCCACCTACAGCACGGCTACCCAGGTGCACCAGGTGCCAGTCATTTGCAAAGCCGTCAATGGATGAATATTCGCACATGGGCGATACCACAATGCGATTCCTGAATTCGGTGTTTTTTATTTTAAGGGGAGAAAATAAGTCAGACATAGGTGTGTTTTGTGCAAATATAGGTTAACTAACACGGAAGGCTGTCTCATGGTTTTGTAAAATAAGATCGAGAGTAATATGGGCATAGAGCTTAGTCGAATTTATCTTCTCTTCTTACCAAGAATACTTCATCGCCCTCTAACGGAAGATAGCCATACTCATAACAAAAGTGATAAGTCTTGCCATTTTGGGTGTGATAAGTGCGGGTGTGGTATTCAAAATTATAACCTTTAGCTGCCATCTTTTTCTGCGTGGTCTTGGTTTTACCCGATGGATTTAGCTCTTCCAGAATCCTACGGTTGCGGCGCAATATGTTGTTGATGTTCCGCACCAGGTTGGAGCTGTTGCTGTTCAGTTGATTATTATAATTGTTGCGACATTGATCGTTGCAGAACTTTTTATCGGCACGGCCACGCAATACTTCGCCGCAGTCAAGGCAATATCTTTCTTCGGTCATAGCAGTAAAGATAAGCAATCATTTATTCGTTTACAAACGCTTACAAACGGAAGTTGTCGACTATAAGCGATTATTAACCGGGTAAGTTTTTCTTCCCTCCTCACCTTTGTATCGTTGACTCAGATACGAATATTTAAAAACTCAGAACGATGAATACGTTAAAAAACAGTGTACGCCTTGTAGGGAATCTGGGCATGGATCCCGAAGTAAAAAGCTTTGACAACAACCGCAAACTGGCAAAAATTGCTATTGCAACCAACGAGACTTACAAAAACGACAAAGGCGAAAAAATAACCGATACACAATGGCACAACCTGGTACTCTGGGGTGCACAAGCAAAACTTGCAGAAGATATTCTAAGAAAAGGCGACGAAATAGCCGTTGAAGGCAGGCTGGCCAGCAGAAGCTATGTAGATAAAGACGGCAACAAACGCTATGCCACCGAAGTAGTTGTAAATGAATTCCTGAAGATCGGGCTAAAGAAATAAATACCTAAGCCTTTCATAAATACCTAAACCTGTTCCACCTGCCTTATCACATCAATACCGGGCGGCGCAAGGCTGCCCTGTATTAAAATATTAAATCCTAAACCTTATATTTGTTATGTACTCAGAAGCAAAAGAAACCGCCAGGCTGTATAAACTGTTATCTGAAAAATTAGGCAGCGACACAGCTGAGGCCATGTTCAAATACATTGATAACCGAACAGAACGATCAGTGGAAGCAACAATCAAAACATTAGCCACCAAAGATGATATCGCAGGTATCAGAGCCGAGATAGTGGACACGAGGGAAGAAATTGCTAATCTTCGCTATGATATTCGCAAAGAAATGGGTGAGCACAAAGCCGATACTATCAAATGGATGTTTATTTTCTGGATCGGCCAGGTTGGCGCCATACTTGGAATAATATTTTTATTCTTCAAAAAATAATAAATATAGATAGTGAAGCACCCTTTTGAAACATTGGCTACAAAGGACGATATCGCGAATTTCCAAAAAGAGATTAGCAAAATGCAAGCTGATGTGATCAAGTGGATGGTTATTTTCTGCATTGGACAGATTGCCGCTATGCTTGGAACTGTATTTGTATTCTTCAAGAAATAAGAAATGAAGAAAAGCATTGAACCGGCAAATAAAGATTGTCTAAATAAAGAATTTGCAGAAATAGGTCAGGATATGTCAAACCGCCAATAGAAAGAAGTGAACTGGTTTGATAAAATAAAGGTACTAGCAACAAAAACTGATAACTCACCTGAATTGAAAAAGGGTGAGATAAAGCAGATCCTAATTCAAATAGCAAATGAATTAACGCCGGATTTTGAGTTTATTGCCTATAAAAGCAGTTGTTATTCCTTTCAAAGGCTTAGAAAAACAGGCGACCTGACTATTTATGAAACACTTCATATCCTTTTCACGCTCAAGGACAGGAATTTTGCTTGCTCCATTGCTTCATCGCTAAATCCAGAGTATATTTTTGCAAACTCTTACAATGCCGGACTTATTAATCCGCACAAAGACTTGAAGGTTCTGCGCCATAACACGGGGGTTTTAAACATTGAGGATGCATACTATTTCCATAACGCCAAGGTCAGAACAACAACCAGGACAGTAAGAGAAATTCTTCAGGATTATAACAAATATGGGGTGCCATTTCTTGATAAACAATTTGAAAGATTGCAAACGAATGAGATTATCAGGAAAGGCCTGTACTTTATTGATAATTTAAATGTCGACAAAGAAGTGCTGAGAAAGGAAATCGAATACGAAATAAGCGAAGGGAAGCTACGTCTATCAAGCATAAAACATCCAATTTATTTAGACCTCAAAGAAAAACTCTTTGATTTAAATAGGCAAAGTAAAGAAGATAGGCAGCAAATACCTAAAACAACTTATGAATTATTAGAAATATATTGGAGCCGGTGACAGCTCAATCAAGGCGTCGTCACCGCCACGGGCAATATCTTGCCATTGAAAAATCGATGACCGGTAAGCGCAAAATCAGCTATATATTTCCCCATTTCAAAAGCCATTACCGGCGATTCATATCCCGGAAAAGCTTTCTCCAACATTTCGGTTTGAGCCGAGCCTAACGCCAGGCAATTTACCTTGATCTGTCGCTCAGTTAGTTCCTGTGCAAGGCATTCAGTAAATGTATGTAAAGCTGCTTTGCTGGCTGAGTAAGCCGACAATCCTGGGAATTTAGCGCTTCCCTGGAAACCACCCATGCTGCCAATGTTCAGAATGTGAGAACCGGCCGGCATATAAGGCAATAAGCTTTGGGTGATACGAACGTGCCCGATAAAGTTACTTTGCAGCATTTCTACAAAGTCGGTTTCAAGTAATTCAGCAAACGGCTTATTGATCAATACACCGGCATTGTTGATGAGAATATCCACCTGACCATCGAGATGACTATTGATGAATTGCTGTAGATGGTGATAATCATCATGCACAATATCAAAAGCAACAGGATACAAAACGCAGTCGGGGTTTAATCCTTTGGCTATTTCGAGCAAGCGCCCCAACTTGTCTTCAGACCGTGCTAAGGCAACGACCTTATGTTTGCTGGTCAGTATAAATTCAAGCACTGCTTCAAAGCCGACGCCGCTGCTGGCGCCCGTGATGATAATATTCATAAAGCGAAGATATTAATTTTATCAAACCACCAATTTCTGCTCTACAGGATGTTTGATCAGATAAAGGCCATCGGTGATGAGCTTTTTCAAGTTGGGTTCTTTTTTTGCTTTATCTTCCAGGAAAGCTCTTATTTCTGCCGCTACTTCAGGCTCAACTTCTTCATGTTCTAAAATCTCCAATATTTCCAATGCACAAAGCCAATCGTCGTAGTGATTTTTTTGCAGGCGCATCCAAACATTTCCCAAATACCCAAAATCGCCGCCTTTGTGCCTACGGTTGCGAACCTGTTGATAGAGCTGATGCAATTCCTTTGTCCGCGCATCATACTCTACGTGATGGGTATTGGTATTTGATTTGTAAACGATATCCTCAAACACGTCTTTATCCGCCGCTCCACAAAATACAGACGTGATCTTCTCTCCTACCGCCATATCATATACTCCCCATGACGGATCAAACAATGTTTCGTCATTTTCACCCTTTACGGTACAATCGGTAAAACTGATGATCAGGTTTTTACTCTCGACCGTTAAAATATTCTTTACTGTACCTTCTACCGTAATTCCGCTTGCGAAATTCAGGCGTGTATGCTTGCTCGTCTCTATTCCCAGCAATTTTAATGCGTCCGGTGCCATGTCTTCCAATGGTGTATCAATCCCCTGCAGCCGTCCAACCGGCGAACTGAACCCGTCTTTGTGATAATTCTTCCCATGGCCTTTCAGTTGCTTGTTGTTATGAGATAAAATAGCCGGACCAGACGTCTTAATATATGATGGTTGATTTTCATCAAGCTTTCTAAAACCGGTAACCGTTCCCGATACCTGCAGGCCTGAGCTATACACCACCGTACAAGTATTTTTACTCTCCACAGATTTTTGTAATCCATAATTTCCCCCGACACGGAACGACATGCTATTTGCAAACTCCTCCAAAACGTCGATCAGGTTCTGGAAGTTAGGCGTTACAAATAGCTGTGGCTGTGGCTTTGTGATGTCATAAGGATAATTCACTGCATCAATGGTATACGGCAGTTTTTTTACATCCTTTTTCATACAACTGACACTTTCGCCTATAGACGATAGCAATCCTGCGCCGTATATCTTCGGGTCCTTTAAAGTGCCGATCAGGCCATACTCTACCGTCCACCAATGCAGGCGGCTTAATAGTGCCATTTCCGAAGGTTTGCCTATATTCTCCTGCCGGTAAGCAACCAGCTCCTCTGCTTTTTTTATCTCTTCCGGATCAGCATTGGGCATTTCTTTTAAGATGGACAGCTGCCTTATCGCCTCATACAACTCAAAATCCTGGGCCGAGAACATCGCTTTAGCCCCTATCGACCCAAAGTAACTTAAATATTCATGGTAGTCTTTATCAGCGATGATAGGTGCATGTCCTGCCGATTCGTGTATAATATCCGGAGCAGGTGTATATTCAATATGTTTTAACTGTCGTATATCCGCAGCGATAACCAATACCCGGTATGCCTGGTACTCCATAAATGCAGCAGGCGGAATAAAACCATCAACGGTAACTGCACCCCAGCCGATCTTACCCAGAGCATCATTCATTTCCTGCAGGTTGGGTATCTTCTCGATAGTCAAACCAGCCTTTAATAATCCGGGGATATAAGGGTAATAAGCAACATCTTTGAGGTAACTATAATTCTGGCGCATTACATAGCGCCACACCGCATGATCAATCGGAGTATAATGGTCGTAGTGTTGCGGCACTATAAATTGCTTTAAATGGCGTGGCAACGCAGCAACCTGCGGATTCTTAAAATCATTAAAATCGCTCATTACGTTCAGTAGGTTATTAAGAGAACGTAAATTTAGGAATTATTGTTGGTTGTAGTGGTTGAAGTAGTTGTAGTAGTTCTAAAAGTTGAAGTAGTTGCAACCTCTCTAACCTTTACAACTTCTACAACTGACTATTGACTAACCTCTTCCTTCGTCCCGATCGACGGCAACCCTTCTTCCAATCTGCTTGGACGGATCACGTAATAAAGACCAGATAGCGCAACTATCAGCGATATCAAATAGAACGATACACTGAGGAATACAGCCAAACCAACATTCATATTAAATATTGGCGAAAGTCTTTGAAAAATGGCTTCTCTCGCACCAGCACCGCCAAAAGTGATCGGTATCACAGCTGCTAAAGCCGAAATGAGGAAGGATAATAGATATGGCGCAAATTTCCCGTGAAAGTCCTGCCCCATTAAAAAACAAAGAATGGCCAATATTTGAAAAGACTGCACAATAACTGCTTTAGCATGCCCTTTAAAAAAGTGCTTTGTAAAATCCTTAAAGAATATTTTTACAACCACGTAGTAAATGGCTGAACCAGCAAGAAATATGGCCATTGGGATAGCCAGATGTATTTGCTCCTGTATCTGGGGGATAAATATGGTAAGTGCCACCACGATCAACCCGATAGCCCAAAGTCCGCTCAGGCGGTCAAATGCAATCGCCCAAAACACTCTTTTCGCTTGTAAGTTATATCGTTTGTGCAGCAAGTAGATTTTATACCCATCACCACCTATACCACCCGGTAACAACAGGTTATAAAATATTCCAAGCGAATAGAGCCTTAGATTGAACCTCGGGTCTAAACGTAAATCGATTGATTTAAAGAAGCTAAGCAAACGCCAGGCCGATGCGATCATAGAACAGGCATACATAACTATAGCCAGAAGCATCCACCAGTAATTGGCGTGCAACAGCCTGTCCTTTACTTCACTGATCGGCACTTTACTGAAAACATAATAAAGTAAAACTGACGTAACAGCCAGCTTTAAAAGCATTTTGGTGATGTTCCATGCTTTATGTTTCCAGGTTCGGGGGTTGGGGTTGTCCTCTACTGCTTCTTCAAATGTTGTCATCGGCTGCAAAAGTAATATTTTGATTTCACAGATTACGATTTGATTACACCGATGAATTTGTAACGCTTATTGGATTAAACAGATTTGATTTACAATGCGTTTGTTTCGTCTACAGATTGTTAAATTTCTATGAAATATAGAATATCTGTGCAGTCCACTCAAATCAGTGTAATCAAATATCTAAATTTGCGCAAAATTTCAAGGCTATGGCTAAAGTAAAGGTTGGTTTGGTGCAGATGTCGTGCACGGCTGATAAACAGCAAAATTTGCAGAAAGCGATTGTTAAAGTGCGCGAAGCAGCTGCAAAAGGCGCGCAGATAGTTTGCTTGCAGGAATTATTTACCTCGCTATATTTCTGCGATGTAGAGAATTACGATAATTTTAAGCTGGCAGAAGCTATTCCCGGCCCATCAACCGACGAGCTGTCAAAAGTAGCCAAAGAACTGAATGTAGTGATCGTTGCCTCACTGTTTGAGAAACGTGCCCAGGGCCTTTACCATAATACCACCGCTGTACTGGATGCCGACGGTGCTTATCTTGGCAAATACCGCAAGATGCATATTCCGGATGATCCGGGCTTTTATGAAAAATTCTACTTTACTCCCGGCGACCTGGGTTATAAGGTATTCAAAACCAAATATGCTACTATCGGTGTGCTGATTTGTTGGGATCAATGGTATCCTGAGGCCGCCCGTATCACTTCGTTGATGGGTGCCGAGATATTATTCTACCCTACTGCTATTGGTTGGGCAACCAGTCAGGATGATGCTACCAACACTGAACAATATAACGCATGGCAAACCATCCAGCGTTCACATGCTGTTGCCAATGGCGTTCACGTGGTAAGCGTGAACCGTGTGGGCCAGGAAGAAGAATTAAAATTCTGGGGCGGATCATTCTTCGCCAATCCATTTGGCAGCGTGATCTATCAAACTTCACATACCGAAGAAGAAGTAGTGGTACAGGAGCTTGATCTGGCTAAAACCGATCATTATCGTACCCACTGGCCGTTTTTACGCGATCGTCGTATTGACTCTTATCAACCCATTACTAAAAGACTAATTGACGAAGAATTTTAATCAATATCGTCATTGCGAGGAACGAAGCAATCCCCGATTAGCAGGTGTTCTACACCGTTCTATTCGCTCTGTATAGTTCGGGATTGCTTCGTTCCTCTCAATGACGGCCTGAAGATATTAATACCATGGACCAACCATCATCACTCAAAAACTTTCACCTCCCCGCCGAATGGGCACCGCATACCGCTACCTGGCTTAGCTGGCCGCATAAGGAAGAATCCTGGCCGGGTAAGATCGCAACCATTTATCGTCCTTACGCTGAATTTATAAAAGCAGTTTCGGAAGGTGAGCTAGTCCGCATTAATGTGGTGGATGAACAGATGGCTGCTTTTGCAAAAGAGCAACTGATGGCTGTTGGTGTTGATCTGAAACAGATTGAGTTCTTCGAATTTCCAACCAATGATGCCTGGTGCCGCGATCACGGGCCTGCATTTCTGATCAATACAGATACAAAGCAAAAGGTCATTGTCGACTGGGGCTATAACGCATGGGGCGATAAGTATCCCCCGTATGACCTGGACGACGTGATCCCAACCAAAATTGCCAATCGCTTTAACCTGCCAGTCTATCATCCGGGTATTGTGATGGAAGGCGGCTCAGTTGATTTTAACGGCAAAGGAACAGTATTGACTACAACTGCTTGCCTGCTGAACCAAAACCGCAACCCGCACTTAAATCAACAACAAATAGAATCGTACCTGCAAAACTATTACGGCGTGGAGCAGGTATTATGGCTGGGTGACGGCATTATAGGTGATGATACCGATGGCCATATCGACGATATTACCCGCTTTACCAATGAGGATACGGTAGTAACAGTGGTTGAAGAGAATAAAAATGACGAGAACTATCACATCCTGCAAGAAAACCTGGAAACCCTTAAGACTATGCGCCTCCTGAACGGCAAGCAACTAAATGTAGTCGAGCTGCCTATGCCTAATCCGGTTTATTACACCGGGCAGCGCCTGCCTGCATCTTATGCTAATTTTTATATCAGTAATGCAGCCGTGGT
>JACXTT010002850.1_pt1 | contig 27086 bp, 24 predicted proteins | sample 9270951 | NCBI WGS metagenome assembly JACXTT01 (sample SAMN15532306, study PRJNA645909) | rock metagenome | isolation source: weathered quartz diorite | place: Puerto Rico | collected 2017-06-21 | reverse complement strand
GTCATGGGGAAACAAAGCCGTCGGGGCGCAGCGCGGCCTCCGACCGGGGGCCGTCGCCGTCGCCGATGACCAGCTGCTTCCAGAGTCGTTCGGAATGCTCGCGAGCAACCTCGCGCGACAGCTCGTCCAGGCTCCCCATGCGCTTGACCGCGACGAGGAACGCCTCGTCGCCGGCGAGGCCGGCATCGCTCAGCAACGTCACCTGGCTCCGCAGGTGGTCCTCGAGCTCCTCAATGTCCCCGCTCGCGATCGCGCGGCGCCGCCGCAGGAACTGGCGCCACTGCGCAATCTGGTCTTCCATCGGCGCCGGAACAGGCGTGGCGCTCATGCGAGCTTCGCCTTCATCCAGATGCCGCGCAGGGTCTCGTCAACGACCTGCCATTGCCGGCGTTGCGCGGCGAGCTCGGCTCGTCCGTCCTTCGTGATCCGGTAGTACCGGCGCCGGCGTCCGTTGTCGGCGGTTCCCCACTTGGCGGCGACGAGTCGCTGCCGTTCGAGCCGATGCAGTACCGGGTACAGCATCCCGTCGGTCCACTGCAGGTGGCCGGCCGACAGTTCGGCGACGCGCTTGAGAATGGCGTAGCCGTAGCTCTCTCCCTCCGCGAGGATGGCAAGAACGAGCGGCGTTGCCGAGGCGGCGACGAGGTCTTTCCCGAGATCCATCGCTGAAGGCTTTATACATAGCACCGCTATGTATGTCAACATAGGTGGGCATGAGCGTCATCCGCGTTGCTCTCGCAAATCTTCGCGTGCCCGCCACGCCTGATGAATCCGTGCGTCTGGCGACATCGGTCGTCGCCGACGCAGGCCGCCGAGACGCGCTGGTGATCTGCTTTCCAGAATGCTTCATTCCGGGCTATCGCTGGCCGGGCAGCACTGCGCCATCGCCCGATCCTGCGTTTCTCGAACGCGCGTGGGCTGATGTGGCGGCAGCCGCCAGGACTGCACGCATCACGGTCATCCTGGGTACCGAACGCGTGACGAACCGCGGTTTGCAGATCACTGCATGCGTGATCAATCCCGACGGCACCGTCGCTGGGTGGCAGGACAAGGGACAGATAGACCCGTCGGAGGAAGCCATCTATCCCGCGCTCGCGACGGAACGCCGGGTCTTCACTGCCGGGCCGCTAACCTTCGGTGTGGTGATTTGCCACGAAGGCTTCCGCTATCCAGAGACCGTGCGGTGGGCGGTGCGTCGAGGCGCGCAGGTTGTGTTTCATCCCCATGCGCATGTCGCTGAGCCCGGCAGCTATCGCCCGACTTCGTTCGCCGATCCGGCCAACACCTTCCACGAAAAGTCGATGTTGTGTCGCGCGGCGGAGAACACCTGCTACTTCGCGTCTGTAAACTGCGCGAGCGAAGGTTCCGGCACCACATCGGCGATCGTGCGTCCGGACGGCACAGTGCAGTGCTATCAGCCGTATGGACAGGCGGGTCTGCTCGTGGCGGATCTGGATCTCAGCACCGCCACCGGACTGTTCGCGTCTCGTTGCCGGGCGTCGTCGATGTAGGCAAACACCTCAGAAGATCAGATGGGTGTGCAACGCGCGGGTCACCAATCCGCGCACGTTGCCATCAAGACCATGCGTCTGCTCTCGCGGATGTAAGTGACTCGGGATTGACTACGTTGATCGGAGTCCCCGCGGCGTAGCTGACGATCTGGTCGAAGATGTCCGCGAACTGTAGATCGTACTCATCGCGCGTGACGTATCCGATGTGCGGTGTACAGACGACGTTGGGCATGCCGAGCAGCGGGTGACTCGGATCGATCAGCGGCTCCTGCTCATAGACGTCCACCGCCGCCATGCCCGGGCGGCCGGCTCGAAGCGCGTCGACCAGCGCGCCAGGCGCGATGAGCCCGGCGCGGCTCGTATTGACCAGCAGTGCCGTGGGCTTCATGCGTCCGAGATCGGCCGCGGTCACGATGCCACGAGTCGCCTCAACCAGCCGCATGTGGAGCGAGATGACATCGCACACATCGAAGAACGCGTCCTTGCTCCGAGCGACGGCATACCCATCCTCGCGCGCCTGGACGCGCGCCGCTTCACGTGCCCACACGCACACGTCCATGCCGAAGGCCTTGCCGTAGCCGGCCACCACCTTGCCGATCCGGCCATAGCCGTAAATACCGAGCGTCTTTCCACGCAACGTTGAGCCGACGCCGATTTGCCACGCGCCTCGCCGGAGCGCGGCCATTTGTTCCGGAACCTGGCGCGCCGCCGCAAGCACCAGCGCCCAGGTCAACTCCGCGGCCGCGTAGGACGGCGTATCCGCGTGCTGCCCGGACGAGACGATGACGCCGTTTTGCGTGCAGGCGTCGATGTCGATGTGCGGATAGACGCTGCGCTGGCTGATGAGCCGCAGCTTAGGGAGGCGTGCCAGCAGCGGCGCCCGAATCTTCGTTCGCTCGCGGATGAGCACGAGCACTTCGCTGTCTTTGAGCCGATCGGCGAGCACGTCGACCTGCTCGACGTGATCGTTCCAAATCGTTACGTCGAACGGCGCCAGCTTCGCGAAGCAAGGCAGCGTGTGCAGGGTGTCGAAGTAGTCATCCAGGATGGACACCATGATCGGCCGCCCGTCGCGAGCGGAGCGGCCGAGCCGCGTTAGTCGGACTTGCGCGGCGTTCGAGCCGCCGGCTGAGGCCGCCAGTGTCACCAGACCACCGCTGTTCGCGTCCTCCCAGACAGGCATTCGCGGGCAGGCGGTTCGCCACGCGGCCATGGTTTCCTCGTAGGTACGCGGGCGCTCGGCGACCCAGTTGAGAAATTCGAGCGTCAGCGCGCTCGGCGGCGACGGGTGGATGCGACGCATACAAAGATTCAGCGGAGGAAGCGATTTCGCGACCGCAGACCAAAGACTTCAGATAATAGCGGAACGCATGCTTGGCACTGCCTATCCAGACGCGACGAAGAATCTCGCTGAACGCAATGTCCTGCTGCCCGTGTGGCTCGGGTCTGCAGCTATCGTTTCCGTGGCGCGGTTTTTCCAGCCAGCGGATCCCGGTTACGACGTTGGCTTGCAGTTGCAGGCCGCGCACAATCTGCTGGCCGGACGCGGATTGGCGACGTTTTCAGAACCGGGACCGAACCTCTCTCAGCCGAACGTTCTTGTGCCGCTGACCTATTTTCCTGCCGGTTACTCGCTGGTGGCTGCGGCTTTCGCGTCTGTCGGGCTCGACGTCGCGACGACGCTCAAGGTTCTCGGCACAGTCGCAACGATGCTCGGGTGGTGGGGCTGGGCCCGGCTCGCGCAATCGTTCATCGGTGACGTCATCGCACGCCCGCTCTGGAAGTGGACCGCGATCGCGATCGCCGTCGCCACTCCTCTGTTGTTCACGCAGCCGTGGGCAGGAACCGATATTTTTCTCTGGGCAGTCGTGCCTTGGGTCGTCGAGTGCACGGTCACGGCAGCGAATGAGAAGACGCGAAAGGCCTGGAAGTTCGATTGGCTCGCCGGAACGTTGTGCGCGTTCGCGGCCCTGATGCGTTATGCGAGCTTGTTTCTCGTTCCGTACGTGGTGTGGGTGATCTTGTGGCAGACGCGATTGCAGGTCCGGAAATCGTTCTATCGATGGACGGCGTTCGGAGTCGGTCTGCTGCCGGCGTTCCTGCTTCAGGGCTATTTCAACTACTTTCGTGGCAATGAATCGCCTGTGTTGCCCGGCGGTCTCTTCACCGCTGAGACGAGCGTCCTGACACGACTGCAGGCCGGCATTCCGTCGCTGCGCAACGCGAACTACATCTGGGCGTTCTGGATTCCTGGCAAGATCGCGGGCCCGCTGTTTCCCGTTCGCGGTGGCGGCGCGTCCCCGTTTCTCCTGGGGTTGCTGCTCACGGCCTTTGCGCTACTCCTGCTCGCCTTCGCGGCCTACCGAAGAGCGCTCAAGCTGACGACTCGAGACAGCCGACTGATGGCGCTGGGACTGTTGCCGGCGATCCCCCTCTTTCTTTGGGGATGCATGACGCTCAGCGCTGCGAACTATCTGGCAGACCTGCGTTACTTCTGGCCCCTCGTCCCGCTCAGCGTCCTCGTCGCCTATTCGATTGCCTCCATCCGGGAGTTTGGACAACGACGTGTCACAGGGCATGTCCTCCGGCCGATTGCCGCGCTCTACATGTTCGGGTACGTCGGGATGGCGCTCCTTTATGTGTTCTTCCTGTTCATGCCCGGTCGCATTGGTACGACTGAACGCGGAAGGCTCATGGCAGGTTCGTTGGACCACTGGCCCTCGATGGGGGTGACGCACGAATACTCGGCCGGGCGCCGGTTCGTCCTGGAGGAGTTGAAAGCGGATCCGAATGCGGTGTTAGTGATGAGCAGCGGCGGCGCATTCTACTGGGATCCGGCCGTCGACGCGTCACGGGTCCATGAAACCAATTGCGGAGGCTTCGAACCGCGGTACTTCGAAGGACCCGTCAGAATTCTGATCTTTACATTCGACGAAGGCAAGGCAGATGAGGTCTGGCGATACAACGGGAATTCGACACTCGGCTTTGTCTCTCGCGCGGCATGCTTTGAGCGGCTGCCGGGACGCCGCCTGCTTCGACGCTTTCCCGATGAACGCATGAAGCTGCTCGAGGCGAGCGTCGCGCGAGGTCAGCGTATATCGTTGAATTGAAGGAGAAGTCGAGGCTCTCAACCCGGTCACTCAGTCGCGCGGAGCGGACGTTGGAACCAGCTGCTGACCTGATTGATCCGCATTCTTGGCTCCCCGAATTCGCCCGACACGAGAAGAAGGAGGAGAACACCGAATCCGAGGACCGCAAGCTTCACCATAACCAGCGCTCCCGGCGCCGGCCAGCGGCTTGCGACCAGGGCGCCGAGTCCTGCCAGAAGGACGCTTCGGAGCGCACTCGTTGCCGACGGTGTCACACCCCACAACCGGTAGACAGCAACTGTCCCGAACGTCGCGCCAGCGCATCCGCACAACGTCGTGACCATTGCTGCGCCTAACGGTCCGTACCTCGGGATCGCCCATGTGTGAGCGACGATGGCAATCACCGGCAGCGGCACCGCCGCGTACAGCGTCCAGAAAGGTTTGCTGCCACCCGTGAGGACCGCCACCACAATCGATATCGTGACGCTCGCCACTCCCGCAAAGATCAACCACTGAAACACGGCGGTGCTCGCGACGTACTCAATGCCAAAGATGAGCGCGATAATGTCCGGGGCCGATGCCGCAACGATCGCGGCGAGAGGGAGCAGCAGCAGTCCGATCTTCATCGCGTCGCGAGCGATCTGCCGCGCATGTCTCGTATCGCCTGCGCGAACGGCCTGCGCCAGTGTCGACAGCAGTATCGGACAGAAGGCGAGCGAAAACAGCCCCGTCGCGAGCGTCAGGTTCTGCGCAGCGCCGTACATGCCCACCTCCGCCGAAGTTCGACCGAAGAACTTGAGCAGCACGACGTCAATGCGATCGAAAACGCGAAGAGACAGCGCAGAGAACAGCAGCGGCACCGCGTAGTCGAATAATTGTCGAACCGGGACCTCAGTCCTCCCAAACAGCGGCGGACGCACGAACCGACGGGCGAGCGCAACCTCGATGGCCGTTGTGCCGACGACGGCCATGACGACACCGCGCACGGACAGGCCGAACCCCACGACCGCGGCGATCAAGGTCAACCTGACGATCCAACGTGCGGCCGACAACATCGCGCGCACGCGAAAATGGCCGAGGGCGACGAGAACCTGCTGATGCGCCTGCGCGAGCGCAAACAGCGGAAGGTCGAGCGAAAACAGGCGCAGAAGCGGAGAGAGCGAGGGTTCGTCGAGCATGCGAGCGACCACAGGAGCCATCAGCCATAACGCGAGTGCCGTAAGTGTTCCGACCACCAACTGTGCGCGCACGACCAGGGCGGCCATCGGTTCCCAGTTGGCCGTCCCGCCGACGAGGCGGACAGCGGCTCGCGCAAAGGGAGCCGAAAATCCCCATTCCAGCCACAGGATAAGAGTCACGGCCAACGTATAGCGACCGTAGTCCGAAGGGCCCAAATGACGTGTAAGGAGGGCCACGGTCAACAGGCCCGTGGGCACAATGAGAGCCTCAGCCAGGAACACCCGCGCGGTGCCGTCGATCATCCGCTCTCGAAGTCCCGCTGGCGATTTCACTGCTTCTTCTCAGGCGGCAGCACGGCCGACAACATGGTGCAGATGCGCGCGAAGCAGAGATATGTGTCGTTCGATGCCGGCGGATTCCGTGACGCGCGCGACGACCTCCGGATTCAACGAGTGCGACGGGAAGGCACCGCCTGTTGCGATTCGCTCGAGCGCGCGATGTAGCGCAACCTCGTCGCCGTTTGGAACGAGGAGGCCCGACACCTCGTCTTCGATGGTCTCGGCGAATCCGCCCGTGTTGCTGGCGATGACGGGAACGCCGCGAACGACCGCCTCGGGGCCGACCATCCCCAGCGGCTCGGCCCACACCGACGGTGCGACGAGCGCCCAGGCGCTCTCGAGCTGCCGATCGACGCCATCCGGACGAAGCCAACCTGTCAACGTCACTGCTTCCTGAAGGTTGCGCGCGCGCACCGCTGTTTCTACTTCATCCCTCAACGGACCATCGCCGACGATCGAGAGGCGCGCCAGCGGCATGTGCGAATGCAGCCGGGCGAATGCGCGGACGAGCAGCAGTGGTCCCTTTTCGACGCTCAACCGGCCGCAGAAGATGAAATGCGGGTCTCGCGACGGCTTCCGTCTAAACGCACTTCCCGGTCGAGTAACGGGCAGCTCAAGATACGTGGATGCGATCCCATGCCTGGCGAGTTCCTGTTGCATGTGTCGACTGCAGGCGAGCACGAGATGCGACTGCCGAACGGCCTGTCCGATGCCGACGTAGCGGATCCGATCGCGGATCCAGTGCGGAAACGAGAGGCAGCCGGCGTGCCAGCAGATCCTGCCGGCGTGGTCCTTGCAGATCTCTCTCGTCGGCAGGAGTTTCGTTCCAAGCGGGCAAATAATCTTGTAGTCCAGCACCATCATCACCGTTGGGATCGAGTGGAGCGGCCACAGCACGGCGGGCGACAGGTGATACGCGAACAGGTGAACCAGCGCCACATCAGGCCGAAACGCGCGGACAGCCGTCCACGCCTTCTCAATCGCGAACGGGTTGACGATCTGGAGACCCGCCTGTGCTGCGGGATGGGTCGTGCCGTACGCCACGAACTCCGCTGTGCCGTCCGCACTCGACCCTGCACTGCTCGTCAGCAGCCGGACGTCGTGGCCGACAGCCATGAGTCCGGCACGGACCGAATCGGCGTACGCTTCCGCGCCTCCCGGCTTCGCCATCCAGTCGGTCACCAGCAGGACGCGCAGGTGCGGCTTCATCAGCGAACAGAAACGGGTGTATTTCGTTGCGCCGATTCTTCCGCGGCGAGGACGACGGCCAGGCTCCGTTCGCCGTCTTCGACTGTCGCCATATGAACAGCCTCGCCGCCAATCCGTTGGAAGAACGCGCGAAGCGAACGACGATACGACGGTTGGTACGAAGGCTGGAGCAATCGCCGCGCCCACACAGTCGCTTCGCTGACACTGGGGAACGACCAGGCCGGCCGCACTCCGTATCGTGGCACCCGTGCCACCTGTAACTGTGGCAGCACGCGATGCCGATCGATGCGCAGCGTTCCCGTCTCGCCAATGAATTCGAAAAAATCCGCCGGGCCGGCGCAGAAGCTCACGTACATCTGCGCGCGGACACCGTCGCGCATCGTCAGCGTGAGCGTCGCGCCATCATGCTCTGTCCGGCTCGACGCAATGCGCGCATCGACGGTCGTCACCTCGTCGTTGAGAAACCAGCGGAGCAGGTCGATATGATGAGACGCGAGATCGAGAAGCGCGCCGCCTCCCGACTCTCTCCGGCGTTTCCATTCCGGCATCGTCTCCGGTGGCGACGGTTCGCAAAAGACGGACTGGACGGCGCGAACTTTCCCAATTCGTCCGCTCATCAGTAGTGTGCGGCCACGCTGGTGCGAGGTGTGATGGCGGTAATTGAATCCGACCGTGGCGATGACATTCGATTCAGCGACGACGTCAACGACGGTGCGAGCCTCGTTGGCGCTCGTGGCCAGCGGTTTCTCGACGTACACGTGCTTGCCTGCGCGAGCGGCGGCGACGGTTAACTCGGCGTGAAACCGCGTGGGGGCGCTGATCACAACAGCGTCGATGTCATCGAGCGGCAGATCGCCGAGTTGATCGTGAATGGGACCGCGCACCATCGATGAGGCGCGTGCTCGGGCAGCCGGATCAGGATCGGCCGCCGCCGCAAGCGTGACACCTTTGAGTTGCTGCAGCGCGCGCAGGTGCGACCAGTACGCAATCGTGCCGCAGCCGATCACTCCAACTCGCACGGGCAATGCACCGCGGACGCGAGTCATCAGCCCACGCGTCCGGCGTATTGGACCTTCCGAATTTCCATGTCGTCCAGCGTTGTTGCGGCCGCCAGCTTCACGCCCGCATAGCCAGCGAGCTCGACGATGACGATCTCCAGCTGTTCGCGATCCCCTGTGTCCATGCGTCGCGTTCAGCCAATCCACCCGGCAAGGCGGTGGTAGAGCGCAATCACCGTCCTGCCGGAAAGGTAACCAAGCACGAATGCATAGACGAACCCGATCACACTCCCTGCAAACGTCACGGAATAACCAGGCAGGTACACATGCAGCAGCTGCAGGTGCGATCCGACGTTGGTACCGCCCTTGATGATGAGGAAGTTGGTGGCTGCAAACAGCCCGAACGCCAAGGTGAGACCGAGGCCAATCGCCCACGCCTTCCCATTGGAATTGTCGACGGCGGCCTTGACGGTTCGCTGTTCCTCGATCGTCAGCTCGGGCATGGGAGTCCTCAGATGTGGTCCAGGAAATCGCGTGATTGAGCCAGGTCTGCCTTGCCTCTGATCGTGAACACCCGGATCGCAATCACCAGGTTACGAACGAACGCCACGAACCAGCCTGCGATGAACCCGATGAGAACGCCCCAAAACAGGCCGACAAACGCACCTGTCCACGAAACGCTATATCCGGTCAGGTACTGCGAGAGGAGGCTGATGTCGGGTGCGTCCTGCGGCCGCAGCACCACGTGGAAGACAGTGAGCGCGAACACTGCCAGACCTGACAGCGCGCCAACCGCGATACCGAGTGCGACCTTGTGAACGGGTTCTAAACCCACTGTGGCCGGCGCGATCGCGAGCCGCGCGGGCTCAGGGGGGGCAACGTCTCGTACTAATAACTTCATTTCAGCCTCAGCACAACGCGTCGCGTCAGGCGCTTGCTACAGCCAGGCTCGGCCTGTCCGGGATCTTTTGCTCCTCGTGGTAATCGAAATCGGTGTTCACGGACCAGACGTCGTGAGACGCGCCCTGCATGTTCCACAGCGTCATCATCGCCGTCAACATCGAATGGTCCTGGTTGTTGTACTTATGCATGCCGTTGCGACCGACCGTATGCAGGTTGGCAATTGGATCGATGAAGCTCCGTATCGTATCGAGGTGCTCCTGATAGGACGAATCGTAGATGGGGTACGCCTTCCGCATTCGCACCACAACGCCGTCCTCCACCTCGCTCGCCAATCCGAGGCCAAGATACGCGAGCTCACGTTTGGCGAGATCGATGAGCTGTTCATCGCTGGTTTCCCAGAGTCCATCACCTTGGAAGCAGAAGTACTCGAGGCCGAGACACGTTTTGTTCGGAACAGGGACGAGAGCCTGGCTCCAATTGTTGAAATTCTGGATTCGTCCAACCTTGACACCAGGCGAGTGGATGTAGATCCAGTTGTCCTGAAACAGCTTGTCCCGGCCGATGATCAGCGCAACCGTCAGAAAATCGCGGTACTTCAGGCCGGCAGCCGCCGACGTGACTGCTGCAGGTGCGGACGGTGTCAGCGTATGCACGAGCGCGCGCAATGGTGCGGATGAGATGACATGGTGAGCAGGGAAATGTCGTCGACCGTGAGGCGTCTCCGCAGAAACACCAACGACACGATCCCGCTCTATCTCGATGGCCGAGACTCGATGCTCCATCAGAACCTCGTTCCCCATCTGCTCGATTCGCAGCCGGCATTTCTCCCACATTTCGCCTGGGCCGAGCCGCGGATATCGAAACTGGGTGATCAGTGTTTTGATCGACGTCGGACGTTTGTTCAGTGAAGCAGCGGCGAGGATGGCTTTTTCGAGGGAGAGATTCTGAATGCGTTGCGCCGCCCATTCCGCGCGGATCTCCGTACACGGGATACCCCACACCTTTTCCGTGTACGTCTTGAAGAAGACTTCAAACAGCCGCTTGCCAAACCGGTTGGTGACCCACTGCTCAAAGTTCTCTTCGACTGGATAGGGACGCCAGCGCCATTTGACAAAGCTGGCGACGATCATCATCGCATTGACGAGCCCGAGTCCTGCGAGGGCGTTGCCAGCCTTTAACGGATAGTCAAAGAACTTTCCGTCGTAATAGATTCGTGAGAGGCGCGGCACAGATATGAACTCATCACCGAGAATCTCCTCCCACAGCGCCTGAACAGGTTCGTATTTGGTGAAGAAACGGTGGCCGCCGATGTCGAACCGAAACTGTTTGTATTGAGCCGTGCGCGAGAGTCCGCCGACCACATCGTCGGCTTCCAGGATTGTGGTGCGGATACCCTGCTTCGAGAGCAGGTATCCGGCAGTCAGCCCGGCCGGTCCTGCGCCAATGATGACAACGTGCTGTCCAGGGAGAAGCGGAGCCGTGGGTTTCGGCGAGTTTCGAAGCGCACCCAAATCGATTGCCATGAGGGATAGCAGTTTCTCAGTTACGCTCCATGACCAGAGACCGCACCTGGTGCTCAGATGAGCGGAACGTCGGAATCCTGGCGGAAGTGGTGCGCTCTGCAAAGCACACGCCACGGGTCCGTCGTTCGCCCCTCTTGTTGATGCGCCGATCGCCACGAAGATCCGACGATATCGCGCGTCTCCCAGCGCGCGTCGACCATGCCACCTAGCGTCGAGAACAGGTTCGGATTAATAAAGGAGAACAAAGGCTGCCGTTGGCAGACCTATTCGCACATCGGGATACTGTGCACTGGACTCACAACGTGGCGGTATTCTTGCCGCACGATTGCACATGGCGCAGTTCCGAGCCGTTGGTAAGTCAACGTAGGGCGTCAGCAAACATCATGTTTCTCTCCGCGATCGTCCCGTTTCATCGTGACCTGGTGAAGCTGCGCAAGTGCTTGGTCGGCATACGCGCCGCGGCAGAGCGTCTGCCCGCCGGCGCGCAGCTCCGCGAAACGATCGTCGTCGCGGATGGTTCTCCTGAGGATTCGCGCGGTATGGCTGCCGAACTCGGAGCGACGGTGGTCGCCATCGAGGGGCCACGCGGGCCGGCGACCGCCCGCAACTGCGGCGCAGCGGTAGCCTCTGGTGATGTTCTGGTATTTATCGACAGCGACGTGATCATCGAAGCGAGATCGTTGGCGCATATCACCACGAGGTTCGTCAGCGACCCGGAGCTCACCGCGGTGTTCGGTGCATACGACGAGCACCCCTCTGAGCCGGGATTCATTTCCCAGGGCAAAAACCTCGCGCACTGCTTTATTCATCAGCGATCGGCTGGAGAGGCGCAAACATTCTGGGCCGGACTCGGCGCGGTGCGCGCCGACGCATTTGCGTCAGTCGGCGGTTTCGATGAACGGTTCGCGAGGCCGTCGGTCGAGGACATCGATCTCGGGTACCGGATTCGCGCCACGAACGGCCGCATCGTGCTGGACCCCGCTATTCGCGGTCGTCACCTGAAACGCTGGACGCTTCGTTCTGCGGTGGTGACGGAGATCAGGGATCGCGGGATTCCATGGACGCAGTTACTGCATCGGTACGGTGGGCTGCACGACGATCTCAATCTGACCCATTCGTACCGAGCCTGTGTCATCGTTGCGTATTCGGCGGTCGGCTGTGCAGTCTGCGCCATTTGGTGGCCAATACTTCTCGCGCCGGCGGCGCTCGGCCTTGTCGCCCTGTGGATGCTCGATCGCCCGTACTATCGATTCCTTAGCGACCGCCGAGGCCCAGCCTATGCGATCGCATGGTTCCCGATCCACGTGTTGCATCATCTCTGCAACGGGCTGTCATTCGCCATCGGCACCCTGTTGCATCTCGCACGGCGCTGGATTGATGTGTCGTTGGCCGTAACCCTCCCGCCGACTTCTTGGGGCCGTCCCGAGGACGTGGAATTCCGCCCTCAAAGCTCAAATCAACGAGTCAGATAATAGCGGCCTTAGGCGCGGCACTGCCCTATAATCCGGCCGCTACAGGTTCGGCCCTTCAACCACCCGGACCTCGCTGAAAGAAGAAGGCCATGCGCGTTTCATTGCTGACTGCGATCGCGTTCCTCCTCATTGCGAATGACCCGGGCGCACAGGCCCCAACGCTGAACAGGGAAGTGCCGCCAATGTTGCCGTTGAAGCAGGTCGCCTATATCAAGGCGTCGAACGCCGAGGCGTACGACCACTTCGCCTGCGGGGGCGGGAACCAGGGCCACACCGGAACGTCGATCGCGTTGAGCGGCGATGCCAACACGATGGCCGTGGGCGCGCCGTTCGAGAGCGGCGGATCACGCGGGGTCAACGGCAATCAGAACGACAACTCCATGTATGCCGCTGGAGCGGTGTACGTCTATATACGTCAGGGACAAGCGTGGACGCAGCAGGCCTACGTGAAAGCCTCCAATCCGGGGCTGAACGATCACTTCGGATCATCGGTCGCGCTGAGCCGCGATGGGAACACGATGGCCGTCGCGGCGCACTGGGAAGCAAGCGGCGCGACCGGCATCAACGGCAATCAGAATGACGATTCCGTCCCGCAGGCGGGCGCTGTGTACATCTTTACGCGCACCGGAACGAACTGGACGCAGCAGGCCTACATCAAAGCGTCGAATACGGGTAACGCAGCCCAGGGCGACGGCGACCAGTTCGGCTTTTCGCTCGCGATTAGCGGTGATGGCAACACGGTAGCGGTCGGCGCGATTACTGAGGACAGCGCCGCGCGCGGAATCAACGGCAACCAGAACGACGACACGGCGGCATCTGCCGGCGCGGTGTACGTCTTCGCGCGGACTGGCGCCACGTGGACGCAGCAGGCCTACGTCAAGAGCGCAAACCAGGATGCCGGGGATCTTTTCGGCTTTTCGGTCGGACTCAGCTTCGACGGCAACACGCTGGCAGCGGCGGCATTCAATGAATCCGGGTCAGGCAGGGGAGTCAATCCGCCGGACGACAACAAATTCGGCCAGTCTGGAGCGCTCTACGTCTTCACGCGACAGAACGGAGGCTGGACTCAGCAGGCGTACATCAAGGGCTCGCGAAGCGAGCCGAGCGACGGGTTCGGTTTCGCCACGTCCATCAGCGAGGACGGCAATACTATCGCCGTGGGCTCTGGTGACGAGGCGTGCCTGACGCCGGGCATCGATCCTCCCGGATGCGCTGACGACGCGCCGCCGGGGCGAGGCGCGAACATCTGGGTTGGCGCGGCGTACGTGTTCGTCAGGAGCGGCACTACGTGGAGCGAGCAGTCGTTCATCAAAGCGCCGAACGCGCGCCCGTACAACTCGTTCGGCGTCAGGCTGGCGTTGAGCGGGGACGGCAATGCGCTCGCCGTCACGTCGTATCTGGAGGACAACGCCGGCCACGGCGTCCGTCCGCCGCAGCTCACGCAATTCCTCATTCAAGAAATTTTCAACGGATGGCGGGAGCACAAGAACGAGGCGGAAGAATCAGGCGCCGCGTATCTCTTCACGCGTACCGGCGGCAAGTGGACGGCGGGCGCGTACATCAAGGGCGAGAACACGGACGCTGGCGACGAGTTCGGCAGCGCCGTCGCGATCAGCGGCGACGGTCACACGATGGTGTTCGGGGCCCATCAGGAGGACAGCGCCGCTCGCGGCGTCAACGGCAATCAAGCCGACAATTCGGCCTCTGATTCCGGCGCTGCGTACGTCTTCGCGTATTGAGTGCTACGCCGCCTTCAGCGGCAAATGAATCTTGATCTTCGTTTCACCCGTCGTGTCGGTGTCCATCCATAGATGACCGCCGCAGTGACGGACCAGCCCATGAAGCGCGGAGAGATCGCCACCGGCGGTCGCCGTGACGGCCGATCCATGTCCGTTACCTCCGGCAGTTGATGCTTCCGCGCCGTCCTGCGTCACCGTGAGGAGTACATGTGGTCCCCGGCGAACGTTGGGGTTGTTCGCCACGAACTGCCCATCCACCGTGGTGGAGGCGATCTCGAAGACCATCCGCCCGCCGGAGGCAATGCGTCCGCGGCTATACCGCGCCAGGTTGATCAACAGACGCTCGACACGCTGCGCAGTCAGGTCGACGTTGAACGGCGGCTCTTCTTGGTCCGGGTGCTCCGGCAGGACGACCTCGACATCATCGCCTGCGAGCTCCTGAAGAATCGGCTCCAGGTCTCGTAATACTTGATGCAGATCGACGGGCTCGAGGCTCATCGCCTGATCGTCCGCGTACCGGGCGAGCTGCCGCAGCGACACCGCGACGCGGTCTACCTCGCCGATCATGTGTTCGCTGGATCGGCGCGCCTCACTGGCATCCTCCAGCATGGCGATCAGCCGGCGGCCATGCTGGGTCGCTTCCTGCAGGAAGCTGACACAGGTGAGCGCGACTTCCGCAGCCATCCTCCCGACAGCTTCCATCTGCTGAGCGCGATTGAGCTTCTCCTGCAACATCCAGGTCGACGTGAGGTCCTCGATCACGATGTGGATCGCATCAACCGCGGCCGTCGCCCGCAACCGCAAGATGAGTCGCGAGTCGTCCACTTTTCGACGGGTGCATTCGACAGACGCGCCTTCTTCTGAAGATGCGCAGCGTTCTGTCAGCCAGCCGAGCTCCTTCGACGACTCGAACAGATCGGACGCGAGATTCAGCCGCCGCTTGACACCCGCGGACGGGCAGCCGAGCAGGGCGCCAAACGCGCGGTTCGCATGCGTGACGGCGCCGGCGCGAGTCGTCCGGAACACCGGCAGCGGGAAATTGTCGAATTCATGATCAACTCGCTGCACGATTTCCTCGAGCTGGGTTTGAAGCTGTCTGGCATGCTCGAGGTTCGCCCGTAGACTGTCCCGTTCTGCGCGCGTGGAAACGAGCTCACGAGCAGCCGTATCGAGTGCGCCCTCGAGCTCGGCGATCGTGCGATCGAGTCCACGTTGCGTCAATGTAAACGCGCGCTGCTGCGCTTCGCGCTCGGTCTCGAGCTGCCGCACCCGTTCCTGCAACGCGTTCAGCGACGAATGGTAATCGCTGCGTTCCTGCGCGAGCTGCGTCTGTTCCCTTGCCGCTGCGACACGTTGATCCTGTACCTGCTGCTCGGCCGCACGCAACGACGATTGGCTTGTCGCCAGCTGGTTCGCGAGCGAATCACGTGTATTGATGGCATCAGCGAGTGTGGTCTGGAGCTCGCGTTGGCGATGCCCCAGTCGCTCGACCGTCGCATTCTTCGAGTCGAGCTCTTGTTGAAAGGTCGCGCACGTGGCGTGGTGTTCCGCGGCTTGACGATCCAGGGTGTCCTTGAGGTTGATGGTGTTCGCAACCTCGGTGGCTAGTCGGGCATCGCGTTCGTGGACGGCCGCCTCTGTGCGCGTGAGCTGCTCCCGCAACGCGGCGTGAGCGCCCCTGAGATCCTCATGTGTGGTCAGCAGCTCGCGTTGGCGATGCCCCAGCCGCTCGACCGTCGCATTCTTCGAGTCGAGCTCTTGTTGAAAGGTCGCGCACGTGGCGCGGTGTTCGGCGGCTTGACGATCCAGGGTGTCCTTGAGGTTGAGGGTGTTCGCGACCTCGGTGGCTAATCGGGCATCGCGTTCGTGGACCGCCGCCTCCGTGCGCGTGAGCTGCTCCCGCAACGCCGCGTGAGAGGCTCGAAGATCGCCAGCCTCGATGCGCAGGTCGTGCTCCCGGTCCATACGGTCCAATTGACGATGGATGTCGACGACATGACCCGCGAGCATGGTAAATGCTGCCGATGGCCGAGCGCGATACGCAGCCTGTCTGACAAGACCGCCGAAATCGTTCAGCAGAAACTCCTTCTGCAGGATGCAATCGTCGGCGCTCAATTTGAGACCTTCCTCCCAGCCCTCGCGTTCCGGTGCCATCAAAATCACCGGTGCGGAAAGCCCGCGTGTGCGTAAGTCCTTGAGAAAGGAGGCACATTGCGGTTGGCCGAACTGGGCGTCGAGGATCAAAGCCGCAACATCGAGGTTGCGGAAGATCCAGTGCGTGGCCTCGCCAAGCTCGGTCGCGCTGCTGAAAAGGAGGTCCTCGCCGGCCGTCGCCAGGGCTTGACCAAGAGAGGGGTCGTTCTGCTCGGGTGAAACGTACAGAATTTTCATGCTCCTCCGCGAAAGTATGAGAAGCGCGTGCGACCCGTCTATCGGCGCGTTGCCCTAAATACTGTAATTTCGATTACAAAGGCGTGCGTTAGGGACTCGTATCAACGTCCATAACGAAGCGGTATCGAACCGGGAACCCGTCTCGATACGCAGGAACGAACTGGAAGGTCTTCGCTCGACTGAGCAGCAGAGCATCTTCCCAGTGAGCTGGCGTGGAGAAGATCTTCGCGCGTTCGACCGTCCCGCTCTTCGAGACGACCAGTTCGATCGAACTCGTTCGTACCTCCAACCCACTCACGAGACGACGCACGAAGCCGAGTGACGTGAGTTTCGGCGCGACCACACCGCCGCCCTCACCCGAATACACGTAGTCGTCTTCAGGTATCGCGACGATGGACGGTGCCGCGATCTCTCCCGTTTCGATCGCCTTCGCAGGCTGATTGACCCGCTCGGGGTCAGACACCGGTGCTTCGCTCACCGTGTCAACTCTCGGCTCGTTGGCCACTCTCGCTGTTCGGGTTCCCCGACGAACCGCAGCCTTCGGTCGAACTGCCCTTGGTTTTGTCGCGAGCTTATCGACAGGCGTTTCCTGCTGGGACTGCGCATCCGCTGCGATTTGCGAGGCGACGATCTGGGCATTGCGCTTGGCCAGCCAGCCCGCGGCAACGACGGCGCCGACGACGAAGAGGACAGCAAACCAGATTGCCGCGGGATGGATGCTGTCGTTTTGCGGCGGCGGGGGCGTCCAGGTCGGTGCTATCTGGATTGCGCGGGGAGCGTCGTTCGGGGTCAGATGCTGAATGACTGAATATCGGGGGACCTGCGCTTGCGATTGAGGAGAGCGTTGCTGCCCGATGGTCTCGAGGAAAGCCATACGTAAGAGGCCCCACTTGGCAACGGACGTGCCATTACCGATTGTGAGTTAGTTCCCGAGCTGAGTGTGAATGCGAACCGGTCATCTGACTCGAAGGAGACTTAAGGTTTGATAAACGGCCTCCTGGGCCACCGTGCCGACAGCGCTTCATTCAGGGCTGTCCCGCGAACTGTATCTCATGACCGGCGCCTTTCGACAGGTAAAATCGCAGATCAATCCGGCGTATCGAAATTCGTGCGGGCAATATCTCCAGCGTCACGTTCGAAACACCTCGGTGCTCTACTCGTCATCACCAGCGTCACCCTTTTTGCGGGACTCGGCAACGGAACGTTCTCGGAGCCTGACGAACCTCGATTCGCCGAAGCTACGCGTCAGATGTTCGCGCGCGGCGACTTCCTGACTCCGTACTTGAACGACGCACCCAGGTTCGAGAAGCCGATTCTGTTCCACTGGACGCAGGCGGCCGCGTTTGCCGCGTTCGGCGACAACGAGTTCTCTGCTCGATTGCCGCGGCCGCTGCCACGGGATTATTGCTGAGGGTGCTGGCACCGGGCGAGACCACCGTGAGTTGGCTCGTCGCTGCGATCCTGGCGTCGGGCGCTGCGGTCATTGCCGTTGCGATCTTCAAGCGCGCCCTCGTCCCGGCGGTGTACGCGCTCAGCTGGATGCTGAACGACTCGAACGACTCGAACGACTCGAACGATCCGAACGATCCGAACGATCCGAACGACCCGAACGAGTCGGCGTATACTCTGCGCCCATGCGGCAGACGTTGCTCGTCACAGCGCTTCTTGTCTGTGCGTACTCGTTGCACGCGCAGGTTCCGAAACTACCGTTCACCGCGCAGGACGCCGAGGCAGGAAAGAAGCTTGCGGCGACCTCTGTGGAGATCCGCGCGCAGATCAAGGAGCCGCAATCGCCTGCCGAACCCTTCAAGATGCTTGGGAACCTTTACTTCGTCGGAACGCAAAACGGCGAGAGTTACCTGCTCACCTCGCCGCAGGGGCACATCCTGATGGGCGCCGGTTACGAAGCATCGGTCGATACGACGCAGAAGAACATCGAGGCCATGGGCTTCAAGATGACCGACATCAAAGTCATCCTGCTCAATCACAGTCACGTCGATCAGTCCGGAGCGGCGGCGGAGCTGCGGAAGCGGACGGGTGCGCAGGTCATGGCGGGATTCGCGGAGGTGCCGTACCTGCAGCGCGGCATCCACGCGCAGAGTCCATTTCTCACGCCTGCGGGTCCAGGCCCCCGTTATCCCGCGGTGTCGGTCGATCGCGCGCTGTTTGACGGCGACATGATCCAGGTCGGTCCGCTTCGCGTGACGGCGTTCCTCTCGCCCGGACACAGCCCTTCGTCGACAAGCTGGCTCTACACTGTCCGCGACGGCGGAAGGGACTACCGCGTCCTCGAGTTCTGTTGCTGGGAGTATCCCGACGACTTGAGCCGCGGCGCATTCATTACCGAAGTGACGACGCGACGCACGATCGATTGGTGGCGGAAGGTGCTGCCGATCGATGTCTATCTCGAGGTGGGCGCCTATGCCTGGTCGGGAACGCTCAACCAGCCCTCAGGCACCTTCGCCGAGCGCGTCGCACGGGTGAGGGAAAACCCCCGACTGATGGTCAATCGCGAAATCTTCCGGCAACTCTCCGCCGCACGTGAAGTGGAGTTTGAGATGAAGCTGCCGACGCTGAAGGGTGCGACGCCAGCGGCGCCGACGCGCTGATTCAGATTACCTGCGCCTGCCCGTGTCGTCGCGATAGCCCGCATCGTAGCCCGCGCGGAAGCCAGCACGATAGTTGTTCCGGTACGCGTCGAGGGTGCCGTAACTGCGCGAGAATCCCTGGTCGGCCTCGCTGTAGTCACGGTGCCCCACCGGATCGTAGCGGCGCCGTTCCCGCCGATCCTCCTGCGCATGCCTGAACCCATCTGCATAGCCGCGCGCAAAAGCCGGCTCCTCATAGGCGCGGCCGGTCAGCGGCACAGCGCCGAGGCGTTCAACTCCACGGCCGCGACCGCGTCCCTGCGCGTCGGAGGTCAGTGGTGTTACGAAGATGACGAAGGAAACCAGGAAAGGGATGAACCGAAGCATCAATCCGCCCGGTGAAAAGCAGGCCCAGGCTCAAGTGCAAACGATGCGCCATGAAAAAGTGGCGGTTTTTATCGCCAAGACCCATCGATCCACCGAAGAACGGTATCTGCACCGGTCGATCATTGTCCTGTTCGCAGAGCATCACAGCCTTTCTGGTCGAAAGGAGAAGCATGCGCCAGTCCCTGAAAACCATTGATGCGCACGTGGCCGGCGAGCCGCTGCGGCTCATTGTCGAAGGCATGCCACGGCCACTGGGCAGGACCATGGCACAGAAGCGCGACTGGGTGGAACGCCACGCCGACGACATCCGGCGCGCGTTGATGCTGGAGCCTCGGGGACATCGCGACATGTGCGGTGCGATATTCACTGAGCCGGTTTCGCCGGGCTCCGATGCCGGCCTCATCTTTTTTCACAACGCAGGCTATCCGTCGATGTCGGGGCATGGCGCCATTGCCGCCGCGACGATTGCGCTCGAGCGGAATCTGCTGCCGCGGGTTGCCTCCCACGTCGCAGGTCACGAAGCTGCCGTCGTGTTCGACACGGTCGCAGGAACCGTGCATGTGCATCCGCGCCTGCAGACGCACGGCGACACCCACACGATCGATTCAGTGATGCTCACCAACGTGCCGGCATTCGTGTGGAGCGGTGGTGAGAGCGTGCGTCTCGGCTCGCGCGAGCTGCGCGTCGACATCGCATTCGGCGGCGTCTTTTATGCCATCGTCGATACAGAGGCGATCGGCGTTCCGTTGAATGGATCACGCCTGCCGGAGTTGCGGAGGCTTGGCGTCGACATCCGTGCGGCCGTTAATGCCGCGACCGCGGTGTCGCATCCCGCGGACGAAACGATCACGGGGGTGGCAGGTGTGATCTTCACCGGCCCACCGCAGGACCCGGAGGCGCATCTGCGAAACGTAACGGTGTTCGCCAATGGCGCGGTCGATCGTTCTCCGTGCGCCGCGGGTACTTCAGCGGTGATGTCGGTGCTCGATGCGATGGGGCTGCTGCTGGGCGATCACCCGTTCGTGCACGAAAGCATTATCGGCACGCTGCACCGTGGCCGCGTCGCAGGCCGGACGCAGGTGGGCGAGTACGCCGCGATCATCACGGAAGTCGAGGCAACGGCGTCAGTGACGGGCGAGCATACCTTTTTCATCGATGACGACGATCCGCTGCGCGACGGTTTCGACTTGTAGACAAATCAGGCTGCGCGACGGATGTAGAAAAGCGCCGCCGCAGCGATCGCGAGTGACGGGCGAGAACCACGCTCGCCATCACATTGTTCACCCAGACATCAATAGAGCCGAAGCCTTGCTCGAGCGCGGCAGCCGCCTCCTCCACACGGTCGGGATCGGCGACATCGCCCTTCAGAATCAACGCTCGTCCGCCCGCGGCCGCGACGTCTCGCGCTGCCGCTTCCAGGCCGGCACGTCCGCGCGCGAACAGCCCCAGTGAGGCGCCCCGGTGCGCGAATGCCCGCGCAACCGCGCGGCCGACACCTGCCGAGGCGCCAGTAATCATCACCACTTGCGGGCGAATCGCGTTCGACGGCATGTGGCCAGAGCGATGCAACATGGCCGCCCACCAACGGACGAGGTGGGCACTCGGCAACCCGTGTGGGCATGGACCCAACGATGCGGTTGATCCAGTATTTCCGGTTGGAGTAGCGGTAGGGGCCGACCTTCAGGTCGGCCCCTACGAAGATGTTTATGCAGCGATCGCAAGTTGTTGACGCCTACACCACTCCTCTCCAGCCGCCAACCCGAATATTCGATCGATGGCTCGCTGCCCGCCTGCAATGGGCGATTGCGCCCGCCGCCGTGCGGTTGGAGCTGTGGGACGGCAGCTCACCATACTCCGGCGACACGTCGCCGATCGGCAGCGTGCTGGTGCACGACCGTGCCGCGCTGATCGGACTCCTGATCGACCCTGACCTCTCGTTCGGCGACGCATACACGGCCGGCCGTCTCGAAATTCGTGGCGACCTCGGCACCGTTGTCGAGGCATTGACGCGCGTCACGCTCGGCGCGCCGACGTGGCGCGAGCGCGTGCGCGGAGTGCTCGAGCGTCCGAACTCGCTCAGACATGCGCGGCGCAACGTCCATCATCACTACGATCTGGGCAACGAATTCTACGAGCTGTGGCTGGACGAAGACCTCGTTTACACGTGCGCGTACTTCGAGGATCCGCAGATGACGCTCGAGGCCGCGCAGCATGGGAAGTTCGATCTGGTCTGCCGCAAGCTCCGCCTGCAGCCTGGTGAGTCCGTTGTCGAAGCCGGATGCGGCTGGGGAACGCTCGCGCTCCACATGGCGCGCGGGTACGGGGTCCGCGTGAAGGCGTTCAACGTGTCGCGCGAGCAATTGGCTTACGCACGGGACCGCGCCAAACGCGAGAGGATGACCGATCGAGTCGAGTTCATTGACGACGATTACCGCAATGTGCGGGGAGAGTACGACGCGTTTGTCTCGGTCGGCATGCTGGAGCACGTCGGCCTGCACCATTACCAATCGCTGTCGGACGTCCTTCGTCGGGTCGTTCGGCGCAGCGGCGGCCGCGGGCTGCTGCACTTCATCGGCCGCGATGCGCCGCGCCCGCTGAATGCGTGGACCCGCAGACGGATTTTTCCGGGTGCATACGCGCCAACACTGGCCGAAGTCGCGACGCAGGTCCTCGCGCCCGCCCGCATGTCGATCGTTGACGTCGAAAACCTGCGGCTGCACTACGCGCGGACGCTCGCGCACTGGCGTTCACGCTTCAAGAACGCCGAAGAGCAGGTTCGGGCGCGGTACGGAGCGAATTTCGAGCGAGCCTGGGAGCTGTACCTCGCCGGGTCTCAGGCCGCGTTCGCCACCGGCTGGATGCAGCTGTTTCAGGTTGTCTTCGTGCCGCTCGAGACCGCGCCCCCGTACTTGGTCAGGGCGGACATGTACGCGCCGAATGGAGGTGGGCCGGCTAAAGCCGGCCCCTACGAGCCGGCCCGTGAGCGATGCGAAGCTGTGACGCCGTAATTGTCGGTGGTGGCCCCGCTGGCTCGAGCTGCGCCCGGGCCCTTCACCTCGCGGGATGGAATGTGGTCGTTCTCGATCGCGCGCGCTTCCCACGCGACAAGGTGTGCGGTGGCTGGGTGACGCCAGGCGTGTTTCGCGCTCTCGATCTCGAGCCGGCGGAGTATCGTGCGACGGGCTTCGTTCTGCAGGAGATCACGGGCTTCCGGACGAGCGTCATCGGTCAATCAGCCGTTGAAACGACCTACTCGAGCATCGTCAGCTACGCCATCCGGCGATGTGAATTCGACAATTTTCTTCTCCGCCGGGCGCAGGTATGTGTGCTCGACAATCGGTCCCTCGTCACGCTCGAGCGTCAGCGCGACAGGTGGATTGTCAATGACGAAATCGAATCGCCGGTTGTTGTGGGCGCCGGCGGATACTTCTGTCCCGTGGCGCGACACCTTCAGGGTGAACGGGATCGGGTGGATCCGGTAATTGCGAGGGAAGCGGAGTTCCTCCTCGACGGGGAGGACTCATCGATCGATCAGCGGACGCCGGAGCTGTTCTTCTGTCGTGACCTCGAAGGCTACGCGTGGTGCGTCAGGAAGGGCGACTACTTGAACGTCGGGATCGGCCGCCGCGCCCATAAAGGCTTCGCCGATCACGTGCGTGACTTCACCGCGTTTCTCAGCTCCACTGGACGCGTGACCAGGTCGTCAGCCATCACCTGGCGAGGTCACGCGTATCACGCACACGGCGCCGGTGTGAGGCCACTTGTGGCGAGCGGCATGCTCATCGTCGGCGATGCCGCCGGGCTCGCGTATCCGGAAAGCGGTGAAGGCATTCGTCCAGCCGTCGAATCCGGCATCCTGGCTGCGCGCACGCTGACGACAGCAGACGGACGTTTCAGTCGCGACGCGCTGCGGCCATACGAGACGGCGATGCACGCGGCGTACAGGCCGTCGACGCCGACGCCGAAACGACTCGTTCCGATAGTGAAGACGATGGGACGGACGCTGCTGCGTTCGCGCGCGTTCACGCGACACGTTATGCTCGATCGATGGTTCCTGAGAACAGCGCCATGACGATGAAGCGCGCATCGGCGCTGCTCGTCGTCGATATCCAGAAGGATTTCTGCGCGGGTGGGGCGCTCGCCGCTCCGGGCGGCGACGACATCATTCCGGCAGTGAATCGCCACCTCGCCGATGCACGCGCACGTGAAATCGCCGTGTATGCCACACGCGACTGGCATCCGGAGATGACGAGCCATTTCAAGGAGTACGGCGGCGCGTGGCCGCCGCACTGTGTGCAGGGAACTCCGGGCGCGCAGTTTCATCCGAACCTGAAGCTGCCGCCTGACGCCATCATCGTCAACAAAGGGGACGATCCGCAGCGTCACGGCTACTCCGCGTTCGAAGGCCACACCTCCGACGGGAAATCGCTGCTCGACGATTTGCGCGATCGACGCATCACGCGTGTGTACGTAACGGGGATTGCCACCGATTACTGCGTGAGAGAGTCAGCATTGGATGCCCTCCGGGCCGGTCTTGAAGTCCGCGTTCTGGCGGATGGGATTGCAGGCATCGATGCCCGTCCGGGAGATGCGCAGCGTGCGCTGGACGAAATTTCAGCCGCCGGCGCGCAAATCGTCCACGACCTCGACACGTAGCGCGCCGGCGCGCCCTATCGCCGCGGAGCTTCGACCAGTGTGTGCGTACGTGGGTCGATGACGAGCGGCGGCGGTTCGGTCTCGATGAGATAGCCGAACTCGCTGCGGAACTCCTGCAGAGAAATACCGGCGGTTGCCGCCATCTTTGCGAGCTCGTGCGGGTCTTCGAAGTCGTCTCGCCGCAGACGGATCATGTAACGGCGCGCGATGCCGTAGCGCGTTGAATGAATGTCAACCATTCTGACGCGAGTCCGGTCGCTGTCCGCATCGATGACATCGGTAAACGGAATCGGAACGAAGTTTCCGCGCTGCATCGAAATCATCACCGCGCTGCCACCAGAGAGCAGGTATTTTGCGGCGCAATATCCAAGATCGCGCGTGTACTCCATGTCGGCCGGAATCGGGTCGGCGCACCGCAGCTCGTAACCGATGTTCTTCGCGGCAATCGTCGTCTTCAGCCCGAACGCGGAAAGCCGCTTCTGAACTTCGCTCTTCAGAATTTCGCCGATGTTTACTTCGGCGATGCGTATATGGCCGTGTGAGTCGCGCTCGACGTCCTCGAGCCGTTCGAGGTCGGCGGGATCGATTCCGAGGACGAGACCCTCCGCGATGGCGGCGACGCCGTCGCGCCGGCCGTAACTCAGACGCTTGATGATTGCACCCACCAGCGTGTCGACAACGGTCTTGAGGCGAATACGGTGCGGAGCAAATTCCTCGGGGATGAGCGTCAGCGTTGCGCCGGCGGCCTTGCCGATGCCGAGCGCGAGGTGACCGGCTTTCCGCCCCATCGCGATCACGAAATACCAGCGCGACGTCGTTTTCGCGTCCACCATCAGGTTCTTGACGATTTCGACGCCGTAATGGCGCGCGGTCTGGAATCCGAAGGTGTCTACATTGGGCGGCAGGTCGAGATCGTTGTCGATCGTCTTCGGGACATGGACCACGCGAATGCGCCCGCGGCCGTGCTCCTCAAGCTTCATGGCCGAAAATGCCGTGTCGTCACCGCCGATGGTGATCAACATGTCCACGTTGAGGCGCAGCAGCGAGACGATGGATTGTTCCAGGTACTCGGGGCTGACGGTGGGGTTTGCGCGCGAAATGCCGATATGCGATCCGCCGCGGAAATGAATGCGGCTCACCGACTCGATGGTGAGCGCCGTCGTGTGCTCGATGTCGCCGCGCATGATCCACTCGAAGCCGTCGCGGATCCCGACGACCTCAACGCCTTCAAGCTGGCTGCGAATGGTGGCGGCGGAGATGACGCTGTTGATACCGGGAGCAGGCCCGCCGGCAACCAGAATCGCAAGTCGTGTCTGGTGAGTCATACCCAGGTCGAATCGTCACCGTACTCCGACTCGAAATGCCGATCAAGGCCGAGGAGTGGTTAATGGTTCAGAAATCTTCTCCCACCTGACCGCGGATGCCCTGAAAGCCATGCCTGGCCTGCTTCAGGATGAATGAGATCACCCGTCGGTCGTTGTAACACCAGCCGACGATGTGGTTGAGCGTCGAGAAGCAGTGCTTCTGACATTCGCTCTTCATCTCATTGAGCTGCTTCCGATCGAAGTTGGGCGAGGCGACGACGCCCCAGTCGTGCGTCGCCGAGTACATCGGGAAGCAGGGCGCCAAGGTCCCGTCCACGCGGATGATGAGGGTGTTCTGCCCGGCGCGGCAGTTCCACGGCTCGAGGTCTTCATGCATGAAGTCCTTCATTTCGCGGAGGCGCTGCGTGGAGTTCGTCATGGTGTAGCCGGCCTTCTGCTTTTCGATCAGCCAGTCGAGCACGTCCGCCACCTTTGACCGATCCTCCGGCCTGATGTACGTCGGGTTGTCGTGAAGATGTTTGAAGTGCGGCTGCTCGATGAGCGGCATCTCGTTGATGTGATAGTCGGTCGAGATCTTGTACTCGTGCGCAATCTCGGTGAGCTCCTTCACATCGTCGAGATTGTTGCGGCAGATATTGATATTGAAGAACACGGTATAACCGTAGCGATACTGCTTCTTCACAAGGTGCTCGAACTGTGTGCGGATCGGGTTGAGCGCTTTGGGAAGGCCGGGCTTCTCGTCAACGGCATCCACCGCGAGGTTGAAGGTCGACACACCGGCGTCGCCCAGCTTGTCGATCCATTCCGGCGTGAGCAGTCGGCCGTTGGTCGGGATATAGCTGAAGAAGCCCTTTTGGCGCGCGTAGTAGATGATCTTGTGAACCAGTTTGGGGCGCAGCATCACTTCGCCGCCCATCAGCGCCAGCGCGCGACACGTGCCCGAGTGCAGCCAGTCGATAGCCGCCTTGGCCACTTCCTCGCTGATCCCCTTCACCCGGTTGTCGTACGAGTAGCAGTAGTGGCAATCGAGGTTGCATTTGTACTCGGTGAACAGATACCCGACGATCGGATGGAAGTCACCGGGCAGCAGGCGCGATTTGAAGTACGGAATCGCCCAGCCGTGGAGCGTGTGCCAGATCTGCGCTGGCGTCCAGTGGCGGTCCCCGTCGCCTGGCAGGTCCGCGTCGGTCAGCAGCTCTGGGCGCTGCGGAAACACCGGTTCAGGAAACTTCTCGCCGCCATTTAACGGCGTGAACGGGACGCGAGCGCCGCCGGTCAATTCGGTCTGATGCAGGGCGAGCGGAATGTACGTCGACATTGTTATTCCTCTTCGAATGACCGAAATTCGGTTCGTAACCGGTGCGCGTCGGTGCTGATCTCGCGAGCGAGCTCGCCGGCGAGGCGGCTCTGCTCCGAGAGCCGCCGCCACGCATCGGTCCCGACTTTTTCCCGCGCGAGCCGCGAGTCGCCGGCCAGTTCCTGGCCGGCGCGGCCGTATTCGCGCAGGAGCGCCATACATTCCCTGCTCACGTAATCCGCCAGCGAGACATACGCGATCTCCAGGTAGTCGCGGAGCTCGGACGTCAGCTCGCCGGAGGAACCCAGCGTTGCGACACACGTTCTGAATGCCGCACGAATGGTTTCTTTCGACGACGGAAGATCGTCGATAGTGCACGGATAGGCATTTGCTTCGGCGTGTGCCTCCCCGATCTTGAGATACGCCGCGACGAAGCTTTGCGCCTCCCGGGGCGGTACCGGCGCCCCCTTAGCTTCCCAGA
>JACXTT010002849.1_pt1 | contig 27088 bp, 24 predicted proteins | sample 9270951 | NCBI WGS metagenome assembly JACXTT01 (sample SAMN15532306, study PRJNA645909) | rock metagenome | isolation source: weathered quartz diorite | place: Puerto Rico | collected 2017-06-21 | reverse complement strand
GGGCGCCGGCCTTGCCCAGGGGTTGGCCACGGGCCAAATAGTCGGCAATGCCGGCGGCGCGGAGTGCGGCAAACGTCACGCGCGTTTCGCTGCAGGCCTGCGCGGCCTGTTCGCCCCAGCCCACAGCAATGGCGGTGAACACACGGTGCGTCTGGCCCGACAGGGCACGCAGCATGCGCGCGGCATCCGCCGCATCCGCAGGCTTGCCCAGGATGGTGGTGCCCAGGGCGACCGTGGTGTCGGCGCACAGTATGGGACGATTTTGGCCTCCAGCCCTCGCCAATCGTGCGCGAGCAGCTATCAATTTAAGAGCAGTCACGCGCTGTACATAGACTTCGGGTGCCTCCCCGTCCAGCACCACTTCCAGGCTTTCGGCGTCTTCATCGGGCGCGGGCAGCAGCAATTCGTGCGCAACGCCGATCTGCGTCAACAGTTCGCGGCGGCGTGGGCTCTGCGAGGCGAGGTAGATGAAATCAGACATGGGCAATTTTTCGCAGGGCCGCCCCAAGAAAAATTAGCCCCCTCGGGGGGCAGCGACCCGCGCAGCGGCGGAGCGTGGGGGTCACATTATTCACGGTGGTAAGGGTGATTGGCATTGACGGACCAGGCGCGGTAGAGCTGTTCGATCAGCAGCACCCGCACCATGGCGTGCGGCAGCGTCAGGTCGGAGAGGCGGATGCGCTCGTGCGCGGCCTGGCGGAATTCCGGATCCAGCCCGTCCGGGCCGCCGATGACCAGCGCCACATCTCCGCCACTGAGCTGCCATTCCGTGAGCCGCTCGGCCAGTGCCGTGGTGCGCAGGTTGGTGCCACGCTCGTCCAGCGCGACGATGCGGGTGCCCTTGGGGATGGCCTCTTCAATGCGTTTGCGCTCGGCCGCGTAGAGCTGCTCCACCGTCTTGGAGCCACGCGGCTCGGTCTTCACGGCCTTGAGTTCGACCTTGAGTTCGTGCGGAAAGCGCTTGGCGTAGTCATCCCATGCGGTCTGGGCCCAGTCCGGGACTTTCTGGCCCACCGCAACAATCAACAGCCTCACGGGCGTGTCAGGCCTTGCGGGCGGCTGGCTTCTTGGGAGCGGCTTTTTTAGCGGCGACTTTGGCCACGGTCTTGGCCGGAGCCTTCACCACCATGGTCTTGACTGCAGTTTTGGCAGCAGGGGCCTTGGGGGCGGATTTCTTGGCAGCTACTTTCTTGGCCGGAGCAGCCTTCTTCAGTGCGGCTTTGGACGGGAAAGCCTCTTCCACGCCCTTCTTAGCGGCGCTGGAGCGGCGCATGCTGGGTTCGGCGCCTTTGGCGGCAACCTTCTTGGCCGCCGGTTTGGCAGCTTCGGCCATGGCAGGCTTGGCAGCACCCAGCTTCAGGCGCACGGGCTTTTCGCCCCACAACTCTTCCAGGTGGTAGTACTGGCGGAAGTTGGGTTGCATGATGTGCACCACCACCTGCGCGCAGTCCACGATGATCCATTCGCCGTTGCCTTCACCTTCGATGCGGGGCTTGGCAAAACCGGCCTCGCGCACCGCGTCGCGCACGCTGGCGGCCAGGGCCTTGGTCTGACGGTTGCTGGTGCCCGAGGCAATGATCACGCGTTCAAACAGGGCGGAGAGGTGTTCGGTGTCGAACACCACGATGTCCTGGGCCTTGACGTCTTCCAGGCCGTCGACGATGGCGCGCTGGAGTTTCTGGGTATCTTTTTTGGCAACGGCAGTGGAAGTAGTCATCAGGCAGGCTGGTAAAGGTGATGGAGGGCAATATAACGCGCAACGGAGTCAAAAACCAGAGGCGTTACGTCCTGGTGTGCTGCAATACGCTGGCGAATCTCCGTCGCACTGACCGGAACGGGCGGCATATCCAGCCGCTGTACTGGGAAACCGGGCTGATATTGGGCACTAAATATCCCTTCAGCGCCGGCAGAATCTGCGCGAGCAGCTACACAAATTATAGCAATTTGAACGATCTCTTCCCAGCGCTCCCAGGTTTTCAGTGACCGCGCCTGGTCTTCTCCAATCAGCAGGTACAGGCCAGCACCGGGATTCTCTCGCCGCAGTTCCCGCAAAGTGTCCACGGTGTAGCTGGGACCGGCGCGGCGCAATTCACGCTCGTCCACCACGGCTCCGGCCACATCGGCAAACGCCAGTTGGGTCATGGTCAGACGGTGGGCTGCGGGCGTGAGCTGGCGCGTCTTGTGCCAAGCCTGGCCCGTGGGAACGATGTGCAGCGCGTCGAGTTGCAGTTGCGCCATCGCCGCCTCGGCCAGCGCCACATGGCCACAGTGCGGAGGATCAAACGCACCGCCAAAGATACCGATGCGTGGGGTGCGGGCCGCAGAGGCGCTCACACCCAGTCCCGTCGCACCAGAAACTGGCTGTACAGCGTGGCCTCAGCAGAGCCCGCCTCCGGAACCGACTGGTAGGCCCAGGTCGCGTGCGGCGGCATGGACAAGAGGATGGATTCGGTGCGCCCGCCCGACTGCAGGCCGAAGTGCGTACCGCGGTCCCACACCAGGTTGAACTCCACATAGCGGCCCCGGCGGTAGAGCTGAAAGTCGCGCTCACGCTGGGTGTAGGGCATGTCCTTACGCCGCTCCACGATGGGCATATAGGCCGCCAAGAACGCATCACCGACCGACTGCAGCATGGCCAGGCTGCGCCCAAAGCCCAGTTCCGAGAAATCATCAAAGAAAATGCCACCTACGCCACGCGGTTCGTTGCGGTGCTTCAAAAAGAAATATTCGTCGCACCAGGTCTTGAAGCGCGGGTACTTGTCGTCGCCAAACGGCGCCAGCGCGTTCTTGCAGGTTTGGTGGAAGTGGCGCGCGTCGTCTTCAAAGCCGTAGATGGGCGTCAGGTCCATGCCGCCGCCAAACCAGCACACTTCCTCGCCCTGCGGATTTTTGGATGCCAGCATGCGCACGTTCATGTGTACCGTGGGCACATAGGGGTTGCGCGGGTGGAACACCAGCGAGACGCCCATGGCCTCGAACGGTGCGCCCGCCAGCTCGGGGCGGTGCTGGGTGGCGCTGGGCGGCAGCTTGGGGCCGCGCACATGCGAAAAGCCGCAACCAGCGCGTTCAAACACTGCGCCGCCTTCCAGAATCTTGGTGATGCCATTGCCCTGCAGCGGCTCGCCAGGCGCCTTTTCCCAGGCGTCACTCAAAAAGCGGCCGCCGTCCAGCGCGGCAATGGCGCCAGTAATACGCTCTTGCAAGCCCAGCAGGTAGTTGCGCACACCCAGGGTGCTGGCGGGAGAGGCTTCAGACATAGGTTCCTATTTTTCCAGTAAACGCACGGGCGCGGCGTTGGCCGGTGTATGGCCCCGCACGCCCTCCATGAGGGCTGCAATGCGGGCGAAATCGGCTTGCGGGTCACCCGAGAGTTTCAAAAAATGCGTGGCGTTGATCAGGCGCTGCCCGTAGTCCAGGCTCACCACCCCCAGCGGCACGCCGGATTGCAACGCCGACTGGTAAAAGCCGCTGCGCCAGCCCGCACCAGGTTTGCGCGTGCCCTCGGGCGCCAAGCCCAGCCAGAAGAATTCGTCGCGCGCCTTGCAAACTGCCAGCGTGTCCACTGCCTGTCCCACCACGCCCCGCGGCGCATCGCGGATCACCGGCACGCCACCCAGCCAGCGCAGCCAGCGGCCAAACAGTGGAACGCGAAACAGCGTGTCCTTGCCCCAAAAGCGCAGTTGCACGCCCACGGCCCATTTGGCCAGGATCAGTACGATGAAGTCCCAGTTGCTGGTGTGCGGGTACACCGCCAGCACACCCTGGCGCGCCGGCAGGCCCTCAAACAGAACACGCCAGCCAAACAGCTGCAGCACCCAGCGCGCCAGGCGGCTGCCCGGCAACTGCACTGCGTAAGGCTTCTCAAAGTCCGAGCCCGTCATCGCCCCACCATGCCCCGAAAAACCTCACGCCTTGACGGCACGGTGTCCAATGTCGGTGCGGTACTGCATGCCATCGAAGTGGATGCCCTGCGTGACCTGGTAGGCACGCTGCTGCGCCTGGCGCACGCTGTCGGCCAGCACGGTGACGCACAGCACACGCCCGCCGGAGGTGCGCAGCGTACCGTCGGCCAGCGTGGTGCCCGCATGGAACACCGCCGCGTCTTCGCTGTCGGCCGGAATGCCGGTGATGGCATCGCCCTTGCGCGGGTGCAGCGGGTAGCCCGGAGCGGCCAGCACCACACCCAGCGCGGTGCGGCGGTCCCATTGCAGCTCCACTTCGTCCAGCTTGCCGTGCAGGCCGGGCTCGGTCGCGGCCATCAGCACGTCCACTAGATCGGTTTTCAGCCGCATCATGATCGGCTGGGTCTCGGGATCGCCCATGCGGCAGTTGAACTCCAGTGTCTTGGGGTTGCCGTTTTTGTCGATCATCAGGCCCGCGTACAAAAAGCCGCTGAATGGAATGCCATCCTGCTCCATGCCGCGCACCGTAGGCAGGATGATTTCGCGCATGGCCTTGGCATGCACATCGGGCGTGACCACCGGGGCCGGCGAGTAGGCGCCCATGCCGCCGGTGTTGGGGCCCTGGTCACCATCCTGCAGGCGCTTGTGGTCCTGGCTGGTGGCCAGGGGCAGCACGTTCTTGCCGTCCACCATCACGATGAAGCTGGCCTCTTCGCCTTCCAGGAACTCCTCAATCACCACACGTGCGCCGCCATCGTTGTGCGTCACGCCCAGGGTGTTGTCCAGCAGCATGAAGTCAATCGCTTCATGGGCTTCCGCCTCGGTCATGGCAACCACCACGCCCTTGCCGGCGGCCAGGCCGTCGGCCTTGACCACGGTGGGCGCGCCCATCTTGCGCACATAGGCATGGGCGGCTTCGGGGTCGGAAAACGTGGCGTACTCGGCCGTGGGAATGCCGTGGCGACGCATGAAGGACTTGCTGAAGGCCTTGGAACTTTCCAGTTGCGCCGCAGCCTTGGTGGGGCCAAAGATGCGCAGGCCGTGGGCGCGGAACTCGTCCACCACACCAGCCGCCAGCGGCACTTCGGGGCCAACCACGGTCAGGCCGATCTTGTTTTCCTGCGCCCATTCGCGCAGCGCCACCACATCGGTGTTGGGGATTTTCTTCAGGCGGCTGTCCACCGCCGTGCAACCGTTGCCCGGTGCCACATAGACCATTTGCACTTTGGGCGATTGGGCAATTTTCCAGGCCAGGGCATGCTCGCGACCACCGCCGCCAACGACAAGAATATTCATAGTGTTCCTAAGTGGTTGGGGACAGCGCGAAAGGTCTGTCCCGCAAAGTCCTCACAAAGCCGCGTTGTGGTAAATCTCCTGCGTGTCGTCCAGGTCTTCCAGGACGTCCAGCAGCTTTTGCATGCGCTCGGCGTCTTCGCCGCTGAGCTCAATCGTGTTTTCGGGGCGCATGGTGACGCCGGCCACCTCGGCCACCAGGCCGGCGGCTTCGAGTGCGGTCTTCACGGCCTCAAAGTCGGCAAAGCTGGTCAGCACCTCGATGGCACCGTCATCGTCGGTCACCACGTCTTCGGCGCCGGCCTCCAGGGCCACTTCCATGACCTTGTCTTCGCTGGTGCCGGGCGCGTAAATCAGCTGCCCGCAGTGCTTGAACTGGAAGGCCACCGAGCCTTCCGTGCCCATGTTGCCGCCGTGCTTGCTGAACGCGTGGCGCACTTCGGCCACGGTGCGCACCTTGTTGTCGGTCATGGTGTCGATGATGATGGCCGCGCCGCCGATGCCGTAGCCCTCGTAGCGGATCTCTTCGTAGCTGACGCCGTCCAGTGAGCCGGTGGCCTTGTCCACGTTGTATTTCACGCGGTCGGCCGGCATGTTGGCCGCCTTGGCTTTTTCAATGGCCAGGCGCAGGCGCGGGTTCATGGCCGGGTCGCCACCGCCGGTGCGGGCGGCGACAGTGATTTCACGGACGATGCGGGTCCAGATCTTGCCCCGCTTCTCGTCCTGGCGCCCCTTGCGGTGCTGGATATTGGCCCATTTGCTGTGTCCTGCCACTTGCTGCCCTTTAAAAATTCGTTACGCTACTCCCTCCATTGTACTTTTGGGACTTTCATGGCCGCCATCTCCGAAGAGGGCATCCTCCTCGCGCAACGCCAGCAGGGCGATACCAGCATCCAGTGTTTTTTGCGGCCCGACAAAGCCAACCGCCACGGCCTCATCACCGGCGCCACCGGCACCGGCAAGACCATCACGCTGCAGACCCTGGCCGAGGGCTTTTCCAGCATCGGCGTACCGGTGTTCATGGCCGATGTGAAGGGCGACCTGACCGGCATCTCGCAAAAGGGCGTTTTAGGCGAAAAACTGGCCAAAGTCCTTGCCGAACGTGCGCTTCCAGCTCCTGAATTTGTAGCATGCCCCACCACCTTATGGGACGTTTTCGGCCAGCAAGGCCACCCGGTGCGCGCCACCGTGAGCGATCTGGGCCCGCTGCTGCTGGCCCGCATGCTCAATCTCAACGATACCCAAGCCGGCGTGCTGCAACTGGTGTTCAAGATTGCCGACGACGACGGCCTCTTGCTGCTGGACATGAAAGACCTGCGCGCCATGTGCCAGGACGTGGGCGACAACGCGGCCCACTACACCACCACCTACGGCAACATCAGCGCCGCCAGCATAGGCGCCATCCAGCGCGGCCTGATGCAGATCGAGGAGCAAGGCGGCGATCAATTCTTTGGCGAGCCCATGCTCAACATCGCCGACTTCATGCAGACGGATGGCGCGGGCAAGGGTGTGGTCAACATCCTGGCCGCCGACAAGCTCATGCAGTCGCCGCGCCTGTACGCCACATTTTTGCTATGGATGTTGTCCGAGCTGTTCGAAGCCCTGCCCGAGGTGGGCGACCTGGACAAACCCAAGCTGGTGTTCTTCTTCGACGAAGCGCATCTGCTGTTCAACGACGCGCCCAAGGTGCTGATCGAGCGCATTGAGCTGGTGGTGCGCCTGGTGCGTTCCAAAGGCGTGGGCGTGTTTTTTGTCACGCAAAACCCGCTGGATATTCCCGATACCGTGCTGGCCCAGTTGGGCAACCGCGTGCAGCACGCACTGCGCGCCTTCACGCCACGCGACCAGAAGGCCGTCAAATCCGCAGCCGAGACCATGCGCGCCAACCCCGGGCTGGACGTGGCCACTGCCATCACCGAGCTGGGCGTGGGCGAGGCCCTGGTCAGCCTGATGGACGAAAAAGGCCGCCCCTGCCTGACCGAGCGTGTGTTTGTGCTGCCCCCGGCCAGCCAGATCGGCCCCATCACCGCGGCCCAGCGCAAGGCCCTGATCGACACCTCCATCGTCGCCGGCGTCTACGAAAAAGCCGTGGACCGCGCGTCCGCCTTTGAAGCCCTCAAAGGCCGCACCCAAAGCCGCGCGCCGGCCAGCCCAACGGCCGCGCAAAGCGAGGCACCGGCGCCGCGCACCAGCCGCAGCGCCCCGGCACCCGCCTCCCAGGAAGCACAAGCCGGCGGCGGCATTCTGGACAGCATTGGCGACATGCTCAACGGCGGCGCTCGCCGCTCACGCGCCAGTGTGGGTGAGCAAATGATCAAGAGTGCCGCCAGCTCCATCGGCCGTGAAGTGGGCCGCCAAATCATCCGCGGCGTACTGGGCAGCATCCTGGGCGGCAGCCGTCGCTAAACCGGCCTTGCGACAATCCCTCCATCACAGAACCTACAAGGAATAACAACATGGTCACCATCGACCCCGCAGCCCGCGCCAATGTCACCCTGATCGACCACCCGCTGGTGCAGCACAAGCTCACACTGATGCGTAAGAAAGAAGCCAGCACCAGCAGCTTTCGCCGCCTGCTCAACGAGCTGTCCGGCCTGATGATTTACGAAGTCTGCCGCGATATGCCGCTGCAGGACGTGCAGATCGAGACCCCACTCGAAACCATGACCGGCAAGATGATCGACGGCAAGAAACTGGTGTTTGCCAGCGTGCTGCGCGCCGGCAACGGCATTCTGGACGGCGTGCTCAACGTGGTGCCCGGCGCGCGCGTGGGCCACGTGGGCCTGTACCGCGACCCCAAGACCCTGCAGGCCGTGGAGTACTACTTCAAGATGCCCAGCCACATGGAAGAGCGCGATGTGGTGGTGGTCGACCCCATGCTGGCCACCGGCAACTCCGCCGCCGCCGCCGTGGCGCGGCTGAAAGCCTGCAAGCCCAAGTCCATCAAGTTCCTGTGCCTGCTGACCTGCCCCGAAGGCATCAACACGATGTACAAGGAACACCCCGATGTGCGCATCTTCACCGCCGCCATCGACCGCGAGCTGAACGACCACGGCTACATCATGCCGGGCCTGGGCGATGCCGGCGACCGCATCTTCGGTACCCAGTAATTTACAAGCCAAATAGGGCTATAACCCCCGTGGATATTGCGCAAGCAGCTACGGAAAGCATAGCGTTTCAGGACACTCCCCATGCTCGACCTGCTGATCCACAACGCCACCCTGCCCGACGGCCGCACCGACATGTCGGTCGCCGTGCAAGGCGGACGCATCACGGACGTGGTGCAGGGCCTGACGCCCGCCGCCCCGGCCGCAGAGACCGTGGACGCCGGCGGCCTGCTGCTCTCCCCGCCGTTTGTGGATGCCCATTTCCACATGGACGCCACGCTGAGCCTGGGCCTGCCGCGCCTCAACGAAAGCGGCACGCTGCTGGAGGGCATTGCGCTGTGGGGTGAACTCAAACCCCACCTGACCTTCGACGCGCTGGTGGAGCGCGCCCTGGCCTACTGCGACTGGGCCGTGGCCAACGGCCTGCTGGCCATCCGCAGCCACGTGGACACCAGCGACGCCAGCCTGCTGGCCGTGCAGGCGCTGCTGGAAGTGAAAAAGCGCGTTGCCCCATACATCGACCTGCAACTGGTCGCCTTCCCGCAGGACGGCGTGCTGCGCAGCCCGGGCGGCATGGACAACCTCAAGAAGGCGCTCGCTCTGGGCGTGGACGTGGTGGGCGGCATCCCCCACTTCGAGCGCACCATGGCGGAAGGCGCCACCGGCGTGAAGCTGCTGTGCGAACTGGCCGCCGAGCAAGGCAAGCTGGTGGACATGCACTGCGACGAGAGCGACGACCCGTTGTCGCGCCATGTGGAAACCCTGGCCTTCGAGACGCAGCGCCTGGGCCTACACGGCCGCGTCACCGGCTCCCACCTCACCTCCATGCACAGCATGGACAACTACTACGTGAGCAAGCTGCTGGCCCTGATGGTCGAGACCCGCCTCAACGTGGTGGCCAACCCGCTGATCAACATCACACTGCAAGGCCGCCACGACACCTACCCCAAGCGCCGCGGCATGACCCGCGTGCCCGAAATCATGGCCGCCGGCATGACCGTCGCCTTCGGCCACGACTGCGTGATGGACCCGTGGTACAGCCTGGGCAGCGGCGACATGCTGGAAGTGGCCAGCATGGGCCTGCATGTGGCGCAGATGACCGGCCAGGCCGCGATGCGTCAGTGCTTTGAGGCGGTTACCACCAACCCGGCGCGCATCCTGCAACTGCAGGGCTATGGGTTGGAGAAGGGTTGCTATGCAGACTTTGTACTGCTGCAGGCGCGGGATCCGGTGGAGGCGTTGCGGCTAAAGGCAACGCGGTTGAAGGTGTTCAGGCGCGGCAAGCTATTGGCGCAAACGCCAGCGCGCACGGCAGCATTGAACTTGGCGGGGCGGCCTGCACACACCTCGTTTCTTCACCAGAAATAGGCCGTTTGCACCACGAGGGTGGCACATACAACTATGAAAGTGGCCATTCAACCACCTGCGAGCCCCTTCATTCATCCGGAGGAATTGCACCTTTTTGGTGCATTCAAAGCAGCAACGCGTGGACTGGCGGACAGGCGCCGTAAGTTGTAGGCTCTCCATTCATCAGTCCACCCATGCCATTCAGCGGCCAACCATTGGTCAGAAGAAGAGAAGCGAGAATAATGAAAACCAACTACCTTGCGGCACCCTCTATGAAAAAGAACCTGGGTTTCACGCTGATTGAGCTGATGATCACCGTGGTCATCGTTGGAATACTGGCGTCAATCGCATTGCCCAGTTACCGAAGCTACGTCATACGTGGCAACAGATCCGCAGTGCAGCAGTACATGCTGGCACTTTCCAGCAAGGAAGAACAGTATTTGCTAGACAACCGTTCCTATGCCACGGGCACAACGGCGACAACGGCGTTGGGCCTGGGAACACTCCCATCTGAGGTCAGTGGCAAATACACGGTGGGCATTGCTGCCACCGCAACTACTCCCCCTGGCTACCTCATTACGGCAACCCCAGTGCCAGGTAGCAGCCAAGCCAGCGACGGCTGGCTCGGTCTTGACAATCTGGGCTCAAAAACGAGTCAGCTGGCAAGCAAATGGTAAACGGCAAGCAAGTCATTCCTAGAGCGCGTGGTAGCGCGCTGGCGCGTGCGCGTGGCATCCCTAAGGAAGTCGGGTTTACCGTGATTGAGCTCCTGGTTGTTGTTGTTTTGCTGGGCACCATTGCCGCATTGGCGGCCCCCAGCTTCAAGCGCACCATTTTGAGTCAAAGGGTACGCACCACGAGTGACGACATTTATGCTTCTTTGTTGATGGCCAGAAGCGAAGCCATGAAACGCAATATGCCGGTCAACGTGATTCCGGCAGGCAGCGTATGGACTGCAGGCTGGTCGATCCAAACCACATCCTCGGGTACGACCTACACCATTCAAAAACAGGACGCGTTGAACAGCAACATCAGCGTCAGTGGCCCCAGCAGTTCGGGCGTTGCCGCAACCGTCACATTCAACGGGACTGGCAGACCTGCTACCGCATCTGCCGGATCAACCTTCACCGTATTTGCCAGCGCAGACTCCTCCGTGGCTGCGCGCTGTGTAGGCCTCAGTTTGAACGGAATGCCTTCGACGAGCAAGGATACAGACGGGAATTCATCCAATGGCTGTCAATAACCCATCCCGCACACGACCTCGCATTTCGCGACGAATTCAAATCGGCGTTTCCTTGATCGAGGTGCTGGTGTCTATTTTCATCATCGCCGTGAGCCTCTTGGGGCTTGCTGGTATGCAAGCCCGGGCCACCAATGCCGAGTTTGAGTCATACCAAAGAAGCCAGGCCATCATGTTAGCTAACGACATGGTGGAGCGCATTCGCATGAACCGAAAAGACTCCGGCAGCTTTAAAAACATCAACGGGTTTCTGGGTACCACAGGTACCGGTGCCTTTAGCCTGACTTGCCCCGGCTCCACCCAGGTCGAAAAAGACATGTGCGCCTGGCAAGACCTGTTGATAGGCTCCGCTGAGACCAGTGGAGGTTCCAAAGTAGGCGCCATGATAGGCGCGCGCGGCTGCATTACTTATGACGCGAGTACCGAGTATTCCGGCATTGCCGACACTGGCGTGTTCACCGTTTCCGTGGTGTGGCAAGGTACGCAGGACACCGTTCCTCCCAGCATCAGCTGCGCCAGCGGTCTTTACGGCACCGAGTCCAAACGCAGGCTTATTTCCATGCCATTTCGCTTGGGTTATTTGAAATGAAAACGCAGCGCCGTATGAATCAGATTCTCTCTGTGCGTCGCCGGCAGCAACAACAAAGCGGCGTCTCCCTGATCGAAGTTATGGTCGGCCTGACCATAGGCTTGCTGATACTGACTGCGCTGATCACACTGTTCAGCAACATTTCCCAGTCCAATAGCGAGCAGTTCAAAGCGTCCATGCAACTCGAAAATGGCCGCTATGCCATGGATCTTTTGGGCAACGATATCCGTCTGGCCGGCTTTTACGGTGATTATGGAGCCATACCGGCAGTAGCCTCAGGCCTTGCCGCTTTGCCTGACCCCTGCGACACCACATTGCTCACCGAGGGAAACCTCACCGACACCACCACCGGCAGTCCCCTGGCCTTTTACATACAGACCTACACGCCGGCGTCTTTGACAGCCACAGCCAGCATACCCACTGCATGCGCTCCATGGATGGACAGTGCAACCGTGGCCCCCGGCAGCGACATCGTGGTCATCCGCCGCCTCGATACCAACCCGTTAATAGACCCCCCTACGACCACCAGCGCCACCCCCGTCGCGGGACAGTTTTACGTGCAAACAAAAGAAACCCTGATGGACTTACAACTGGGGGCAGGCAGTGCCATAGACACGAGCAAAAATGCCAAAGGCAATGTCAGCGATGCCCTGCTGATGCGCAAGGATTTCAGCCAAGCAGTGACCGGTTCTCCGCCTCTACGTCCCCTGATCGCTGCGAGCATTCGCAAACTCCAGGTGCACGTTTATTTCATTGCGAAATGCCGCACCGGTTCGGGCAGCAACGGAAAATGCATCTCCACAGATGACAGCATCCCCACCCTGAAACGGCTGGACTTGACGGCATCTTCCGGCGCGCCTGCCATGTCGCTGGTTCCCCTGGTGGAGGGAATTGAATTCATGAAGGTGTACCTGGGTATTGATACCGACAACAATGGCCAGATTGATGGTGCACTGGTGACGCAGCCCGCCAGTATTGCTGCATGGCAAAACGTGGCCCAAGTCGAAATTCGCTTGCTGGCCCGTAACACCGAATCCAGCCCAGGGGCGGACTCCAAATCCTATGATTTGGGCAACGGCAACGTGTACACACCGTCGACCACCCCTCCTCAGTTCAGGCGTCACGCGTATACCCAGCAAATCTACATCACCAACATTGCGGGGCGTAGAGAAACATGAAACCCAATCACCGCCCGACAAGAGCAGTGCATCGTGCCCAACACGGTGCCACCCTGCTCATAACCATGGTCATGCTCATCATCCTGACGCTACTGGTGGTATCCGCTATCCGCGTATCCAATGTCAATTTACGTATTACCGGCAACTTCCAGTGGCAAAAAGTACAGGAACTGCTGACCGACTCAGCGATCGAGCAAATCATCAGCTCCATTAATACTTTCGACAACTCCACCATCCAAAGCGGTACCGCCACTCCTTTTGACATTTGTGCCGACGGCAGCGTCGTAGCCGCCTCCGCCTGCACATTACTCAACCCCAAAGTCGGCACCGTCAGCTCACCGGTATGTAGCGCAAGTATGGTGGCTACGGGCTACACCAAAAAACTCAATGAACTCTCCCCCATGGACAACACCTGGCTGATCAATGCTGTCGCAACCGACAGTCTGACCGGAGCCAAAGTTGCCGTTCACCGTGGCGTCACCGTGCGCATGCTGGCCGGTACCTGTCCGGAATAAACGAAATATCGAGGGCCAAGCCATGACATATATCCGCAAACTGCTATTGCTTGCATTGCTGTTGCTCGCCCCATCCGTCTGGGCGGGCTTTGATCCAGTGCATGAGGACATAGATATTTTTTTGGTGAATCCATCCATCAACTCAGAGCGCCCCAACGTCCTCATCATGCTGGATAACACGGCCAACTGGAACCAAGCGTTCACTGATGAAAAGTCGGCCTTGGTCTCTTTGATCAATAGCCTGACTGATCAATTCAATGTCGGCATAGGCATGTATGTGGAAACCGGAGGCGGAAACGACAACAACGATGGTGCCTATCTCCGCTTCGGTGTGCGGCAGATGAAAAATACAGACACGGCTCCTACGAGTTCAGGAACCTCGGCGGCACCGAACAACCGCTATGCACTGTCCAGTTTGGTGCAAAGCCTGGACAAGCTGGGGGACAAGGGCAATAACAACACCATATCCCTTGCCATGGCAGAGGTCTATGCCTATTTCAAGGGCACCACGTCCTGGTCTAGTTACGGCAAAGTCAAAACTGACTACAACGGTAACACCAGCAACAACCCCCTGGCAGCATCCATTGGTAACAACGCATTTTCTGCGACCAGCCCCACCTCTTCGAGCTTGTTTAATTCACCGACGATAGATGGTTGCCAGAAAAACTTCGTTATCTATATCGCCAACGGAAAGTTCAATGAAAATAGCAGCGCCACCAGCACCTCCTTGTCGCGCTTGACGACTGCGCGCGGGAGCGCCCCCCCCACCATTGCCATCAGCCCCAATGGGCAGCAAGGAAACTGGGCTGATGAATGGGCCTACTACCTGGCCAACATGGGCTTTAGCAAAACCATAGGCGGCGTGAACAAGACTGCGTTTGTCAACTTCTACACGGTGGCAGTGGATCCTTCCAGCAACTCATGGGACGCCGGCTCCATCGCTCTGATGCAGAGCATTGCCAAGCAGGGCAAGGGAAAGTATTTCGCAGTCACCAGTGGCGATGGCGGCACCGCCATTGTGGATGCTCTCAACGCAATTTTCACGGAAATTCAGGCCGTAAACTCTGTCTTCGCTTCCACCACCTTGCCCGTCAGCGTGAACGTGCGTGGCACCAACTTGAATCAGGTGTACATTGGCATGTTCCGACCCGACGCGGCTAAAGCGCCGCGTTGGTATGGCAACCTCAAAGAGTACAAACTGGCATTGGACAGCCAGAAAAATCTCTACCTTTCTGATGCTGTGAACAAGGTGGCAGAAGATCCCACCACCGGTTTTATCAGCAATGGTGGCACCAGTTATTGGACGCACTCTTCAAGTTACTGGTCATGGCGCGACAGCAGCTTGAATGGCACCGGCGGCGGCAGTGACAGCCCCGACGGTAATCTGGTGGAAAAAGGTGCGGTGGCCCAAATGCTGCGCGAAGCCAACCTCAGCTCCCAAGCCAGCCGCAACCTCTACACCTGTACCAGTGGTTGCAACGCCTGTGCGGTAGGTGGTAGTGGAACGGCCCAGACCTGTACCAATGGCTCGCTGCTTTCAAGCACCCCATTCTCCAATAGCAACGCCAGCATCACGGCTACCGCCCTGAATCTGGGTACCAAGTCTGTCTCCCCGCTTACCGGCAAGCGCTCTGTGGCATTGAGCGCGGTTACCGACAGGCGTAGTGTCACTCTCAACAACACCACGGCAGGCACTGTCTATACCCTGTCCAGCCTGAACGATGGTGCTTCCACCAAATCTGTCAGCACCTTGAGTACCGGGGTGACACTGTCCATCAGTGCATTGACCGGCCTGGCAACAAGCACACGCACGATCACTGGCTATTCCACTACCGGAAATGGCAATAGTTCTGTCACCACCGTTACAACATCGACCGCGCACGGTCTGAGCGTTGGCACATCCATTACCGTAAGTGGCTCGGGTAGCAACAAGTTGGACGGAACCACCACGGTGGTATCCGTACCCACCACGACCACGTTTACCGTTGCAGTGGGGGGGGCAGGCTCGGGCTCCGCTGGGACGGTAACATATTTGGGCGCATCCACCACTGCAACGGCCACCGTGGCCAATCATGGATTGACAACCGGGTCAACCGTCACGATTTCTGCGGCTTCCCCTTCAGTGTTTAACGGTAGTTATGGTGTCACTGTGATTGATGCCAACACCTTTACTTACTTGCTTTCGTCGGCTCAGGGTGCAGCCACTTCCAATGGAAGCATGACCAAGACAACGACCACGGCGACCGTAACAACGACCAGTGCGCACGGTTTTTCTGTCGGCAACAGTGTGGTCATTGCGGGCGCCAATCCTACGGGCTACAACGGCACTTTCACGATTCTCACCGTACCGTCCAGCACAACATTTACTATCACCACACCGGCTTTGTCTGACAATCTGGCATCTGGCGTGACGGTAACCAAGGGGGCCACTACCACGGCAACCGGCGTCACCTCAGTTGCCAATGGCTTTGTCGCGGGGGTTACCCAAGTTACAGTGACGGGTGCGGACAGTTGCTACAACGGAACCTACACCGTAGCCAACACTCCCAGTGCCACCCAGTTCACCTATACCTTGGCCAGCAGTTGTGCGCAAAACACGGCAAGCACCGGTATGACAGTAACCTCCGGTGCGGCGTTCGGAACCACCATTACCGCAACGCTGAGTAACCACGGCTTTGCAGTAGGCAACAACATCACTATTGCAGACGGCTCGGTAGCAGCACATAACGGCAATTTCACGGTGAGCGCCGTGACAGCCAGTACCTTCAGTTACACCGGGGGGCCTGCAGTGGCGCCTGGCAACAATTACACCGTGCGCCTGACCAGCAATCCTTTGGCCTATGCCACTGTGAATAGCCATGGATTCACCACTGGAAACTCGGTCACTGTAACTGGTACGACCACGGCTGCAGACACTCCCGCTACCAGTAGCAATGCCTACAACGGCACCTTCACCGTGACGGTGATTGACAGCAACACTGTCAGTTATTCGCTGTCCGCTGCCAAGGGTACCCAGACTGCTGCGTCGGGCATGGCTGCATCCGTGAACACCACTACGGCAACCGCGACCTCGGTAAACCATGGCTTTGCCAATGGCACAACTGTTGACATTACAGGTGCAAGTCCCAGCGCGTTCAACGGTAGCTTTGTCATCAGCAATGTCAGCACCAACAGCTTTACCTATACGCTCTCGTCAGCACAAGGAGACGCCACTGGCACCATTCAAGCGTCCGCTGGAAGTGGTACCAACAGCGAAAAGAGCCTACTGGTAGATTGGGTACGAGGACAGGACAATGCAGAGGATGAGAATAGCGATGGATCTACAACCGATTGCCGCGCGTCCATTCACGGTGATGTATTGCATTCTCGCCCAGCAGTGATTAACTACAACCGCTATGGCGGTGACAACGACGTGTATGTGTTTTACGGCGCCAATGACGGTGTCTTCCATGCCGTCAAGGGCGGGGGGGCGACCAACGATAGCGGTGATCCCACTACGCTGTCACCGGGCGCCGAGGCTTGGGGCTTTGTGCCTACTGAAGCGTTTGGCAGCCTGAGCCGTCTTCGCAACAATTCGCCCGTCGTTTCCAGCAGTTTCAAGAAGCCCTATTTCATGGATGGCCCGATAGGCGTGTATACCTATGACGGCAATCAGGACGGCAAGGAGAGTTCCAGTACCTCTAGTGACAAGGTGTTCCTGTATGTTGGCGCTCGACGCGGGGGACGCTATATCTACTCCCTGGATGTGACCAATCCGACAGCACCGGCCTACCGCTGGAAGATTGACAACAGCACCTCCGGCTTTGGTGAAATGGGATACTCCTGGTCACAACCCACAGTCGTATCCGGCATTGCCGGCTACACGAATCCAGTGCTGGTCTTTGGCGGAGGCTATGACCCCAGTGTGGAAGATGTGGAAAACTGCACGATTTCGTCGGTTAGCGCGGCTAGCTTCAATACAGGCACATCCGTCTATACCGCTGGCAGCGTGACCTACAACAACGGCACAGTCACTTACAACATCGGCAGCACTGGATGTTCCATATCCGGAGGTTCCACTAGCACGGTAACCCGCTCCATGGGTCGCGCCATTTACATAGTAGACGCCATCACAGGCGCCAAGGTGTGGAGCGCCAGCTACCGTGGTAGTGGTGCGGACCTGGAAGTGGATGGAATGGACTTTGCCATTCCATCGGACATCACCGTTGTCAAGAACCTCAGCGGAGGCCTGACCAACCGGGGCTATGTGGGCGACACGGGTGGCAATTTGTGGCGCATTGATTTTGCAGATACCGATAAGAGCAAATGGACGGTCACCAAGATTGCATCCATCGCGAATAGCAGCACAGCTGCAGGCCGCCGCAAGTTCCAAAGTCCACCGGACGTGGTGGGCTATGCCGGTTACGACGCCTTGCTGATTGGCAGCGGTGATCGCGAGCATCCATTTGACAACACCGTAGTCAATCGTTTCTACATGTTCCGTGACCACGGCAGTGACAGCGGCCCAGGCACCGGCACTACCACGGCCATGGTGGCAGGCACACGCACAGTAACAACACGTGCTGCAGTGGCAGATGGCAGTGGCAACCCGGTCATCACCCATGCCAGCGGCGTCACCAATGCCAGCATTACTGCGACCAATAACGATGGCCTGCTCTATGACGCCACTAATAACTGCGTACAAAATGCTAGTGGCTCCGGATGTGGAACCACTACTACAGCCACTGAAATTAGCGAGCTATCACTGGCGGATGGCTGGTTCATCACTTTGGGAACCGGGGAAAAATCTATTGGCAACGCGGTGGCGCTTAATGGCGTGGTGTTCTTCAATACCAACCAGCCAAACCAAACCGAAGACAGCAGTTGTGTTGGAAATCTGGGACTAGCCCGGCAATACCAAGTGAGTGTTACGGATGCCAGCGTACCCAACTTGTCTAAAGATGCGGCTAGCACCGTGGATACCAGTGCACGCTTTGTATTCCACGCAGGTGGCGGTTATCTCCCTAGCCCCGTTCACGTTGTTGTGCGCGTTACCGACCCCAGCACGGGCCAACTGGTGACAAAGGAAGGGGTCATTTCGGGCACCTCTGTTCAATCGCCAACCCAGGGCGCCTTGGGAACCCGCGTACGCCGCTTCTGGTACAAAGAAGTGGACGACAACTAGTCGGAGAAGAGCCTGCTGCGGCTTAGGCAGCAGGCTCGCGTGCCAGTGTTTTCTTTCCACTCTCCCGCCAAAGGGCGGCTACTTGTCGCCTTGCTGATCTCGCTCACAGGTCATGCCACGCTGTTGTTGATGCATCCCCGTGGAGCACATGTGGCGGCCCACGCCCTTCGGCCACCAATCAGTGCAACCCTGCTACAAAGCGTTGTCAATGTGCCTGCTGCCCCCAAGGAAACCCCGGAGCCGGCCGCGCCCCTATTGCCCTTGCCCGAGGTGAGCCCCCCTTCATCTGCCGAGCAGAGCAGTCCACCTGTTGATTCTCCCCCGGCATCCTCCTCATCCCTGCCCTACCGAAAATCCAGCGAAGTCGATGAACCCGCGGAACCCATAGACATTGCACCTTTGATCTACCCCGATGATCCCTACCTGCGCAAGATTGCGGGGAAAGTCACACTCAGAATATTCATCAATGAAATCGGAACGGTGGATAGCATCGATGTGCTCAGTGCCGTGCCCTCTGGCTTGTTCGAGGTCGCGGCGATTGACAGTATTTTGGACACGCGCTTCAGACCGGCCCGGCTGTTTGGCAAAGCGGTTCCCAACGTGAAAGTTGTTGAAATCAATTTCGACCCCTACCGGGATGCGCCCGCACCGCCCACAGACCACTAACATTCCATGGGAAAAATCCCCGATGCGCTGCCAACGAGTTCCTAGCTTTGGCTGCCTAGCAAATGGCTAACTATGGCTCCGTGCGGTCATTGCGCTTGCAAGCGCCACTTCGCCACTGGCGATGGTTTCTACCGATGACAATAAATCGCATTACCCTCCCCACGTCTCTCGGGCCACCCGCGCCATATTTCCACCCAGCACCCCCGTCACGTCCTGCGCACCAAACCCCTGTTCCGCCAGCGCTGCGGGCAACGCTGCCCAGTCTTCCACCGGCACATAGTTCATGGTCATGATGGCGCGGTCGTAGCCGGCGTGTTTGGGCCACCAGTAGTTGGGATCAAAGCCGCCCGGGGGCGTTTCGTCCAGATCGGGATCGGGGAAGCTGTTGTCCAGGCCAATGCCCACATGCTGCGCACCGACCAGATTCGCCACATAGGCGGCATGGCGTGCCACATCGGCGGCGCGCGGTGTGTCCACACCCAGGAACGCCGACACGCCCGAGATGCCGACAACACCTCCCGTGGCCGCGCAAGCACGGATCTGTTCATCGGTGACATTGCGGCCATGGTCTACCAGGCCCTGTGCATTGGCGTGACTGAAAACCACGGGCTTGGTGGATGCAGCCATGATGTCCAGGCTGCAGCGGCGCCCAGTGTGTGAGCAGTCCATGATGACCCCGGCCTCGTTGATGGCGCGCACGATGCGGCGGCCCAGGGGCGTAAGGCCCCGGCTTTCGTCATGGCAGCCGTCGGCCACGCTGTTGTTGCGGTTGTAGGCCAGGTGCATCTGGCGCACACCCAGTGTGGACAGCAGACCCACCATGGCGGGCTGCTCCATCAGCGGCATGGCGCCTTCCAGATCGAAGCCCACGGCCAGCGCGCCGGCGGCCTGGGCCTCCTCGATCTGTTGCACGCTGCTGACCAGTCGGTACTTGGCAGGCTCTGCAGCCAGGCGTGCGCGGAAGCTGGCGATGATGGGCATGATCTGCGAGAGCGGGTTCATGTCCATGCCGATATTGATGGACACGTAGTGCAACCCTAGGGCACGCAGGCGGTCCAGCGGTGCAAAGCTGGCTTGCGGGTGCAGTGGCAGGCAGATATGGGATTCCCAGTTCAACAAGGTCTCCTTGCGCATGGTGGAATGAGAGATGTAAGGTGTGCAGACAATGGGCATCTATTCCATCATGGAATTTTGATGCACACAGACCGTTACAAATAATTTACAGTTTGGTGCGAATCCCGTTGCGCCGTGGCAGTGCCTATCTGCTACACCTAGCCTTTGCAGAAGCGAGTTTTTAAGACACCCACCATGCTAGACATAGGACAAAAACGCAGAGTCCGCTTCACGCAACTGGAGGAAGAAGCCCAGCAGCGTTTGCGGACCATTTACCACCTGACCAGCGCACAGGCGGCGCTCAATATTGCCCGCACCGGCTACATCTGGAGCAACGATCCGGACGGCTGCGCCAACTTCAGCCTCAACCGAGATCTGAAGCGGCACTACACGACCGAACCCGAGGTGGCACTGAGCTTCAAGTTCCACGGCGACGTGCATTTGCGCGAACAAGAGGTGGACTATGCCGGCTACGAGCCTAATACGCTGAACCTGCACCTGATCTCTTGGCCCAAGGTGTACGGCATGGACGGCCTGCGCGTGGCCATCGCCCGTGTGGCAGCCGGAACCACGGTGCATCTGGAGTGTGTGGACTTCAAGCTCACACCGGATTTCATCGAGAAATGCAAGACCGACCCCGCCGCCAGACTGCTGCTCAAGCGCATTCGGCGCCAGTTGGCGCTGGGACGCATGATCAAAGTGCCCAAATCGATGGACGAGCGCCGGGAGATTGAGGCGCGCACGGCTGATGTTCCGCCCGAACCTTCGCTGGTCCAGAAAATCTGGCGCCGGATAAGCGGCCGTGCAGCAACCTAAGTATTCAACCAGCGGAATGCGCAATTACTGGCTCATGAAAACCGAACCCAGCGAAGTCTCGGTAGACGACGCGCTGGCAGCCCCAAAGGCCACTGTGGCCTGGACCGGCGTACGCAACTACCAGGCGCGCAACTTCATGCGCGACACTATGCGGGTGGGCGACGGCGTGCTGTTCTACCACTCCAGTTGTGCCGAGCCGGGCATCGTGGGCATTGCGCAGGTGGCGTCTACCGCCTATCCCGATCCCACGCAGTTCGACACAACATCCCCCTACTTCGACGCCGCCAGCCAACCCGAGGCGCCGCGCTGGCTGCTGGTGGATGTGCAGATGCTGCGCAAGACGCGCAACTTCACCCTGCCCGAACTGCGTGCCGATGCGGCACTGGAAGATTTGACCGTGCTAAAAAAGGGCAACCGTCTGTCCATCACCCCGGTGGAACCCAAACACTGGCGGCACATCTTGCAGCAGCTCGATTGTGCGGATGTATTAGGAAAATAGGTCTTTGCCCCTCGTGGGACATGCGCAACAAGCTATCAAATAGATAGCAAATTATTGACTTTGCAAGCTCTGAAAATGCATCCAATGCATTGGATCAGTGTGAAAAATGCATTGGACACATAGACGCCACCTGGAAAAAATGGCGCATCTTGCAGAGAACCGGCGAATACAGCGGGTCAACCTGCGGAGACATGTCATCCATCCGCTGTTTCAGAACAGCCCCGTCCTTACGTCCCCACACACCAGGAGAAGCCGCCCATGAACGCCCAAGTCCCCTACCTTGATCTGCCACAGATTCCTGCGGAATTCCAGGAATGCTTCGATGCGCAACGCGCAGCCTACCTGGACCATCCCGAGCCCACGCTGGCCGAGCGCCGCCAGGACCTGGCGCAGCTCTCGCGCATGCTCAAGGAGAATCGCGAAGCGCTGGTGGCCGCGATCAGCAAGGACTACGGTAGCCGCTCGGAATTCGAGACGCTGTTCGCCGAATTCTTCGTGGTGCTGGAAACCATCAAGGATTCGTCCAAGAACCTCAAGAAGTGGATGAAACCCCAGCGCCGCCATATCGACATGATGACCTACCCCGGCGCCTCCAACCGCGTCATTCCCCAGCCGCTGGGCGTGGTCGGCATCATCGTGCCCTGGAACTTCCCGCTGAACCTGACCTTCTCGCCGCTGGCCGCAATTTTTGCCGCCGGCAACCGCGCCATGGTCAAGATGTCGGAGAACTCGCGCAACCTGGCCCTGCTGCTGGCCCAGATCAGCCCCCGCTACTTCCCCGAGAACAAGCTCAAGTTCTTTGAAGACGGCGGCGGCCGCGGCCCCGCGTTCTCCAGCATTCCGTTCGACCACCTGCTGTTCACGGGCTCGGGCACCACGGGCCGCGCCGTCATGGCCAATGCGGCGCGCAACCTCACGCCCGTGACGCTGGAACTCGGCGGCAAGGCGCCTGCCATCATCGGCCCCGACTTCTCGATCAAGACCGCCGCCGAGCGCATCATGTGGGTCAAGATGTTCAACGCGGGCCAGATCTGTACCAACGTCGATTACATCTTCCTGCCTGAAGGCAAGGTGGACGAGTTCGTAGGCCACTGCAAACGCCTGCTGGCCGAACGATTTCCCGATCTCAATGGTGGCGACTACACCGCCATCATCGACCAGCGCTCCTATGACCGCCTGCAGCACACGCTGGACGACGCACGCGCCAAGGGTGCAACGCTGGTCAACCTGGCCGAAGGGCAGCAGCTCAATGCCCAGGCACGCAAGTTCCCGCCCCATCTGCTGCTTAACCCCACGCCCGACATGATCGCCTCGCAGCGCGAGATCTTCGGCCCCATCCTGCCCGTGCGCACCTACAAGGACAAGATGGAGGTGGCGCGCTATATCAACAGCCACGACCGCCCCCTGGCGATCTACCCCTTCACCCACGACAAGGAACTGCAGCGCTTCTACATCACGCGCGTGATGTCGGGCGGCGTCTCGGTCAACGAGGCCCTGCTGCACGTGGGCCAGCACGACCTGCCCTTTGGCGGCGTGGGCCCCAGCGGCATGGGCCATTACCATGCGGTGGAAGGCTTCAACACCTTCTCCAAGCTGCGTCCCGTGTTCTACCAAGGCCCGTTCTCGGCGATCCAGATGCTGTTCCAGCCGCCCTATGCCGGGCGCGCCATGAAGCTACTGAACCTGATGATCAAACTCAAGACCTGAGCCTGAACTACGCGCCCTTACAACGCCCCGGTACCGGGGCGTTTTGCATGGTGTTTCACCCAGCCTGCTTGCTTTCCAGCAGCTTCACCAACGCCCACAGCACCCGGTTGGCCGGCGTGGCAATGCCGCGCGCCTGGCCGCGGCGCACCACAAGGCCATTGAGGTAGTCGATCTCGCTCTTCTTGCCACGCGCCAGATCTTGTGCCGTGGAGGAAAACTGCCCGGGCATGGTGTCAAAGATCATGCGCACGGCGGCATCCACGTCACCAGCCACCTGCACGCCCTCGGCCTGGGCCACCGCCAAGCATTCGTTCACCACATCGCGCATCACCTCCTGCACGCCCTCGCCCACCGCAGTCTTACCGTAAGGCAACTGGGTGATGGCCGACACGGCGTTGTAGGCGCAGTTGAGGATCAGCTTGAGCCACAGCGCGCCGCGCACGTTGTCCGACACCACGGTGGGCACGCGGGCGGCCACCAGTGCCGGCGCTACAGCGGCGGCTGTCGGTTCGACTACCAGATCGCCGCGCCCGTGGTGCTTCACGTGGCCGGGGCCTGCCATCTCGGTCGCCACATAGACCACGGCGGCAGCCACAATGTGGTTCGGTAGCACGGTCTGCAGGCGCTCGGCATTGTCCACCCCGTTTTGCAGGCACAGCACCAGGGCGTTGTGCGCCAGGTAGGGCAGCATCTGCGCGCCGGCCGCTTCGGTGTCCGTGGACTTGACGCAAAACAGCACCAGATCGGCGCCCTGCACGGCACTGGCCTCTGTGCTGGCACCCAAGCGCACCTGTTCGTCAAAGGTTTTGGTCTCCATGCGCAAGCCGCTGGTGGCGATGGCCTGCACATGCGCGGGGCGGGCGATCAGCATGACCTGGTGGCCGGCACGGGCCAGCATGCCGCCGTAATAGCAGCCCACGGCGCCGGCCCCCATCACAGCAACTTTCAAGGTCTGGCTGGCAGGCTGGGTATCGGTCATGGTCAACTCGCAAGTGGGGAATAGGGAGGCGCCATTCTAGGCAGGCGCGCCTTCCCCTACACTCGCACACTCCATTCCCCCACACACAACCATGACCCACGCCACCGACCTTGAACGCCTGGCCCACCAGGAAGAACGCCTGCAGTTCCATTCCTTTGACCAGAGCACGGCGTGGGCTCTGGGCACCTTGATCAAGGAGCTGTGCGAGGCTCGCCGTGTGGCGCTGACCATCGAGATCCGGTTGGCCAAGGAGACCGTGTTTTTCTACGCCATGCCGGGCACCGGCCCTGGCAATGCCGATTGGGCGCGGCGCAAGCGCAACACGGTAGAGCTGCTGCAGACCAGCTCCTACGCCGTGGGCCTCAAACTGGCTGCCGAAGGCACGTCACTGGAAGCCAAGCAGGGCCTGCCATTGCGCGACTACGCCAGCCACGGCGGCAGCTTCCCCATCCGCGTGCGCGGCGTGGGCTGCATTGGTGCAGTCACTGTGTCAGGTATTCCGCAGCGCGAAGACCACGGCATGGTGGTGCAGGCACTTGCCGAGCTGTGCGGCGTACCGCTGGCTGAAGTCGCTTTGCCAGACTGAAATCACCGCCGCCGCGCCGAGCGCACGCCGCTGAGTTCGTTGACGATGCCCAGCACCTTGGCCAGGCGGCCGGACTCGGCCACCTCCACGGTAAAGGTCATCCAGGCCATGCCCTTGATGCTTTGCGTCTGCACGCCGATGACGTTCATCTTTTCCTTGGTGAACACTTCAGAGATGTCGCGCAACAGGCCCTGGCGGTCATTGGCCTGCACGGCCACATCCACCGGGTAGACATTGCCTTCCTTGGCACCGGGCGTGCCCCACTCCACCTCGATCACGCGGTCGCCGCTGCGGGCCACCATATTGCGCAGGTTGGAGCAGTCGGCGCGGTGCACGCTGACGCCCTTGCCGCGTGTGACAAAGCCGCGGATCACATCGGGCGGTGCGGGTTTGCAGCACTTGGCCAACTGCGTCATCAGCGAATCCACACCCACCACCAGCACGCCGCCCTTGCCTGAGCCGCCCGGTTGGCGCGGCTTCTTGAGCAGCACCAGATCGTCCTCGGTGGGCAACGGCTCTGGCGGGCGCAGCAGGGTCTCAATGTTGCGCAGCGAGAATTCGTCCTTTCCCACCACCTCAAACAAATCGTCGGCCGAGTTGAAGCCGAGCTGGCTGGCCAAGTCGTCGAGCTTGATTGCCGTTTTGCCCTCGCGCTGCAGCAGTTTCTCCACCGCCTCGCGGCCTTTGGCAACCGTCTCGCCCATGGCCAGCGCGTTGAACCAGGCGCGCACCTTGGCACGCGCACGATGGCTGGCCAGAAAGCCCAGCTCGGGGTTGAGCCAGTCGCGCGAGGGGCCACCTTCTTTCACCGTGGTCACTTCCACGGTTTGGCCATTTTTCAGCGGCGTATTGAGCGGCACCATGACGCCGTCCACCCGGGCGCCGCGGCAGCGGTGGCCCAGGCTGGTGTGCACGCTGTAGGCGAAGTCCACGGCAGTGGCGCCCTGAGGCAACTCCACAATGGCGGCATCGGGGGTCAGCACGTAGATGCGGTCGTCCAGCACCACAGCGCCCTGCGTGCTGGAGAGGTCACGCTCCCAGGCCAGCAGCTGGCGCAGCACGGCGATCTTGGCGTCGTATTCGCCGGCCGCGGTGACACCCGCATAGCCCTTGGTGCCGGCCTCCTTGTAGGCCCAGTGCGCAGCCACGCCGTGTTCGGCATGGTCGTGCATGGCCTGGGTGCGAATCTGCACCTCAATCGGTTTACCTGCCGTGTCACGAACGACGGTGTGCAGTGACTGGTAACCATTGCCCTTGGGGCGGGCGATGTAATCGTCAAACTCTTCCGTCACCGGGGTGAAGCGGCTGTGCACCCAGCTCAGGGCGGCATAGCAGTCGGGCACGCTGGGCACCACGATGCGCAGCGCACGGATGTCGTAGACCTGGTCGAACCCCAGCGACTTGCCGCGCATCTTCTTGACGATGCTGTAGATGTGCTTGGGCCGGCCCTGCACCGTGGCGCTGATGCCCTGTGCGGCCAGTTCGTCGGCCAGCTGCTGGCGCAGCTTTTCTATCGAGGTTTCGCGCTCAATGCGTTTTTCATCGAGCAACCGGGCCACCTGCTTGTAGGTATCGGGTTCGAGGAAGCGGAAGGACAGGTCTTCCATCTCCCACTTGACTTCCCAGATACCCAGGCGGTTGGCCAGCGGAGCAAACACTTGCAGCGACTCGCGCGCCAGGTTTTCGGGCACCGGCAGCTTGGTCGCGGCGAAGTAGCGCAGGGTCTGCAGGCGTGAAGCCAGGCGCAGCATGACCACACGCAGATCGCGCGAGAAGGCCAACAGCATCTTGCGCACGCTCTCCGTTTGCGCGGCGGCCGTCTGCGCCATCGGCGCGGGCGTGTGGCCGGCGGCGTTCTGGCTCAGGCGCGCCATACGCTGCACGCGCACCAGCTTGGTAGTTTCCAGCGCCAGATCGGCAAAGTTCTCGCCAAAGGCCTTGGCAATCACCTCGTGCGGCTTGTTCAGGTGGTCACAGGCGTAAACCAGGTAGCTGGCCGTCTGCATGGCCTCGGAGCCGCCAATGGACTTGAGAATGGCAGCTACGGCATCCGCATGGGCCAGGATGTTTTCACCAGTGTCCAGGCTTTCGCTGGCCAGCAGCGGCTCGGCAAAGGAACGCGCACGCGCCAATGCGCCCACCTGTTCAGGCAGGCTCTGGGCGGTGGCGGCGATAACTTGGGGAGGGGCCTGGCTGGAATGCTCGGCCGTCAAACTTTTCATGAAAATCCTGTGTGCGCCCTAATCCAACAAGAAAGAGGCCACCGTTTGCACCTGGTCGTCGGCAATCAGCGTAGGTGCATGGCCTATGCCGGCAAATTCCACCAGACGCGCCTTGGGGCCGCGCTCGGTCATCTGGCGCGCCGTGTCCACCGACAGCAGATCGGA
>JACXTT010002848.1_pt1 | contig 27106 bp, 25 predicted proteins | sample 9270951 | NCBI WGS metagenome assembly JACXTT01 (sample SAMN15532306, study PRJNA645909) | rock metagenome | isolation source: weathered quartz diorite | place: Puerto Rico | collected 2017-06-21 | reverse complement strand
TTTTCAAGAACAGTGGTAACGTTACGCATGGAAGTGGCCGTCGAACCCGCAAGCCGCAGGTCGCTGCGGCGCTTCGCCGAGCGCGCCCGCCGCGCCGCCGGCGTGCGCGGCGACGTTGACGTGCTTGTGACCTCCAGCCGGCGCATGCGGGCGCTGAACCGCCGCTATCGGGGAAAAGACCGCGCCACCGACGTGCTCTCGTTTCCCGCGGCGGAGAAGAAGGGCGGCGACATCGCTATCTCCACGGCCATCGCACACCGCCAGGCCGCGCGGCTGGGACACAGCATGGAGCGCGAATTCGAAATCCTCATCCTGCACGGCATGCTGCACCTGGCCGGGTACGACCACGAACACGACGGCGGCGCCATGGCGCGCAAGGAAGAGCGGCTGCGCAAGCGGCTGGGGCTTCCTGCGGCGCTGATCGCGCGCACGTCCAGGAGACGGCCGTGAGTCTGGGCTTCACCATCACCATCGTCGTGCTTCTGGCGCTGCTTACGCTGGCCTCCTACGTGGAGCGGCTGTACGCCGAGATGGGGCGCTTCCTCGCCCGCGATTTCCAGGAGAACATCGAGGTCCTGGAGAACAAAGTCGAGCCGCGCATGGGGGTGGGCCGCAACCGGGCCTCCATCTCGATGTCGCTGCTGGCGCAGCTCTCCACCGCGGCGCTGGCCGGCATGCTTGTCTACAGCGCGATGGCGGAAGGCCGATTGGACCGGGAGGAACTCGCCAAGACCGGCGTTGCCATTCTCTTCATCGTGGGGATCTTCAACCGCCTGGTCCCGTTCATCCTCATCGTCCGCACCAAGGGCGCGTGGCTGACGCCGCTGGCGCCGCTGCTGCGCATCCTCTGCTACCTGCTGCTGGTGGTGACTATCCCGCTGGGCTTCATCAAGTCCGTGGCCTCGCTGGCGGAAGAGCAGGCGCCGGAGGAGCCGGAGCGTCCCAAGGAGGCGGTGGAGGCGCTCATCGAAGCCGGGCAGGAAGAGGGCATCCTGGAGGAGACCGACCGCGAGCTGATCCAGTCGGTGGTCGAATTCGGCGACACCACGGTGCGCGAGGTGATGACGGCGCGGCCGCAGATCACCGCCGTCCCCGCCACCACCACGGTCGAGCCGTTCAAAGCGCTGCTGCGCAAGAAGCCCTTCTCGCGCATCCCGGTGTACGAAGGCAGCGTGGACAAGATGCAGGGCATCGTCTTCGCCAACGAGGCGCTGCAGGTGCCCGACGCCGACGCCAAGTCCAAGACCGTCCGCGACCTGCTGCATCCGGTGAAGTTCGTGCCCGAGTCGCTGCAGGTGAGCCTGCTGCTGCGGGAGATGCAGAAGGACAAGATCCACATGGCCGTCGTGGTGGACGAGTACGGCGGCGTGGCCGGGGTGGTCACCATCGAAGACCTGGTGGAGGAGATCGTGGGCGAGATTCGCGACGAGAACGAGCCGCAGAGCGACATCGTGCGCGAGAGCGACACATCCTACGTCGTGCCCGGCAGCATGGACGTCTACCGCCTGGATGAACTCTTCCACGCGCGCCCCGAGGGCTACGAAGCTTCGACCGTGGCCGGATTGGTGAGCGAGGCCCTGGGACGCATCCCTAACACGGGCGAGGTGCTGGAACTGGATGGGCTGCGCTTCGAGGTGCTGCAGTCCACCGACCGGCGCATCGAGCGGCTGCGCATCAGCGGCCGCAAGCTCGAGCCCGCCGAGCCGCTCTCCGCCTGACCCGCATGGCCTTCCGCTCGGGCTTTGTCGCCATCCTCGGCCGCCCCAACGCGGGAAAATCCACGCTGCTGAACGCGCTGGTGGGCGAGAAGGTGGCCATCGTCACCCACAAGCCGCAGACCACGCGCAACCGCATCCAGGGGTTCGTGAACGTGGAGGCGGCGCGCGGACGGCCGGCGGGGCAGGTGATCCTGGTGGACACGCCCGGCGTGCACAGGCCCGACTCGCAGCTCGGGCGCCGCATGATGCACGAGGTCCACGCCGCGCTGGAAGGCTGCGACCTGTTGCTGCTTCTTGTGGACGCGACGCAGCGCTTCGGCGCGGGCGATGAGTTCGCGCTCGACCTGGCGCGGCGCTCCGGCCGGCCCTGCTTCCTGCTGCTCAACAAGATTGACGCTCTGGAGAAGTCGCGGCTGCTGCCGCTGATCGCGGATTACCAGTCGAAGCACAAGTTCGGCGAGATCATCCCCATCTCGGCGCTGCGCCGCGACGGTCTCGAGCTTCTGCTGGAGAAAGTGCTTGGGGCGTTGCCCGAAGGCCCGCGCTACTTCGACACAGACCAGTTCACCGATCAGCCCGAACGCTTCCTTGCATCCGAGATCGTGCGCGAGAAAGTCCTGCAGCACACCGGCGAGGAAGTTCCGTACGCCAGCGCGGTCATCGTGGAACGATTTGAAGAGTCGCCAAAGTTGGTGAGCATCGGCGCGGTGATCTATTGCGAGCGCGACGGGCAGAAAGCCATCCTCATCGGCCGCGGCGGCGCCATGCTGAAGAAGATCGGCGCGGCGGCGCGGCGCGAGCTGGAGCGGCGCTTGGGAACCAAAGTGTTTCTTGAGTTGTTCGTGAAGGTGCAGCCCGGCTGGCGGGATTCGCGGGGCTTTGTCGAGACGCTCGACTGGAAGCGGCAGCTGGAAGACCTGGCAGGGAAGGAAGAATAGGAGCCTTCGGGCACCCTGGCACGAAAGGGTTTCTTCGCCTTCGGCTCAGAATGACAATGGCAATCCGGATGGAGACGTTGCAAGCAACGTCTCTACTCTTTTACGGCGATCCCCAAAGTCTTCATCTTGCGGTAGAGGTGGCTGCGCTCCAGGCCCAGGACCTCGGCGGTGCGGCTGATGTTGCCGTGGTTCTCGTCCAGCTTTTTCAGGATGTAATCGCGCTCGTAGGCGGCGCGCGCCTGGTGGAGGCTGGAGAACTCGCGCACCGCGTTCTTGCGGCCGCCGTCGCGGTAGACCAGCGGCGGCAGGTGCTTGCGGTCGAAGCGCGTGGTGGTGGGATGCATGATGACGATGCGCTCGATCACGTTGCGCAGTTCGCGCACGTTGCCCGGCCAGGCGTAGCGCATGAGGACTTCGATGGCGTCGTCGGTCATCTCGCGCGTCCGCCGGCCGTAGGCGGCGGAGAACTCCTTGAGGAAGTGGCGCGCCAGCAGCGGGACGTCCTCGCTGCGCTCGCGCAGCGGCGGCACGTAGAAAGGGACGACGTTGAGGCGGTAGAAGAGGTCCTCGCGGAAGTTGCCGCGCGAGATCTCATCCTCCAGGTCCTTGTTGGTGGCGGCGATGACGCGCGCGTCCACGGTGACCGCCTCTTCGCCGCCGATGGGCGTGAAGCGCTGCTCGTCGAGGGTGCGCAGCACCTTGGACTGCGTCTTCAGGCTCATGTCGCCGACTTCGTCCAGAAACAGCGTGCCGCCGTCGGCCTTGTGGAACTTGCCCTCCTTGTCGCTGTGGGCGCCGGCGAACGATCCCTGGCGGTGGCCGAAGAGCTCGCTCTCGATGAGGTCCTCGGGGATGGCGGCGCAATTGACCTCGACGAACAGGGCGTCCTTGCGCAGGCTCTGGGCGTGGATGGCGAGCGCGGCCAGCTCCTTGCCGGTGCCCGACTCGCCGTAGATGAGCACGCGCCCGTTGGTGGGCGCCATCAGGCCGATCTGCTGGCGCAGCGCCTTCATGGGCACCGAGTCGCCCACGATGAAGCCGCGCCCCTGCGTCATCTTCTTCAATTCACGGTTCTCGCCGCGCAGGCGCCGCGCCTCGACCGCGTTCTTGACCAGGATGAGGGTCTTTTCCAGCGAGAGCGGCTTTTCGACGAAATCGAAGGCGCCGAGCTTGGTGGCGCGCACCGCCGTCTCGATGGTGCCGTGTCCGGAGATCATGATGACCTCGGGCGGGTCATCGAGGGTGCGGATCTTCTCCAGCGTCTCCAAGCCGTCCATGCCGGTGAGCCAGATGTCGAGCAGGACGACGTCGCAGGGACGCTTGCGCAGGATCTCCAGGCAGGACTCGCCCGAGGCGGTGGCCGCGGCCTTGTAGCCCTCGTCCTCCAGCACGCCCTGCAGGGACTGGCGGATGCCTTCTTCGTCGTCCACGATGAGGATGTTATGCACGGTGCGGGGCGGCCTGCGTCTCCTGCGGCCGCGCGGCCGGCTCCTCGGCCAGCGGCAGCTCCATGATAAACCGCGCCCCGATAGGGAAGTTCTCCTCCACCCGGATGGAGCCGTGGTGCTCCTCCACGATGCGGCCCACGATGGCGAGACCGAGCCCGGTGCCGCGCTTCTTGGTGGAGAAATACGGCAGAAAGAGTTTTTCCTTGGCGTCGGCGGAGATGCCGGGCCCGGTGTCGGCGACCACGATCTCCACCGAGTCGCGCGCGCCGACCAGCGCGGTGGAGATCTCCACCTCGCGGACGAGCGAATCGGCGACCGCTTCAGCGGCGTTGTCCACCAGGTTGGCGATGGCGCGGCGCAATGCGTTGGCGTCGGCATGCACGGCGGGAAGGTCGCCGGCCAGAACGGTGCGCACGGTGACGCCGTCCAGGCGCCCGTTGAAGAGCCCGAGCGCGCTCTGCACGATGGCGTTGACGTCGGCGGGCTGGAGCTGGGAGGCCGGGAAGCTGGCGAGGGTGGAGAACTCGTCCACCAGCGTGCGCACGGTCTCGACCGCGCCGGCGATGGTCTCGGCGCAGCCGCTCACCACGGCGAGCGAGGCCTCATCGGGCGGAACGCCGCGTTCCAGGTGGCGGCGGATGCGCTCCGCCGAGAGCGCGATGGGCGTGAGCGGGTTCTTGATCTCGTGGGCCACGCGCCGCGCCACCTCGCGCCACGCCGCCTGCTTCTGCGCCTTCAGCATCTCGGAGAGGTCTTCGAAGACGATAACGTAGCCCAGGCGCGCGCCGGCGTGCTGCATCGAGGCCACGGTCACGGCCAGGTTCATCCGGCCGCGCCCGCCCTCCATCTCCATCTGGCCGGCCACCGTGCCCATGCGGTCGGCCTTGCGGATCTGGTGCTCGAGGTCCGCGACGACCTCAGAGGGGAACAGCTCGCGCAGTCCGGCGCCCGGCTGGAAGCTGCGCTCGGTGACCCCCGCCGCCGTCTGCACGGCAAAGATGCGGCCCAGCGCCGGGTTGGCGCGCGTGACCAGGCGGCCGGCGTCGAGCGACAGGACGCCGGTGGGGATGCTCTCCAGGATGGTCTCCATGGTGCGGCGGCGCTGCTCGAGAGCGACGTTGGCGCCCGCCAGCTCCTGGCTGGCGCTTTCGATCTTGCGGCGGCTCGACTCCAGCTCCTCGGCCATGCGGTTGAAGGAGGTCACCAGCTCGCCGAGCTCATCGGCCGCCGTGACGGCCACGCGGTGCTCGAGCCGTCCACGCGAGATCTCCTGCGTGGCCTCGGCGAGCGCCGCCACCGGCCGCGTCACCAGTTTCGATAGCAGCAAAGCAGACCATGTCGCGGCGAAGAGCACGATGACGGTGAGCAATCCCAGCACACCCATGTAGGTGCGGCGGATCTCGCGGCGCTGCGCGCTCAGCTCCCAATACTTGCGCTCGCTCTCCTCGATGCGGTTGAGCGTGGCGCGATAGTCGTCGGGCAAGGGAAGGGCGACGAGGATGCGTCCATGCTCTCCCACCGGCGCCACGCCGATCATGAACTCGCGCGCGCCCAGCACCACCGGGGTCGGCGCCCTCGCCTTCTGCGCTTCGGCCAGCTTGGGACGCAGCGTGCCCCAGGCTTCGGGCGCGTGGTAGGCGGCTTGCGCGTAGTCGTCCACCAGCGCGAGGGCGAAGCCGCCCTGCAGGGTCTGGTCGTGGCGGCGGAACTCCTGGATGACGCTGGAGAAATTCCCCGTCTCGAAGGCGCGCCGGGTCTCCGGAAGTCCGGCGATGGCCGCGGCCTCGGCGCGCGCGTTCTCCGCTGCGTAATTGGCGAGCAGCGCGGCCACGCGGCCTGAGTCCTCGCGCAGCTCCACAGCCGGGCGGGAGAACCATTTATCAATGCTGCGGTTCATCAACAGGTAGGCGAATTGAAAAAGGAAGATCACCGGCGTGAGCGAGAGCAGCAGCGCGCCCAGCACCATCTTGGTGCGGAACTTGGAGCCGGGGACGCCGGAGCGGCGCTCGGTGTAGAGCTTGAAGACGTTGCGCACCAGGACGAAGGTCAGCGCCAGCAGCAGCAGGAAGATGAGCGCCGAGAGCGCCATCAGGGTCAGGGTCTGCTCCGAGGTGGTGGGGCGCAGGAAGGTCAGATTGAACGCGGTTTGCGAGAAGGCCACCGCGAAGAGAAGCACGATGGCTACCGCCAGAACGATGAGCGTCGTGCGGCGGCCTTTCTCCTGAGGTGTGCGATTTGGATTTTCAGAGGCCAACGGTGGAAACATCCATTATAAAACCGCGGAGCGCGGGGAAGTTGCTGCTCTTGGGACTAGTGGCCGGACTGGCGGCGCAGATCGTCGAGGGCCTGCTGCATCTCGGGCGTGATCTGTACCTTGCGCTGCTCGCCGCCCATCTGGCGCGCGCTCCAGGAGATGGAATACTTCTCCGCGTTCTCCTCGTAGCTGGCGGCGTAGGGCCCGCCCGGACGCTTCTCCACCACAGCGCCGCCGGCAAAGGGCGAGAAGGGCATCATGGGGACCTTGATGACCTGCACCGGGCCGCCGCCCACCGTGCCTTCGCCGACGCTCACATGGCCGCCGGCCAGTCCGGCACTCACGCCGGGGTCGGCACGGATGGTGAACTCCAGCTTGGGGCGGGCCGGCTCGGGCTGGCCGATCTCGAGCGCGAGCTTTTTCCCATCGTAATAGCCGACCAGGGGGAAGTGGCGCTTGGGATTGAGGTCGGTGATCTTGCCGCCCACGTCCGGCTTCAGGGAAACGCCGGCGGCGGAGAACGACGGCAGGTTCTCGACTTTGAGCACTGCGTCGTAGGTCAGGTCAATCTCGCCGGTGGCGTTGCCCTGCTCATCGAGCACGAACCAGAACTCGTAGTCGGCGCTGCGGGTGAGCTGGCGGTAGTTGTCCTTGAGCTTGATCTCGCTCGACTTGCCTTTGCCCTCCCAGTAGCCGGTGGGAGTGGCCTTGCCGCAGCCGCAGATGAAGAGGGCGAGAGAAAGGACCACAACAGGGAGAAGGGAAGACCGCAAACGCCGCATACTGACCTCCACCGCGTGCGAGGAACGGATTCTATATCAGTTACAATCTTGCGTTGCAGGAATCTCGAGCCAGGAGCCTGTCCCCATGCCCCAGTTCGTCCGCCTCGCCGTCAAGGGCGAGATGCCCGCGCCGGGCGAGGTCAAAGAGTTCGGCTGCGGCGAGAAGGTGCTCTGCATCACCAACGTCGAGGGCACGCTGACGGCGCTCGACGGCGTGTGCCTGCACCGCGGCGGGCCGCTGGGCCAGGGACTCATCGAGGAGGGCAAGCTGGTGTGCCCGTGGCACGGATGGCAGTACGACCCCAGGACCGGCGAAGTCGCGCACAGCCCCGGTGTGAAAGTAGCCAGCTATCCCCTCAAGATCGAGGGCGAGGACGTGCTGGTGGAGCTGTGACGGTTTGCGCGGCCGCGATGAATTGCGTCACCATGGTTCACACAACGGAGAACCCATCATGAGCAACAAGTTGACCTTCAGGATCCTGGCCGCGTTGGCGGCAGCGGCGCTTTTGGCGCTGCCCGCGGGCGCCGACATCAAGATCAAGACGCACAACGGCATGGCCGGGCAGAACTTCGAGAACACGGTCTACATCAAGGGGGCGCGCGAGCGGAATGAGTCGTCGGTGATGGGGCACACCAGCACCACCATCTACCAATGCGACCTGAAGCGCATCGTCACCCTCTTCGACGACCAGAAGAAGTACATGATCACGCCCATCGAGGTGGAAGAGGTAGTGACCAGCGAGCCCGGCGCCAAGCCGCCGGCGCCTGCTCCCAAGACCGAGGCGCCGGAGAACCCCACCAAGCTGGGCGGGACGCTGACGCTGACCTCGGCCTCCATTGATACCACCGAGCGGCAGCAGATCTTCGGGCAGACGGCGCGCCACGTGCGCGGGCTGATGAGCGTGGAGTCCAGTCCGGACGCGTGCAGCAAGTCGCGCATGATGATGGCCAGCGACGGCTGGTACATCGACCTGCAATACGGCATGCACTGCTCGACGCACCGTCCGGCGATGCCGCCCATGCGCCACGAGAAGCCGGATTGCGTCGACAAGATCCGCACCTACACCTGCAACACCGGCAGGCTCGGCTACCCGCTCAAGCTCACCACCACGGTCTACACCGAAGAGGGCGGACGCACCATGACCATGACGCAGGAGACGGTGGACCTCTCCACCGCGCTGCTCGATCAAAAGCTGTTCGAGATCCCCGCGGGCTACACGGAGATGAAGATGCCGGCGGGCTACGGCGGAATGCCGACCGCACCGCCCTCGACCTCGGCAGCCGCCGCGGCCGCAGCCAGTGAATCAGGAGGCACAACGCCCGGCGCGCCGGGCCCGAAAGCGGCGGGCACGATCCGCATCGGCGTGGTCCTGGTGGACAACAAGACCGGAGTGACTGTACCGCAGCAGCAGGAGACGGTGGTGAGCTACATCCGCCGCGCGCTCCTGGACGCCATCCCGCTGAACGCCACCGACGAAGCTGCTGCCCGCAAAGAAGCCAAAGAGAAGGAGTGCGACTACATCCTCTACTCGAGCATCACCAACATGAAGACGGCCAGCACGGGCAGCAAGGTGGGCGGCTTCTTCGGCAAGGCGGTGGGCGCGGGCGGCACCGGCAACGTGGAGTCGGCGGTGAGTTACCGGCTCTTCCAGATCGACCAGGAGAAGCCGCAGCTGGAGGCATCGCAGTCGGCGCGCGAGGGCTCGACCGCCGAAGACAGCGTGAAGGTCTCCCTCGAGCGCGAAGTGCGCGACGTGGTGGCCAACATCCACAAGATGCGCTAGCCGGAGTCCGTTGAACAAACCAGCGAAGGGCAAGGCCAACCCGAAGGACGCCAAACAGCCGCTGCCCGGGCTGGAGGAGAACCACTACCGCAACCTGGTGGAGCTGAGCCACGGGCTCATCTGCACCCACGACATGTTCGGCATCGTGCTCTCGGTGAACCCGGCGGCGGCGCGCAACCTGGGCTATGAAAGCGCGGACATCGCTGTGGGACGCAATCTCCAGGAATATCTTTCGCCCGCCACGCGGCACCTGTTCCCCGATTATCTGGCGCGCATCCGCACCAACCGCCAGGACAGCGGCTACATGCGCATGCAGGCGCGCGACGGCAGCGAGCGCGTCTGGTTCTACCGCAACGTGGTGATTGACGACGGCGACGGCGCCAGCTACGTGCTGGGCCACGCGCAGGACGTCACCGAGCCGGTGCGCATCGAGCACGCGCTGCGCGAGAGCGAGGAGCGCTACCGCGACCTGTTCGAGAACTCCAACGACCTCATCCAGAGCGTCACGCCCGACGGCAGCTTCGAGTACGTGAACCGCGCCTGGCTGCGCGCCCTGGGCTACAGCGAGGAGGAGGTGCTCCACCTCAACCTCATGGACATCGTGCACACCAACAGCCGCGAGCACTGCCTGGAGATCTTCCAGCAGCTTATGGCGGGCAAGGACATCGAGAGCGCCGAGGCCGAGCTGGTGACCAAAGACGGCCGCCGCATCGCGGTGGAGGGCAGCATCCGGCGGCGCGTCCTGCCGGGGCAGAAGGTGACGACGCTGGGCATGTTCCGCGACGTCACCAAGCGCAAGTTCGCGGAAGAGGCGCTGCGCCTGAGCCAGGAGCAGTTGCGCGCCGCGCTCGAGCACGAGAAGGAGCTCTCGCGCATCGACTTCCTCACCCAGGTGGCCAACCGGCGCGCGTTCTACGAGATGGCGGAGTTCGAAAGCAAGCGCTCGCGGCGCTACCAGCGTCCCATCAGCCTGGCCTACATTGACATTGACAACTTCAAGCAGGTCAACGACCGCATGGGCCACGAGGTGGGGGACCGGCTGCTGGTGGCGGTGGCGGCCTCCATCCAGAAGAGCGTGCGCGAGACGGACCTGGTGGCGCGCGTGGGCGGGGATGAGTTCGTGCTGCTGCTGCCGGAGACCGCGGCCGAGCCGGCGCAGATCGTGCTCGGCAAAGTGCGGAACAATCTGCTCGACGCCATGGAGCGCAACGCCTGGCCGGTCACGTTCAGCATCGGCCTTGCCACCTTCCCCACGCCGCCCGATTCGGTGGACGCGATGGTGAAGTTCGCCGACGACCTGATGTATTCGGTGAAGAACTCCGGCAAGGACCGCATCGCCTCGACGGTGGTGCGCGGGAACTAGCCCAGCAGCTTGAGGAAGCGGCCCTGGCTCTCAAAACCGGGGAAGACCGCGTCCAGCTGGCGGTTGCCCAGATGGCGCGCGACGACTTCGCCCAGCACGCGGCGGAAGTCGGTGGTCAGCGCCAGGTCGCGGCCCTCGTAGAGCTGATTGTCATTCAATCCCGGCCACTGGCCGTAGACCTTTCCGCCCTTCACCGGGCCGCCCAGCACGAACATCACGTTGGCGTGGCCGTGGTCGGTGCCGCGATTGCCGTTCTCGCGCGCGGTGCGGCCGAACTCGGACATGGAGACGATGACGGTGTTCTCGCCCAGGTCGCCGAGGTCGGTCCAGAAGGCGGCGATGGCCTGGGAGAACTCGCGCAGCAGGTTGGCGAGCTGTCCCTGGGTGGAGCCCTCGTTGACGTGGTGGTCCCAGCCGCCGATGTCGGTGAAGGCCACCTCGACGCCGAGGTCGGCCTTGAGCAGCTGCGCGGTCTGGCGCAGGCTGTCGCCGAAGCGGCCGCGCGGATAGTCGGCGCCGGGCGCCGGGGTGTAGCGCGAAGGATCGGCGGACTTGAGCATCTTCACGGCTTCGAAGGTCTCGTTGCCGGTGCCGTGCAGCACGCTGTCCACCGATTGCTCGTACATGGATTCAAAGCTGGTGCTGGCGGGCGATGCGACGTTGCCGCCGCGCCCGCCCACGCCGAACTCGTTCACGTTGCTGATGGCCACCGCCGGCACGCTTCCACTCAGGATGCGCGGCAGGTTGGTTCCCAGAGCAACGGCGCGGAAGGGGCTTTCCTTCGCGCCCGCGGTCTCGCCGTGCAGGCAACGGTTGAGCCAGCCGTCATCGGTGGCCTTCACGCCGGGCGTGCCGGACTCCATGTAGTCCTGGGCGTCGAAGTGCGAGCGGGTGCTGTCCGGCGAGCCGGCGGCGTGCACGATGGCCAGGTGCTTCTGCTCCCACAGCGGCTTGAAGGCGCTGAGCGAGGGATGCAGTCCGAAGAATCCGTCGAGGTCGAGTACCGATTCGCCCGCCGCGCCCGGCCGCGGGATGGCGATGCTGGGACGCATGCGGTAGTAGGCGCTCTCCGCCCAGGGCACGACGATGTTGAGGCCGTCGGCCGCGCCGCGCTGGAAGAGCACGACGAACTTGCGCTTGCCGCCCAGCGTGTCGGCGCCGTAGACCGCGCGCTGCAGAAAGGCCGGGATGGCCGTGGTCCCCACCAGCGCCAGAGCGCTGCTCTTCATGAATACCCTGCGAGTGATCGCCATTGCTTGCCTCAAGGGCTAAAGCCCCCAAAAATTTCGACCTTAAATCGCACGGCTAAACCGTGCCCTTCCACCGTTAGCGGCGCTGAAACTCCGGCGAGCCCAGGATCAATCCCGCCAGCACGGCGAGGTTCGGCGGGCGCGCGGGGTCGTCCAGTTGGCGGCCGGTGACCTGCTGGTCGCCCAGTTGCTTCATCAGGGTCTGGTGGGTGGTGGCGGAGACGTTGCCCGCGAGCAGCGTGTTCTCCATCACCGCCAGGGCGGCCTCAGGGTCCTGCGGCGTTTTGCTTGCGCTGAGCAGGCTCTGGGGGTCCACCTTGATGCCCGGCAGCTTGCTGCCGCTCAGCGCCAGCGCGAAGTTCATGCGGTTGAGAAGCGCCGCGGTGTTGACCCAGGTCTCGGCCTTCATGGAATAGCCGGTGGGAGGCTGCATGCCGTAGAGCGGCATGCCCATGCGGTTCAGCGCCTGGATGAGCGGCTGCGCGTTGCCCACGTCGGCGCCGGTGGCGCGCGCCGCGGAAGCCACGAACTCCAGCGGCGTCTTGATCTTGGCGCGGTAGGCTTCGGGCGCCCAGAACTCGGGGGAACGGAACAGGGTGCGCAGGACCTCGCGGATGTCGCCGTCGGTCTTCTGGAAGGTCTGCGCCATGCGCTCGACCAGCGCGGGCGGCGGATCGTCGGAGACGAAGCGCATGGCCAGCTTGCGGGAGATGAACTTCGCGGTCGAGGGATGCCGGGCGAGCATCTCAATGGCCTTCTCGCCCTCGCGCTCGTCGTTGGAAGAGAACTTGTGTCCCAGCACGACCTTGGTCCCCGGCTCGTGCATGCGTTCGTTGAACTCGTAGCCGCCGCCCTGGCGCGGCTGCCGGATGGTCCAGCCGGTAAGCACCTTGGCCAGTTCGGTGACGTCCTTCTGGGTGTAGCCGCCGTCAACGCCGAGGGTGTGAAGCTCCATGATCTCGCGGGCGTAGTTCTCGTTCAGCCCGCGGCGCTGCTGCTGGAGCTGCTGCGGTCGCGGGAGCGGCTGTCCTTGACCAGCGGCCTGCATGGCGGCGTCATCGGGAGCACCGTTTCTGGAGTTGCTGCGCATGGCGGCCTCATCGGAGTTGCCGACGGGGCCGCGCGTGCGGCCGACGTTGGGCCGATAGACATTCGGGTTCTGATTGAAGCCGCGGCGCGGCCGCGGACCGTTGCGTCCCGGTCCACCCAGCGCGAACTGCGAGTCCGGGCCGACGCTTTCCCAATTGTCGAGGTAAAAGAGCATGGCCGGGCTCTTGGCCGTGGCCAGCAGCAGGTCCTTGAACTTGCCGAGGGCGCGCGGGCGGATGACGTCGCGCTCGTAGGCGGTGATGAGGTAGCGGTCGGCGCCTTTGTTGATGAAGACATTGAAGTGGTTGAACCAGAAGTCGGTCATCACCTCATCCAGCTGGCGCTCGCTGTAGATGGCGCGCAACACCTTGCCCTGCATGAGCTCCTGGGCCACCACCTGCTGCGGATTCATCAGCGCCATCAGCGATTCCCGCTGCTGCGGGCTCATCTGCTGCAGGATCTGCTGGCGCTCCTCGTCGGAGAGGGCGCGGGTGGCCGCCATGCGCTCCTGCGGCGTCATCTTCATGATGGCGGCGTAGCGCTGGTCGGGCTCCATGTCGAGGACTTCCTGCGCGCGCAGGTCGGCGTAGAGCCGGGCCTCGCGGCGCGCCTGCTTCTCCTCGGGGGTCATTTCATCGGATGTCTTATCGGCGCCGGCGGCGTCGCCCTTGTCGCTTTTCCCGTTCTCGTTGCGGCGCTCCTGGCGCGCTTTGTAGACGGCGAGCGCGTTCTCGTAGACGGCGCGCTTCTGCGGGTCCGAGGGCATGGAGGCGCGGCCTTCGGCCACGGCCCGCAGCACCTGCGGCGGCGGGAAGGTCTCCACCATCTCGCGCGTGCTCATCTTCAGGGTGCGCAGCGCGCCCAGGCGGGCGTCGAGGGCGCCGTCCTCGATCTTTTCCGGACGCAATTGCAGCTCAATCCACTTCTCCACGCCCATCTGTTCCACGCGCTCCACCTCACCGGGGCGGGCGCCGAAGGTAAGGCGGCTCACCGCGTGCTCGGCGCGCTGGGCCTTGTCGAGGGAGGCGGCTTTCTTCTTGGCGTCAGCCAGGAGCAGCGCCGCGGAAACTACGGCGGCCAGGGCCAGCAGCAGGACCACTCTCAACGATTTCTTGCGCATGCGAACCAGCTCCATGATCGAAGCGTTGCGGAAAAACGTGGTGCAGGCGGCGGGGAGTCCGCTCATGTCGTGCAAACCCCGGACCGCGGGAAATGTTGCCGTCAGCGGCCCAGTTTCTGACGCGCCGGGCCGTCGGGGTCGCGCTGCAGCTCGACCTGGAACTCCTGCTGCGCCTCCGCCATCTTACCCTTCCTTTCCAGCACCAGGCCGAGGGCGTAGTGGTAGCCGATGGCGTCGGGCCGCCGCTCGAGCGCCTGGCGGATGAGGCCGGCGGCGTCGTCGTAGCGCCCGCGCTTCATCAGCGAGAGCGCAAGGTAGACGTACTGGTCGGTCTGCCCGGGGCGGAGGGCGATGGCCTGGCGGTAGTAGGGTTCGGCCTTCTCCCACTGGTTCTGTCGGTCGTAGGTCAGGGCCAGGTTGTAGTTCGCCATCCAGACGTTGGGGTCGAGGCCCAGTGTCTTCAGGTAGAGCGGGATGGCATCCTGGTCGCGGCCCTGCACGCCGTACTCGCCGGCCAGGTAGACGAGAGAGTATTTGTCGTTGGGCGAGACCTCGACGGCGCGCTGGAAGAGCGTGAGGTTGTCCTTCCAGTAGCGGCTCTGGCTCGTGGTCCCCCAGGCCATCAGCCCGCAGAGCACGGCCAGCACCGCCAGCGCAGCCACGGGCTGTCCCTTCCACTGCGGCTGCAGGGGACGCAGCCTTTCCAGTGCGAGTGCGACAAGGATCGCGAATCCCACCGAGGGCAGATACAGGTAGCGGTCGTGCAGCTGGTCGCCGACATGGAAGAACGAAAGAGAGAGGGTCGGCGCCAGAAAGAGCGCCATCCACAGAATGGCGAAGCGCGCGGTGCGGTTGCGAGAGGCCCACACCAGCAAGGTCGCTGCGGCTGCGAGCGTGATGAGCAAGGGCAGGAAGAAACTCGACCAGCCGGGCCCGGTGACCGGCGCAAGCTCGTAGAACTCGGCCTGCGGGATGGGCCAGAGCAGATGCCGTACCCAGAACAGGTCAATGGAGGGGCGGGTGAGGAGCGCGGTGCCGAGCGAAGTCTCACCGCCTGCGATGGCCAGCCCCTGCAGCACGTACTGGCGCGCCGTCATGTAGAGGCCGGCGATGAGGAAGAAGGGCAGCGAGCGCAGCAGGGCGTTCTGCAGGCGCGGACGTAACGGCGCCGGCGCGCTCGCGCCATCCGGCCGGGCGAAGGCCTCCATGAGCAGGAGGAAGACGGGAAATACGACTGCGCCTTCCTTGATGAGCATGGCAACGGCGAACCAGAGGAACGCCAGCAGCTGCCGCTTCGGCTCCGGGCGCAGCCAGGCCAGCAGCGAGGCCAGGAGGAAGATGGTGAGCAGGGTGTCGCTGGCGCCGATCCACGCCACCGACTCCACGTGCACCGGGTGCAAGCCGAAGACCAGTGCGGCGACGTACGCCGTCCACGCCGAGCCTGTGATGCGGCGCGCAGTGGCGAAGACCATGCCGGTGGCGACCGCGTGGGCGAGCACCGTGCTCAGGTGCCATCCCCAGGGCTTCAGTGCGAAAAGCGTGTGGATGAAGGTGAACCACACCAGGTAGAGCGGACGGTAGTAGGCGCCGGGCGCGTCGCTGCGCAGGTGGCTCCAGAGATGATGGGTGAAGAAATGGGGCAGGGAGGCCCAGGTCCGGATGAGCCCGTTGTTGTAGATGAGATACCAGTCGTCGTAGACGAAGTCGTATTGCAGGGTTTGCGCGTAGGCCAGGAAAGTCACGGCACAGGCGGTGAACAAGTACCAGCGCGCAGAGATGGACTTGGGCCCCGGTTGTGGTGCTGCATTCATGGATGCGGACGAAAGAGTATCAGAAGACTAGAAGTGCTGCCGCAGGAGCATGAACCGTTCCAGGACGAGCAGATTGCGTCCGGGTGGGACAGGGTCGAGTTCGTCGCGCTCCAGCACCCAGGTCTGGTCGTGGGGAACGAAGACGGCGTGCAGGCCGGCGGCCAGCGCCGGATTGATGTCCGAGCGCGGGCTGTTGCCCACCATCCACGCGGCATCGCGATTGAGTTTGTGCCGATCGAGAACGCCATCGTAGGCCGCCGCGTCCTTCTCGGGCACGATCTCGACCGCGCTGAAGTGGCGCTTCATCCCCGAGCGCTCGACTTTACGTGACTGCTCCCTCGCGTCGCCCTTGGTCATCAGGATCAGCTTGTGTCGGGACGCGAGGTACGCGAGCGTCTCCGGGACCCCGGCGAGCATCTCGATGGGCTGCTCGGTGATGGTGTGTGCGATGCCGTGGATGGTCTCGCGCAGGGCGGGAGTGAGCGGCTCGACGGCGAGGCGCGCGAAGGTGTCCTCCAGCGCCGAGCGGAAGCTGATGAGACCGTAGCCGTGCCGGGCGATGCACCCGCGCTCCACCTCGAACAGCACGGCCCGCACCTCGGGCACGGTGAACTCGCGGTGGTTGAGGAAGGAGATGAAGTCGGCGATGGCCCGCTCGAAGTAGATGTTGTTCTCCCAGAGCGTGTCGTCGGCGTCAATGAGCAGCACCTGGTCTGAGTAGGGCATGGGAATATTGTGACACGGTTTGTAGAGCCGCCAGTCGCCGGCAGCCAGTCGCCGGCTGGGGATTCCTGTAAAATCTTCGGCATGATGAGAATGTGTACGTGGCTTTCGGCCCTTCTGCTTTGTGCGGTACTCGCATCCTCTGCTGCAGCCCCAAAGAAAAAGACAAGCGCGACGCAGCCGCCGGCGAAGAAGGTTACGGTCGCCGATGTCGCCCCCGATCTCGACCAGCGGCTGGCCAGGTACAAGGTCGTGCCCATGCCTTTCCACTCCGCCGCGCTCACGGCGCGCGAGCGGCAACTGGTGAAGAAGCTGGTGGAGGCCAGCCGTCCGCTGGAGACCATCTACTGGCTGCAGAACGATCCGCAAGGGCTGGAGCTCTACCAGTCGCTCGCGGGCGCCGCCGATCCCCAGCAGCGGAAGCTGCGGCAGTATCTGAAGATCAACGCCAGCCGCTTCGACCTCATTGACGAAGACCGGCCCTTCGTCGGGACCGAGCCGGCGCCGCCCGGGCGCGGCTTCTATCCCGCCGGGATCACCCGCGAGGAGATCGAAAAATACGTCAAGGCGCACCCGGAGAAGCGCGCAGAGATCTACAGCCCGATCACGGTGGTGCGCCGCGTGGAGAATGGCGACCTCATCGGCGTGCCCTATCACACCGCCTACAAGAGCTTTCTCGCGCCGGCGTCGAAGGCGCTGCGCGCTGCGGCGGACCTGAGTGACGATCCGCGCTTCGCCGACTTCCTGCGCCTGCGGGCCGCCGCGCTGCTCAACGACGACTACTACAAGAGCGACCTGGCTTGGCTCGACCTCGAAGCACCGAAGTTCGACGTCATCTTCGCGCCTTATGAGACCTACACCGACGGGCTGCTGGGGGTGAAGACCTCGTACGGCGCCGCGGTGATGGTCCGCAATGAGACGCAGAGCAGGAAGCTCGCCGTCTATCAGAAGTACGTGCCCGACCTGCAGGACGCGCTGCCGCTCGAGGCCGAGGACCGTCCTTCCAAGCGCGGCCACGCCTCGCCCATGGAGGTGATGGACACGCCCTTCCGCGCCGGCGACCTGAACCACGGCTACCAGGCGGTGGCCGACAATCTGCCCAATGATCCGCGCATCCACCAGGAGAAGGGCAGCAAGAAGCTTTTCTTCAAGAACTTCATGGACGCGCGCGTGCACTACGTGGTGCTGCCCATCGCGCGCAAGCTCATGCGGGCGGACCAGGCGGCCCGGGCCTCAGGCGAGGGATATCTGGCGGCGGTGCTGATGCACGAGATCTCGCACGGGCTCGGGCCCGCGTACGCCCGCAAGGCCGACCTGCAGATGGACATCCGCGAATCCATCGGGCCGGTGTACAGCGCGCTGGAGGAAGCCAAGGCGGACGTGGTCGGAATGTGGGGGCTGAACTGGCTGGTCGAGCACGGCGCGCTGCCGCGCGAACGTCTGCCCGCGTATTACGACTCGTATGTCGCCGGCATCTTCCGCACCGTGCGCTTCGGCACCGCCGAGGCCCACGGCCGCGCCGAGATGATGGAGTTCAACTTCCTCTCGGAGAAAAAAGCCATCACCCGCGACCCGGCCACCGGCCGCTACATCGTGCACGACGAGCGCATGGCGGGCGCCCTGGCCGCGCTGGCCAAAGAGCTGCTCACCATCGAGGCCACCGGCGACCGCGAGCGCGCCGAGGGCTGGTTCCAGCGTTACGATTCCATGCCGGCTGATTTACAATCGGCACTGGAGTCGGTGCGCGGCGTCCCCGTGGACATCGCTCCCAGGTTCGCGTTCCCGGAGACCATCCGATAATGGGCATCTTCAGCAGCAAAGCCAAAACTGCGTCCGGCGCCGAGCGCCGCCGCTACGAGCGCGTGGACCTGGAGTACGCCGCGCAGGTCTTCGTGACCGACAACAAGGGCAAACGCCTGGGCGTGCTGCGCCAATTGGCCCGCGGCGGCTGCATGCTGGAGCCGGAGAAGGACTTCAAGGAAGGCAAGAAGTACACCCTCATCATCGTGGACGCCAGCGAGAACCTGAAGCTGGTGGTGCGCGCCGTGGCCCGCTATGCCGACGCCCGCCGCGTGGGCCTGGAGTTCGAGAACCTCGACGTGGACACCGCGGTCGAGATCGGCATCATCATCGGCAAGTACTACCAGACCGACAGCATCAGCGCATGAGGCGTCACATGCGGCGAGCTTCCTGCTTTCTGTTTGTGATTCTCGTCGCCGGCGCTTTGCAGGCGGCGGATTCCTGCGCCACCGTCAAAGCAAAGCTCGAGGAATATTTTCAACGGCTTCCGCACGCGTGCAAGAAGAGTGCGGACTGCGATGGATACTACTATCGCGTCAGCGCGTGCTCTTCCGCCGTGGTGCTGGCTAAACCCGGCGTGCCCAAATCCGGCGAGGCGCGCCTGCTTGCGTTGCAGAGTAACGTCCGCAAGGCGTGCGCCGAGGAGTTCAGCAAGCAGCCTGTCTGCTCGGCAGCGCCCTACCGGGCAGAGTGTCGCAGCGCCCGCTGCGTGGACGCTGCGAGCAACCCAGACGCTACCGCACTGAGCGCACAACCACTCAGTGCCGAGCCGCACAACTTGCGTTACGCCACCATGCGAAACTCCTGCGCGCCCTGGGACGGGCCGGCGATCGCAATTGTGCTCAGCAACTCGGCGGGATGCAAAGCGGTCGAGACGCCGTACGTCCAGATCTCGTTGTGGCGGAACCTGCCGCCCAAGACGGGCAAGACCTACCAGTTCGACACTTCAAACTCCAACGGTGCGGCTTCACGGTGCCTCAAACCCGGCAAGTGCGAGGCAGCGACCTCAGGCACGGTGACCTTCGAGATCTATGAAGAAGGGAAACGAAACAGGGGACACTACGAACTGCACTTCAAAGACAATGTTTCCGAGATCGGCACATTCCTGGCCGAGTGGTGTAGTAACCGCGAACTCTGCGGGTGAGACGTTGCAAGCAACGTCTCTACCGTCCGTTAGCGCGGCGCTTCCACCAGCCGGTTGTACTTCTTCAGCACCTCGCGCAGGCGGTCGTGCGGCAGGCCGACGACTCGCTTGTCGTCAATGCCGGTCATGGTTTCGGCCGCGACCATGGCGTTCACCACCGACTCCTCCGTCGCTTCCACCGTGGCCTTGAAGAGCGGGTTCATCTCGTCATTCGAGACCATGAAGACGGTCGAGTTGCCGGAGGGGCGCGAGACCGCAGGATTGGCGGTCGAAAAGGCGATAAAGATGTCGCCTGAGCCGTTGCCGCTGATGCTGCCCAGACGCCCCAGGCCAAGAGTGACGCGGCGGGCCATGCGCTTGAGCTGGTGCGGCAGCAGCGGCGCGTCGGTGGCCACCACCACGATGATGGAGCCGGTCTCGGACTTCTTCACCAGGTCGTCGCGGATCTCGCGTCCCACCGGCACGCCTGCGATTCGCAGGTTCTCGCGCAGGCCGAAGTTGCACTGCACCAGCACGCCCACGGTGTAGTTGCCGTCCTTGAGCGAGACCTGGCGCGACGCGGTCCCGATGCCGCCTTTGAACTCGTTGCAGATCATTCCCGCCCCGCCGCCCACGCTGCCTTCCACGACCGGGCCCGAGCGCGCGCTCTCGAGCGCTGCGAAGACGTGCTCGGGCTTCACGTGGAAGCCGTTGATGTCGTTGAGCTCGCCGTCCCAAGTCTCGGCCACCACCGGCAGCGACCAGGGATACTCGCCGGTGAACCCGCGCTGGATGCGCCAGGCGACCACCGCGTCGCGCACCACGCCCACGCTGTGGGTGTTGGTGATCATCACCGGGCCTTCCAGGAAGCCGGACTCCTCCACCCAGGTAGTGCCGGTCATCTCGCCGTTGCCGTTCTCCGAGTACCAGGCCGCGAAGACCGGATCTTCCGAGGCGCGGCCGCGCGGCAGGATGGCGGTGACGCCGGTGCGCACCGGGCCCGCACCGACCTTGAGCTTGCCGGAGCCGGAAATCAGCGTGGTGTGGCCGACCTCGACGCCCGCCACGTCAGTGATGGCGTTCAGCGGGCCGGGGGTGCCGTCAAAGGGCACGCCGAGGGCGCGGGCGCGGGGCTTGGTCTGGGCGGAAGCGAGTTGTAGAAGGAGCAGGCAGAGGATCAGCTTTCGCATGGCGCGGAGATTCTAGCGCAGTTGACACCTGGTTGAAATTCCCTGAAACGGCATGCAAGCCGCATTCATCCTCGGGGTCGTTCGACTCGGGCTTGCGCCCTCGCTCACGATGACACGAGGAAAGAATGAACTAGTCGACGAAGTCGATCTTGGGCGGATGGGAAAGCAGGCCGGCCTTGTAACCGCGGTAGAGCAGGCGGCGGATGCTTTCGCGGCCGTCGTCGCCGTAATCCAGCGTGCGCTGGTTCACGTACATACCCACGAACCTGCCGGCGGTGTCTTTGTCCAGGCCGCGGGCGTACTGCAGGGCGTGCGCGAGGGCCTCGTCGCGGTGCTCGAGCCCGTACTGGATGCTGGTGCGCAGGGCGAGCGCTACGGCGCGCATCACCTCGGCGCCGAGGTCGCGGCGGATGGCGTTGCCGCCCAGCGGCAGCGGATATCCGGTGACGTCGCGCCACCACTTGCCGAGGTCGAGCACCAGGTGCATCCCTGATTTCGCAAACGTGAGCTGGCCTTCGTGGATGATGAGCCCGGCATCGTACTTGCCGGCCTTCACCTGAGGGATGATCTGGTCGAAGGGCTCGGTCTCGGTCTGGACTTTGGGCGCGAAGAGCTTGAGGGCAAGGTACGCGGTAGTGAGCGTGCCGGGAACGGCGATGGTCTTCTCACGAAGATCTTCCCAGTAGCCTGGACGCGAGGAGACGACCATGGGTCCGTAGCCCTCGCCCACGCTGCCGCCGCAGGGCAGCAGCGCGTACTTCGCCTGCACGTGCGGATAGGCGTGGAAGGAGATGGCGGTGACGTCGTAGACGCCCTCCATGGCCTTGCGGTTCAGGGTCTCGATGTCGCAGAGGGTGTGTGTGAACTTGAGCCCCGGCGAGGTGACCTTCTCGGTCGCCAGGGCATAGAACATGAAGGCATCGTCGGAGTCGGGACTGTGGGCGATGCTGATGGTGCGCGGCGGTGCGGAGACGGTCGGCGCCATGAGGTCAGCCGCGAGCGCGCATTCGCTGCCAGGCGCCCGCGATGCCGGCGGCAGCAAAAGTCTTGAGCACTTCGCCCGGCAGGAAGGGAACCAGGCCCGCCAGCAGCGCGCCCTTGATGTTCATGCGCGCCACCAGCATGAGCCACGAGACGCCGCAGGCGAACAGCAGCGCCTCGGCTGTGATGGATGCGGTCAACGCGCGGGCGTAGCTCCTGGCGCCGCGTTCAAAGATCCGTCCGGCGACATAGGCGATCAGCGGATACGCCAGCAGAAAGCCGGCGGTCGGCCCGGCGAAGCGCGCCACGCCCGGCAGCAGTCCGGGAGCGAATACCGGAAGTCCGGCGGCGCCCTCGAACAGGTAAAGAACCAGGACTGCGGCGCCGCGGCGGCTGCCCAGCAGCAATCCGCAGAGAAGGACGGCAAAGTTGCCGAGCGAGAGCGGCACCGGAGTGAAGGGAAGCGGCAGCGCGACGTGCGCGCAGAGCGCCACGAAGAGGCTGGCGGCGACGACCATCAGGAACTGATACTCGATGCCCCGGGTGGAGACCTCGGGCAGGGCGCGGTCGGTGGATCGTGCCTGGTTCATCGGCCCTCTTCGTTGGACGGCTCGGCGTCCTGCACCGCGCGGATGAACTGTGTGTCCGACGCGCGCGCCAGCCGGCGCAACCGGACCAGCAGGCCTATGCCCAGCCCCACGAGCACCGCTGCCGAGATTCCGAGCAGGATGTGAAGGACATCCATAAGTCTTTAGGATATCAGTTACGAACCGCCCAGGCCAGACCGGGCATTGGCTGATTTGAGGCCTGTTTTGGCCTGAAATCACCGCCTGGCCATCTCGGCTTCCACCTCATCGGCCGAGTGGGGAAGCTTGGCTGTAAGGTTGATGAGCTTGCCGCTCGCGTCCACCGTGAACATGTCCTCGATGCGCACCCCCAGGTTCTCCGCCGGGATGTAGATCCCCGGCTCGATGGTGAACACCACGCCCGGGCCGAGCGGCTGGGTGGCGTCGCCCACGTCGTGGACGTTCAGGCCCACGTAGTGGCTGAGTCCATGGATGAAGTACGGTCCCAGGGGCTGGCCGTGCAGGTCCTTGCCGTGGGTGTTGATGTAGTCGTAGGCCACCTTGTAGAGCGAGTCGGGCGTGGTGCGTCCCATGGTGGACTTGCCGGAGACAAATGCGTTGATCGCCGCCTGCTGCGCGCCGTAGACGATGTCGTAGATCTCGCGCTGGCGGGCCGTGAACTTGCCTGTCGCGGGCAGGGTGCGCGTGATGTCGGTGGCGTACATGGAGTACTCGCCGCCCACGTCCATCACCACCACGTCGCCGGCGTTGATGGGGCCGTCATCTTCGGAGTAATGCAGCAGGGTGGAGCGGAAGCCCGCGCCCACGATAGGCGCGTACGCCGGACGCTGGCAGCCGCGCCTGCCGAACTCGCCCTGCATGAGCGACGAGATCTGGCGCTCAGTCATGCCCGGTTTCAGCGCGTGCATCGCCGCCAGGTGGGCCGCGATGGAGGCGTCGGTCGCCTTGCGGACCATCTCGAGCTCGCCCGCGTCCTTGCGCACGCGCAGCTCGGCGATGAGCGGCTTGGCGTCGCCATAGCTGACGTAGTTCGGGAAGGCGTTGGCGCGCTGCAGCCACTCCATAGGCGCGGTCGAAGGCGAGCTCTCGCCGAAGCCCGCCAGGTCGGAGTAGACCCGCGCCATGGGGCGCGGCAGCACGCCGTAAAGGATGTCGCGCAGCCGGTCGAGCACCTCGACATGGTCGAAGCCGGTGATGCGGGCGGCCTCGGGGTTGTCAGCGCCCAGCTTGGGGCCGGTCCACTTCTCCTGCGAGGGGTTGTGCTCCGGGAGGAACAGGACCTCGGTGTACGCGCGGACCACCGCGCCATCGGTCCCCTTGACCTCGGGCGCGATGAGGATCGCCGCCCCAGGCTCGCTCCATCCCGTGAGGTAGTAGAAGTTGTCGTCCTGGCGGAAGCCGTAGATGGCGTTCTGCGCCGCCGGCTCGGTGGAGGCGAAGAGCACCAGCGCGTTGCCGCGGCTCTTGGCCATCATCCCGGCCAGGGCCACGCGCCGGGCATGGTAATCGGAGTTGGCCTGGCGCTCGATGGCGCAGGCCAGCGAAGTGAAGAGGATCAGGAGAACAAGCGACCGGATGAGCTTGCGCATGGTATGACCTCACAGAAACGCGGGATTTTACCATGCCATCATGATATGGTAGAGGGTGTAATACATGTAATACACTGGAAAGAATGCTGACTTTGCGGCTGCCACCGGAACTGGAGAAGAGGCTGAACCGATTGGCCAAACGCACCGGCCGGCCCAAGGCTTTTTACGCCAAACAGGCGATCTCCGAATACCTGGACGAACGGGAAGATATCCTCATCGCAATCTCCCGGCTGGAAGAGGACCTGCCAAGCATCCCGCTGGAGGAGGTAGCCAGGAGGCTTGGCATCCCTCTGGAAGGTTGAGTTCGAGCCGCGCGCGCTTCAGGAGCTTCGAAAGCTGGATCGTCCGGGGCAAGTCCGCATCCTTCGCTTCCTGCACGAACGAGTCGCCGGAAGCGACGACCCGCGCCGCAGCGGCAAGGCCCTGCAGGGCGCACGGGCCGGGCTTTGGCGATATCGGGTGGGCGACTACCGGCTTATCTGCAGGATCCAGGACGAGACCATCACGGTCCTGGTCCTGCGCATCCGTCACCGCAAGGATGCGTGCCGCTAGGTTTATTTCTGGGTCGCGCTGCCCTCGGCCAGTGCTTTGTCGAGGATGCGGACCAGGTCGTCCTCATCCACTTCGCCGGAGTGGTTCAGCAGCGTGTTGTCCTTCCTGTCGGTGATGGCGATGTGGGGGATGTAGCCGCGGTAGAAGCGCATCACCAGCTTCTGCTGCTCGTCGTTGCGGCGCTTGTCGAGGTCAATGACCACGAAGTTCACGCGTCCTTTGTATTTCTCGTACAGGTTGACGGAGCGGCGAGCCTGCCGCTTGGAGTTGAATCAACCCTCGCCGTACATGATGATGTAGTTCGGCTTGCCCGCGGCCAGGCCTTTGTCCATGTGGTCGCCGGTGATGAGCGGGCCATCCTGGCTGTCGGTGTCGTAGTCGAGGTGCTGGTTGAGCTTCAGGTTGTCGGCCGCAGTCGCCAGGAGCGTGCCGGCCAGAAGAAAAGCAGCGAGCGTCGCGCTCTTATTTTTTCCCATCGGCAAACTCCTCCTCCAACTTCAGGTCAAACCCGGGCGCATCCGCCGGCAGTTCGCGAAATTGCTTTAGCGCCTGCTCGAGCACGTCGCGGAAGGCAGGCCGGTCGCCGTCCTTGCCTTTGGCCTTGCGCGCCACCGGCGGGAAGTAGCTGCCGCCGAAATAGAGCTTGCCTGCAGGCGTGACGAACCCGGTGAGCGGAAGGGCTCCCGCCGGCAGGTTCAGATAGGCTTGGGCCGTGCTGATCTTGGCCGCCAGGTGCTCGTCGGCATCGTAATCCACTTTGATGGCAACAAAGTTCCGGTTGATGAACTCGGCCATCTCCGGCTTGGTGTAGCTTTCGCGGTCCATCAGTTCGCACCAGGTACACCAGGTGGCGCCCACGTCGAGCAGGACCGGGCGGTTCGTGGTGCGCGCCAGCTCGAAGGCCTCGCGGCCCCAGGGATGCCAGTCCACCGGCTGGTTCGCCGCCCGCTTCAGGTACGCGGAAGCCTGCCCCTCCAGATGGTTCCCCGGCGGAGCTGCCTCGGCTGCCAACCATCCCCAAAGGAGAGCGAGAAGAAGAGCAGCGGCCATCCGGCGCAAGAAGGTCATGTCGGGATTAGATGTCGCCTGCGGCATCGAAGTTACACTCCCACCGGGAAGGGCTTGGTGTGCGGTTCGCGGCCGAGCGTGAGGCGCTCGAAACGGCCCTGCAGCAGCGACATCAGCCCGGTGTACCAGTACCCGATGACGAAGATGATGAGAAACGGCACGGTAACGTAGTTCTCGTTGTCCACGGCGTACCAGACGGTGAGCGCGAAGTAGCTCCCCACCAGCAGCTCCAGCCAGGGAACCAGTCCCAGACGCCGGCGGTACTTCTGCGCCAGGGCGCGGTCGGTCTTCTTCTCCACCCGGTACTTGGGGGTGCGCTTGAACGAGGTCTGGATGCCGAACAGCGCCTCCAGCACGGCGCGCGTGTTGGTGAGCGTGAGCCCGATGCCGAGCGCCATCAGGAAGGGCAGGTAGAGAAAGGTCCGCGGCCAGGTCTTGGGGTAGAGCTCCTTCTGCGAGACCAGGTAGAACGACGAGATGGAAAAGGTCGAGGCCAGGAACAGCGGCAGGTCAATGAGCAGCATCTGGAACCAGCCCTGGTAGGAGCGGATGATCATGCCCGGCAGCAGCAGGGTGGAAAGCACGATCATGAGCGGATAGCTGATGTTGGCCGTGAGATGGTAGAAAGTTTCCACCTTCACCCGCCATGGCATGTCGCTGCGCAGGACTTTGGGCAGGGTTTTCTTCGCGACCTGAATCAGCCCTTTCGCCCAGCGCGCCTGCTGGGTCTTGAAGGCGGTCATCTCGATGGGGACCTCGGCGGGACACTCCACGTCCTGCAGATAACGGAACTTCCATCCCTTGAGCTGCGAGCGGTAGGAGAGATCGGTGTCTTCGGTGAGGGTGTCGTGCTCCCAGCCGCCGGCGTCGAGGATGGCCTGCCGCCGCCAGATGCCGGCGGTGCCGTTGAAGTTGAAAAAGACGCCGGCGCGCGAGCGCCCGCCGTGCTCCAGCACGAAGTGTCCGTCGAGCAGGATGGACTCCACTTCGGTCAGGAACGAGTAGCTGCGGTTGATGTGCGTCCAGCGCGTCTGCACCATGCCGATCTGCGGCTCGGCGAAGTGGTGGACCACGCGCATCAGCCAGTCCTCGGGCGGAAGGAAATCGGCGTCGAAGATGGCGATGAACTCGCCCTTGGCCGTCTTCAGTCCCTCGCCCAGCGCGCCGGCCTTGAAGCCCTCACGGTTCGAGCGGTGGTGATAGCTGATGGGGTTGCCCAGCGCGGCGTAGCGTTCCACGATGCCGCGCGCCACCTCCACGGTCTCGTCGGTGGAGTCGTCGAGCAGCTGGATGTCGAGCTTCTCGCGCGGGTACTCCATGCGGCACACCGCATCCACCAGCCGGTCCACCACGAACTGCTCGTTGTAGATGGGCAGCTGCACGGTCACCCGGGGCAGCTCGGCAAAATGCGAGGCCGGCTCGCGCGCCGCGTTCCTGCGGTGCTTGAAATACATGTACACCAGCACGTAGCGGTGCAGCCCGTAATTGGCCAGCAGGATGAGGACGGTGAAGTAGGGAATAAGCAGAGCGAGGTCAAAGCCGTTGAGGTGGTAGAGCCCTTTGAAGGTGGTGTCGAGGAAGTGCGAGCGCACGTACTGCACGAATCCGCGGCCGGCGAACAGAAAGATGGCGAGACAGAGGCTCAGAGGGGGGCTCCGAAAGGGTTGATTGTACTATTTTGCGCACCGGGGCCGGAACGTTTGGCCGTCGAGAAGACGAAATCCTCGCGCTCATAGGGATTCTTCGCCGCAAACGGCGCGGCTCAGAATGACAAGAGTCAGTTCAGGAAGAACTTGGTGTAGAGAGTGTCGCGCTGCTTGGGCATGAAGCCGGCATCGCGGATCATTCGGCGCAGCTCCTCTTCGGTGGTGCAGTTGGTGACGCCGGCGGAGCGCACCACGTTCTCCTCCAGCATCACCGAGCCCACGTCGTTGCC
>JACXTT010002847.1_pt1 | contig 27110 bp, 23 predicted proteins | sample 9270951 | NCBI WGS metagenome assembly JACXTT01 (sample SAMN15532306, study PRJNA645909) | rock metagenome | isolation source: weathered quartz diorite | place: Puerto Rico | collected 2017-06-21 | reverse complement strand
GCGGTGGGGGGACGCGTGGAGCCTCCCGGCGGAGCGGATGGGCAATGGGTTTTCACCCGCAATGAATCCGGCCAATAGGACAGCCTCTTCGACGTGCCTGGCGTTCACCGGAACGCACCATCCCGATTCGTAGAGGACGTTCGTTTTGCGTCCCCCGGGGTGGCTGGGAAAGGGCGCGACCCCGAGCTCGAGCTCGCCCCCCGCTTCGCTCAGCTTCAGAAACTTCGGCATGCGCCAGTGGCCGTCGACGATCATGGCGATCTTTCCGCTCGCAAACAGGGCCGAGTTTGTCCCGGTCTTTTCGGACTGAACCCAGCTCCCCGCGTCGGGGGCGAGGCCTTCCCATCTCAGTTTTATGAGAAACTCGAGCGCCTCTTCCGTCCGGGGAGAATTGAAGTAACCGCTGGCGGCGGTCCCGCCTGGATCGACGACATCCCCGCCTGAGCTCCAGACCCAGGGGATCCAGTAGGCATAGTAGTTGGTCATCGCGGTCCCGTACAACGAGGGGCCTGTCCGTGTGAGGCGACGCGCCGTGCTGAGGTACTCGTCCCACGTCCAGGATCCGGACGGAGGCTCGACGCCCGCTTCGCGGAAGATCTTCCTGTTGTAGTAGACGACGAGCGGTGAGAATCCCTTCGGAAACGCATAGAGCGCCGCTCCCCGGCGGGCGATATCGACCGCCGAGGAAAACCACTCGGAAGTATCGATCTTCAGTTTTGCAAGATACGGCGTAAGGTCGAGTAGGGCGGCTTTGTCCGTGAAGGTTGGAATCAGTTTCGAATCGAGGAGGAACACATCGGGCGGCTCGCCGGCGGCGAGTCCCGTCAGGATTTTTTCTTCATACTGATGACCCGGGTTCGGCTCGTAGAGGACGTCGATGCCCGGATATTTTTCCCGGAAAGCTGCAATGGCGGCTTTGTCCGAGGGCATCTCGTCGAGGTCGGCCCAGTCGACGAGACGGAGTGTGACCTGCGCGGATGCCGCGTTCGCGAGCAGAATCACGCTGATGAGAAAGCTTCTCATCCCGGAGGGCAGACGCTCTCTGGGACCGGGGAACGGGCCGGCGAATGGATCGCTGCTCCTGACGAGGGCGTTGTCAGGTAAATGGCGAAAGATCGGCCCGCGTGGCGATGAAATTCGGTTTTCACTTTTTCAACGAGATCGTCAATGAACTTTTCACCCACGAGGCAGACTGCGCAGCCTCCGAATCCTGCGCCTGTCATGCGTGCGCCGAAGACGCCGTCGGTCCCGTTGGCGATTTCGACGAATGCATCGAGCTCGGGACAGCTCACCTCAAAGTCATCCCTCAGGCTGATGTGTGAGAGAGTCATAAGGCGGCCCATCTCCGGCAGATCTCCTCCTTTCATGGCGGCGACGAACCGCACCACGCGGTCATTTTCCATCACGACGTGGCGCGCCCGTCTCCGGGCGAGGGGGTTCAGGCGGTTTTCGACCGATCGAAAAAGCTCGGCCGAAAGGTCGCGCAGAGACAGGATGTCTCCCAGGTTTTTCCTGATCTGGCGAACGGCTTCTCCGCACTCAGATCGTCGCTGGTTGTAGGCCGTGCGGGACACTTCCCTCCTCACGCCGGTGTCGCACACTATGAGCTGGGCGCCGCGAGGGAAGGGCACCTGTTCATAGTCGAGGGTCTGGCAGTCGAGAAAAAGTGCATGATTGCTCCTGCCCCGCACGGAGACGAACTGGTCCATGATGCCGCAACCGACGCCGACGAATTCCGACTCCGCTTCGCACGAATAGGCGATGATCTCGCCGACCGTGAGGGGTAGTCCGTTCAGCCGGGTGAGAGCGACAGCCGTAGCCACTTCGAGCGCGGCCGAAGAGCTGAGCCCGGAGGCCACCGGTATATCGCCTCGGATGCAGAGGTTGGCGCCTCCCAGGGAGTGGCCGTGGCTTTCGAGAACGCTCGCCACTCCGGCGGGGTAATTGGACCACAGGCGGTCGGGATCGAACGCGGCACCAAGGGGTATGCTCGCCGACGATTGCAGGTCGGCGGCGTGGAGATTCAGCAGGCGGTCGGGCCGGGGGCCGGCCGCGATGACGATCTTCCGGTCGATGGCAATCGGCAGCACGAATCCTCCGTTATAATCTGTATGCTCGCCGATGAGATTGACACGGCCCGGCGCCGTCGCCACGATTTCAGGTTCGCTTCCATAACGGCGGCGATAACGTTCGATAGCATCGGCGATAAGCTCCATGGGGCGCGTCCAGAGGTCAGAGCTTGCGCCATGTGCATTCCCACGAGGTGACGGTCCCCGGGATGAGAGCGCGGGTCCCGTTGATGGCCCGGCGGGCGCCGGTAAGCTTCTCAAGCCCGAATCCACCGGGGAGGATGGCGGGCATCTCGATCGCAGACAAAGGCGGCATGGTCTTCTCGTCGAAATCCTCCCGTTTGAATTTCGTCTGCCATCTGTTCTCCGCCATCGGTTCGAGAGTCACCGTGACGCGTCCCCACCGCGTCGGGGTGTACGACAGCCCGATCGGCTTCCCGGCCTCAATATCCTGGATCGCGATGCCGTCGAAGAGCCGCAGATTCTTCTCATCCTCCAGGATGATCATGTGGCGGAGATATCGTATGCATTCGGCGCTTGCCCAGTTGTGGGGCATGTCCCCGACGTACTGCGCCTTCGGGGCTTTGAGAAGCGATTGCTCCTCCCGCCATGCATAAAGCGGGGAAGCATGATTGAGAAAGCCGACAAAGGTCCTGCGGGCGAGGTCGGGCAATCCCGCCCAGAGGTACATCTGGGCGACGATCGCGGCGTTATAGGGCCAGGCGGCATCGTCGGTCAGCCAGCCCGTTTCGATCGGAATATCTTCATCAGTCGTCACCGCTTTCATCAGTTCGATATGGCCGCGGACGAAGCCGTCGTCCTTCTGAAAGAGGAGTCCGGGAAAAATCGACTGGCTGAGATAAATCTGAGCCGCCTGGGGGCGGGGCTTTTTCCGTTCATCCTTTTCAGCCCACTGGGGGTCGTCCTTCATGAGCATCGGCAAATAGGTGAAACCGCCGGGGTGTGTGCGCGTTTCGGACTTGGCGGCCCGGTAGAAGGCCTGCCTCAATTCTCCGTAAAACTGGTTGAGGGCGGGGAACCGGTCGAGCTGGAGACGGCGGGTGACTTCGACGAGTCGCTTGAGCGTCACCAGAGTCCAGAGAGTGTTGGTGAATTCAGACCGGATGCCGCCGATACCGCTGTCGCCGAATCCCTTGGGGAGGATCCCGTAATTCCCGCTTGCCGTGCCGTTCCCTTTCGCGCCGTCGCGGAGCTGTTTCAAATAATCGATCGCCCGGAATGCGTCGGGATAAATCTCCTTGAAAAACTCCCAGTCCTGCGTCAGCTCGGCGTGGCGAACGAGTGTGAAAACGGCAACGGCGGAGTCCTTGTAGTGCGATTCCCCTCCGCCTGCCGTGATCGAACCGTTCGGGGCCTGCCGGTCCCAGATCGACTCGAGTCCCTCCTGCGCTTCCTTGTCGTACCCGAGGTAGCGCGCCGCTTCGAGAAGCGAGTAGCCGTCGACGACCCAGAGCCCGCGGTAGCAGGTGGGGCCGACCTGAAACAGTTTCTTGCCGTTTTTTATCTCGCGCGCTTCCATGATGTTCCGGGAACAGGCGACGCTGAAACTCTCGAAAACGCCGCTCTGGCGCCAGTCGATCTTTCCGCCGGTCGGCTTCCAGGACTGCCAGAAGGATTTGCATTTCTTCATCAGGTCTTCGGCATCCCCTCTTTTGCAGTCGACATTGGCCTGCTTTTCCTGGGGAAAACGGGCGAAGTACACAAGGGCCTTATCGGATTTGGCGGTCCCGGGTTTCAGCTGACAGCGCTTCGGTTTCTCGCCGACAAATTTTACGGGCGAATCCACGGCCATGAACACTCCCGGCTCGGGCGCCAGCTGCAGGGTGCCCGGATCCTCGGAGGAGAGGGAAAAAACGGCGTCCGATTCGATGAGGATCTCGGGAGCAAGCGTCAGGTCGTTGCCTCTGGACGTGAATTCAATCAGAAGGTTGTCAATCCGCCCTTCCTCCTTTTCATTGGTCGCGAACGATGTCAGGCGGAGCAGGGCGTCGTCCCACTCCAGGGTCGTGGTGATGACGGGGATCGTGGGGCTTTCGAGCTTCTGGCTCACAAATTTCCCCGGCTCCCTGCCTGAGAGGCCCACGGAGACGACATGCTTGAACGCGTCCCACTCGGCGCTCACTCCCGGATGTCCGTAGAGAAGCTCGCCCTTTTTCCCCACAAGGCTTTTCGCGGGGTCATCGGGAAAGCAGTATGTCGACTGCCAGTTCGCCGGAGCGAACCGGAAATCCACCGGCGGAATAACCAGGGGTGCTGCCGCGGGAAGTTCCGGGCGGCTCCCCTTTTTTTGCTGGGGTAGGACGAGGTCCCTTCCGACGACGGCAGCCGCGAGCGCGGCTCCCATGCGTGCCAGGAATTTCCGCCGATCGTTTGATAGAGTTATCATTCCTTCATCTCTTCTGTGGAGGTTATTGCGGGACAAGACTCTCAGAGCCGCATGCCGGCCCCTGCGACCGGATCTGGGTGGTTCGAGGCAATGTCAGAATACTTCAGGTCGGCGGCCCGGCAGGAGGAGGGAGCGCGAAGGCGACGATTTGAGACTCGAAATTGCATTCCCGGTGTGTTGTGTCGCAGAAGGGCTTATTCCTGCTCTGCCCGCAGCGACAGAGTGAGATCCTCGTACGACCGGCAAGATCGAACTTTCTCCCTTCCTGGTCAAAAATCTCAAAATCGCCTTCAACCTTGATGCTGCCGTTACTTTTCACGATGATCTTCGTGGGCATAGTGTCTTTACCTGATGAGGAGCATGGACCGGACCAGCGCGGACTTTTCCGTCGCTAACCGATAATAATAAACTCCGCTCGGAAAATCAACGGCATTCCATTCCACCTGATAGGAGCCGGGGGCCTTTCGCCCCGTGGCGAGCGTCGACATTTCTCTCCCGAAGAGATCAAGAACCTGAACCGAAATCTTTTCAAAACTATGGATTTCGAAGGCGATCCGCGTTCCGGAATTGAAGGGGTTGGGATAGTTCTGTAAGAGCCTGAAATCCTGGGGGAGTCCCGCCGGCGCCGAAACCCCGGTGATGAGAGCGTTACGGTAGAAGTGAATTCCCCCTTTGGACGTACCCACGAAGAGATCGATATCTCCGTCTCCGTCGATATCGTAGAGCGCAGGGGCTGAGTCTCTCACCGGGTCGGTCGAGCCGAAATCGTCCTGGCGGTAGATGAGCTGGTCCGGATTCCCGGTGTTTTCGTAGAAAAAAATCCTTCCCTGAAAATTGCCCACGAAGAGATCGGAATCTCCGTCTCTGTCGATATCGGCGAAGGCGGGCTTCGCGTTCTCGCCGACCGATATGCCGGAAAAATTCGACGTCGCGAGCACGAAATTCGGGCTCGACGCGTCGCCGTCATTGCGGTAGTAGAGGATCTGCCCGTTCGATTTCCCGACGAAAAGATCCTGATCGCCGTCTCGGTCAATGTCCGCAAAGGCGGGGGAAGCGTTGTAGGGGCCTGTGGTGAAGGTCGTAACATGCGCGGAGGCTGTATCGAACCGTGGGGAATTCCGGGTACCGATGTTAAGAAAGATTTTTACCACCCCGCTGAACTCGCCCACCGCCATATCGGGCAGCCCGTCCCCGTTAAGATCGGCGAAAGCCGGGGCGAGTGTGTTCCCCGAGACAGGGCTGAAGAGGGTATCGGCAAGCGCAAAAGAGGGGTGAGTTCTCGACCCGGTGTTTTCCAGAAGCCACAGAACTCCTCCCGACGGCTGGTCCGCCCCGATGACAAGATCGGGAAGGCCATCACCGTTCAGATCGGCGACGGCGGGCGACGCGTTTCCGCCGGCGTCGAGGATGGAGAGAAAATCCTTCGTTCGGAGAGTGAATGCCGGGTTAAGGGAGTCTCCCGTATTCTCATAATACCAGAAGCCGTGGCGGTACATGTTATTCAGGATTCCGATGGCGAGGTCCAGATCCCCGTCGCCGTCCAGATCGACGAAGGACGATTGGTTGAATCCGTACGTGACGAGGGAGGTGTCGGGGTACCTGCTCGTGGCGCAGCGGAGATCGGGCTGGAGCGGAGTTCCGGCATTCGTCATCAGGAAGAGACCGTGGGAGAAGAGATCTCCGTAATAAAGATCCTTCGTGCCGGAGTGATGGAGATCGGCGAAACGCAGGGCGGCGCCTCCGTGGGCTGACTTTTTTGCCAATGCTCCTGACGTGCAGGTATCGCCGATGACAATGATATTGTCGAGCCGGTCCGTCACAAATTTGAAGCGAGGGCTCGACGCCGTCCCGATGTTCAGGTAATAATTGAGAGAGCCGTTCAAGAGGTTGCTGGAAAGATACTCGGGCAGCCCGTCGCCGGTCAGATCGGCGAAGACAGGGACGCCGACCGGCGCCCCGAGCATCGGATTTCCGGCGGAATCGAGAAGCTGTGGCGCGTCGGGAACAAAATCCGGGTTTTGCCGCGTCCCCCTATTCCAATAGAGGCGGACGCTCTGCGACGTCGAATCATCGGTGGCCAGGTCGGGCAGGCCATCGCCGTTCAGATCCGCGAACACGAACCAGACGTTGAAAGGAGGGAGCGGAACATCGTGGGGCCTGAGCACAAATTTCGGGGAGGCGGGAGTGCCCTCATTTCTGTAAAAATCCACAAGGAGATCGTCGTCGAAGATGAAGAGGTCAAGGTCTCCGTCCCCGTCGATATCGACGAACTGGTGGTTCGGGGTATTGATCCCGCCGGCGAAGGGCTGGCTCAGAGAGTCCGCGCCGATTCTCACGGGGATGGTCGCGATTTCCCGCCGAAACGGCTGGGAGTAGCAGGTGCAGGTCAGGATGAGGAAGAGAAAATCACGCGGGCGCGGCCACATCTTCCTTCACATGTGGAAACGAGTAGCGCTCCAGCTCCATCGCGCGCAGTCCCATGGCGACGAGCGACGGGATGTCGAGCGGCCGCTCGGCCGCCTCGAGCGCTTCGATATTCGCCCATGTTTCAGGCTTCCGGGGAGCGAGGAAGGAACAGCAGTCGTCATAAGGTTCTTTCGAGATGTCGTACGTGCCGATGGCGCGCGCGATCGACATCGTTTCCTCCTTGTCCATGCCGGCGAGCGGCCTCAGAATCGGAAATGTCGCAACCGCGCTGACGGCCCGGATATTGCGGAGCGTCTGCGAGGCGACCTGGCCGACAGAATCTCCCGTGACGAGCGCTTCCGCCTTCTCGCGCCGGACGATTTCTTCCGCAATCCTGATCATCATCCGGCGGTACAGTATCACCCTGAAGGGCGGCGGGGTCTTTGCGACGATGTCATTCTGAATGTCGGCAAACGGGATGAGATAGAGTCTCGACGCGAACTGAAACCGTGACAGAACACCGGCGAGACGGCGGACCTGGTCGAGAGAGTTTCTGGAAACATACGGCATGCTGTGAAAATGCACGAAAACGACCGTCGCCCCGCGCTTCATCAGCTGCCAGGAGGCGACGGGCGAATCGAATCCGGCGGAGAGGAGGGAAACCACCCTCCCGCTTATCCCTGAAGGGAGCCCTCCGGCGCCGCGGACCTTCGCGGCGTAGACGAATGCCGTGCTGTCGGCGATTTCGATGAACACTGTCTCATCGGGACCGGTCATTTGCGCCCGCACTCCGAACCTGGCGCAGATCGCGGCGCCCACCTCGCGGTTCACCTCGGCGCTTCGGTGGGCAAAATTCTTGTCGGGCCGTCTGGTGTCCACCTTAAACGTCTTGAATTGTTTCCCCTCAAGAAGTTTGATGGCCGCGCTGGTGAGCTCATCCATCGATTGCTCGACCTGGAGGCCCGCGCAGACATTCGAAAGCCCGAACACCGAAGAAAGCCGTTCAACGACCAAGCCCAAGCCGGCATCCCCTGGATTGATGAGGAACCGCCCGTAGCCTCCTCCCACGGCCGAGGCGGGGAGCAGGTCGGCAAGGGCACGGCGCGTATTCTTGATGAGCTGGCGTTCGAAGTTTTGACGGTTATTCCCCTTCAGAATGATCTCGTGATGGTGGACGACGATGACGGGCTTCATAAGAAAAGATAAAGCTTTGAGGCTGGAAATCCAAGGAATCCCCCAGGCGGGAAAATGCTCAGCGGCGGCGTTTTTTCGGGACGGAGCCGATGCGGGGGTCCCCCTTCTCGATAAGGCGGCAGACGGCGAGGACTGCAGACTCAAAATCACGATCATCTTCGTGCAGAATCTGCCAGTTAGTCTCTCCTTTGCCGAAGACGTCGATGGATTTCATCGACGGAAGGATTTTGCGCAAACTCGTGTGATGCTCTTTCCTGGTCGCGACCCAGACTCCGTTCATCGAAGGGTGCCGGGCCCGCTTCCGGAGGACGAGGACAATTTTCCCCCGCACGTAGATGCCGTAGCAACCGAACATCGGCCTGACGAGGGGGTCGGAGAGTAGGTCGACGACGAAACTGAAGGGGAGTTTCGCCGTCTTCACGGAAAAATCACCGGGGCGGGGCCGCGGACTTCCATCGCTCCAGCCGGGGGATATTCCGGGTAAAAACTCCGGCCAGGAACCCGGGGAACCCGAATTCCTTCAACTTCTCCTTTACGAAGGCCTGCATTTCCCCGGCCGTGATATCGGGAAGCGTGAAGCGACCGTTCCCGTAACAGTGGGAGCAGTACCTGGGGCTCTTCGAGCCGTCCGCCTCTGTTCCCCCGCGGTTCGGGTCGCGCTTCAATGGCATTCCGCAGCTCTGGCAGTGCTTATAGGTCATCGATCTCCCCCAGGTTTATTTCGCCCATTCCGGGGTGATGACCACGTCGATCCTCCGGTTCTTGGCCCTCCCCTCAGGCGTGTCGTTACGTGCCACCGGGCGGCTCTCGCCGTATCCCTGGGAATTGATCGGAATGGAAACGTTCATATTTGCCATAAGATACTCCGCCACCCCCTTCGCGCGGAGTTCTGAGAGGGTCTGGTTTGCCTCATCGCTCCCCTGCGAGTCGGTATGTCCCTCGATTGCGACTTTGCAATTCGGAAACTTGCGGATGGCTTCCTGGACGCGGGTAAGGAGGGGATAGTATTGCGTCTCGATCGTACTCTTCCCGACCGGGAAAGACAGCCCGTACAGGCGGATAATGATATTGTCGCCGTCCCTCAAGACATTCCCTTCCTCCTCGTTGAAGGTCGCCGCCACCTGCCTGATCGTTTCCTCCTGCTGCTGTTTCAGAATAAGCTTGCGCTCCAGCTCTTTCCCCTCGCTTTGAAGCTGTTTCTCGCTCTCGGTGAGGCTTCCCAGGCGTTTCTCCATGGACGAGATCTGCTGACGGAGATTATCCGTTTCGTCGTCCTTCCTCCGGGCGATTTCGTTGAGCTGTTGTATCGAATCCAGTCCTTTTTGGATTTTCGAGTCCCGCTGCTTGACTGAGGCGATCATCTCCGCGACCGGAGCGTCATACCCTGCGTCGAAGCGGGTCTGTAATCCGAGGGCTCCGGCGACGCGAGAAAGGTGCATCTCCCCCGTCAGGATGGCGTCCTCGTATGATTCGTCCGACTTTTTGAGCGCAGCAATCGTCTGGTTTAGGTAGAGCGCATGGGCGGCCTCGTATTTCGCGGCCTGGGCGCTCTGCCGCGCCTCGTCGGCATCATATCTGTTCTGGCGGAGGATCGATTCGACCTGGGCTGAGAGTTTTTTTGCCTTGTCCAGAGTCTTCGGGGCGTTATCGCCCGCATTTACATCCTCCGCCCTCTTCAGGAGTTCGCGGGAGGGGGCAAGGAAGTTTGTCTTTATCGCCTCCAGCTCCGCACTCCGGAATATGGACTCCGCTTCGGGTCCCCCCTTCTTCGCGGCATCGGCGTCTCCCCCCTCGAAATCATTCACGGCCCGGTGGAGCGATTCCTCGGCGCGGTTCCAGAGTTCGGAAGAATAGCGCGGGGCGCCCGCGCTGTCGGCGTCGGCCCTGGCCGCGGCCGCCCTGCTGAAAGCCACCTCCGCCCGCTTGCTGATGTCCATCGCTCGTGCAAAGGCGTCTCCCGCCTGACGAAGCTTCTGTCTGATATCTTCAAGGTTACCCCCCTGCCTGTAATCTTCGTCTGCGTTCCTGTAGAATTCCAAGCCTTTCACATACGTCTTCTCCGCGTAATATGCGGCGTTTTTCGACTTCGCCTGGTTCATCGCGGCTTCGGCATCGGCGAAAAGCTGGGGGCGGATATTGTCCTGCGCGGCGGCCTGAAAGGCGAAAATACAGCAGAAGAGAAAAAATTTCATCGGGATATCCTCAATTTTTTTGCAAATATACTCGAATGTCATCATACAGTCAAGGCACGCACGGGAAGACTGTGATATGCAGCGCCCCCCCGGGTTTTTCGGTTTTTGAGGATTTCCACCTCCCCAGAGGTAAGACTCGCCGTCCTCTCACGAGATACCGGGATTGAGGCTGGGGAGTTCATTTTAGCAAAAGCATACGGATATTCTCAACGGCCACTGCGGGGCTCTCGAGTGAGGTGCACACCATCCTGCAGACATAGACCCCACTGGCCGCCCGGGAGCCATCCCACGAAATACTCCGGTAGCCCGGCCCCTCAACACCATCGGTAAGTTGATCCACAACCTTGCCGAGCAGATCGTAAATCCGGATGCTCACGCGGGCTTTCATAGGCAGTTCATACCGGATAACGGTCGAAGGATTGAAGGGATTGGGATAATTCTGGTGCAGGCTGAACGCCCTCGGTCGTGACTCCTCCCGTGAAAGAACAAGAGACCCGATGGTGGACTCCATGGTCAATTTCCCTTCTCCCCTCAATTCTGAAACGAGCTCACGCCCGGCTTCGGACAGCCTATACCCTTCGCCGTCAACGATGCACCAGCTGACGGTGAGCGGGAGGCGGGCCCAATTCACCAGAATTTTCAGGCCGATTGAGTCGTTCAGTCCTTCCGCAAAATTCTGTGAGGCGAACCGCACATCAAATACTCCCGGCGGGGGAAGCGGTGGAAGCGCGAAGCGAAGATCGGCCCGCACGGCTGAACTGGCAAAATACAGGGTCTGCGCTCCGCCCGACGCATCCTCAAACGACAGCGAATTGAAATCCCTGGCGGGATTGTCTTCCGATAAACGGGGAGCATTCCGTGTAGCCGATTCGAGAACGAAAGAACCCGCACCCGATGCCTTTATCCAGTAGCCCCGGCCGGGGTGAATGGTGTCCGCAGGAAAATAGCTCCGGGAGTAGCCGAAAAACCGGGAGGCGAATGTGGTCCCGACCGGACTGATGGCTGAGGTTGCGACCGGCTTTATCACCGATCCGATGAGATTCCACCCCGGCGCGAGGGGTATCGTGTCCGTTGAGAGGGAGTCGCCGAAGAGTTTGTATGATTTCGGATTCTCGAAACGCGCCCAGTAGCCTCGCCCGGAGCGAATCGTGTCTACGATATGGTAACTCCCGTCATAAGAATAGACGAAAGGAGAGGCTCCCGGAAAAACCACGCTTTTGTAGGAATTCACAGGGGAGATGGGGAGGGAGAGGAGATTCCACCCCCCGCCGACGTTTTGGGTGATCCCCGAAAAGGTGAGGGCGGGGAGTGTATCGAGGGTGGCCGTATAAATACTCATATCGTACCCGCCGGCTCGCTCGTCGGTCCAGACCGGAACCGTGTGGCCTCCCCAGGCGTCGAGCCCGATGTAATCGCCGAATCTGACAGCGCCATTCGGCATATTATGCGGCGAAGGAAGAGTACTGATCACTTCATTAGTGAACGAGCCCCCCCCGTCCCATGAATAAGCGAAATACGTTTCCGTATAAGTCGAGTCGAGGACATTCCGGTTGTCGTAATAGACTAGCGAGACGACCCCCCGCTCATCGGCAGCGATCCAGGGCCAGTATTGAGTCTTTCCGTTCCCGACAGGGTCATCATTCACGCGGCGCGTCGCTGACCAGCTGACGCCGCCGTCCGACGAGGAGCTGAAGAGAACGTCGTCATCTCCGTATCTCTGGTCCGACCAGACGGTGTAGATGCGACCCCGGCGGGGTCCGGTGCCAATATCAACAGCAATCGAGGGCAGTTCCGCCCGCGGGGCGTTAAAGACTCCCAGGGAGTCGATGACCCGGTGAAACGTGAAACTCACTCCGCCGTCCGTCGACCTGTCGAAAATCACTTTACTCCCGTAGAGGGAAACGACATTGATCGAACCGTCGGGGCCGATGGCGATATCGGGACCAAAGCTGGAAACGAGCGTGTCAGTATACCGGAGGACGTGTGACCAGGTCTCTCCGCCGTCGGTCGACCTGGTGAACTGGCTGGCGGACCAGACGATATAGAGATTGTTGACGAAGGGACTCGAGGGATTGAGATCGCACACGATATACTCCTTGTCGAAGAAGGATGACTGAGTATCCGTCGGGGCGAATGAGGCGAAGTCGAAGTAATCTCCAAGCGAAGAGGACTTGTAGACAATTATTTTCAAATTGCCGTCATGGCTATCGAGAGCGATCGTCGCGATATAGAAATTGCCCGCCGTGTCGACGCAGACGGCGGGGTCCGAGTTTCTCACATAGCCCAGATCGGAATAGAGCAACGGGAGGAGTGAGGGCGGCTCCCACGTATGGCCGCCGTCGGTGGAAAAACTGTACCCGATGCGTCTGACGGCAGGGTTCACCCCGGTGCGGAAATCCCGCCACGCCGCGACCATGCGGTTCGGATCCTTGTGGCTGATCCGGACGGAGGGCTCATTCTGAGGAAACGTGTCGCTCGAAATATCCACATTCGGAAACGACGACGCGGAGGCGGGAGGCCTTGCCACAGGGGGTTTCAGCGGTCCGGCCTGCTGGTTCTTAAGAACCCTTTCAAAAAACTTTTCATGCGACTCAAAGGGGAGAGTGTCCGCCGCCCCCAACGCCCGGGCGGCGCGCCGGGGCCCTCCCGCCGCATCCTGAATCGTCACTATGAGAGAAGCGAGAATGAGGACCGGGTATAAGTGGCGAGAATTCATACTACCTCCTTGGGTTGACAAAACTCAGCCCGCCGCGAAAGCGCACTTCCGCAAGAGGGGGGGGCCGGACATGGGCCGGATACTCACTGGATTTCCGATCCGCTCATCGCCATCCTGACAAGGCTTACCGGATGCATCACCCGCATCGCAAGGCCGAACTTCCTGATTCCGTACTCAATCTGGATGTGGCATCCGGGATTAGCCGTGGCAACCACATCGGCGCGCGTGGAACCGAGGTTTGAGATCTTCCGTTCAAGCATCTTCATCGAATCTCTGAACCTGAGGACATTGTAAAGCCCGGCGCTGCCGCAGCACCAGGTCGATTCGGGCATTTCGCTGAAACGGACTCCCGGTATGGAGCATATCACCTTCCTCGGTTCCCGGCTAATCTTCTGAGAGTGGACGAGGTGGCATGCATCGTGGTAGGTAACGTTCAGGTTCAGCGGCCGGAGCGAACCGGGGAGCCCTGTCGCTCCAAGGAATTCCGTTATCTCCCTCACCTTTCCGGAAAGCTCGCGGGCCTGCCCGGCGTACTCCGGATCATCCTCGAAAATTTTCCCGTATTCTTTCAGAAAGGCGGCGCATCCAGCCGAGTCGACCACAAGAGCGTCGATATCGAGCTTCGAGAACAGGTCGATGTTCGCCCTCGCAAGTTTTCTGGCCATACGGGTCTCGCCATTATGGCCGTGGAGGGATCCGCAGCAGACTTGCCCGGCCGGGATCAGAATCTCGGCTCCCGCAGCGGAGAGCACCTCGACCGCGTCGCGGTGAATCTCGGGGAAGCTGATATTCATAATGCAGCCGGAGAGAAATCCGAGACGATGTCGCTTAGGCCCCCGGGGCCCTATGGCCCGCGGCGTGGTCTCATCGAAGGGACGGCCCGCCCTTGGAAGCAGCTGATGTTTTTCCCGCAGGCCGGGAACGAGGGCGAGAATGCCCGACTGGTCGATGGCATCCCTCACTGTCGACCCATAAAGCCTCAACAGCCTTCCTGTGAGTTTCATCATCGACGGAGAGGCAAGGACGCGGAGGAAGGCTTTTTTTACCAAGCGGACAAGCAGGGGTTCCTTCCCCGACTCTGCTATGATATCGCGCGCCTCTTCCACGAGCTCGCCGTAATGCACCCCGGCGGGGCAGGCTGTCTGGCATGCCTGGCAATCGAGGCAGAAGTACATTTCGTCGGAAAAATTCTCGCTGACGGGGAGCGAGCCGTCGAGGACCGAGCGGATGAGGCGGATGCGACCGCGCGGGGACGATTGCTCCCGGCCGGTCAGGACATAGGTCGGGCAGACCGGGAGGCACATGCCGCAGTGTATACAATGGTGCAACACCTCATCGATGTGAGACCGGACGTTCAGCGCCATCGCGGTTTTTTGAGAAAAGGGAAGAGAATCGCTCCGGCGGCGAATCCGCCGATATGAGCCCACCACGCTACTCCCCCGGCGTCGGCTGCTATTCTCAGGGCAAACAATCCGCTCAATGCCTGTATCAGAAACCAGATCCCCAGAAACATATACGCGGGGAGTTCAACGATCTGGAAGAAGAAGAAAATGGGGATGAGAGTCGCCACTTTCGCCGTCGGGAACATGAACACGTAGGCTCCGAGCACCCCGGCGATAGCGCCGCTCGCCCCGACCATGGGAACCTCCGAATGCGGATTGACGAGGGCCTGTGTGAGGGCGGCCGCCGCCCCCGAGAGAAGATAGAATCCCAGGTACTTGCCGTGCCCGAACCTGTCTTCCACGTTGTCGCCAAAAATGTAGAGGAAGAGCATGTTACCGGCCACATGCAGCCATCCCGCGTGGAGAAACATCGAGGTGAAAATGGGGATGATGGTTGAAAGCCCGATTTGCCGTGATTCCAGATCGGCGGAAAACTGAGCGGGCACGAGGCCGAAGGTTGCGATGAAATCGTTCAGTCCCTTTCCGAGGGAAGTTTCAAAGAGAAATGCCGCGATGTTGGCGGCGATGAGGGCATAGTTAATGAAAGGAACCGTTTCAGAAGGGTTTGTATCCCGGAGGGGTATCATGCGACATCCATATCCACCGTCAGTGCTCCGAGGACCCGTCGAGCCGTTGGGTGAACCATTTCATGAGATCATTGAGGCTCTCCTCGCTGATCTGGTGCTGCATTTCATACTCGCGGTAAGTAACCTGGGCATGAGCTTTCACAAGGAGCTCGCGCGCCCTTTGGGCGAATGCCACGGGGATGACCGGGTCATATTTTCCGTGCGCCACAAAAAACGGTTTTCCCTTTATCTGGTCCCACGCGTACGTGAGGCCGGCCCCTTCGGTGATAAGCCCGCTATTGGCTGCCACGCCGGCGACGAGATCCGGGTGGGTGAGCGCGACGGCAAACGACATGATCGCCCCCATGCTGAACCCTCCGAAAAAGACCTTTGCGGGGTCGACCGGGTAATTCTTCTTCACATCGTCGAAGAATTTCAAAAGAAGCGAGAAGCTTTCGGCAAACATCTTCGGTTCCGGCTTCCCGACTTCGAGGATCTCATACCATGTAAAGCCCCCTCCGAACGGGAAGGAGAACGGGGCCCGGGCGCTGATGGTCATGAGCCGCTCATCGAGATACTCGGCCAGACCGAGGAGATCCTCCTCGTTCGCGCCGCGGCCATGGAGAAGTATCAGGGTGGGGTGTTTATCCGACAGTGCGCGCCGCGGCTCCAGAACTTTATGGACGAGTGCCGATCTTAGCGTGTTTACAGTGCCCATAGGGTCAAGGTGCGAGGAGGATTTGGCAGGAATCTCTTCGGCCTCAGATCCACGCGACCTCCTCGAATTTTTTGATCTGTTCCCTGTCCCTCGGCAGCGGCCCCTCGCACCGGGGTCTGATGTCAAAAACCTTTCCCGGGTTGAGAATATTATTCGGGTCCATGAGCCCTTTGAGCGTCCGCATCATAGTCACCGACGCCGACCCGACCATTTTTTCCAGAAGCCGCTTCTTGTAGAGGCCGACGCCATGCTCGCCGGTGATGGTCCCCCCCATTTCAATGGCAGCCTCCTCCACCTCGAACACGGTCTTTTCGGCCCTCGCAAATTCCACCGGGTCCCGTTCATTGGTGAGATAATTCGGGTGAAGATTTCCGTCCCCCGCGTGGCCGAAGTTTCCGATTGCCACGCCGTTCTTCCTGCCGATCTCGTCGATCCGGGCCACCAGGCGGGAGAGATCTGCCCGCGGCACAGCCACGTCTTCCATGATCGTTGTCGGCTTCACGCGGGCAAGAGAAGTGAAGGCCGAACGCCGCGCCGTTTTGAGCCTCAGGGCTTCCGCTTCGCTTCCCGCGACAGTGAGGGAGGTGGCGTGATGCTGCCTGAAGATCCCCTCGATCAGGGCTGCATCCTCTTCGACGACCTGGGGCCTGCCGTCGACCTCGACAAGCAGGATTGCGGCGCTTTCCACCGGGAGGCCCATGCGGGTATAGTCCTCGACGCAGCGGATCGTCGTATTATCGAGGAACTCCAGCATGGCGGGGGTGATCCTGGCGCTTATCACCGCCGACACGCTCCTTGCGGCGTCATCCATGGAAGAAAATGAGGCCAGCATCGTCCGCGAAAACTCGGGTCTCGGTATGATTTTTAGCAGGATTTTTGTGAAAATGCCGAGAGTGCCTTCGGATCCCACGAGGATGCTCTTGAGATCATATCCAGCGACATCCTTCACCGACTTACCCCCGGTGGTGAGAATCTCTCCTGTCGGAAGAATCACTTCCAGCCCGAGGACATAGTTTTTTGTCACTCCATACTTCAGTCCGCGCAACCCTCCGGAATTCTCGGCCACATTCCCCCCGAGCGTACAGATACTCGAACTGCCGGGATCCGGGGGGTAAAGGAATCCCCGCTTTTCGACCGCCGCATGGAGGTGTCCGGTGATAACACCCGGTTCCACCATCACGGTGTGGTTTTCCTCATCAATGTCGAGAATCCGGCTCCAGTGGTTGGTGAGGAGGACGATTGAATTCTCCATCGGGAGCGCGCCGCCGCTGAGGCCTGTGCCGGAGCCGCGGGGGACGACCGGGAATTTCTCCTCGTTCGCAAGCGTAAGAATCTGTGAGATCTGTTCCGGCGTGGAAGGGACGACGGCTGCGGCCGGCATTTGCGGCCTCATCGCCGTCGCGTCGTAAGAGTAGGCAATGCGTGATTCAGGAGAATCGAGGACATTTTCCGCTCCCACAATCTCCCTCAGCTTCTTCAATATGGAAGCGTCCATCCCGCGTTTTCCTGTTCAGGCTGGAGCAACGTACATATTTGATGCTTTAAAATCAAGATCGTGGCGGGGATGCCGGTCGATCGCACGCGGAGCTCGGACCCGGGGGCGGTTCGGGCCTAGGGCGTAACTTTCAGGCGCCGCCCGACGGCACGCGAGATTTTCCCGACGTCGCTCATAAGTTCGCGGAAAGTCGCGGGAGTGAGAGACTGGTCGCCGTCCGAATACGCCTCATCGGGCCTGGGATGCACTTCGATGATCAGGCCATCGGCGCCGGCCGCGATTGCCGCGCGGCTCATCGGGAGGATCAGATCATGACGTCCCGTCCCGTGGCTCGGATCGACGATGATCGGAAGGTGCGAGAGAAGTTTGACCGCGGGGACGATATTGAGATCGAGCGTATTCCGGGAGTATTCGACGAACGTCCGTATTCCCCTCTCGCAGAGAATGACTCGGCTATTCCCGCCGGAGAGAAGATACTCGGCGCTCATCAGGAACTCGTTGAGGGTCGCGGAAAAATTTCTCTTCAAAAGGACCGGCTTGGCCAGCTTCGACAAAGAGCGGAGGAGTTTTGTGTTCTGCATGTTCCGGGCCCCCACCTGCAGGAGGTCGGCGTACTCCGCGACCAGCTCCACTTCGGAGGATTCCATGACCTCGGTGACGATCCCCAGACCTGTTGCTTCCCTCGCTTTTGCCAGGATCTTTAGTCCGTCCTCACCAAGCCCCTGAAAGGCATAAGGGCTTGTCCGGGGCTTATAGGCGCCGCCCCGGAGCAGCGTGGCGCCGGCCGATTTGACCGCCTGGGCGGTCGACATGAGCTGATCTTCCGACTCGACGGAACAGGGCCCCGCCATGATGACGACCTCTTCCCCTCCGACCTTCACGCCCGCCACATCGACGATCGAATTCGCCGGCTGAAATTCACGGCTTGCCAGCTTATACGGTTTGAGGACGGGGATGACGTTTTCGACATGGGGGAGTAGGGAGAGCTGTTCCCGGTTGATGAGCCTCTCATCGCCAATGACGCCGATGATGGTCCTCTCCGTGCCGCGTGAAAGATGCGGTTTGAGTCCCAGTTTTTCAATCCGCTCGAGGACATTCTGAACGTCCTCCTGGGTGGCGCGAGATTCCATGACGATGATCATCGAGAACTCCTGGGCCCTTGCGGGCCATAAAAAAACCCTGCCGGGTCGGCGGCAGGGTTATTGTTGAAAAGCTGATCCCGTCCCTACGGACGGGCCCCTGCCGGAGGCCCCGGCGAATAGTACCGGTATGAAAACTTTACGGCATGCATGTGGTTGAGTATAGGAAAGAGCACGGACAAAATCAAGGTTTAAATCTTTCCCCGGATCAGCGACCAGAATTCGCCGAGGTATTCATAGGCTGCTCTCTCCGACTTTCCGAGCGCCTCCGTCGTCGGGTAGATGGAACTCGGCCTGAGCCCGATTGCCTCCTTGGCCGAAAAATCTGTCGGAGCCGGGACGGGATGCATGCCGAGCTTCGAAAAGAGCTGAACGGCGCGCGGCATATGGGAGGCCGAGGTGACGAGGATGAACTGATCGCGCCGGACGAGGGGCGCGAGGAGCCGCGCCTGATCGTCCGTATCCTTGGACTCGGATTCCGCGACGATATCATCCTTATTCACGCCGAGAGCCAGGGCTACCCTTTCCATGGCGTACGCGTCGGTAGTCGTATCGTAGACGCTTCCCCCCGAGACGATAAGCTTGCTCCCCGGGAAAATCCTCTGGAGGCGTATCCCCTCGGCGAGGCGCACGAGAGATGTAGGGGTGACGCGGCTCGTCACGGGGCAGCGGGGATCGGAGGAGCTTCCCCCTCCGAGGACGACAACCCACCTGACATTTCTCAAGTCCTCCGGAAGATTCCGTGACGACTCGATGTCGAGAGCCGGGTATCGTGATTCGAGGGGCATGAGAAACGCGTTCGCGCTGATCCTGAGACTAGCAACAACAAGGATGGCCAGGCCCAGGAGGGAGAGAAGCCTGCCGGCGGTCTGACGCCGCATGAAGATAAGCAGCAAGCCGAGCGCGATGAATTCGACGGAGAGAGTGAGGGGGAAGAAGAGAGGAGCAACGAATTTTCTTGCCAGGAAAAGCATCGTTCATTCCTTGATGAATTTCAGGGAGGCTGAATTAACGCAATACCGCAAACCTGTGGGCCGGGGACCGTCGTCGAAGAGATGGCCGAGGTGGGCCCCGCATTTCTTGCACAGAACTTCGGTCCTCCTCATGCCGTGGGATGAATCGGACGTCTGCTCGATGGCCCCGGCATCCACCGGGGCCCAGAAGCTGGGCCACCCCGTGCCAGAGTCAAATTTCGTTCCGGAATTAAAGAGCACCGTCCCGCAACAGACGCACCGGTAGATGCCGGGATCGTGGTTATCCCAGTACTCGCCGGTGAATGCGGGCTCCGTCCCTTTGCGGCGTGTGACCTCATACTGTATCGGGGTCAACACCTTGCGCCATTCTTCGTCTTTAGTCATGGGATATGGAAAATGTCTGACCTTCTGAGGGGTAATTGCATCACCGAATGTAAAGAGGCTTCCAAGGAAAAACAAACGGGGGCTTTCCTCCCTGGACGAAGACTCGTTATGACGGCACCGGGCGACACATGTGGATCTCCCCCTCGAAGTTCAACCTCAATAGCCCAACCGGCATTCCGGAAGCCTTCGGATTTCCGGCGGGTCCTCGTGAGATTGCCAGAACTGAAAAATCGCGGGGCGGGAATCACCGGCTAGCGGTAACCCTGTGCCTGGAGGTTGAAGAGTTCGGCGTAATGTCCGCCGAGCGCCAGAAGCTTTTCATGGGTTCCCGATTCGAGGATTTCTCCCCCGTGGAGAACGATGATCCGGTCGGCCATCCGGACCGTGGAGAACCGATGAGAAATGAGGACGGCCGATTTCCCCTTCGTCAGGTCGGCGAAGCGCTGAAAAACACCGTGTTCAGCGCGGGCGTCCAGGGATGCTGTCGGTTCGTCCAGGATGAGCAACTGGGCATCCCGCATATATGCGCGGGCGAGGGCGACCTTCTGCCATTCCCCCACCGAAAGGTCAACGCCTGTTGCGAATCTCCGGCCCAGGATCTGATCATACCCGTGGGGGAGTTTCTCGATGACCGCGTGGGCGAGGCTCCGTTCGGCGGAGCGGGTGATCCGCCCCCGGTCCTCTCTCGCCTCGATCCGGCCGACGGCGATATTATCCGAGGCGGTCATGTGATACTGGACGAAGTCCTGGAAAATGATGCCGATCTCCCGCCGAAGGTCCTCGAGGTCATACTCGCGCAGATCGACGTCGTCGAGGAGAATCCTTCCCTCGGTAGGATCATAGAACCGGGCGAGAAGCTTGACGAGCGTCGTCTTCCCGGCCCCGTTTTCTCCGACGAGCGCGAGCTTTTCTCCGGCGTGAAGCTCAAACGAGAGCGCGCGGTTTGCCCACCGTTCGGAATTCGGGTAGCGGAAGCTCACGTTCTCGAAGCGAAATCCCTTCTGGATGGGCCGCGGAAACCCACGCGGGTTGGCCGGGGACCGGACATGCGGTTTCAGATCGAAAAAGTCGAAGAGATCGCCGAGGTAAAGGGCCCCCTCGGCCATGGTGGAAAAACGAAGCAGCATATCCTGGAGAAGGGTCCGGAGGCGGCCGAACGATCCGGCGAGAAATGTCAGATCCCCCAGCGTGAGCTTCCCCGTCACGGTCCTCAGTATGATGACGACATAGGCGGCATAATAGCCGACGCTCCCGATCATTCCGAGAAGAATGCCCCAGACCGCCCGGCGGACGGCGAGCGCCCGGTTGATCCGGTAAAAGCGGTCGGACAATTCCCCGTAGCGCTTCGCAAGGAAATCGGAGAGTCCGAAGATCTTGACTTCCTTCGCCGTTTCGTCGCTGGCCCCGGCATACCGGAGAGTATCGAGCTCCCGCCGTTCCGGAGTCCATTTCCGCATGAAGGAGTAGCTCCGGGCATTGAAATGAGCTTCTCCGAGAAACGCAGGGACAAGGGCGATCAGGAGCAGAAGGATGAGCCATGGATTGAACGCGACCAGGCCGACGGCAAGAAAGGCGATCGTGATGGCGTCCTGCAGCTGCGAGAGCATCTGGGCCATGAGGACCGTGCGGCCGGTCGTTTGCTGCCGGGCGCGCTCAAGCTTGTCGTAAAATGTCGAGTCCTCGAAATGGAACAGATCGAGCGATGCTGCGTGCCGCATGAGGCGGATGGATGTGCTATTGGCAAACAGATCTCCGAGGAGACTGTCGATGAGGGAGATGCTGCGCGCCAGCATTTCCGAGAAGAGCGCGACCGCGAATTCGGCACCGACGAGCAGCCAGAGTTCAGTGAAATCTCTTTCCCCTCCGAGGCGGATCAAACGGAGGATTTCATTGATGATCAGTTTCCCCACATAGAGAAGGACGAGAGGGGCCGCTGCGCGTATGATCCGCAGCAGCACATTGGCCGAGATCAGGAGCGGGCTCGTCGACCATATGAGCCGGAAGAGCTCGGGGAGGTTCCGGAGGGCCCGGAAGCGCTCCTTGAACGTCATTGCGGGCCTGCCGTCCTTCAGCGAGGGCTCAGGCATGGAGAATTCACCGACATCGGGAACCAATGTAGCAATAGGCAAAGAGGTTCGCAAGCCCCGCGATTGACGTTAAGGCCGGGAATTTTTACATTTTACAAAGGGTTTCTACCATATGGGCCGTTTTTTTCTGATCCTGACCCTGTCGGGGTGCGGGATCAGCCGTGAGGATTTCGGCGACACCTTTTCCAGGGATCCGCTCGTGCGGGTGGAACATGGGAACGACTCCCTCACCTATTATGATTCGAGGAGCATGATTCTGGATATGCGCTCCTGCGGGGGAAAATACTGCTTCCTGCTGATGGGATGCACTCTCGTCCGGGATGAACAAAGCGTGCGCGGGGCGACTCTTCGTTTCCGGAGCCTCGGGGAGAACCCGAGATTTTTGGAGAATCGGGATCTATCGCTCTCCTTTTCCGATTCGGTGTTCACCCTAGGAGACTGCGAGTACCTCGGACTGGACAGTTATCGCTCCTGGGTCAAGGAGGATATGAAGATCGACGTTCCGGCAAAACTACTTCTTCTGCTTGATGCCGCTCAGAGAGTCACTGGGTCGCTGGGCCCGGTGCGGCTGGAAGTTTCAGGGCAGGATCTGGCCCCGATCCGGGCACTCCTCGACACTTCCCTCTCACGGGCGGAGCTTCGGTCCAAATGACATCCTAAAACTTCCACGGAGGTATTATGCTGATGCCACGACCAACGGACGCTCACCGCAAACTTGAACGCCTTATCGGCAAATGGAGGGGGGAAGAGAAGATATTTCCCACTCCCTGGGATCCCAAGGGAGGCATCGCAAAGGCCCGGTGTGACAACCGGGAAGGGCTGGGCGGGTTCATCGTGGTGCAGGATTATGAACAGGAGCGGGAGGGCATCGTAAACTTTCGCGGCCACGGCGTATTCAGCTGGGACCCGTCGCATCAGTGTTACATCATGACCTGGTTTGACACCATGGGCATGCCTCCGACCGAATTCAAGGGCAATTTTCTCGACAACAAGCTCACGCTCATCAACAAAAACCCGCAGGGGGAGAGCAAGGCGATATTCGATTTCGGCGATGGGAGATACAGTTTCAAGATGGAAGTGTCACAGGACGGGAAGAGATGGTTCCCGTTCATGGAAGGAAACTACCGGCGGGAAGGCTAGGGCGATCGCCGCTCCTCCCCTCGCCCTGCCGGTCCATTCACGTGTCGGAGGGGGACATTTAGCCTCCGACGGTCACTTCATCCCGCGCAGTCTGGCCCATCCCATAGCGAGATACTCTCTCAGTGCCGTGCCTGATTCTTCAAGCCCCTCGATCGTCGGGTAAAAATTCCGCACCGTGACGGGGGCGTTCTTGATAAGGTAATCTGTTGGGGCGGGGATCGGGTCTGTCCCCGCATTCCGGAAGACCATCATCGCGCGCGGCATGTGCCAGGCGGATGTGACAAGCGCGAAGGGGTCTCGCTTCACGATCGAGCGGATCGAGTCCGCCTGATCTTCGGTGTCGAGGGAGCCGCGTTCCACAACGATGCTTCCTGGTTCAACGCCGAGCACGCGGGCAAGCTCGGCCATAAGGTCCGCATCAGTCTCCCCCCCGAAAGAATCTCCCCCGGAAAGGACGAGTTTCGCTCCCGGAATGCGTTTTTCCAGACGAATGCCCTCGACAAGACGCGTCAGGGAGATCGCTGAAATCCTGTTCGACGATGGGAGAAGCTGGTTGGCGTTGTGTCCGCCCCCCAGAACGACGATCCACTTCACGGCCGGAAGGGCGGCCGAGCTATCGACCGCGCACGGCTTGTACGCTGATTCCAGGGGTTTCAGAAGGAGATAGGGGACAGTGCGGAAGCTGAAAACGATCAGCACAAGCATCCCGGAGGCTGCCAGGATTCTCCCCGCCCTTTCTCTTCGGATGAAGAGGAAGGCAACTCCGGCGACCATCAGGGCGACCGAGAGAGTGAGGGGAAGAAGAACCGTCCCTACGATCTTCTTGAGGACAAACACCGCCTACGTCACTTTAACGAGGAAATAATTCCGGTTGCCTTTGCGAAGGACGATGAATTTCCCGTGAAGGGCGTCGTCGGGAGCCAGCTTCCGTGTCTCGTCGGAGATCCGGCTGTTATTGAGGTACAGGCCTCCTCCCTGAAGCGACCGGCGCGCATCCCCCTTTGATTTCGCGATCCCGGCCGATACGGCGAGGTCCAGGAAGGCCATGCCGCTCAGGCGGTCTTTGGGGATTTCCACCGAGGGGACGTCCCCAAAAATCTCAAGGAGCTCGTCGGCACCCACATCTCTCATCTCGGCGCCCCCGAAGAAAACCTTTGACGCCCTTTCCGCCCGCGACAGGGCCGGGTCTCCGTGGAGCAGTCTCGTGGCCTCGCGGGCGAGGACCGTTTGGGCTGCGCGCTTTTCGGGCGCTGAGCTCACGCTCGATTCGAGAGCGTCAATCTCCTCGCGGGTCAGGAGAGTGAAGAATTTAAGGTATTTCACGACGTCCGCGTCGTCGGTATTGAGCCAGAACTGATAAAATTTATACGGAGACGTGCGGGCCGCGTCGAGCCAGATCGTGCCCGCTTCGGTCTTCCCGAATTTGACTCCGGACGACGCGGTGATGAGCGGAAAGACGATGGCGTGCACCTCCGCCCCGCGGACACGGCGGATCAGGTCGGCACCCGCGACGATATTCCCCCACTGGTCGCTCCCCCCCATCTGCAGAGTGCACTTGTACCGGTCGTACATCTCAAGATAATCGATCGACTGGAGCAGGGCGTAACTGAACTCCGTAAAGGAGATCCCCTGTTCCTGCGAGATCCGGCTGCGCACCGAATCCCTGACGAGCATTTCGTTGATGGAGAAGTGCTTCCCGACATCGCGCAGGAACTCCATCATCGTCAGCGTGGAGAGCCATTCGGCGTTATTGACCAGCCTCGCGGGATTGTTCCTGTTCGTGAAATCGAGAAAGTGGGAGAGTTGTTTCTTTATCCCTTCGATGTTTTCGTCAATCTCATTCCGTGAGAGGAGCTTTCGTTCCGACGTCTTGCCGCTCGGATCGCCGATCATGCCGGTGCCCCCCCCGGCGATAGCGATGGGCAGATGGCCTCCGCGTTGAAGATGGACCAGCCCCATGATCGGAAGCAACGAACCCACATGGAGGCTCGAGGCTGTGGGATCGAATCCGATGTAGCCGGTCACCTGCTGCTGCAGGTGTTTTTCGACCGTTGGGGTGTGGGTGTGGAGAAAACCCCTCCACGACAATTCATTGAAAAATCCGTTCATACAGGGCTTGTCCTTAATAGCGCCCTAAAATACCATCTTTCGCTTGAAAAATCAACACTTATTATCTGTTGTGGAGCTAAATCTCTGTTGTATTTCAACGCCTTGCCCACGACTGCTGAAGCAGAGGATGGAATGACTGGCATATCCCCTTTGATTAAATTATATTCATTTTCGCCATTGTGTGACCTATGTCGTAGGAATTCATCCGGATTTAGGGTAACTTTTAACCCCAATTTGGGGATATCGTAGAAGGAGGTCTGTAATGCCGTTCATCGAGGAAGAGCCGAAGTATTCCTCGCGCACGTTGTGGGTGCTCGGCGTCCCGTCGTTCGTCCTCGCAGTGTTCGTCTCGCTCCTCAGCCGACACTACGTTTACCTGATCGCGAACCAATCTTCCTGCGGCACTCTGAGCGGCGAAGGCTTTAACCTGATGACGATTCTGTCGGCTCCTCACCCCTCCTGTCCGTTCTCGTCGGCTGCAGGCATGAGCTGGACCTTTGTTCTGGCGCTCGTCTCCTTCGCGCTGTACATGAGGTTTCCCCGCAATTTGTTCCTTGGAGCGATGGCATTTGTCAACGCGAGCATCCGCATCCCCGCGACGCTGACCGTGCTGTTACAGCTCGTTTCTACAAACAGGGCAAGACTGGTGGCCGATGAGAGCGCGTCGCTATCCCTGCTCCGGCTATCCGACCCCACGGTAGCCGTGCTCCTTCTCTGTTTTTTCATGCTGACTATTTCCGCGCTGACGCTCACCATCGTGCATGACACCAAGACTGTGCGCTGGAAATGGCCGGTGGCGGCGGCACTCTTCCTCGCTCTCGGACCCCTTCAGCAGCTTCCGGCGCTGGCGGCGCACATTCGCTGACCCCCCGGTGCTCCTCTCCATCATCGCAGAGCGGCCCGCGCTGCAGCGAATCCGCTCCTGACCGCGCCTTCGACCGTCGCCGGGAGTCCGGTCGCAGTCCAGTCCCCCGCAAGGAAGAAATTCCGGATGGATGTCTCGCTCACGGGCCTGAGCCGCTCGATCTCCACGGTCGATGAATAGGTCGCCCTCCGCTCTTTGATCACAACCGACGATTGAAGCCGAGCGTTCCTGCTCTCCGGGTAGAGAGAGCGGATGTCCCGGAGCGCCAGTCCGACGAGGCTTACCTTCGGAAGCTCGACAAGCCCGTACGCCGCGCTGATGACCGCCGTGAGGCTGCGGGAGGGTGAGCCGATCTTCCGCGCGTTGAAAAGCCACTGAATCGTTCCGCCTATCACTCCCACATGCTCATCGGGCATGAATTCACGGTCGAACCAGAGATGGATCGATATGATCGGGGACGACGAGAATTTTTCCAGGTACCCAAATTCCTTCCGGCGCTTCCCCGGAAGAAGTTTTGAAAGCGAATGATGCGGCACCGAGCTGATCACGCTCCTGGACCTGATGAGCGAACCGTCGTTCAGCCGGACGCCCACGGCCCTCTCCTGAACTTCCTCGATACGGCGGGCCTCGGTGTTGGTCCGGACCACCTGTTTCTTTAAAACCCGCAGGGCTCCCGAAACGTAGAGGTCCGTCTGGCCGGCTGTGGGGAAAAGTATGGCGGAGTCGGACTTCTTCCCGAGAAAGGCCGATCGAAGCGCCCCGGCAAAGACCCTGGCGGATGCTTTTCCGGGGAGCTCGTTCATAACGGACACGGCGATCGGATCCCAGAAGCAGCGCCGGGATTCAGTCGATTGATCCGCAGCCCGAAGCCATTCCTCCACCGTGAAGCGATCCCGTTATTCATCCGACTCCCGGTAAAGTTTTTGCCCGACATTCAGGAGCCTTCGCCTGTCGCCCGCGCTCAGGAGGCGAAACTGCAGCATCCCGGCCGTCAGGTGGAACGGCCTGGGGAGACGGGAGATGCGGAATGTGCCGAAACCCTTCGAAGGATGGTGGAAGCGCAGGGACAGTCCACGGGAGGGCCTGAGCAGGTCTCGCGTTCCGATGGCGCTCAGGTAACGCAGGAGGTCGTGATAGGCGCCGAGGATGATATGCTGTCCGTTTTCGACTGTGTCCCCGGTCGTTCCGTCGACGTACGAATAGCAGC
>JACXTT010002846.1_pt1 | contig 27111 bp, 27 predicted proteins | sample 9270951 | NCBI WGS metagenome assembly JACXTT01 (sample SAMN15532306, study PRJNA645909) | rock metagenome | isolation source: weathered quartz diorite | place: Puerto Rico | collected 2017-06-21 | reverse complement strand
TGCCTGGCGGCGTCATTAGGTATTGTTTTGTTATTTCGGGCAGGCGTTAAAAAGGCAATTGCCGTTACCATTGAAGAAACCGTATTTTAACCAAATGAAAAAAGCGCTTATACTTGATCTTGATAATACAATATACCCGGTCAGCTCTATCTCAGGAGACCTTTTTGCTGATTTGTTTGCCATATTGGACCGGCATGCAGAGATCATAAATGCGGACGATGCTGATAAGGTAGATAAGATTAAGGACGAGATGACACGGCGGCCGTTTCAGCATATTGCGGATGAATTCAACTTACACGCCGAGGTGCGAAATAAAATGGAAGAGCAACTTAGGAATATGACCTATAACCTGCCAATGCAGCCATTTGACGACTATCATCATGTCAGAACTATTCAGCTTGATAAATTTTTAGTAACCACAGGATATTCAAAACTACAATGGAGTAAAGTTAAAATGCTGGGAATTGAGCGGGATTTCAAACACATCCATATCGTCGATCCCGACGTGAACCAACAAACCAAAAAGGATGTTTTCTCTGAGATCATGCAAACACACAATTATGCTCCCGGCGATCTGCTTGTAATCGGTGATGACCCTGAATCAGAGATAAAAGCGGCAAAAACTTTGGGTATTGATACTTTTCTTTATGATCCTGAAAATAAGCACCCTCATGTGCAGGTAACTTATCGCTCAAATAATTTACAGGATGTGTTAAACCTGATCTGATTATTTAGATTTCACTTCGATCTTTTATTGACCCGCAAACGCTGTATTGGCCTAGGGTTCATATTCATAAGGCAAAAGCTCAGCCACGCGGTTTCTCGCCCAGGCTCCGCTAAGTGCAAAGCTCTCAACATTGGTTACAGTACCATCTTTGTCAAAATAGACATAAGGTTGATTAAAATACAGAACGGATGTTTCCTTATTGCTTTGATCGTCCAAACGATAAGCCAGCCCTTTTTTGGGAAAGCGATGATATTTATTATATGTAATATGCAGATTATCCATATCGCAGCCAAGCGAAAACAGATCCTTTTGACTGGTTAATCTAACAATCTCCTCCTCACTCAATGGGTAATCCATTATTGTTTCAAAGACTTTTTTCAGGTCTTTTTTCTTTTCCCAAAATCGCAGCGAATCACTATATTTTTTATTGTCAGCTTTTAGTTTTTTAAAATATGTAATTTTTGATTCTATGACATTGTCTGCCGGTCTCTCCGGATTCAGATATATTGCCCATTGCAATACCCTGAAACCTTCCTCCTCCATTCGATTGCTAACCAGCGACCTAAAGAAATGCATTTCAGAGCCTTCAAATGCATTTTGTCGGTTCCTTTTCCACCGCTTTTCTTGCCCAACTGTGCCTTTCATTTCTTCAAAGAGAACAAAACCATGAAACTGAAGATCTTGCTTCATTTCCAGATTTGTACGATAACTAAAATCATTGACCAGGTACTTTAATCTATAGCCTAATGCTTTATTTTCAATCACAAGAAAATCGTATGATGAGGCCGTAAGGATATATTCATTCTTATCATATTCAAAATCAAGCACCTCTGGGTTTATCAAAGCGCAATCGACCGCCAGTTCGGAAGTACCTAAAAATTGCTCCTTAAACCATTTTAAATATAAGCCTCTATCCGGATCGGCTTTGTAGCGGACACTTACTTCGTTTAGTATCTTTACTTCAGGTACTAACTCAATATCATGAAGATCAATCAGGTTATTGTTTGCGACAATGTTCTCATTGTAAGTTTTGAATCCAACAACTGACACAATAATTTGATACTTACCCGATTTGACGCCTTTGAGTTTAAAACTGCCATCATTGGCCGATTCGTTACCAATAGTGGTATTGCTTAAAAATACGCTCGCATTGGCAATCGGTTTTTTATCATTATGATTGATGATACGCCCGGTAATGATCGTTTGCGCAAACGATGAAGCATGATAAGAAATGATGAAAATACAAAATAGCGATAATCGCACGCAGGAAATTCTGATCCATCCAGGTAATGTTGGCATAGTAAGGTTTATAGGTATTAGGGTTATGACTAAGGTAAAAAATTAAATTTAATTTTTTAATATCCTCGTGGTCACCAACAATTGCCCTGTATGGCGCATCATATGTTCGGCGGCATGAAATAGTAAACCCTGTACGGTTGAAGGGATTTGCGCACGCCCCACTCCCCTAATCTCGGTCAAGGTCGCTTCACCAGTATTGCTTAATTGTTGTATTGCCTTGTCAACCTGTTTATTTAATACTTCCAGCAGATCGTGAACGCTTCCATTACGCTCGGGTTCGTTACCCTCGTTGGACAGGAAAGCAAATTGCTGTTCGGTTAGTCCCTCACCTCTGGCATAAGTAAAAAGCCTGTCGAGTATGCCCGTAATGTGCTGCAAATGAAAACCAGGAGAAGCGATTGGGCCAGGCTTCACCCAAAGAAATATTTCGGGAAAGTCAGCCATATAACGGTTTATCTCTTCCCTCGCCTGCAATATAGTATGCGCTACAGGTTGCAACAATGGTGGTATGCCGGGCATTGGGCCACGCAGCCAAACTTCTCTTTTACTGTTGTCGCTTTCAGTCATAGGTATTTATTTACAAACAAAACTTGATCCTTTGATACATTATAAATGGTTTATAATGTTCAACTTTGCAACCGATAAAAAAACAGACTTTAACGTCTGCTCAAATTTATAGTAAAAATAGGTATATTAGTTTGGTATAGTGATCGCTGAATTTGTACTGTGTAATTAAAATTATTATATGATAATATCTGCAGGTACTAAAAGAAACACCTGTTTTGCTTTAGTATTAATATTTTTCTCCCTTATCACCATAGTCCAGAGCTGCAAAAAAAAGCGCTCTGAGATGGCTTCCATCCTCTATAAAAGAACACACAATAGTGTTTTCAAAGACATGGATCCTGATGAGTTCGCGGCTTATTTTAAAAGAGAACTCAGAAGAGAACGTGACGGTATGACCAATCCCGATTGGATTTCAGCGCATTATGCCCAAAATGACTACGAGCCCGACTTTGTGTTATACCATCTTTGGGATGGCGGGTTGGATGCAATGGTCGCCCGATTCAGAAAAGCCAATGAGCATGGCCTTGATCCGAAATTATTTAAGCCCGACCAGATAACCGCATTGATGGATAAGTTTTACAATAAAACTGCCATAAAAACGCCGCATGACGCTTATAAATATATCTCTCAACTGGAAATATTAGCCTCCAATTCGCTTATAGATTATTCTAATGATCTGGAATTCGGAGCAATTAATCCAAGAAAATTATACTCTCGTTATTTTATTAAAACGCAGCGCCCGGATAGCGCGTCGATCAATAGAGCATTTTCTGTAGAAAATATGCAGGCGTACCTGGATAGTATCCAGCCAAAAGACCCGCAATACCTGGCGCTACAGAAAGCATATTTAGAGGGATATGAAGCGCCTAAAATGTCCAAAGAGGAAACCAAACGGATGTTATTGGTGAATATGGAACGCCTGCGTTGGAAAAATAAGCCAACTGATAACGAATATGTCTATGTAAATATTCCCGATTTCCATTTGGACGTGATCGACAGTGGCAAATCCATACTAAACATGAAAGTATGTGTAGGCGAAGGGCGTAATAAGAAATATTTAAATAACCTCGAAAATTATAATGATACCTGTAAGGTTGATAATCCGTTTGCCCATGAAACGCCATTGCTAAGTAGCACCATACATAGCGTACAGGTAAACCCAATTTGGAATATTCCCAGAAGTATTGCCACTAAGGAGATTATTGTTGAAGCGACGAAAGACCCTTATTACCTGGCAAATAAAAATATTAATGTTTATTTGAATGACAGGTTAATCCGCGACCCTGAAACAATTGACTGGTCAAAAGTCACCAAAGAAAACAACGAATATGAGTTTAAGCAACAGCCTGGCGAAGATAATTCACTGGGAAAGATCAAATTCCTGTTCGAAAACCGAAGTAATGTCTACCTGCATGATACTCCCGCCAAAGACGCATTCAAATGGGCTATGCGCGCGGTGAGCCATGGCTGCGTTCGGCTGGAAAAACCACTCGACCTTGCCCATACCCTTTTCCGTGATACGGTTAAATACAACCGCATTGTTAAGGACATAGATGAAGACGACAGCACATCTCAGGATATTGCGTTGCGGCCACGAGTCCCGGTTTATATCACATACGTTACCTGCTGGTCTGACCCTGACGGACAATTACAATTCAGGGGTGATGTGTACGGACTGGATATTGTGCTGTACGAACACCTGAAAAAGTATCTTCCAACTGAATAATTGAATTAAAGGCTTGCAGTTACCGGATAAACATAATTAGTAGCCACCTCTGCGTCAAGATATTTTGAGTTGTAGCTTCTATCGTTTCCGTTGATAAATAGCACAGAACCGCCTTTTATAATATTGATCACTTTTTTGGCAACTTTTGGCGACACAGCCGGGCAGCCTTCGCTGCGTCCAAGACGGCCTAACTCTTCAATTGACCCTTGCGAAACATATGGCGCTGCATGCACCACTATTGCACGGGCACGGGCATTGTCGTTAAAGCCTGCATCCATACCGTTTAATTTGAGTGAACGGCCGTGTTTACCATTGTAGATACCTTCGGTGACATAGAAACCCAGGCTGCTGGCGTGCGAATCGCTTGCATTTGAGAAATACTCAGGCACATCACCGCCGCTGCCGTTGCCATGTGCCACCCATGTGTTTAAGACCAGATCTTTGTTGATCAGGTCGACTATCCACATGCGTTTGGTACAGCTTGATTTAGCCAGGTCGACAATAGTAAGTATAGAGCTGTACTGCGGCACTTTGTTAGCTGCCTTAAGATTAAAATACCCGGTTACTGCTTTTTGAAAAACAGCCATATCCAACCCTGTTTCACTTAACTGGGCCGTATTATAAATATCCTCAAGATATTGAGTAAAATATTCCTTTGCAGGGATGGCCTTTACAGCTTTTGTAGCGGCTTTTTTTGACTTTTTCTTTGTATCAGGTTTCCAGCTGATACTAATAATAGCGATAGCGAAGATCAATAATGCACACAATGCTCCCCAGAAGCGTCTCTTCATACTCCGTTGATTTATTTTTAAGTTTAATCAATAAAAAATTCAACTGGCTAAGGCTAAACTAATTAGGTATATTGCTGTGAATTACAAAGGTATAAACTAAATCATTTAAAACTTACTAACGAAATCAAATCTAATTTATTTTATACTAATAATTAAATAAATTACAACAAGGTTAAAACCAAAGCCTATCAATTGATTTCTTATACGTTAAAAACGCTTCGCGGGTTAGAAGGAATTTACCTTATCCAGGTAATTTTTTTCTCCAGGGGGATAGAGCGGTTTCCTTCGGGGTTACTATCCGCATAACCCAGATACAGAACACCAATCACATGGTCGTCTTCTCCCAACTTTAAAAAGTCTTTCATTGGTTGTCGCAGGGCCATACCACCTGTGCTCCAAAAAGATGCAATGCCTAAAGCCGTTGCTCCCAAAAGGATATTTTGCACAGCACATGAGACTGCTTCTACTTCCTCAATAACGGGAATTTTAGGAAGACTACCACGTTTCATAATGGCCAATATCACATGTGAAGCTTTGTCGCCCTGGTCATACAGCTTGTTATAAATAGCCTGATCAAAGTTTTCAGGCGTAGTGCTACATTTATATAATTCGGCATGCTGATGAGAAAATTCCGAAGCATTACCATAGACCACAAAGCGCCACGGTTCTGTAAAGCCATGCGTAGGCGCCCAGTCGGCAAGTTCGAGCAAGGACTCCACCTGGTAGTCCGGTATTTTTTTGCCGTTCATTGCAACGGGTTTAGTGCTGCGGCGGCTTTTGATAATAGTTGATATAGTAGAAAAAGCGATATCCATAAATAAAAATAGTGCCCGCAAAAATACGGGCACTATTTTTATAATATTCTACTTAAATGTAATAATTAATATAAGTTGGGATATTTTGACGGATTAGCCTCGTTCATCATATTATAAACCACTTCCACAACGTCATCCATCGAAGGCTTGCTGAAATAGTCACCATCTGTTCCATATGGAGGGCGGTGTTCTCGGGCAGGCAACGTTTTAGGCTGCGAATCCAGGTGATAATATCCGTTTTGAGTTTCCAAAATCTTTTGCAGGATATAAGCAGATCCGCCTCCCGGCATATCTTCATCCACCACCAGCAACTTGTTGGTTTTCTTTAATGATTCGCCACAAACATTCTCTGTATCAAAAGGATATAATGTCTGCGGATCGATCACTTCGATACGTATGCCCATCTTTTCCAATTCTTCAGCTGCCTCCATAACGATACGCAAAGTTGAGCCGTAGGAAACAACCGTCATGTCACTACCATCTCTCAACACTTCAGCCTTACCTAGTGGAACAGTGAATTCTCCCACATTTGATGGTAAACGCTCCTTCAGTCGATAACCATTCAGACATTCGATAACCAAAGCTGGTTCATCACCGCGCAGCAAAGTATTATACATTCCGGCGGCTTGTGTCATATCGCGGGGTACACAGATATGCAGGCCACGCATAGCGTTCAATATTAGTCCCATCGGCGAACCCGAGTGCCAGATACCTTCCAGCCTGTGCCCACGTGTACGCACGATCACCGGTGCTTTCTGACCTCCGCGTGTGCGGTAGCTCAAAGAAGCCAGGTCATCGCTTAAAACGGTGGTAGCGTATATCAAGTAATCTAAATATTGTATTTCGGCGATAGGCTTCAATCCACGCATAGCTAAGCCCATACCCTGCCCTATAATTGTTGCTTCGCGGATGCCGGTATCAGAAATACGCAGGTCGGAATATTTAGCCTGTAAGCCTGCGAAACCCTGGTTTACGTCACCAATTGCGCCAACGTCTTCACCGAACGCCACAAGAGATTTATCACGATCAAAGTTACTATCGAAACATGCGTTTAATATCTCGCGGCCATCCAATACTTTTGCGTCGTCGTCATAGATCGCCTTAACAACCGGCACATTTAATGGTGATGCAGAGGTTTCTGTAAACAATTTAGAGCTGAAACGCTCATTATTTTTTACTCTTTCAGCATTCAGCCAATTAACCAGGTCTTGTCTACTGCTTAATTTTTCTTTTACGGTGATACGCAAAGCTCTCCGTCCTGCAGAAATAGCGTCCTTACGCCCCGGGTCGACAGTCGTTTTTAATTCTGAAACAACATCTTTTAGCTTAGTGCTATTTTGACTTTGCTCAGCAACTTGCCCGATCAGGGCCGAAACCTGCCTGATCTCTTCGTTGATCTCTCCGGCAAGATCGTTCCAGGCTTCACGTTGAACTTCGCGTACATATTTCTTGGCAGTTGCCTCCAGCTCATCCATTTCCTCTTCGGTAGCAATAGCCGATTCGATCATCCATTTGCGCATTTGCAACAGGCAATCGTGCTCATTTTCCCAAGCCAGGCGTTCCTTTGATTTATAACGCTCGTGAGAACCTGATGTAGAATGTCCCTGCGGCTGCGTCATCTCAGTTACGTGGATCAACACCGGTACATGCTCGCGGCGACAAACATCAATAGCTTTTTCATAAGTTTCGCAAAGGGCCACATAGTCCCATCCGCGCACTTTGAATATCTCGTAGCCATTGGTGCCTTCTTCGCGCTGGAAACCTTTTAATATTTCTGAAATATCTTCTTTAGTAGTCTGCAATTTAGCCGGAACTGAAATGGCATAAGCATCATCCCAAATGGAAATAGCCATAGGAACCTGCAATACGCCGGCAGCGTTAAAAGTCTCGAAAAACAGGCCCTCAGACGTAGAGCCATTACCTATTGTACCAAATGCCACCTCATTACCATTAACAGAAAACTGCTTCAGGTACTCCAGCTCTTTATTTTGCCGGTATAATTTAGATGCATAAGCCAGGCCCAGCAAACGCGGCATATGACCCCCGGTTGTAGAAATATCTGCCGCACAGTTCAAGGTCTCTGCCTGGTTGGCCCATGTACCATCGGCATTTACGTAGCGTGTGGCAAAGTGACAGTTCATTTGTCTGCCTGCCGATGCCGGGTCTTTTTCTATATCTGGATTAGCATATAACTGCGCAAAAAATTCCTTCAGGTTGCTGATACCTGTGGCGAACATAAATGTCTGATCGCGGTAATAGCCCGCCCGCCAATCGCCCGCACGAAATGCCTTCGCCATCGCCAATTGTGCCACTTCCTTACCATCGCCAAAAATTCCAAACTTGGCCTTCCCGGTCAGCACTTCACGCCTGCCAATTAAACTGGCCTGGCGGCTTTCGAAACCAATCCGATAGTCGTTTATAACTATCTTTTTGAAATCTTCAAAACTGAGTTCAGCCGCACTGAATTTACTTGTAGCACTTATTACAGTTTCGGGCATAATAATATTCTGTTTAGTGAGCAAAAGTAAAAAATTCTATTTTGTATTTGTCATATGTAACACACAAAACACATTGTACGTTTAATAGTTTTTTTATGATATTAAACCTTTTATATTTGTATTAATCAAAACGAAAATATGAAACGATTACTGTTAGTTTTTGCGGTTATTTTAGGCTTCGCCTTTACCGCTTCGGCGCAAGATAGCGAAAAAGCCGAATTTAAGTTTAACGAGGAAAAACACGACTTCGGCAAAATTCCGCAGGGCACGCCTGTTACTACTATTTTTGAATTTACAAACATTGGCAAAGAGCCTTTGATCCTAACAGATGTAAGACCTACATGTGGCTGTACCATTGCTGATTACACTAAGACCCCTGTAAAAAGCGGCGAGAAAGGTGTTATCAAGATTACTTATAACGCTGCGGCCGTGATGCCATTTAATAAAACCATCGTTGTTACATCTAACGCTAAAACGCCTACCAAATATTTAAATATTGTGGGTGAAGTGATGGCGAAAGCACCACCAAGCAGTAGCAAATAAGAGATTTACAGAAAATAGTTGAAAGCCTTCTGATATTTCTCAGGAGGCTTTCTTGTTTTTAGCCAATTTACTATAACGAAAATTTTACTGAAATTTTTATTTGAATCCATTACACTATCTTTTGCTAATTTTGCACCATGCCAAAAATATCAGAAAAGGGACAGCTGATGCCGGCTTCTCCCATACGTAAGCTTACCCCATTTGCCGACAAGGCAAAGCTGGACGGTAAGAAAGTTTATCACCTTAACATCGGTCAGCCGGATATCGAGACGCCTGAGGGGATGCTGAACGCCATTAAAAACATCGACTTTAAGGTGTGGGCGTATACTGCGTCTGAGGGTACTTTATCCTACCGAAAAAAGCTGACTGAATACTATAATAAACTGGGATATAACATCACTCCCGGTAACATATTAGTTACCACAGGCGGATCGGAAGCGATCACCATTGCGATGATGAGCTGCCTTAATCCGGGCGATGAGGTGATCATCCCTGAGCCATTTTATGCGAACTACAATGGCTTTGCCTGCCAGAGCGACATTGTGGTTAAGCCTATTTTATCCTTTATCGATAACGGTTTTGCCCTGCCCCCTATCAGCGAGTTTGAGAAGCTGATCACCGAAAAAACCAAAGCTATCTTTATTTGCAGTCCCAATAACCCGACAGGCTACCTCTATTCAAAAGAGGAAATGGAAGCCTTAAAGGAATTGGTTTTGAAACATGACCTGTACCTATTCTCTGACGAAGCCTACCGCGAGTTCTGTTATGACGGTCTTACTTTCCTTTCGCCAATGCATTTAAGCGGACTGGATGATAACGTAATTGTAATGGATACTGTGAGCAAGCGTTACAGTGCATGCGGTGCGCGTTTGGGCTGTTTGATCACTAAGAATAAAGAGGTGTGGTCTACGGGATTAAAATTTGCACAGGCACGGTTAAGCCCGGGTATGGTAGAACAGATTGCCGGCGAGGCAGCTGTAGATACCCCTGACAGCTATTTTAAAGCAGTAAATAAAGAATACACCCACCGCCGCGATACGCTGGTAAATGCTTTGAATAATATGGAAGGCGTTTATTGCCCTAATCCTGGCGGAGCATTTTACGTGGTGGCACGGTTACCAATCGACAATGCCGATAAATTCTGCCAATGGATATTAGAATCATTCAGCTACGAAAACCAGACCGTAATGATGGCCCCGGCGACCGGCTTTTACAGCACGCCAGGCGCAGGTGAAAATGAAGTTCGTTTAGCTTACGTGCTGAATAACCAAGACATTGAAAAAGCGATGGTTTGCCTGGAAGAAGCCCTGAAAGTCTACCCGGGCCGTACAGTTGACACTTCGCAGTTGGCAGTTAGCAGCAAATAACAGTTTGCAGTTGACAGTTTGCAGTCGGCAATAAATAAAAAAAGACCAGCCCGCAAGGTTGGTCTTTTTATTTATAACGCTTCATATTCTCTATCCTTTTTGCAGTACGCCCTGCCCCTCTTCCATAAATTCAAACAAACTCTTTTGGATATAATGGTTCCAGCCGGCCTGGCAGTTTTCAAAACATTCTACTTCGGGCGTTAAACCTATATGCGTCATGTTTATTTTGGTGACGCCATTTTCTTCCGAAATTTCAAACACCACTTCGGTATCGTTCCATTCTTTTATATCTTTAAGCCAGGGCAGGTTGCAATCGGTAACCAACCAAATAACTTTTTTACCAGGGATAGCCTCAGTAATTTTAAAGGTAACAGTAGTTTCTCCCCACCATATTTTGAAAACATCGCCTAAGTTTTTGGCGCTGCCTTCAAAGTTTTCGGCCCACCATTCATTTACGCGACTGATCTTGTCATAGGCCTCCATTGCACTTTCATTTACCACAATGCTGCTGTGATAGCTTTGCTCTGTTAATGTTGCTGTTTTCATGACTTCTTAATTTTATTGTTTAATAATGTTTCCAAATCCTTCAGTTTGGTTTTCCAGAAGTTATCGAAGAAGCTGATCCATTTTTGCAGTTCGTCAAAACCGTCCTTTTTTAGGGTGCAGTAACGTTCCCTGCCGATATCCTCTATCGAAATAAAGCCCGCGTTGTACATAATCTTCACATGCTTTGACACGGCAGGGCGGCTCATATCAAAATGCTCGGCCAGCGAATTGATAGGCAGGCTTTTTTCGGATAGCATTCTCAGCATCTCCCTCCTGCTCGGATCAGCTATTACCTGGAATACGTCAAGCGCGGGTACTGCCATTTTTTGATTCGTTTATGACCTTGTTAATTTTATTCATGTTATCCAGCCAGCCCTTAGTCATCGCGTTGAAGATGAGCACACTAAAATTGGCTTCCTTAAAGCCGTCATTTACCAGCAAAAGCTCCGTTCCGTTATCTTTTGCCTCCAGTGTCCAGGTAACAATGGAATCAATGGTAATCTGCCCATTCCCCGGACCACATTTCCACGAGTAAGTCAGCTTTTTTAGCGGCTCTATCTCCAGCACTTTGCAGTAAACAATTCCGTCAAAGTCAAGACTTGGTACCGGTCCAACGGTAAATTGGAAATCGTGGCCCAGTTTCAACTCGAAATTATTTTTCATCAGCCACTGCTCCATCAGCTCGGATTTGGTGAGGTAATCCCATACAATCTCAGGTGCGTGGGAATAAAATACTTTGTGAATGATTGCTTTCTCCATATTAGGTAACTCTTAAGTTACTCAAATATATAGGTAACTTTTGAGTTACGCAAATTTATTTGAAAATATTTTGTTCACGTGTTCACGTTCACACGCCGTGAACGCTCGTGAACATTCTAAAAATCACTGAATATCAAAAGCTTACAATTTTATAAATGGTAATAGCATGCATAACAAAAAGGCCATCAGCTAGTTAGCTAATAACCTTTTTCCTTAAGCAATTAATTATCCCCGTCCGATCCAGTGTCACTTAACCGAAAAATGTTTTGAGCATCTGCGCTCAAACAAAAAAATGCTGCCTGCGCAGCCTCCCTGAAGGGTTAACTATTTGACAAGATGAAAGATATAACTACCGAAGCAATTATCACGAAAACAAACACATAGCTTTTCCAGATCGCAAAGTTTAACGTATAACCAAAAACTCTCGATCTCTTTGGCACAACCGTTCTAATGTCGTTTTTATTGTAGTAAAAAACTCCGAATTTATAGTTTGTTGGGTTATCGATCGGGTCCATTTTTTTATTAAGATTCAGGCGGTCTTATAAATAGAGATTCACCGTCTAAAATTAATATAATACAGCCTCCTTTGTTAATCCTGGAATAAATAAAACCGCAATCCATTATTTCGCAAATATTTTACAAATCTTCAAACTATTTAAAACATCAGAAATTATATTAAAACCCAGGCTGAGCGTTATCCTTCAACTTCTTCCCGTATGTACCGTCAAAAGAGAATGTGACCTTATAAAAGCCACAATTTCTTTCTCTGTCTCGACCCCGAGGCTGCTGTCAATCTCCCAATCGTTCTTATCCTCCGTGAAACACACTGTAGCCAGGTTACCGGCATCATCCATATCAACAACGCGATAAACATCTGCATATTCAAACCTGCTTTCCTGCAAATGCCAATGGTCAGGTATTACGGTAACCGCTGTAAGTTTACCATCGCAACATAGCAGCGCCTCGTATTCTAAGGCGCCTTCAATTACTTCCTGACGATAATACCTGTATCTTATCGGGTCGTCCTTCACCTGTACCTCCCATTGTCTTTCGGTGTGATGGAAATCACTGCAATGCAATTTCACCACTTCCCACACATCGCCATCATGTATAAATGTCAGCCCTGGAGTTATTTCATGTCGAGGTATTATTTTCATTTTAATTTGTCTATAAAATTATTTCCTATCAGTTAATACATCCATCGTTCAGCTTTTGTTTAATTTAAATTTCTGAACCTGGGGAAGTGCTTTATAAAGAAGCACCAACATCCCAACTCCCTTCCATGGAGGTACGGCTGGATGAGAAATTACAGGGAGTGTTTTTGGGACAGGATATTATTGAAGAAGGGTCACAAGTACGCCACTTCGTTTGGCCGGCGCCGCATACTTGCACATATTGAGTATCATCTCGTCAGATTGAATACCTCTTCATACATATATATGGCATCAGATAATTATCCATAAAACACTTATTAACAACAAATCATTCAAGAGTTAACTTTTTTACAAACAAAATAAAAAAGACATTGTTGACCTACTACCAAAATGCCCTAACTATTATGATTCTTGATAAGCCTATCAGAGAATATATCGAAAATATGATATGTTCGATACATGACGTTCACCCCATTATTGAAGAAGACTGGAATGGCATTAAAGTAACCTGTTGCTGTAAACCATTTGAGAAAGAATGCCTGCTAACAGCAGAAAACCTAACGCTTAAAGCCGAGTTGAACAAAAAAAGCTTATCTGAATAAAGTAAGACCTTTGAACCCACACAGTTTGCAATGTTTTACTAAGCGACGAGCGTTTCTAATCTTTTAACAGTCTCATGAAGTGTTTCGGTTTCACATGGTTTGTTTAAATAGGCATTGGCGAAGCTTTCTTTTGCAACCTCGCGCAATCTGTCATCCGCAGATAGCATAAGCACAGGCACCTGTTGAGTTTCAACATAACCTTCAACTCTTTACATATGTTACTGCCGTTTTTCTGAGGCAGATGAAACCCGGTTTATTTTTGACACTAAGTGCTTTTAACGGCTTCAAAGTAAAACTGCTACTACCACTGCTGCTTTATTATTTCGGCTTTCCCGGATAAAGCCATCGGCAATGTAAACCAGAAAGTGCTTCCCTGGCCAAGTTTACTTTCTACCCCCACTTCGCCGCCATGTTTTTCGATGATCTCGCTACATATGTATAAGCCCAAACCCAGACCGGAAAACCGGGCGCCGGCGTTATCGACCCGGTAATAACGGCGAAAAATATAAGGCAATTTATCAGCCGGGATACCCGGACCGAAGTCGGTAACCGCAACTTTTGCGAATTCGCCATCGGGTTGTGCCGAAATAATGATCTCTTTGGATGCGGGGGCATACTTAACGGCATTATTAACCAGGTTAACGATCACCTGATCAATAAGCTGTTCATCGGCATCAACCTCCAAATGGTGGTCGCCTTCAAATTTTATTACATGATTGCCCACATTCCTGATATGATGGCAGCATTCGTGGACCAGGTCGGCGATCTTAAATTTGGTTTTATGCACCGGGAACCTCCCCTGGCTAATCCGGTTGCTGTTGAGCAGCGATTCAACAAGATCAGTTAGTTTTTTCATACTCTTATTGGATTGCGCTACGAGTTTGGCCAGCATTTCGGGCGAAATGTCGTGACGCATCCTTTCAAGCAATTGCAAGGCTGCCTTCAAAGAAGCGATAGGTGTTTTCAACTCATGACTTGCAACACTTATAAAATCGTCCTTTTCCTGCAATATCTTTCGCCGGTTGGTTACATCGGTAAAGGTTACAATTCCGCCCGATATATCATTTTCATCATCCATCAATGGCGCTGCATTCACCGAAATATAAATTTTCTCCCTGCCTTCGATAACCACTGCAATCTCCTGGTCGAACACAGACAGCCCTGTCCGCAGTGCAACATACATTGGGTGATCTTCTTTTGGCACAGGCGACCCGTCAAGCCTTTCGCTGTGCCATTTGCTGTCGTTATAGCTGCGGCCGATGATCTGCTCTTCAGTCAATCCGAGAATACTTTGCCCCATCGGGTTAACATAAATTATTTCCCCGGTAATATCTGTTATCACTACGCCTTCGGCCATGGTGTCCAAAATGTCCTGCAATCGCTGCTGGTTTGACTGCAGCGTTTGTTCCAGCACTGACTTTTCGGATACAATCGCCTCCAGGCGTTTACGTGCCATTACCTGGTCTGTTACTTCTACGGCAATGTCCATTACGCCTGCAATACTTTTACCTTCGTACAAAGGACTGTAACTGCAGTTGAAGTAACATGTTTCGAGCTGGCCGTTGCGCATCAACCGTACAGGGACCTCGTTGCCTTTTGATACTTTGCCGGTCTCAAACACCTCATACAACCGTTTAACAAGGGGTTCGTCCGCTAGTTCAGGCAATGCCTCCAGCAAAGGGCGGCCAATAACGCTGTCATCTCTATCGATGATTTCCAGCATCGGCGCATTTACCAGGTCAATGATCATATCCTCACCCCTTAAAACGAGAATAGCCACCGGTGCCTGGGCTACGAGGCGCTTAAAATCGGTTTGGGATTCATGCAAACGATCAGTTAACTTGGCAATATTCGCATTGGACGACTTCAGATCGCTATTTACTGCCAACAGATGCGCGCTGGTAGTTTTAATTTGAACTTTGCTCAGAGACAACTCATTGATCAGTTGCAGCTCACGTTTCTGCTTTTCGGCAACCTGCTGCAAAGCAAATACCCGGCTGCTTACATCTTTGGCTGTGTGCAGTATCGCGATTGTCTTACCTGCATCGTCCCTGATGGCGCGATATTCAAAATCAAAAAAAGATGTTTTTGGCGCCCCGTCTATTATTAAGGTTGCCGGTGTATCGATACCCTTGTAGGTTTCGCCGGTCTGCCAAACCTTTTTTAACAGGCTGGTGAAAGGCTGCCCCTTGATCTCGGGCAATGCCTTTTCGAATGTTTTTCCCAGAACGCAGCTATCTTTTCCCCATAGATTCAGCATACCCTCATTTACAAAGCGTATGTGCAGGTCGGCGCTATCATAAATTGCGGTCGCGTCTTCTGATTGGATTAGAACATTTAATATATCCCGGTCAGCCAGCATGACTACTAATCAACACGCGAAATCCTTAATGGTTTAACTTATAACACTTTTGTTATAAAGCTGTTAACGGAGATCGCGACTTAATAAAATCAATGATGCCAACTTCAGCGTCGCGGTCAAGCTCACTGTCAATCTTCCATTCGGTCTTATCTTCCGTGAAGCCTATCGTTGCAAGTCGTTTTTCTCTTACAACATCCATTACCAGGTAAATGTCTGCGTTTTCAAATCCCTTTTGTCCATTGTTCCAATGTTCAGGTATAATGATCACATTGGTAGGGTTTCCGTAAATTTTGATTGATACGATCTTATCCATGAGAATTATTAATTGGGTACCAATAAATACAAGCCTTGCGGATCATTTGTTTAGCCGGAAGAAGATAGTTTCAATAAATTTACAAAGTGAATAGCAAAAGTCCCCTCTCCTGTTGGAGAGGGATATAGGGTGAGTCTATGCAACCACCCGGTCAGTTATCGCAGACAGCTTTGCCAATACAAATGCACCGATAGCCATAACAATATCACGCACTGCCACATCAAGGTAATGACCGCTAAAAATCAATGTAAATGCTATCAGCAACAGCCATGCGCTTACTATCCACGCGCCTATGCGTGGTTTGGCTAAAACAATAATACCGGCAACTATTTCAATCACGCCTACTATCATCATAAAAGAATGTTCGCCAAAAGGCAACATTTGTTTAATGCCGGGGTTAAGATATTGTTCCCAGTTGGTCAGGATATTAGTAAATTTATCTGCACCGGTCACAATAGGCACCAGTCCGTAGGTGAATTTTAGTAAGGTTTGTAATTGTTTAATCTGAGTTTCCATGTTCTTCTTTTTATTTACTCATTAGAGTTTTATCAATAAAAAAAGGTCACAAAAAATATTTTTATACATTTTGTGACCTTTTTAAGCGGCGATACTCCAATAGTATAACATTCTTTTTAAAGCATGATCTCATTGAGTGACGAAGAAATAGTAAATAAAATATTAAGAGGCGAAACTGCTTTGTTTGAGGTGCTGATGCGTAAATATAACGAGCAGCTTTACCGCATCAGTCTGTCAATAGTTGGTGATGGCGACGCGGCCGAAGATATTATGCAAACGGCGTATATAAATGCCTATCGTCAGCTGGTAAATTTTGAAGGGCGGTCGGGTTTTAGCACCTGGCTTACGCGCATACTGATCAACGAAAGTTTATTGTACAAAAAACGAGAGCAGAGAAAACAGCAATTAGTGATGGAAACAACATTTACCGAAGGACACAACGAAACGCCATTAAGCGGTTTATTGAATAAGGAACTAAAAGATATCCTTGAGAAGGCCGTAGCCAGGCTGCCCGAGAAATACCGGCTTGTGTTCGTTATGCGCGAAGTACAGGGTATGAGTACCGATGAAACCATGGAAGCATTGGACCTGGGCGAATCGAATGTAAAAATGCGTTTGATCCGCGCAAAAGAGATGCTGCGCGATAGTCTTCAGCATTTATGGAACCCGCGCGATATTTTCGAATTCAACCTGGTGCGTTGTGATCGGATTGTGGATAAGGTGATGCGCCAGATTAATCATCGCTAAGTCGCTTGATCGCCCTCTTCGGCAAGCCGCAAAGAGGTTAAAATTGCCTGACTTTTTAAGGCAGGTCTTCGACTGGCTACGGACAACTGATAAATTACAACCCGAAAATTTGTACATTTGTATTCTGCTTTACTGCAAACTGCCCACCGGCAAAGCAAACTCAAAAGGGGTCGACCGGAATTGACAGGATGGAGATAAGTAGGTAAGCATGCAGCGCGTTGGGTGAATTAGCGCTTTAATCTGAACGCTCAAACTTACAAATGGCGAAAATAACTACGCCTTGGCTGCCTAATTTAGAATTAGAATAGCCTTTGTCCCGCCGGTGTTCCGTTTCATTGGACCGGCAACCGGGGCATCGAAAAATGAAACTGGCCTGCTTAAGGTGTGATAGGCGGGCGAGACAAAGCACCTAAGGAAGACGGTACAGGTAAGCGGCTGACCTTCCCCTTCCCGACAATCTAACAGCAGATAAGCATGTAGAAAGCTTACCTTATACCATGTTTGGACGAGGGTTCGAATCCCTCCGGCTCCACGAAAGCCTTCAGGAATTAATCTGAAGGCTTTTTTCTTGAGCACGCACACTCAAAATATTTTGCAGTCAAGTGAAGACTTGACCGGGGCGAGTGCGCAATTTTTAGTCCCCTTTGCGGCTTGCACGAGAGCGATAAAGCGACTTAGCAATGACCGGGTGAGTCACCTATACGCAATACACCCGCAACCATATTTCGTTAACCGTCGTCGTGCATTGACGATCTGAACTGCAAAATCCTTTAAATGATTCCACAAAACAGACTGATTATTAACATTTTAAAATACTGGCATCTGATTTGAATATTTTTTTAATGAAGGATGCTTCGAATTTCCTATCCGTAAACATCATTTAGAAGCACCTGCCGGACAATTAATAACATCTATTAAATGTAACGGACATGGAAAACTACAACAACAGGGCAGAAGCCATCATTGATTTGCAGAGCCGGGGCTATGACAAAGACTTTGTCATAAAAAATGAACACCTCCTGTATATTCAGGACAGTCAGCTGATCAATCCCGACGATTTTGAGGTAATTGAAGCTTACAAGTTTGACGGCGCTAAAAGACAAAAAGATAATTATGTGGTCTACGCGATCAGGTCAATGCACAACGATCTGAAAGGTATACTGATGGCATCTTATAGCGCATTTGGCAAAGGCTTGTCTATACACCTTTGGTCAAAACTGGCGGCAAGCCTCAAATAAGTTTATTTCGCGATCAGTACCTCGACATCATAGCCTATAAACAGGCCACTATCAATCACTCCGGTGATGGATTTGATCTTTTGTTCCATATCATCAGGTATATGATCGAACCGTACATCAAAAATGCAGTTGTTATTTTCGGTGATGATCGGTCCGTCCTTGCCTTTAGCGGCACGCAGGGTAATATCATTAATACCCATCCCGCGTAACGCAGATTCCACATAGAGCAGCGCCCCCGGGAACACTTCAACCGGAACCGGGAAGTTCATACCGAGCCTGGTCACGATCTTGCTTTCGTCCACCAGGATATAATTCTTTTTACTTGATTTGATCAATAGCTTCTCTTTGAACAATGCCCCGCCCCTGCCCTTGATCAGGCTATTTTTGGGATCCACTTCATCAGCACCATCGAAGGCCCAGTCCGGCTTATCCTCAAACAAACCGGTAACCGGTATTCCCAAACTGCTACACGCCATTGTAATCTCTATCGATGATGGGATCACCTTCACATTCAGTTTTTCTTTTTTTATTCTTTCGGCGATAGCAAAAAGGGCTAGGTAAACAGTAGAACCTGAACCGGCACCGACGATCTGGCCGTCCTGCACTTTATCGGCGATCTGCTGCGCCAGTCTTACTTTAGCTTCTTTATTGATGATATTATCCGACCATCCCAAGTGGGAAAGGAGTTCGCTCTGGAGTTTCATAGTCCGGCTAATTTCGAATAAAGTACGGTATTTTTTTGCCTAAGCTTGCATTTCTTTGAATTACTTAACAAATAACTCACTAACGGCTGAGCACTGGGTCTTCTTTCAGCGGATCGCTTCGTTTCGAAGGGGTATTGGAAGGTGTACCCGCTGACGTGTTAAGGTATTGTGACCTTGGTGAAAGTATAAAATACTATAAAATAACGAATTAATATCAAAAAAGCGATGCTAAAAGTCGGCTTTTTGGTATCTAAAAGTCCATTTCAGCACGAAAAACAAGGATTTATACCCGCTTCATCTATAAGCCGAATGTCATATTAAAATATTACCCTGCATTTTAATATTTAATGTAAATTTAATTTTAATAAATTTGAGTAACCCCTCTGTTAGTTAAGCAAATGTTAACACTTCATTAACTTTAACTAATTGTATATTGAAGTAAAAAAGTCATATGTACTTTTGACTTCATCTGAACCTAACATTGGGAGTATAAACGGTTCCATGAAGAAAAAAATACTATTTATCACTGGCTCTATTAATCAAACTACGCAGATGCACCAGATATCGTTGCAACTGCCAGAGTACGACTGTTGGTTCAGTCAAATTTTCACTGATTCTCAAGTCTTAAAATCGCTGCAAAAGTTAACCTCTGTGGGCGACAATACCATTCTTGGAGGACAATTTAAAGCCCGCTCGGAAGACTACCTGCAACGAAATCAATTAAACATCGATTATGGTGGCAAAAAAAACCGCTACGACCTAGTAGTGTACTGTTCCGACCTGATTGTTGCAAGCAGTTTACGCAAATACAAGACCATCTGGGTGCAGGAAGGGATGATCGATAAACATACATTCGCGAGCAAAGCGGTTAAACAACTAGGATTGCCTGCTTATTTTAGCGGGAATACCGCGCTCAACGGATCAACCAATCAATTTGACATCTATTGCGCGGCTTCTGAAGGGTATAAAGACTATTTTACCCTGGGCGGTACTGATCGCGATAAGCTTTTTGTAACGGGTATACCCAATTATGATAACTGCATTAAATTTGTAAACAATAGTTTTCCTTATCGTGATTATGTGATGGTAGCCACAAGCGATATGCGCGAGACCTACCGCTATGAAGACCGGGAAGCATTTATAAGGCAAACGGTGAAATTGGCCGATGGCAGACGACTATTATTTAAGCTTCACCCAAACGAAAAATTCGCACGTGCCGAAGCCGAAATTAAAAAATATACACCACTGGATACCTTGATTTACCAGACCGGCAATACGGATGAAATGATAGCCAATTGCTGTGAACTGATCACCCAATGGTCTACTGTGGTATATACCGGACTGGCTTTGGGTAAAAAAGTGCACTCCTATTTTGATTTGAACGAGCTAAAAAGCCGCATGCCGATACAGAACAACGGCACGTCAGCCAAAAACATAGCAAACATTTGCCGTGCTTATGTTGAATTTGAAGGAAACCGAACAGATTTCCTGAAACAATTTGCCTATAAACCAGAAAAACTCACGCAAGACGAAGAGGTGTATGCCTGATAGCCAATTATATAAAATGGCAGATAAGATAGTAATAGTTGTTCAGGCCCGGATGTCGTCGAGTCGTTTACCAGGCAAGGTAATGCTTCCCATACTTGGCGAAAGTTTACTTTACAGGATGATCGAACGCCTGAAGGCGATCCGGCACGAAGCTCAGATCGTGATCGCCACTTCAGAAGAGCCCGGAGATGATATTATCGAGCAGGAAGCATCAAAAATTGGCGTCCCTTGTTTCCGCGGCAGCTTAAATAATCTGCTCGACCGGCATTACCAGGTTGCAAAGCAATACAACGCGGATATCGTATTAAAAATTCCTTCTGACTGCCCATTGATCGATCCAAAGATCACAGACCAGGTATTGGATTTCTATTTCGGGAACGTTGGGCAATATGACTTTGTGAGCAATCTCCATCCTGCCACCTTCCCTGACGGCAACGATGTGGAGATCATGACCATGGCCTGCATCGAAAAAACATGGAAAGAAGCCAGCCGTCAACTCGAACTGGAACATACGACGCCTTACATCTGGGAAAACCCGGAGAAATTCAGAATTGGCAACGTAGTTTGGAAAACAGGAAATGACTACTCCATGACACATCGTTTTACGATAGATTATCCGGCTGATTATGAGTTTATAAAGGCGGTTTTCGAGGAATTACACCCTATAAAGCCTAATTTTTCTTGCGAAGATATTTTGGAGCTTCTCGAAAAAAGACCCGACATTTACCAGATAAATGCTGAATATTCAGGAGTAAACTGGTATCGTAACCACCTGGATGAGTTGAAAACCATCACCTCCGATCAAACTAAAACATTAACAAGTTAACATGAGTAACGAATCTGCTATAGATAAACCAAAGCTGCAGCAAACTGCCCTAAAAGTTCGCGAGCATATTGTGAGGATGGCTACGGACGGAGGCTGCTTTGTTGGTGCTTCGCTTTCTGCTGCCGATCTGATCTTATACCTTTATTCCGAATGGCTGAATATTGGCAACCATAATCTCGATGATCCCAACCGTGACTATCTTTTCCTTTCAAAGGGCCATGATGTTCCGGCACTATACGGCACATTTGTGGAGCTGGGCCTGATGGAGAGAGATCGTTTGAAAAATCATTTATCTATCGACGATCATATCTACTGGCACCCAAATACCAAAATTCCGGGCATCGAATTTCATTCCGGATCATTGGGCCACCTGCCTTCCGTAGCTATAGGTGCTGCGATGGATATAAAAATACGCGGCGGTAAAAACCGTGTGGTGTGTATCCTGGGCGATGGAGAATTGAACGAAGGTACTTGCTGGGAAGCTGTTTTGGTAGCGAATGCCTATAAACTGGATAACTTAATTTTTGTGATCGACCGTAATCAGTTCCAGGCCAATATGCCTACCGAGGAACTGATCCCGCTTGAGCCGCTGCATGATAAATTCACCGCCTTTGGCGCCGCTGTAAAACGCATTGACGGGCATGATTTTGATGCGCTGCACAATGCCTTTTCATCTTACCCTTTTGAAACAGGCAAACTTAATGTGGTTATCGCCGATACCGTTCGCGGCAAAGGCCTGCCAAGTATTGAACGCCGGGCCGACAGATGGTTCTGCAATTTTACAGCACCTGAGATCGAAAGTCTTTTAAAAGAGTTACACGGCGAACATTTATCACAATTAACATCCGAAACTTTAGTAGTACGATAATATGACCTACGAAGAACTTTTAACCAGGCAAGCAACCGCAGATGAACGCTTTATAGTGATGACGGCCGAGAACCGCGCCCTGGTACGTAATATACATGCCCACCTGGGCAGCCGTTTTATAGATACAGGCATTACCGAGCAAACCATGATCGGTGCCGCAGCCGGGTTGGCCCTGCGCGGACGCATACCTGTGGTACATGCGCTGGCATCTTTCCTTACCATGCGCGCTTTTGAGTTTGTACGCACGGATGCAGGTATTCCTAATCTGCCAATCAAATTAAGCAGCTTTATACCTGGATTTTTATCAGACGGTAACGGCCCTACACACCAGGCAATTGAAGATATTGCCCTGATGCGCGGCATTCCTAATATGACTGTTTTTGCACCAGCTGATGAGGACGATCTGTTAAAAATGCTGCCTGATATATGGAACTACCCTGCCCCATCTTATGTGCGCATCAATACCCAGAAATCGGGTTATGAACATGCACCATTCGAATTGGGCAAAGCGGAAGTTGTAGCTGAAGGAACTGATGTAACAATACTGACCTACGGTCTGCTCTTCGCTCAAACTTTGGCTGCAGTTGAAATTTTGAAGAACGAAGGCCTGTCAGTTGGTCTGATCAATATGCGCAGCTTAAAACCAGTCGACGAACAAGCTATATTAAAAGCAACCAACAGTAAACTGGTTGTAACGGTAGAAGACCACTTTCTTACAGGTGGTCTGTACAGCATTGTTGCCGAAACGCTATTGAAGCATCAAACTACGGCAAAGGTGTTGCCTTTTGCTTTAAATGAGAAATGGTTCAAGCCATCGTTACTGCCGAATGTATTGCAGCACGAAGGATTCACCGGCAAACAAATAGCCGAAAAAATATTAGGATATACCACCAACGCCGTTCAGCAAACTATTGCCGTGCCGCAGTTTTCAGAATAACGATCTAAAAGAATAAAGAATAAGGATATGCCAAACACTGTAAAGTTTAATGAGAATTATCCGGTGATCACCAAATCGGATGAATTGTATGAGAGAGCGCTAAAAGTGCAGAAACCCGTTACGCAAACTTTAGCAAAAGGCCCGGGACAATTTACCAAAGGTGTTGCACCAAAGTATATACAACGCGGTAAGGGCTCTCGTGTGTGGGATGTGGATGGGAACGAATATATCGATTTCAACGCTGCCATTGGCCCCATTTCATTGGGTTACGCCTACCCGGCAGTGGATGAGGCGATCAAAAAACAATTGGAAGACGGCATCACCTTCTCGATGATGCACCCTCTTGAGGTGGAAGTGTCAGAATTACTTCAGCAGGTTATTCCGAACGCTGAGGCAGTAAAAATATCAAAAACCGGCGCTGATGTTTGCTCGGCAGCGATTCGTGTAGCACGTGCCTTTACTGGCCGCGAGAAAGTATTTTGCTGTGGTTACCACGGCTGGCACGATTGGTACATCGGTATCACCAGCCGTAATGCGGGTATACCCGAGGCTATCCAAAACATGACTTATACCTTTGAGTACAATGATATCGATTCGATCAAAGCTTCGCTTGACGAAACCGTAGCTGCATTGATTTTAGAACCCTTCATTTTTGAAGCACCAAAACCTGGCTTCCTGAAAGAATTGGCTGAAGCATGCAAAGCAAACGGAACACTTTTAATATTTGATGAAATGTGGACCGGCTTCCGTATTGCATTGGGCGGTGCACAGGAATATTTTGATGTAAAACCCGATCTGGCTGTTTACTCAAAAGCTTGTGCTAACGGTATGCCGATAGCCTTCCTTACCGGTCGCGCTGACGTAATGGAGTTGTTTAACTCACAGGTGTTCAGCTATACTACTTTTGGCGGAGAGGCTTTGTCACTGGCAGCCACAATAGCTACCATAAATGAACTTCGCGACAAAAATGTTCCTAAATACCTGGATGAAAAGGGTGCGTTATTAAAAGACGGCTATAACCAGATCGCCATTGAAACCGGCGTGGACATTTATACCCGTTGCATCGGATATAACTGCCGTTCGATGGTAACCTTTACCCCTGAAGCAGGTAACGGCCTAGAAGTAAAAGCCCTGATGCAGCAGGAAATGATAAAACGTGGTGTGCTATGGGCGGGCTTTCACAATATGTGCTACAGCCATACCGATGAAGATATCGCCTATACGCTTTCAGCTTACCGTGATGTAATGCCGATTATGAAGGAGGCCATCACCAGCGGAAATGTGAAGCAATACCTGAAAGGTGAAGTACTGGAAGCAGTATTCCGCAAGGTAAATAACTATAATATTAAACCTAAAACAGCCTGAGATAATGGATCTGTTTTCGTTAAAAAATAAAACAGCAATTGTTACCGGTGCGGTTGGTCTTATCGGCAAAAAGCACTGTGAGGCGTTGGCGTCTGCCGGGGCCAACGTAGTAGTTGCTGACATGGATGAAACAGCCTGCCAGACATTCGCTTCCAAATTGGGCGAACAGCATTTGGGGCTTAGGGTTGACGTAACGGATGAGACGTCATTAAAAGAAGCCCGCGATAAGATCATAGCAAAATATGGTTCTATTGATATATTGGTAAACAATGCCGCCATCAATGATATGTTCGAGAATCCGGGATTGGCCAAAGAACAATCTGCATTTGAGAATTATCCTTTAAACTCGTTCCGTAAATCGTTGGATGTAAATGTAACCGGCGTTTTCCTTGCGTCACAGGTTTTTGGTACCGTGATGTCCGAAAATGGCAGCGGCAGTATTATCAACCTGGCATCAACCTATGGTATGGTTGGGCCGGATCAAAGTATTTATCGCGATAAAGAAGGCAATCAAACTTTCTTTAAATCAGCGGTTTACCCCGTAACCAAAGGCGCGGTGATCAATTTCACCCGGTTTTTGGCGGCATACTGGGGAAATAAGGGTGTAAGGGTAAACACCTTATCGCCTGGAGGAGTTGAAAATAGTCAGGACGATTATTTTATACAGAATTACTCTGCTAAAACATTATTGGGCCGCATGGCAAGCGCTTCTGACTACCAGGGCGCATTGATATTTCTTGCCAGCGACGCATCAGCTTATATGACCGGCGCCAACCTGGTAGTGGATGGCGGCTGGACAGCAATTTAAAAACGACAACCTAATTAATGAGAGCCATGATAACACAAAAAACATTAAGCATTAAATTATTGCTTACAGACTGTGACGGAGTATTGACTGATGCCGGGGTTTACTATGGCGAATCAGGCGAAGCCCTTAAGAAATTTAACATCCGCGATGGGATGGCCGTTGAGAGGATGCGCAACCTGGCCAATATTGATACCGGGATTATCACCGGCGAATTATCGCCTTCTGTTGCAAAACGCGCAGAAAAACTAAAGATCACTGAACTGCACTTAGGTTCAAAAGACAAACCTGCTGTGTTGAAAGAAATAATGGAGCGCCGCGGTCTGCAGGCTTCTGAAATTGCATACATCGGTGACGACAGCAACGACCTGGGCATTATGGAACTGGTGGGCTTTACTGCTGCACCATCAGATGCATTGTCGTTCGTAAAAGAAAAGGTTGACTATGTATGTTCTGCCAAAGGTGGCGAGGGCGCATTCAGAGAATTAGCTGAGCTACTAATTGCCGCCCGCACAAGAGAAATTACTATCAACGAAAGTCACACAGAAGTTGGCCAGCAACCGCAAATGATTAGCAAAACTTACAAATTAAGCAGTGGCCAGCGTATCGGCCCGGGTGAACCATGTTATGTGATTGCAGAGATCGGTATCAACCACAACGGCTCGTTGGAAATAGCTAAAAAACTAATCGATGAAGCAGTTGCCGCCAAAGCCAATGCTGTAAAATTCCAGAAACGCACACCTGAGATTTGCGTGCCAAAAGACCAATGGGAAATAATGCGCGACACCCCATGGGGCCGCATGTCATACATTGACTATAAACGCAAAACCGAGTTCGGTGTAGAAGAATATGCAGCTATCGATCAATACTGCCGCGAGCAAGGTATCGACTGGTTTGTATCTACCTGGGACGTAGAAGCAGTTGACTTTATGGAGCAGTTTGATACACCTATTTATAAATTGGCATCTGCCTCATTGACGGATTTTCCTTTGATCAAACGCATCCTGTTTACCGGAAAACCGCTAATGCTGTCGACCGGTATGTCGAACATGCGCGAAATTGAAGAAGCCGTGAAACTGGTTAAAGATTTTGACCAGGAGTATCCGCTTTTCATCGCTCATTCTACGTCGGCCTACCCATGCAAGCCCGAAGAACTAAACCTAAGAATGGTACAAACCCTGGCGAAGAAATATCCGGGCGTGCCGATAGGCTATTCCGGTCACGAAACGGGTTTGGCTACAACAGTTGCCGCTGTTACTTTAGGGGCTACTTTTGTGGAAAGGCATTTTACGCTGGATCGTGCTATGTGGGGTTCTGATCATGCAGCATCAGTTGAACCTCAGGGCTTCCAGCGTTTGGTTCGCGACATCAGGGATGTGGAAACGGCCACCGGCGATGGTGTTAAAAAGGTGTATGAGTCAGAACTTGGCCCGATGAAAAGGCTACGTGTATATATTAGCGACGAATATAAACAAGGACAATAATTAA
>JACXTT010002845.1_pt1 | contig 27117 bp, 24 predicted proteins | sample 9270951 | NCBI WGS metagenome assembly JACXTT01 (sample SAMN15532306, study PRJNA645909) | rock metagenome | isolation source: weathered quartz diorite | place: Puerto Rico | collected 2017-06-21 | reverse complement strand
CGCCGAGCAGCCCTGCCGAGCTGGATCCACTTCTACAATCAACACCGAATCCACTCCGCCATCGGCGGCACTCCCTACAGCAGGCTCAACAACCTGCCTGGACATCACAGCTAGGCCGCGCCGCGCTGCCCGACTGCTCCGAGCAGCGCGTTCACGGCGGTCAGGTCCGTGCTCGCCAGGTTGCGTCGGGCACGACTCCCCCAGCCGGGCGTGACGGTGTACTCGCGGCCGTCGAGGACGAGCCTGACCGATTGGCGACGCCGGATCAGCACGCGGCGCGTCGTGGTCACGCTCAGCTCGGCGCGATCGATCAGGTCACCCTTCGTGCCCAGAAGCGTGATCGTCCGATCTGGCCGCACGATCACCCAGCCGTGACGGGTCAGCGGCCTGAGACCCCGGCCGATCTCGCAGTCGTCGAGCACCAGGGCTCCCGAGATGCTTTCTCGCAGGGCTGGGCTCAGCACGCTTCTCCGCCAGCAGACCGGGTCGCCAGGTGGTATCCGATCGGCGGGAAGACGGGCTCGGCGGTGAACACCAGCCGACCACCGCATCCGGCCTCGGCCGCGGCTTCGTAGTCAGCAGCCTCCTGCGCTGCCGCGCGTGACGGATACGGACCCGAGTACGAGGTCCGGCCAGCAGCCGTATCCGTGCAGGCAACGAGGTGCGGCAACGCTGCCTCGTGCTCGCGATCCTCACGCTCAGCCTGCGCTGCACGTGTCGCCATCCGTGCGACCAGCTCGGCAGTGGCCACGAAACCTCCCGCTCTCCTCGACGATCCACATCGTTGACGAGCCGGCCGGGCGGCCTGTTACGGACGTCAGGGCGACGAAGGTGAGACGGAGAACCTGCGGGACAGCGAGTGCGTGCCGTCGTGGGCCGTGATGGTGCCCACGGCTGACGTCATCGGGTCCGGGATGGCCACGTCGAACTCAAGCGCGCCACTGCCGGAGCTGCGCGTCGTACTCGCGCAGACCGCGCCGACCGAGTGCGTCGACGCACTGGTCACCCGGCAGCTCCACGCTCCGGAGGACACCGCGAAACCCGTCGCGTTGGAGATCGCGATCGTGACCGTGAGCGACCGACCAGCAGGACCGGCTGCGGTGATCACGTGGGCAGCCTTGGTCTGCGACGTGCTCACCACGATGACGTCGGGCTGAGCCAGTACGACCTTCGGCCCGGGCGCCGTGCTCGGCTTCCGGGCTGCCGGGGTGGATGGGTTCGTGCGACGGATGACGCGGACCGGAGCCGGTGCAGTCGACCTCACCGGTGCCGTCCTGGGCCGCGGCGGCCCGCTCGGCTGAACGAGCGAGGGCGGCGACTCTGCCGCGGTCGGTGTCGGCGGGTACGCCGGCATGCCGGAGTGGAGCGCGACCACGGCGACGGTCGCGACTGCCGCGAGACCAGCTGCGGCAGCCACTTTGGTCGTGACGTTGCGCGCCAGACCGGAGAGCAACCCGGTGCCCCCGTGTGCACTCCCGATGGCCGCGAACGCCATCGCCGGCGCCACCAGCGCTCCGAGGTTGGTGTTGATCCCGGCCAGATCGGCGACAGCAACGGGACAGATGTCGCACGTCTCCAGGTGGCGTTCGAGCTCGTCGACGCGTGCCGGGGTCAGCTGTTCGCGCACGTACTGAGGGATCTGCGGGGCGAGCTTCCGGCAGTCCGGATCGGTCGAGGCTGCGAGGTGTTCGGCGAGGTACGCCTGCCGGAATCCTTCGCGCGCGCGCCAGCTCAGCACCCCCACGGCATTGCGCTTGATGCCGAACCGGGCGGCCACCGTTTCGAGGGGCTCGTCCAGGACCTCGGTGTACCAGAGGACATCGCGCCAGCGCTGCGGGAGCGAGGCGAACGCCTGGTTGACGACGGTGGCCTCGGCCAGGGACTCGGCGTAGTCCTCGACCACCTCCTCCTCACCGGGCTTGTACGTCGTCACGTCGTCGACCAGTTCCTCGCGACGGTGCCGTCGAAGGTCGTCGATCATCACGTTGCGGATCGCGGTCAACAAGTACGAGTTGAAGTTGGAATCCGGCCCGCGGCCGTCGTCCAGCAACGACATGATCTTGATGAAGGCCTCGCTGACGAGGTCCGCGGCTCGGGCCGGATCGCCGGTCAGCGACGTGGCGAACCTCTGCCCCGAAGCGCTGTAGCGCCGGTACAGCTCCGAGTACGCCTCCCGGTCGCCGGTGCGGGCCAGGGCGAGCAGCTCGTTGTCCGTTGGCACCATCACTCCTCTCCCGACCGCGACAGAGCAGGAAGGAGCTGGGCCATCGACGCGTGCGTCACACCAGCGACCGACGAGATCTCGTCGAGCGCGAGGAGCGCAGCGATTTCGTCGGCGTACGGGCCGGAATGGGTCATCTGGCCCGGCGCTCCGGCGTGGACGACGATGTACGGAAGGTCCCACGGGTGGCGCAACAACGCGTCGCAGAACCCGCGGGCGATCGACGTGGGGATCGCCGTATGCGCGGAGAGGTCCGCAGCAGCTTCGGACGCCGGCGGCCTCATGGCGTCGTCCGCGGCGCGGTGCGCGCCGAGCCCGGGAGAGCTGCCCGCGAGGTCCGGATCGGCGCGGACGCGCTGCACATCTCCGACGCACCAGGTGCGAGCACGTCCGACGGACAGCTCACGGTGGCGTGGTGGCGGCTGAGCGCGTCATCCTGGACCACCACGCCGGTCAGGGGCACGTTGCCGGTGTTGGTGACCCTGAACGCGTAGAGGATCTGGTTGACGTCGTGCGACCCGTCCCTGTGCACGCGGACGGTCTTCGCCACCTGCCGCTCGACCATGACTCCAGGCTTGGCGGGAGTCACCACGACGTCGACGTGCGCGAGGGCGTCGTTGCCGGTGCTGGTGGCGTCGGCCGCTGCAGGCGTCACCCACGACTCGTTGCGCAGCGATCCTCGGGCAGCGGGATCAACTCCTGCCGTGACGATGACGGCAGCTCCGTCCGCCCCCGGGGCGAGCGCGGCGCGGGCCACGCAGGTCACGACGGCCGGGCGGACCGGCGTACCGGTGCAGTCGTAGCCGTCTCCGCCGGCGACCGAGGTCAGCGTGAGTCCGTCAGGCAGCTGGTCCGAGACCGACCACCCCTCGCCGGCTACGCCCGGACCATGGTTGTGCGGCACCAGCGAGAACTGGACCGCCTGACCGGCAACGACGACACCGGCGGTCACCAACGTCGACGACAGGGTCAGGTCGAACGCGGTGGATCCGCCGTCCTCCTGGTTGCAGTCATCCCGGCCGTCGTGTCCCGGGCACCAGGACTCGGCCTGCCCGTGGCCGGTCGCGCCCGCGGCGATGGGCGTCGTGACCGGGGCGATCCCGGTGGCCAGCCCGGACGCGACGAGCAGGAAACACCCGAGCACCCGGGCCTGAGCTCGTTTCCTGCGAGGATCCTTCGAACCGATCGCCGTGGCCATCTACGTCATCCCCCTGGTTGAACTGACAGCCGTGACGCTGTGCTCCTCGCTGCGCGGACGCGCACCCGCATGCCCCGGCGACACACGACCACTCCAAACTAGGAAGCGGACGTCAGCGGCACGAGCCTGATCGCGCGCCCTATTTATCCAATTTGCGCAGCCCGGTCCCCAAACCCCTTCCCGCGTAATCAACCGGTTGGAGCAGCCGTCATCTGGACACGGCATCGGGCTGGTCCTGCTGCCTGCACACCTGCTCCGACTCCGGCCTAAGCCACCCCCTCCCGGGAGGAACGGGCCGAGGACTCTCCTGCCGGTCACGTCAGGCACGAGAGCGGAACGGGCTGGGAAGGCCGCGGAGGGCGCTCTTCCCAGCCCGCTTCCCGGCCCACCACCACCATGCCGAAGAGGGAGATCCATGTCGGTGCGCCTCTCTCCGGTCCGCGTCCGGACCAAAGACTGGGAGGAAGGGCTGACGCTGTGCCGTGAGTACTTCTATCCCGGCACTGTCACCGTCGCGGGAGCGATCACCGGCATCGATCTGGGTCTGTTGCGGGTCAGCACGGTGACCGCCGGCATCGTTCGATTCGGGAGTCGTACCGACGTCGAGATTCCGGTGCTCGAGACCGGATACCACGTCAACGTCGCGTTGCGCGGAACCTTCGAATCGAGCTCTGGGGGCCCGCGGTTGCGAGCGACGCAGGATCAAGGCACGGTCTACCGCCCCGACGACGGAATCCGGGTCCGGGGCTGGCAGACGGGCACCGAGCAGCTGCTCGGCATGAAGTTCGAACGGGACGCCCTCGAACTCGAGCTTCGTCACCTGCTGGGCCGCGACTTCGTCGGATCGATCCGGCTGGAGCCGACGCTGGACCTGAGCCGTGGCCGTGGCGCCCAGTGGTGGCACCTTGCCCGGGCGGTCACCCACGGGCTGCACGATGCCGACATGCTTCTGCACGCACAGGGCAACGCCCTGATGGTGAGCTCGCTGATGACCGGCCTGCTGCTGGCCTCCGAGCACCAGTTCCGTGGAGAGCTCGATGCCCCGGGCGAGAACTGTCCTCCTGCTGTCGTGCGTCGAGCAGTCGACTACATCCACATGCACGCCCACGACGCGCTCACCGTGCACACTATCGCCGCAATGGCCGGCGCGAGCGTGCGAGCGTTGCAGACCGGCTTCCGGACCCACCTCGGCACGACACCGCGGCGGTACCTGACGTCGGTGCGACTCGATCGTGTCCGACGTGATCTCGTCGCGGGCACGCCGCACTCGACGTCGGTCGCAACCTCGGCATCCTTCTGGGGATTCACGCACCTGGGGCGGTTCGCTTCCCTCTACCGTGCCCGGTACGGCGAGCTCCCCTCGACGACGCTGCGTGACGGAGGCGTCACGGCGTACGGGTCAGAGCACGAGGTACACCACGCAGAAGGCCACGACCATCGCGAGCCCGCCGAGGGCGAGGCCCCACCGCAAGCCGCGATCCGTCACCTCCGGTGATCCACGGTGCTTGGGGACGACTGCCGGGAGGGAGCGCCTGAGGCGCTGGAGGTCGGTCACACCCCAAGGACGCGCCGTGGTGGCGCTCAGTTACGCAGGTCGATCGTGGCCGGATCAGTGCCGCCGAGCGGCAAGGAACGCGCGCTCTCGAACCGGCGTGCGCGGCCGTCGACCGGATCGGTGAACTCGACGGCGCTCGCGAGCAATTGGAGCGGAGTGCTGAAGTCGTCGACCGAGACCTCCACGACGTCCGGATAGAGCGGATCTCCCACGATCGGAATCCCCAGACCCGCCAGGTGCAGCCGCAGCTGGTGCGTACGACCGGTCCTGGGCGTCAGCCTGTAGACGGCGAGTTCGCCGGACTGCGACTCGACCTCGATCAGCGTCTCCGCGTTGACCGGGCCTCCGGGAACCACCTCGGCCTGATGGACGCCGCGTTCCTTGCGCAGATGGTTGGTCACGACCACGGGAAAGGTCAGCTCGGGTCGCCACGGAGCGAGCGCCCGATAGGTCTTGCGCACCTCGCCGTGCTCGAACATCGATTGGTACGGACCTCGCCAGCGGCGTTCGGTGGCCAGCATCAGGACGCCTGAGGTCACCCGATCGAGGCGGTGCAACGGCGAGAGCTCGGGCAGGTCGAGCTCCTCGCGCAGGCGAACCACGACGCTCTGGGTCACGTGGCGGCCGCGCGGAATCGTGGCCAGGAACGGCGGCTTGTCGACCACGACCAGGCGGTCGTCCGCGTGCAGGACCGGGATCCCGCCCGGAACCAGCGGCTCCTCGCGACGATCACGGTGAAACCAGACGAAGGTGTGCGGTGTGTACGGATCATCATCGGCGACCGGATGCAGGTCGTCGTACACGAAACGCTCGCCGCCGAGCATGCCGTCGACATCGACGCGGTCCGGCAAGCGGTCCCTCAGCCAGGCGCCCATCGTGGGCCACGGCCGGGGATCGAGCGGATCCCGGTCAGGGGTCCGCAGCCACGCCGCACCCAGGCCGTGCCGTGGCGGCAACGGCGACCGGGGCGACACCTAGCTGCCACTCCAGCGAGGTGTGCGACCTGCCAGGGCGGCGGCGTACGCCTCGGCTGCGTCGCTGGTCACCAGCAGGGCGTCGAGTGCATCGGCCGCGAGGTGCCGCGCCTCGGCGGAATCAGCCGCCGCCACCGCCAGGGTGCGCCGTACGGCTTCGGGTGAGCTCGCCAGGATGTCGCCGGCCAGGCGGTGCGCGGCCGCGAGCGCCCCACCCCGGGCAACGACGTCGTTGACCAGGCCCCAGCGCTCGGCCTCACTCGCACGGATCGGCTGGCCCGTCAGCATCATCCGGTTCGCTACCACGGTCGGAAGCCGCGTCGGCAACCTGGTCAGGCCGCCGTCGGCAGCGATGATCCCGGACCGTGGTTGGGGCAGCCCCAGCAGCACCTGCTCCTCCGCCACGATCAGGTGACAGGCCAGCGCTGCCTCGAACGCGGTCCCCAGGACGTCGCCGGTGAGGGCCGCGATGACGGGCTTGGTCAGCACGCGCGCCGTCAGCCCGGCCTTGCCGGTCGGCGGGAAGACGTGCACCAACTCGAACGCCGGGAACGCCACCGGGTCGGTCCACAGGCCCGCAGCGCCGGTCAGGATCGCGGCCCGCAGCCTCGGATCGGTCTCGAACGCATCGAAGACCCCAGCCAGCTCGAAGTGCCCGGCGTCGGGAAGCTGACCATCGACGCCCTTGATCGTGACCACGAGGACTCCGTTGTCGACGTCGACCTCGAGGAAGTCGTAGGCCGCCCTCAGGCCCGGAGCCGACCTGGGGGCGAAGGCATCCATCCGCTCCTCGGTGCGGGTGACCCGATTGCCCTCGGGCAACGCGCGCACGAACACCGGCGCACCGGGGCCGTCCTCCCCCAGCAGCAGGTCTCGGATCTCGCTGTCCTCGGCGAAGTCGTTGGCCACGAAACGTTCGCCGTGAGCGGTCCGGCCGATGACCACGGCGCGCGGCGCGCCTCCTTCGAACTTCACCGTCCAGGTCTCGATGGTCGCCGGCCCGTCCGGCGCCAGGCTGACCGGTACATCCGGCACCGCGTCGAGGTCGGCCTGGAGCGTCGGGTCGTCGCCCCGCTTCCAGGGCGCGGGCTCGCGGGAGTAGATCCCCACCGAGAACTTGCTGAGCATGCCTCCGTTGGCGCCGACCAGCACCCGGGCGGACGGGTCGCGACGGCAGTGCTCGACCGCCTCCACGATCGCGTGCAGCGAGTAGCCGTTGCCGGGCCCTCCGAAGAACGGCATTCCCCCGGTGAGCGTGAGACCACGCGGATCGTCCGGTGCCAGGCCGAGCTGCTCGGCCACGATGCTCACCGCGATCGGGAAGCAGCTGTAGAGGTCGAACGCGGTGAGGTCGTCCAACGCCAGCCCGGCCATGTCCAGAGACGCCTGGATCGCCGCGACCGCCGGCAGCGAACGGCTGAGGTCGGGGCGTCGTACGAGCTCGCGGTCGCGCAGGTCGCTGTGACCGCTGAGGTAGACCCACTGGTCGCGAGGGATACCGAGCTCGGTGGCGACCTCCTCGGAGGTGATCACCACCGCGGCGGACTGGTTCACCTTCTCGCGCGCGACGACCGACTTGGGATAGGGATCGACGATGAGCCGGTTGGCTTCGGTGACGGTCATGAGCTCCCGCGCGTCCGCCACCGAGCGCACTGCTGCATGCGGATTGGCGGCGGCGACCTCGGTGAACGGTGCGAACCAGCGGCCGATGTCGGCCACCTGCTCGGCACGTGTCAGGCCGAGCCGCGCCCGGCGCGCGTTCTCGAACAGGGCGTACTGCGTCGACGCATCGGTCAGCCGGTGGGCCACCTGCGTGCTGGCGAGGATGCCGGTGAGCCCGACCCCACGGTCCTCGTCGATGACCCCGGTGATCTCGGTGAGGTCGGGGCGCTCGGCCTGGCCGGCCAGGTTCAGGACCGTGGAGATCGCCTCGGCGGCCACGACGACGGCGAGACGTGTCGAGCCCGTTGCGATGCTGCCGGCCAGCTCGGTCACCAGCTGTTGCGGACTCTGGCCGCCGGTGATCGCGTAGATGCAGCGGGCCGGTTCGGCGCCGAGGCGCCGGGCCAGGGCACGCGGGAAGTTGTCGGGGCCACCGAGCGCGGTCGGAAAGCCCGGGACGGATTCGTCGAACTGCCGGGTGCACGCCAGGACGTCCACCTCACCGGCCTTCACCCCGGCATCCGCGAGCGCCAGTGCGGCGGCACGTTCGGCCATGGCCACCGGCACCAGGGCCTCGTAGTCGGGATCGCCCAGCTGCTCGGAGTACTGCGCGATACCGACGAGCACGGGCGTGGGCATGGAGCCACCTCAGGGTCTGATGTCGCGATCGCAGGTGATCGGCGGGAGCAGCGCGAGACTACCTGCGACGACGCCCGCCGGGACGTCGTACCGAAGGGCGAGCGGAGGCGGCGGCGTTCGTGGTACCCCTGTGCGGTGACCAACCGTGTGCAGGACCTCCTCGGCATCGAGATCCCGATCGTCCAGGCTCCGATGACGTTCATCGCCAACGCCGCCCTGGCCGTCGCGGTCTCCGAGGCCGGCGGCATGGGCGTCATCGAGACGCTGTCGCCCCAGGGCCGCGAGGACCTGGCACGGGTACGCGAGCTGACCAGCGCGCCGGTGGGCGCGAACCTGATGATCCAGGGCTGGAAGAACGATCCGTCGATCGTCGAGGTGATCGCCGATGCGGGCATCACCTACGTCACCACCTCGGCCGGCGACCCCGCACTGTTCACCGCACGGCTGCACGACGCCGGCATGACCGTCTTCCACGTGGTCGGCTCGGTCCGCGCGGCACAGAAGGCGGTCGACGCGGGGGTCGACGGCCTCGTGGTGGAGGGCGTGGAGGGCGGCGGCTTCAAGGGCGCGCTCGGTGCGTCCACCATGGTGCTGCTGCCGCTGGTCGCGGCCCAGGTCGACCTGCCGATCATCGCGGCCGGCGGGATCTGTGACGCGACCTCGATGGCAGCCGCGTTCGTCCTCGGTGCCGAGGGTGTGCAGATGGGCACCCGGATGCTCGCGACCGAGGAATCGAACGTCCACCGGAACTTCAAGGACGCGATCGTCGGCGCGGGTGACGACGGCACCGTGCTGATCAGCCGTCCCGGCAACCCCACCATGCGGGTGCTGCGCAACGCACTGACCGAGAACGACGACCCCGGACAGCTGCTCGGCAACATCACCGATCTCTACTTCGGCGGCGAGATGGACGCGAGCGTCGCGAACACAGGCCAGGTCTCGGCCCGGATCGACACGATCCGGCCGGTCGCCGACCTGATCGCAGAGATGTGGGCGGGGTGTACGGCGGCACTCGACGCTGGCCGGGTGCGACTCGGCGGGTGAGGACGCGTCAGGTCGTCGCGATCACGTCGACGATGACCTGACCCAGCTGTCCTCCGGCGTCCTCCTGGAGGAAGTGGCCCGCGCCCGGGATCGTGACGTGCTCCTGTCCGCGAGCACCCGGCACCCGCTCCTGGAACACCGACTCCCACCCGCGGGTGGCCGGATCACCGTCCGAGTAGGCAGTCACGAACGGCCGGTCGAAGGCCTCCAGGGCACGCATCGTCCGGCGGCCGATCCGCGCGCCCACGTCGTTGCGGGTCAACGGAAGCAGCGCAGTCATCTGGCGCAAGCCGGCCGTGTACGACGGATCCGGGAACGGTGCGTCGTACGCCGCCAGCACCTCGGGGGCCAGCGGGGTGGTCGTGGCCGCACCGACGAAATCGCTTGCCCGGAGCTCCGGTGCGCGCTGGGTGTAGAGGAGGTAGTCGACGAATGCCTCCTCGAGGACCACCCGTGACTCGCCCTCGCCGTGCAACGCCCAGGTCAGTCGACCGGCGAGCGCGGGATCTGCGGTGTGCAGGATGGTGTTCGCGGCCACGACCCGGGCGAACCGGTCCGGCTCGGCTGCGAGCACGCTGAAACCGATCGGCCCGCCCCAGTCCTGCGCCACCAGGGTGATTTCGCGAAGATCGAGCCCTCCGACGAGACTGTGCATCCAGCCGACGTGGCGGGCGAGCGTGTAGTCGGTCGGCCGCGAGGGCTTGTCGGACCGACCGAAGCCGATGTTGTCCGGGGCGATCGCCCGGATCCCGCGCTCGACCAGGACCGGGACCACGGACCGGTAGAGGTAGGACCAGGTCGGTTGGCCGTGCAGCAGCAGGGCCACCGGCCCGTCAGCGGGACCCTCGTCGAGATAGTGCATCCGCACCGGGTCCAGGCCGTCGGCCTCGACGTCGAGGTAGTGCGCATCGAAGACGTACCCGGGCAGATCAGCAAAAGACGTGTCGGAGGTCCGCAGCACGGGAATGGTCACGGGCGACATTGTGGCAACGAGTCAGGCTCGGTCCTAGGCGCGCGCACCTCGAGAACGTAGCCTCGGGATCGCTGCGCGTGGGGCGTGGGCTCGGGATCAGGACAGAAGGCGGGCAACATCGTGGGTTCTCTCCTCAAGAAGCAGTGGTCGGCGATCGCAGTGATCGGCTGCATGCTGGTGGCACTCGTCGGGCTCGTCGCGCCCGCCGACGCAGCGACGTCCCGGACCGTCAGCGCACACGTGAGCACAGGGGCAGCACTCGCGGGGAGCAAGGTCACCTTCTCCGGAACGCTCAGCAAGTCCCCGAAGGGGAGCACGGTCAAGGTCCAGCGCCTCTCCGGGTCGACCTGGAAATCGATCGTCGCGACCAGGACGACCACGCGAGCCGGCGCCTACTCGGTCGCCATGACGCTCCCGAGCGCCCCCGCCACCTATTCCTTCCGAGTGCTGGCGCCTGCGACCTCGAAGCTGAAGTCAGCACACTCCGGCACGATCCACGTCTCGGCGCTCCAGCGCACGTCGGCGGTCATCGCCGCGTCCCCGACGACCATCGGCCAGGGCGGGTCGTCGTTGCTGGGAGGCGCGGTGTCCCCGTTCGTGACCGGCACGGTCGTCACGATCCAGCAGCTGTCCGGGAGCAGCTGGGTCACCACGGGGACCCACGCGCTGTCGTCCAACGGCACCTTCGCCTTCGGGGTCAGCCCGACGAGCACCACCAGCTACCGCGTCTCGGTCCCGCGGGCGGGCCTGAACGCGAGCACGACCTCGGCGTCGACGACGGTCACCGTGGTCGCGTCCCCCGCGCCGACGATCACGTCACCCTCCGCGCTGCCCCAGGGTGACAAGGGCGTCGCCTACACGACGACCCTGACCAAGACCGGCGGTGCCGGCACCTGGTCGCTCGTCGCCGGCGCCCTGCCTGCGGGAATCACCCTGGACGGCGCGACTGGCGTCCTGTCCGGTACGCCGACCGCGGGTGGGACCACGAACTTCACGATCACCTTCACCGAGACCTCGACCCAGCTGACGGCGACCAAGGCGTTCTCGCTGGTGATCACTCCCCCGCCGACGATCACGACGACGTCGCTGCCCGACGCGACGAAGGGTGCGCCGTACACGACGACGCTGACCAAGACCGGACAGGCCGGCACCTGGTCGATCAGCGGCCTGCCGACCGGACTCAGCATCGACCCGGCGACCGGAGTCATCTCCGGGACACCGACCCAGGGAGGTGACTTCGGCGTCTACCCGGTCTTCACCGAGACCGCGACCGGCAGGGCAGTCCTCAAGCCGCTGGCCCTGCACGTGGCAGCACCGATGATCACCACGACCTCGCTGCCCGACGGCGTCACCGGCACGGTCTACCCGAGCCAGCAGCTGGCCAAGACCGGCGGTGCCGGGACGTGGGCGATCACCTCGGGCCACCTACCCTCCGGCGTCACGTTGTCTTCGGGCGGCCTGATCTCCGGCGCCCCGGCAGCCGCCGGGGACTTCGGCTTCGTGGTGACGTTCACCGAGACCGCCACCGGTAGCTCCGACACCCAGGCACTGCTGCTGCACGTGGCCGATCCGGGATCGCCGGTCATCAACACGACCACACTGCCGGACGGCAAGGTCGGTACGGCGTACTCGGCGACCCTGAGCGCGGTCGGCACCGGCACCTGGAAGCCGATCTACGGCGCACTGCCCGACGGCCTCAGTCTGAACGGCGCCACCGGAGCGATCACCGGAACGCCGACGACCGCCGGCGACTCGTACTTCATCGTCCGGTTCACCACGGCCTCGGGCACCAACACCAAGGCGCTCACGATCCACGTGGCTCCGTGAGCCAGGCGGGCGATGACCGAGTCGCGCACGTCCTGGCTCGCCGGCGGCAGCCGGGTGCGTCCGAGCGGCATCGCGCACGAGATCTTCGTGCGCAGCGATGGACCGACCGGTGGTCCACCGGTCACGTTGCTGCACGGCTTCCCGACGTCCTCGCAGGACTGGGCTCCGGTCCTCCCGGCGCTGACGGGAGCCGGGTACCGGGTGACGGTGCTCGACTTCCTGGGGTACGGAGAGAGCGACAAGCCGCACCCCTACGACTACCGGCTCATCGAGCAGGCCGACATCGTCGAGGCGATCTGGAACGACGCCGGTACCACCCGCACCGCGCTGGTCGCGCACGACTACGGCGTGTCCGTTGCCCAGGAGTTGCTCGCGCGCAACCCTGCCCGGATCTCCTCGATGTCCTGGCTCAACGGGGGGCTGTTCCCGGACCTGCACCGCCCGACGGCCGGCCAGAAGATCCTGCACGGCCGGTTTGGCCCGCTGGCGGCCCGGGCCATGTCCGAGTCGCGCTTCCGAACCTCGTTGCGCGAGGTGTTCGGTCGTGAGGTCAGCGACGCCGACCTGCACGACATGTGGCTCTCGCTGCGCGCGCGCAACGGCGTCCGGGTCGTTCCACGGCTGCTGCGCTACATCGACGAGCGCCGGTTGCACGCCGAGCGCTGGGCAGCCGCGGTGGGTACCTACCCCGGGCCGCAGCAGTTCATCTGGGGTCCGGCCGATCCGGTCAGTGGAGCGCACGTCCTGCCCCGGATCCGTGAGGTCGTGCCGGCTGCGTCGATCACCGTGCTCGGCGGCCCGGATCCGGTCGGGCACTACCCGCAGGTGGAGGCACCCGAGATCGTCGGACCACTGCTGGTAGCCGGTATACGCGGGAAAATTGTCTGAAAAGTCCTCGTCAACGGCTAGGCAAGGGGCGCATCTCGGGCGTACCGTCCCAAATAGGCCTGAATCCGGCAAGAACCCGGGCCTATGGGACTGACGTGGACGCGAATGCAGGGTTCGCGGACCACGCCGGCGCGAGGAGCGACTCGGCGCGGGGGGCGTGGGGCTGGCATGGAACGAACTCGATGGAGCCGCGTGGTGGCGCCCGCGGTCGGCATCTGCGTCGCCATCGGCGCGACGCTGATGGCGGCTGTCGCCGTGGACGTGACGAAGCGACAGGAGCGCGAGCTGCTCTCCGAGCGCGCCAACGAGGTTGCCGCCCTCCTCACCACCACCATGTCGGAAACCCGTTCGCTGCTGGTCGTCGCAGGGGCGTCGGCCACCGACCCGAGTGGCTCGGGTCTGTTCACGAGGATGACCGCTCCTTCGGTCGCAGGCGGTGCGAACGTCGTGGTCGTCGACCGACGAGCCGGCAGGTTCGTCGTCGTGGCGCGGGCCGGGGCGAGCGCACCGACCGTGGGTACGACGCCCGATCCGGCCGTCGACGCAGTGGCCTCCCGCGCACTGACCAGGAGCGACCTCGTGTCCGGGGTCATCGGCACCGGCCGTACGCGGCACCTGATCCTGGCGATGGCAGGACCCGCTGGACGGGTCGCGTACGTGGACTCACGCATCAACCCCACGACCCGGGCGCAGAGCGATCCGAACTCGCCGTACCGCGAGCTGAACGGCGCGATGTACGCCTCGGACCGGGTGGATCCCGGTCAGCTGATCCTCGTCTCGGGCAAGGTCCCGACCAGCCATGAGGACGTGATCGACAAGCAGTTCAAGATCGGGTCCGACATCTGGTTGCTCCGGCTCTCCAGCGCCAAGCCGCTGGTCGGATCGCTGGCGACCGCGTTCGCCTGGCTGCTCTTCGGCGGTGGGATCCTGAGCGCCATCATCCTGGCGCTGCTGATCGAGACCCTGGTCCGCCGTCGCGCCTACGCCCTGCGACTCGTCGACGAACGCACCCGATCGCTGCGCGAAGCCCAAGCCACCGCGGAACGGGCCAACAACGCCAAGAGCGAGTTCCTGTCGCGGATGAGCCACGAGCTGCGTACGCCGCTGAACGCTGTGCTCGGCTTTGCCCAGCTCCTCGAGATGGACGACCTCACGTCCGACCAGTCGGAGAACGTCAGCCAGATCAGCAAGGGCGGCTCGCACCTGCTGGACCTGATCAACGAGATCCTCGACATCAGCCAGATCGAGACCGGACGGATGTCGCTGAGTCCCGAGCCCGTCCAGGTCAGCGAGGTGATCGATGCCGCCGTACGGCTGGTGCGCCCGCTCGCCGAGGAACGTTCGGTGCAGCTGGTGCCGCTGCCTGCCCAGGAGCGCGACTGGTTCGTGGTCGCCGACCGGCAGCGTCTCAAGCAGATCCTGCTCAACCTGCTCAGCAACGGCATCAAGTACAACCGACCCGGGGGGTCGGTCTCGATCAGCCTGGTCGAGCCGACCACCGGCGGTCTCCGGATCCAGGTCCGTGACACCGGCCTCGGGGTGGCGCCGGACAAGCTGCCGCTGCTCTTCGCCCCGTTCGAGCGCCTGGGTGCGGAGCACACGAGCATCGAAGGGACCGGGGTGGGCCTGGCGCTGTCCCGCGGGCTTGCCGAAGCCATGGGCGGCACGCTGGGTGTCGAGAGCGCTCTCAACCGCGGCAGTACCTTCTGGGTCGAGCTGCCGCTGGCGGACAACCCGGTCGACGCGGTCCAGCTGACCTCGGTCGACACCACAGTGCCGCCACGCGACGAGAGCCTGCTGGTGCTGCACATCGAGGACAACCCGGCGAACGTCGCCCTGGTCGAAAGGGTGCTCGCCCAGCGGCCCGAGGTCACGCTGATCCCGGCGATGCAGGGCCGGGTGGGTCTCGATCTGGCCCGGCGGCACCGACCGATCCTGATCCTGCTGGACCTGAACCTCGCCGACCTGCCCGGGACCGAGGTGCTCAGTGCCCTGCGAGCTGACCCCGCAACGGCGGACATCCCGGTCGTCGTGGTCAGTGCCGACGCGATGCCCCGCCAGATCCAGCGCGTCCTCAGCAGCGGAGCGGTTGCCTACCTCAGCAAGCCGATCGACATCAGGCAGCTGCTGACGCTGGTCGACGATGCCGTCGCCGGTGCCTTCGACCGAACCCACGTCGCCGCCGGCAGTGCCCCGAGCCGCACACGGGTCGGAGATGGACCGAGATGAGCTTGCTGGAGCCCTTTGCCTGGTCGTGCGTCGCGGTCGTGGACGACAACGAGTCCGGCGCGACGCTGGTGGAGAAGACGCTGGTGCGGTCCGGGCTCAACCACGTGCACAGGATCCTGGATTCACGCGAGGTCGAGGACTGGGTCAGCGAGAACGACCCCGATCTCGTGCTGATCGACCTGCACATGCCGCACCTCGACGGGTACGAGGTCCTGGCCCGGCTGCGTGAACGTACGACGTCAGCCGATCTACCCATCATCGTGCTCACCGCGGATGCGACGCTGGAAGCATCCCGGCGGGCGCTCGGCCTCGGTGCGAACGACTTCCTGATCAAGCCCCTGGAGAACACCGAGCTCATCCACCGGGTGCGCACCATGCTGGACATGCGCGCTGCGCACCGCGCGCTCCAGCTCCGGCAACGCTGGATGGAGGCTGCCGAGCTCTACGCGCGGGAGCTCTTCTTCGGCGACGTCCCCGACCCGGTGGCCAGCGTGGCCACCACCGCTCGACGGCTCGCGGATGCGGACTTCGTGCTGACCACGCCCTCCCCGACCGATGCCGGGGCCCGGACGGACCCCGCGGCCACCACCTACGGATGGGGATCCGACGACGCGCCCGTCCCGGAGCCGTACCTGCGGCTCGATGCGAGCCTGCACGAACGTCTGCGCCAACCAGCCGCCGAACCGCTGCTCCTGGACGGTCTCTCGCTCGACGAGCGCAGCGCAGCGCCACTCGTCGAGGTGGGCAACCTGGATCGCGCCGAGATCGGCTCGACGCTGCTGATCCCGTTTCAGGGCACCGAAGGCCCACGCGGCGTGGTGTGCCTGGTCCGGCACCGTGACCGTGAGCCGTTCTCGGCCACCGACCTGGACGGCGCCCACCAGTTCGTGACGCGTGCCGCCACGGCGATGGAGCTGGTCAACCGCCGCGAGGACCGACGGCGCTACCTCGACTTCTTCGAGACACTGGTCTCCCAAGTCGCCGAGTACGCCATCGTCGGGCTCGATGCCGACGGCAGGGTCGCGTCCTGGAACGCCGGAGCGGCCCGGGTCCAGGGGTATCGCGCCGAAGAAGTCCTCGGCGAGCACTTCGCGCTGTTCTGCATCGACGACGACGTCAACGGCGGGCTTCCGGAGCGGCTGCTCGGCGAGGCGCGTGACTGCGGCCTGTCCCGGCACCAGGGCTGGGGGGTCCGGTCGGACGGGACCCGTTTCTGGGCCGAGATCTCGTTGACGGCATTGCGTGACCAGCGCGGAACGCTCCTCGGGTATGCCGCCGTGACCAGGGACATGACCGAGGCCCGGCGCCTGGAAATGGCTCGCGAGTCCTTCTTCGCCTCCGTCTCGCACGACATCCGGGCGCCCCTGACGGCGATCCAGGGCTTCGCGGAGATGATCCCGGTCGTCGACCCCGCGCAGCAGGAGGACTACGTCGGCCGGGTGCGGAGCAACGTGACCAGGCTCGGTGTGATGGTCGACAACATGCTCGACCACGCCCGGCTGCGCGCCGGTGCGGTCCCGCTCACGATCGAGCCGATCAACCTGGCCGAAGCCGTCGCCGCCTGCACGCAGGACCTGGCCCCGGTGCTGGCGACCCATGAGGTGGTCACCGACGAGTCCGACGTCGAGGTGCTCGCGGACCGTGAGGCCTTGCGCCGGGTGCTGGCCAACCTCCTGGTCAACGCAGCCAAGTACTCACCGCCGGAGTCGAAGATCGAGGTCGTCCTGGACGCCCAGTCACCGTTCGGACGGATCGTGGTCGTCGATCACGGTCGCGGCATCGAAGAATGTGACCTTGCGACGATCTTCAACGAGTTCGAGCGCGGGACGCTCGCGACGTCCGACGGCGGTTCGGGCCTCGGTCTCTCCACCGTGCACCAGCTGGTCACGCTGCAGCACGGGCACGTCACGATCGAGAGCAAGCCCGAGGACGGTACGGCGGTCATCGTCGAACTCCCGCTCGCACCCGGTCTGGTGGCGCACCAGGCCAGGGACGAGATCACGGCCTGAGCAACGCAACCCGCACGAGCTCGAGGGCGGTTGCGTCGTCGTTCCCGAGCGCCCGGATCCGGGTCACGTACTCGGCCGCCGCTGCCTTCGACTCCCCGGCGACCCGGTCTCCGGTGACGAAGCTGCCCGCTCTCCCCCGGGTTTCGATGACGCCCGCGTGCTCGAGCTCGCGGTAGGCCCGGGCCACCGTGTTCGCGGCGAGTCCGAGGTCGAGCGCAAGCTGCCGGACGGTGGGCAGCCGGTCGCCGGGACGGAGCTCGGCTCGCGCGACCTGGTCGGCGATCTGGCTGCGTACCTGCTCGTACGGCGGGACGTCGACGGACGGGTAGATGACGATCACGGCGTGCTCACGTGGATCGGAAGGTCGGTGTCCCAGGGCTGGCGCACGACCATGTCGGCGACCTCGACGTACCCGCGTTCGAACTCTCCCGTCGCGGCGTCGACCAGCCGGTACTCCTGGGTGCCCTTGTGGGCCGGTTGGGCATCGAGCAGGATCACCCGCAGCTCGCCGGGCTCGAACCCGCAGCGCTCCAGGAGCGCCGCGATCAGCCGCTCGTCGTGCAGGTGCCCGTCACCGAAGTTCCAGCCGAGCACGACCCCGGCGACCAGCTCCCCGTCGAGCACCAAGTAGTCCGTGTCGTGCGTCGGCCCGCACGCCCGTGGGATCAGCGCGAAATGGGCGCGACCATGGGTGTGCATCGCACGGAACGCGTAGCCGGTGAACAGCGGGACCTCGGCCTCCGCCTTGCCGTAGATCCGCTCGAGCTGCTGGTGCGGCAGCTGGGCGACCTTGACCGTGCCGGCGTCGAACTTGTCGAGCCCCGCCTCGGTCAGGCACCACATCGAGGTGTCCCAGTTGCCCGCGTAGTAGCGCATCCCGGGCAGAAAGGAGATCTTCTGCGGGTACAGGTTGCCGAGCACGACGATGCCGGCGCTGATCGCGGCCAGGGCGATGACCGGCACCGGATGGGCCAGGTCGCCGATGCCGATCGAGGCCTTGTCGACGAACAGCGTGCAGATCCCGAAGATCATGAACACGTTCCACTCCAGCGGGACGCCCATCGGGATGCTCACCAGGATGTTGAGGTGGAAGCAGATCATCACGATCGCGGCGACCGTGGTGACGACGCCGCCGTGCGAGAAGAACAGCACCAGCGGGACGCAGGACTCGACGACCGTGCCGCCGTGCGCCAGCGCCCGCGACAGGCCCGACGGTCGGAGGTCGTCGGGGAAGTCGGCGTGGAACCTGCGCTTGACCGACTTGAACCGGACGACCGGACTGTTGCTCATCATCGCCTGGACGACGAACGGGAAGTGCCGGTTGAGCTTCGAGGTCGCGGCGCCCAGCCAGATCACCAGCATGATCAGCTTCGCGCCGACGATCGCATCCGCCCCGGAGAACAGGAACATCACCGCAAGTGCGCCGTACACCTCGGACCGTGCCGCGAGGAACACCGTCCGGTCGCGCAGGCCCAGGACAGCCAGGACACCGAGCGCCGTGGCCACCTTCCAGATCGGGATCAGGCCGGTCGGGGCGGCATCGGAGAGCAGCGCCACGACGAGAGAGGTCAGCAGGGCGGCATACAGGACGACGTCGAGGACCGTACGCCGGTCGCCGCGGGTCAGTGGCACGGTGCCGGGCCACGGCGGCAGCCGGATCGTGCCCGGCCGCAACCAGTAGAGGAACGAGCCCAGCGGCGGGGTGAAACGCAGGTTCAACGGGCCGAAGCCGCAGCCGAGCCCGAGCACCTCGAAGAGCGCGCTCCACAGGACCAGCTTCTCGAACACGATCGGTGCCGACCACCAGGTGCCCACCTGGGTGAACCCGTCGATGCCGGCCGTCGCGAGGGCAAAGCCCATCCCGGCGAGCAGGAACAGCCCGATCTTCAGCACGTAGAACACGTAGACGACGTCCGGCGTACCGAAGCCGACCTCGCAGAGGTGCCGGATCACCGGACGCATCCGCTCGTTGCGCGTGCCCTGGCGCCAGACCGGCAGGTCCAGCTGCGGGAGGTCGGGCGCCAGGAATCCCATAGGGGTCAAGGTAGACCAGTTCGAGCCCACGTCACCGGGTCAGGTCACGCCGGGATTTCCACCGGCGTTGCACTCTTGTTCACAGCCTCCTGATCTGCTGTGATGCGACTCTCGGGCTCTCACTTTCCCGGTATGTCCTCCTTGCATTCCCTCCCGGCACCAGGAGTTCTCACATGTTCGAAAACATGACCCGACGCGACGTCATGAAGCTGCTCGCCACCGCTGGTGGCGCTGCCACCCTGAACTCGATGGCCGGCCCGATCATCGATCGTGCGTTCGCCACCGACCCGTGCGGGACGGGATCGCTCAGCGACATCGAGCACTTCGTCTTCCTGATGCAGGAGAACCGGTCCTTCGACCACTACTACGGCACGATGTCGGGGGTCCGCGGCTTCAACGACCCGGGTGCGATCCCCGGCGTGTTCAAGCAGAACGGCTACAACATCGCGACCAAGAAGGCGGACAACTCCTCCTACGTGATGCCGTTCCGCCTCGACACCACCCGGGGCGCGACGCTGGACGGCGAGGCGATCAACGACCCGACCCACAACTGGGGTCCGCAGCACCAGGCCTGGAACAACGGCGCGATGGACCAGTGGGTCAAGGTGCACGTGGCCAACGACGGCGTCGCCAACGGCCCCGCGACGATGGGCTACTACAAGCGCCAGGACATCCCGGTGCACTTCGCACTGGCCGACGCGTTCACCATCTGCGACGCGTACTTCTGCTCGGTGTTCGGGCCGACCGACCCAAACCGCCTCTACTGGATCAGCGCCACCATCGACCCGGACGGCAACCACGGCGGGCCGCTGCTCGACACCCCGACGCTCACGCCGATGAACAAGTACTCCTGGCGCACCTACCCGGAGAACCTGCAGGACGCCGGCGTCTCCTGGAAGGTCTACACCAGCCAGCAGGCACCGATCGTCTCCGGTGCGGTGCTGTCCGGCATGCTCGGCGCGTTCAAGAACTTCCAGAACCCGCTCAGCCCGCTGTACAAGAACGGCCTGGCGCCGATCTATCCGGTGAACTTCGCCTCGGACGTGAAGAACAACAAGCTGCCCAAGGTCTCCTGGGTCATCCCGGACCTGCTCGCCTGCGAGCACCCGGCGCTGCCGCCGGCCTTCGGCGCCGTCGGCATCATGAAGGTGCTCGAGATCCTGACCTCCAACCCGGCAGTCTGGGAGAAGACCGCGCTGATCATCAGCTACGACGAGAACGGCGGCTTCTTCGACCACGTCGCGCCGCCTACCGCGCCTCCGGGCACGCCAGGCGAGTTCCTCAACCTCCCGACCCTGCCCAAGACCGCGTCGGGCATCACCGGCCCGATCGGTCTGGGCTTCCGGGTGCCTGGCCACGTCATCTCGCCGTACTCGCGCGGTGGCCTGGTCTCCAGCGACGTCTTCGACCACACCTCGCAGCTGCGCCTGGTCGAGACCCGGTACGGCGTCGAGGTGCCCAACCTGACCCCCTGGCGCCGCAGCGTCACGGGCGACATGACCTCGGCGTTCAACTTCGCCGCACCCAAGGACGTCTCGAAGCCGAGCATCACCGTCAAGGAGCTCGGCACCGGCCAGGTGCTCATCGAGACCCACGCCGGTCTCGACGTGATCGCCGGGACGTTCTTCGCCAAGGAGGGCCTGAACCCCTACCCGGTGCCGCCGAACTCGACGCCCGTCGTCGAGACGACGCCGACCCGCGGGGTGCCGAGCGGTGCCTGCGCACCGTCGACCGCGGCGGGCGAGACCACCAACTCGGTGCCCGGCCTGACGAACATCACCGCGGATGCCGGCCCCACCCGGATCGGTCTGGCGGGCGAGCAGATCCGTGCGACCACGAAGAACGCAGGGAAGTCGCCGGCCAGCACCACCTGAGCGCCCGAAGCGGGCATGACGGACTTCTGCGACTTGTGAGACCCGAGAGGTTCGATACGGTCCGGGACCAAATGTCCCGAATTGCTTGTGCACACCAGCAACCCTCCGTCACAGTAGGCACATGTCCCGTCGCCTGTGGGGGTCGGCGCTCATCGGACTCGTCCTTGTCGGTGTGAGCGCACTTCCCGTGTCTGCCCTGTCCTCAGCGTCTGCCTCGAGCAGCCGCTCGTCGGCTGCCGCGCCGACGATCACCCCGGTGCAGTTCGAGACCCGGGTGCTGACCCGGATCAACGAGCACCGCGTCAAGATCGGGTGCCGTGCCTTGCGCACCAACTCGGCCCTTCAGCTTGCGGCACGCCGTCACAACGCCGCGATGATCCGCGCGAACGATCTCTCCCACCAACTCCCGGGCGAACGGGGCCTGGCTGCACGCATCGTCCGCGCCGGTTACACGCCGTGGCGCGAGCTCGCGGAGAACCTCGCCTGGGGCGGCCAGACTCCAGCCGAGACGTACTCCATGTGGCTGCACAGCGCTCCGCACCGCCGCAACATGGAGGACTGCGGCCTGCGCGACGCTGGTGTCGGAGTCGGGTACTCGCAGAACCGTCCGTGGGTCACCATCGACTTCGGCCGGCACTGACCTGTCCTTGACCCCCTGCGGTGCTGCTGGGCATGACACCCTGCACGGGTGACCTCCCGCCTGCCCCGCAGCGTGACCATGGCCGGTGTCCTGATCGGGACCTTCCTGGTCCGGGTCATCGCGCGACTGCGGCCGCAACGGTGGCTGACCCCGCGCATCAGCCTGCGCCTGTTCCGGGTCTCCTCGGAGCCCTCGTCGGCGATCACCGCAGCGGAGGTACGCCGCCACCTGCCCGCTGACGGCTGGCACACCCGGACCGACCTCACCTACGCCGCCGGATCGGGACGCGACGGCCGTTTCGACCTCGTGCTGCCCGCTGGCGCCGGACCGCATCCGCTGGTCGTGTGGCTGCACGGCGGCGGCTGGCACTTCGGCGACAAGTCCGATGCCCTCCCGTACGTCGAGATGCTCGCGACCCGCGGCTTCGCGGGCGCTGTCGTCAACTACCCGCGAGCTCCCCGCGATCGGTATCCCGCCGCGCCACGGCAGGTGAACGAGGCGGTGCGGCACCTGCTGGCCCACGCGGGCGAGTACGGCATCGATCCCGACCGGGTCGTGCTCGCCGGCGAGTCCGCCGGCGCCCAGATCGCCGCCGAGCTCGCCGCACTGGTGACCAATCCGGCGTACGCGGGCACCACAACGCTGGTGCCGGCACTCGAGCCGTCGCAGCTGCGCGGCGCCCTGCTGTTCTGCGGGATCTTCGACCCGGCGGGACTGGTCGAGTCGGACCGGATGTTCGAAGCCGTGCTCGAATCCGCGATGTGGTCGCTGGCGCGATCGCGCTCCTGGTTGGAGAGCGAAACCTGCCGCCTGATGCGGGTCGTCGAGCACGTCAGCGCCGACTACCCGCCCACCTTCCTGGCCGCGGGAAATGCCGATCCGCTGACCCGACGCCAGACGCCGCCGATGGCCGCCCGTCTGCACGAGGTCGGAGTGCCCGTGGACGAGTACTACCCCGGTAACGAAGCCAACCCGATCAACCACGAGTTCCAGCTGCGCCTGGCCACCCCTGAGGGCCAGGAGGCCTTCGAGCGCGCCGTGACCTTCCTGACGCGGGTGACCTCGCCAGGCCCTTCCATTTCTCATTGAGTCCTCTATGATTCTGGCCTGACCCCCACGACCGGGGGTCCCGATCAGGAGACGACTTCATGCGCCACGGCATCGTGCTGTTCACCAGCGACCGCGGGATCACCCCGGCCCAGGCCGCCCAGGCCGCCGAGGCCGCCGGCTTCGACACGATCTACGTGCCCGAGCACACCCACATCCCGGTGAAGCGGGATGCGGCGCACCCGGGCACCGGCGACGAGACGCTGCCCGACGACCGCTACATGCGCACCCTGGACCCGTGGGTCTCGCTGGCAACGGCAGCGGCGCTGACCAGCAAGATCCGGCTGTCCACCGCGGTCGCGCTGCCGGTGGAGTCCGACCCGATCACGCTGGCCAAGACGATCGCGACGCTGGACCACCTCTCCGGAGGCCGGGTGACGATCGGAGCCGGCTTCGGCTGGAACACCGACGAGCTGACCGACCACCACGTGCCGGCGGCCAAGCGCCGTACGGTCCTGCGCGAGTACCTCGAGGCGATGCGCGCACTGTGGACCCAGGACGAGGCGGCGTACGACGGCGAGTTCGTGAAGTTCGGTGCGTCGTGGGCCTGGCCCAAGCCGGTGCAGTCGCACGTGCCGGTGATCATCGGAGCCGGTGCCGGTCCGAAGACCTTCGCCTGGATCGCCGCGAACGCCGACGGCTGGATGACGACGCCGATCGAGTCCGACGTGCCCGAGAAGGTCGCTGCGCTCAAGCAGGCGTGGGCCGATGCCGGTCGCAGCGGATCACCGGAGATCCACGTGCTGATCGCGATGCGGCCCTCCCCCGAGGACCTGGCCGCCTGGGAGGCCTGCGGCGTGACCGAGCTGATCTGGGGCCTGCCGGACAAGAGCACCGACGAGGTCCTTGCCTTCATCGCCAAGCACGGCGCCCGGCTCGGCCTGAGCTGAGCAGGAGCTGACGTGACCTCCCCCGGCGTCGGCTCGGCGCAGCGCTCCCTCAGCGCACAGCGCTCCCTGAGCGCCAAGGGAACGCGACTCAACAAGCGTGGCCAGCAGACCCGGGACGAGCTGCTGCGGGTCAGCCTGCGCTGCCTGGCCGAGGGCGGCCCCGAAGCGGTCAGCGCCAGCCTGATCGCCCGCGAGGCCGGCGTCACCTGGGGCACCGTGCAGCACCAGTTCGGCGACGTCGACGGGTTGTGGGCTGCCGTGCTTGAGCACGTGCTCACCGACACCTCGACGATGATGCCGCGGCTGCCGGACTCCCCGGTCCTCGCCGATCGCGTCAGCGGGATCGTCGAGCTGCTCTGGACGGCGATGGACCTGCCCACCTCGCGCGCGATCCACAACCTGCGCCTGGCGCTCCCACGGCACCGCGAGGAGCTGGAGTCGGAGTACCCCGCCACCGCGGCCGCCATCGCGCACTTCGACGCCGCCTGGACGAACCTGGTCGAGCACGCCTTCGACGGGTTCGACCTGGACCCGGTCCGGCTGACCCGGGTTCGCAGCCTGCTGCCGGGAGCGATGCGCGGGTTGCACAGCGAACAGTTCCTGAGCAGCTACACCGATCCCGCCGAAGCGCGTCTCGGTCTGGCGGAGGCACTCACCAGCTACCTCGAGAAGGGCACCTCATGAACGACTCGTACGACGTCGTGGTCGTCGGTTCCGGTGGCGGGGCGCTGACCGCGGCGTACCTGGCCCAGAAGCACGGGCTGCGCACGGTGGTGCTGGAGAAGACGCAGTACTGCGGCGGGACGTCGGCGTACTCGGGCGGCGCCTGCTGGTTGCCCGGCTCGCAGGTGCAGCAGCGAGCCAGCATCTCCGACTCCACCGACGGTGCCCGCAACTACCTCGGTGCGCTGCTGGTAGACCCCGACGAGGCCAAGGTCGAGGCCTTCCTGGCCGAGGCCCCGCGGCTGGTCACCGAGCTCGAGGACGACGACGCGTTCACCTTCGAGTGGCTGCCCTTTCCCGAGTACTACGACGGCCCCGGCAGGGTCCCGTGGGGCCGCTCGATCCAGCCGTCGAACATCAAGCGCGTCGACCTGCCGGACGAGGTCGCGGCACTCGTCCGCCCACCGGTCGAGCTCGACCGCGCCGGACTGCCCGGCCGCAACACGCTGTCCGGCGGGCAGTCGCTGATCGCCCGGCTGCTGCTCGCCTTCACCCGGGACGGCGGCACCGTGCTGACCGGCCACCGCGTGGAGACGCTGGTCACCGACGGCGACCGGGTCAGCGGCGTGGTTGCCCAGGTCGACGACGGGCTTGTCACGATCTCGGCGGCGCGCGGCGTGGTGATCGCCGCCGGCGGTTTCGAGCACAACCAGGAGTGGCGCGAGCGGTACGGCGTCCCGGGCAACTCCGCGTGGTCGATGGCGCCCGACGGCACCAACACCGGTGAGCCGATCGCCGCGGGCATCGCGATCGGAGCGGCCACCGGCCTGCTCGACCAGGGCTGGTTCTGCCCGGGTCTGGAGCACCCGGACGGGCACGGATCGTTCACGCTCGGGTTCCGCAGCGGGGTCATCGTGGACGCGAACGGCGACCGCTACGCCAACGAGTGCCTGCCCTACGACCGGTTCGGCAAGGAGATGGCCAAGGCCGCCGAGCGGATCCCTTCCTGGTTCGTCTTCGACAACCGCGAAGGCGGCGGGCTGCCGGCGATCGCGATGCCCGAGGGCAACCGTGCCGACCACCTCGCCGCGGGCACCTGGGTCGAGGCAGACACCCTCGTCGAGCTCGCCGCGAAGCTCGGGCTGACCAACCTGGAGGCGACCGTCGCGCGGTTCAACGGCTTCTGCGAGACCGGGGTCGACGAGGACTTCGGTCGCGGCGGCGATGAGTACGACACCTTCTTCGCCGGCGGGGACGGCCCGAACAAGGCGCTGGTGGGCGTGAATCAGGGGCCGTTCACCGCGGCCCGGTTCGTGCTCTCCGACCTCGGCACCAAGGGCGGCCTGGTCACCGACGAGGCGGGACGGGTCCAGCGTGAGGACGGCAGCGTCATCGGTGGGCTGTACGCGACCAGCAACTCGGCCGCGAACGCCTTCGGAGCGTTCTACCCCGGTCCGGGGGCGCCGCTGGGGACAGCCATGGTCTTCGGTTCTCTGGCGGTTCACGACATGCTGTCCTCGTGAAACTCAGCACCCAGGCCTTCATCACCGTCCTCAAGGTCCACCAAGGCGTCTACGAGTCCAGCCGCGGCCTCATCGGTCACCGGCTGCTGCTGATGCCGACCCTGCTGCTGCGCACCACCGGCCGCAAGTCCGGTCTGACCCGCACCAACGCGCTCGTCTACGGCCGCGACGGTGACCGGTACCTGGTCTGCGGCTCCAACGGCGGCCACGACCTCCCGCCGGCCTGGGCCCTGAACATGGAGGCGAACCCGGAGATCGAGCTCCAGGTCGGCGTACGCCGGATGCCGGCCGTTGCCGTCACGCTACGTCCGGGCGATGCCGACTACGACCGGCTGTTCGCGATCTGCAACAAGGCCAACCGCGGCCAGTTCGCCGCGTACCAGAAGAAGACGAAGCGCCCGCTGCCGGTCTTCGTGATGACCCCGAAAACTGGGTAACCGCCGTTTGGTACATACGGACGGTGAAAGCAGTCCCCTGAGCGTCCTCACGTGCCAATCGAGGAGCGTCAGTCGGCTTCGTTGCTGACCCGCTCGTCGCCGCTGTCGAAGTAGGTGTCGAGGTAGTCGTCCGGTTCGAGGTCGCTGTCGCGCATCAGCGAGAAGATCTCGGCGCCGTCCTCGGGGGTGTCGAAGAGGTGGAAACACTGGGCGAGGCCCAGGTACGTCACGGGCACCTCCTCGATCGAGGCGGCGTACGCGATCGCCTCCTCCTCGGCCCGCTCGATGGCTTCGTCGGCGCTGCCGGCCTGCCAGAGCGTGATCCGCTCCTCGTAGGTCGTCTCGTCCTCGGCATCACCCTCGGACCCGAAGACGCACCGCACGGAGTACCAGCCCAGCTCGGCCTCGTCGTTCATGCCCCTATGTTCCCATGACCCCGCTCAGTCATCGGTGACGCGGCCGCGGAGGCTCTTCGTCTGGCCGCGCTGCTTCTTCTCCTCGACGCGGCGGCGCTGCGAGGCGCGGCTCGGCTTGGTGGCGCGGCGGGGTGGGGGTGGTGGAGCCACGGCTTCCCGGAGGATCGCGATCAGGCGGTCGCGGGCGGCGGCGCGGTTGCGCCGCTGGCAGCGGTGCGCCGAGGCGACCACGGAGCGCGGACCGGGCGCCAGCCCCGGCCGGGTCCGGTGCAGCCGCGGCTCGGTGCAGCGGCTCCGCCTGGCCGGGCGGAAGA
>JACXTT010002844.1_pt1 | contig 27120 bp, 27 predicted proteins | sample 9270951 | NCBI WGS metagenome assembly JACXTT01 (sample SAMN15532306, study PRJNA645909) | rock metagenome | isolation source: weathered quartz diorite | place: Puerto Rico | collected 2017-06-21 | reverse complement strand
CCGCCCGCGTTCGACCGCCGCCGCTTCCTCCTCACCGGCGTCGCGGCCGCGGCCGCGGCGGCTGCCTCCGGCGTCGGCGGTCAGTACCTGATCCGTCGCGCCGACGCGAGCTCCTCGCGGGCGAGCGTTCGCATCCCCGCTCCGTCCGACGTCGCTCCGCCGCCGCCAGCGGGCGCGGACCTGCATCTGCCGGGGCTGAGCTCGTTCATCACGCCGAACGACGAGTTCTACCGCGTGGACACCGCGCTCTTCGTCCCCGCGGTCGAGGCTGCGGGCTGGCAGCTCCGCATCCACGGCATGGTGGACCGCGAGGTGACCATCACCTACCCGCAACTCCTCGCTCGGCCGCTGATCGAGCGCGACGTGACGCTCACGTGCGTCTCGAACCAGGTGGGCGGGCACTACATCGGCAACGCCCGATGGATCGGCGCGCGGCTGAAGGACGTGCTCGATGAGGCCGGGGTTCGACCGGGCGCCTCGCAGATCGTCTCGCGCTCCGCCGACGGGTTCACCGTCGGAACCCCGACCGCGGCGGTGCTCGACGGCCGCGACGCGATGCTCGCGGTCGCCATGAACGGCAGCCCGCTCCCGCTCGAGCACGGCTTCCCGGTCCGCATGATCGTGCCGGGCCTCTACGGCTATGTGTCGGCGACGAAGTGGCTGGTCGACATCGAGCTGACGACGTTCGCCGCGTTCGACGCCTACTGGGTGCGTCGCGGCTGGGCCCAGCAGGCGCCGATCAAGACCGAGTCCCGGATCGACACGCCGTCGGCGTTCGCGAAGCTGCGGGCGGGGCGCGTGCCGGTCGCGGGCATCGCGTGGGCGCAGCACCGCGGGATCGAACGGGTCGAGGTCCAGGCGGACGGTGGGCCCTGGGCGCCGGCGCAGCTCGCGGAGCAGGACACGATCGACACCTGGCGCCAGTGGGTCTATCCGTGGGACGCCTCGCCGGGACGTCACACGCTCGCCGTCCGGGCGACCGATGGGACCGGCGTCACCCAGTCGCCGATTCGGGCCGATCCCATCCCGAACGGCGCGACCGGCGACCACACGATCGTCGTCACCGTCACCTGACCGTCTCGGACCAACCGAAAGGAGCCAACGATGCGAACCCTGCAGCTTCGAATGCGAGCCATCGTGCTCGGCGTGGCAGCCCTCGGCCTCGTCGCCGCGGCCTGCAGCAACTCCACCACCCCGAGGGCTGCCGGGAGCAGCAGCTCCCCGCACGAGATGGCGCCGTTCGGGGCGGACTGCTCGTCGGTCCCGACCACGGGCGACGGGAGCCTCGAGATGATCATGCACGACCCGCTCGTCACCGCCGTTGGGACGAACCCGCAGCTCGCGACCCTCGTGCACGCGATCGGGGAGGCGAAGCTCACCGACAGCCTGAACGCGCAGCAGGGCGTGACGGTCTTCGCGCCGACGAACGCGGCCTTCGCCTCGATGGACCAGTCGATGCTCGCAACGGCGATGCACGACCCCATGGGCGAGCTCGCGAAGGTCCTCAGCTACCACGTGGTGACCGGGCAGCTCTCGCCCGCGCAGCTCGCCGGTACGCACGCCACGCTGGAGGGCGGGACGATCACGGTCACCGGTGGGAACGAGGACTTCGCGGTGAACGGCACGGCCCACGTCGTGTGCGGCGACATCCACGTGGCCAACGCGACGCTCTACCTGATCGACATGGTGCTCGAGCCGAAGAGCTGAGCGGGCGTGCATGATAGGGACGTGGGTCAGGCGCGGGTGCTGATCGTCGACGACGAGCCCATGGTTCGCGACGTCCTCTCCCGATACCTCAGCGGAGAGGGGTTCGCCGTGGACACCGCGGGCGACGGCGAAGAGGCGATGTCGGCGGTTCGCCGGGCGCCGCCCGACCTCGTGGTGCTCGATCTGATGTTGCCGACGATCGACGGGCTCGAGGTGCTCCGGCGCGTGCGCGAGCTCGGCCAGCCTGGCGTGATCCTGCTGACCGCCAAAGGCGAGGAGACCGACCGCGTGGTCGGCCTGGAGCTCGGCGCGGACGACTACGTGACCAAGCCGTTCTCCCCTCGCGAGGTGGTCGCCCGGGTGCGGGCCGTGCTTCGTCGCGGTGGCCCGGCTGGTCGCGCCGAGCCCGCCGACGTCCTCGTCTTCGGCGACCTCGAGGTCGACGGGCCCCGACGATCGGCCCGGCGGCGTGGCGAGGAGCTCGCGCTCACGCGCAAGGAGTTCGACCTCCTGTGGCTGCTCTGCACGAGTCCGGGCACCACGTTCACGCGCGCGCAGCTCCTGTCCCGGGTGTGGGACTTCGCCTGGGACGGCGACAGCGCGACGGTCACGGTGCACATCCGTCGGCTGCGGCAGAAGATCGAGGACGACCCGTCGGCGCCGAGACACCTGCGCACGGTGTGGGGCGTCGGCTACCGGTTCGAGCCATGAGGCGCCTGCGCCCGCTCGTGCTTCTCATCGGGCTCTGCGTCCTGGGTGCGCTCGGCACGATGGCGGTCGGCGCGGCGCTCGGCATGCACACGGCGGACCTGGCCACGCTCGCCGCGTACCTGGTGCCGGCGCTGGTCCTCACGGTCCTCGCCGTCGCCCTCGCGAACCGGTTGCTCATGAGGGTCTCGCTGCGGCAGCGGTTCGTCGTGATCGCCGTCGCCGGGACGGTCGTGTCGCTCGGGAATCTCTTCGCGCTCACCCGCGCGATGGCGATCACCCACCACGACGCGACGCTCCTCGCCACGCTCCTCCTGTATGCCGCCGCGACCGGGGTCGGAGCCGCCGTCTCGGTCTCGCGCTCGGCGGCGGCTGGCCTCGGCCGCCTCTCGAGGAACGCCCGACGGTTGGGCGAGGGCGACCTGGACGCGCGCGTGGGTCCGCTCGATGCCGCACCCGAGCTCGAGGATCTCGCGCGCACGATGGACGAGATGGCGGACCGGCTGCGCTCGGCCCAGGAGCGCGAGCGGCGCGCGGAGGCGACCCGGACGGACCTCATCACGGCCGTCTCCCACGACCTGCGGACGCCTCTCGCGAGCCTGCGCGCCATGGTCGAGGCGATCGACGAGGGGGTCGTGCGCGACCCGCCCACGCTGGAGCGATACGCCGCCGAGATGCGACGCTCCGTCGGCCAGCTCTCGTCGATGGTGAACGACCTGTTCGAGCTCGTGCAGATCGACGCCGGCGCGATCGAAGCCGAGACCGAACGAGCCCGGGTGGGGGATGTCGTGGAGCGCGCCCTCGCGACCGTCGAGGTGCCGGCGAGGGACAAGGGCCTCACGCTCGTCGCGGCGATCGACGGCGCGGCCGACCTGGTGTGCTCGCCGCGCCTCGTGCGGGTCCTGCAGACGCTCCTGGTGAACGCCGTGCGCCACACCCCGGCCGACGGCACCGTCCGGGTCGAGGCGAAGCGAACCACCGGAGCGCTCGAGCTCGCCGTGCAGGACACGGGGAGCGGCATGCAGCCGGCCGACCTGGCGCGGGTGTTCGAGCCGTTCTTCCGCGCGGATGCGGCGCGCTCGGGCCCCGGTGCCGGCCTCGGCCTCGCGCTCGCGAAGCGCATCGTGGAGGCCCTCGGGGGGACGATCGAAGCCGAGAGCGAGCCGGCCCGCGGGTCCCGCTTCGCGGTGTCGGTCCCCGTCTAGCGACCCGATCGCTCGCAGCATCCCGGTCGCCGCGGGGGTACGGTTCGTGCCGGGCCCGAGCGACGAAGGAGCAGGCCACGGACGACCCGACGATGCCGGACCGGCCCGCATGGGACTGGGCCGGCTTCCCGCCGATGCCGGTCATCCCGCCTCCGCCTCCCACGCCGCCCCGGCGGCGCGGACGCGGTGCGCTCCTGGTCGTCGGTTCCGCGCTGTTGGCGGTGGCCCTCGTGGCGGCCGCGCTCGTCGTCACCCATCGCAACGGTTCCCCGTCGGCCGCGGGATCCCCGACCCCGTCGGCGACGGCGGCCCCGAGCCCGAGCCCCACGCCCACGGTCGGGTGCCGGCCCGGCCAGGTGCCGAACACCGTGAGCATGTCGGTCATCCGTTCGAGCGGTTCCGTCGACGAGACGGTGCTCGTGTCGTTCGGCTCGAGCGGCCCCTACCGATTCATCCTGGACACCGGCGCAAGCTTCACGCTCGTCGATCGCACCGTCGTGAACAAGCTCCACCTGCCCGTGGTCGGCCCCAAGCGGACGATCACGGGGGTCTTCGGCTCGGGGCCGGCGCGGCTCGTGCATGTCGAGGACTGGAGGGTGGATGACGTGTCCCTGCCAACCTCGGACATCTACACGGCGAGTGGCCCGGTCTTCGATCCGTTCGTCTCCGGGCTGCTCGGTTCCGACGTGCTCTCGACGTTCCAGTCGGTGATCCTCGACTTCCAGACGGGGCACCTCGTCCTCTGCCGCTGATCGCCCTAGCTCGCGCGCGTGTGGTGGCGGCGGGCGGCGACCACGAGCGAGGTCTCCGCGCCGACGAGCAGCAGCCACATCGTTCCGTACAGGAAGCTGATGAAGGCGAAGATGCTGCCCAGGGTGCCGTAGAGGGCCGTCGAGTGGGCCACGACCCGCGCGAAGAAGAGCCCGGCGAGACCCTTCAGCACCTCCCAGCACACGATGAACGCGATCGCCCCGGGGAGATGGATGGACCAGCTCGGGCCTCGCGGCGTGAGCGTTCGAAAGACCACGAGGAAGAAGCCGAACTCGCCCGCCAGGAGAACGGCGAAGCCCACGATCGGGAGCAGCACGCCCGCGGGGCGGTACCGCTCGGCCCACGTCGCGACCGTGGAGAGAAGCGCCAGGGCGACGATCGCCACCACGATCAGGAACCCCACGATCATGCCGACGAAGCGGCCGCCGAACAGGCTCGTGCGTTCGGTGTGGAAGACCTCGCCGAGCGCATGGCGCGTCCGGCTCGCGAACCCGGACGCCGCCCAGAGGAGGCCGGCCAGGCCGAGGAGCCCGACGGGGACGCGTCCGGTCGTTGCCGACTGGACGCTGTCGGCGACCACGGCCTGCAGACCGGGGAGGAGCGTGATGAGCCGCCCGATCGCCTTTGCCTCGGTGTCCGGATGGCCGGCGAACACGAACCCCGCGATGGCGGTCCCGAAGAGCAGGAGCGGCGGGAGGGAGAGAAAGGCGCCGTAGGTCATCGCCCCGGCGTGCGTGCTGACGTCGTCGTTCTTGAGGCGGCCGGCCACATCGGCCGCGGGACCGACGACCGTGCGCGCGAGACGCGGAGCCCGGCGAGCCACGCGCCGCTCGAGGCCCGAAGCCTCGCGCCGCAGATCAAGCTCGAGCCGTTTTCGGTACGTCTGCTCGGCGGTTCGAAGGGTTCGGCGTCGCCTGGTGAGGGAGGCGAGCCGGGCCCGCCACCATCCGGATGGGCCACGCATCAGTGGGTCGAATCCTACGCACGGAGCGCGTAAGCTGACCAGGCCGCGGCCGGGCCCAACCTCTCAAGGACGCGCTCGAAAGGAACCATGCCCGGAACCGACCCAACGGTCCACGAGCCTGCGACGGTACTCGGGCGCCCGCGAGTGATGGGCCCCGTGACCTCGCGCCGGGCGTGGGTCGCGCTCGCGCTGTTGGACGTCGGCTACGTCGGGGTCGAGGCCGTCGCCGGCGCCCCGCGCTCGCCGCTCGTCCCCCCGATGCCTCCGGGCGCGTCGGTGGTCGGATGGACGACGCGCCTCGCGAAACTCGTAGGAGCCGACCGGCTCGACGTGGGGTGGCTGATCGTGGTCGGCCTCGCGGTGATGGCGGGTCTCCTGGCGGCCTTCGCCGTCCTCCTGCTCGAGGCATGGCGAGGGCGGGTCGGCGTCTGGGCCGTCGTGGGTGCGGCGGCCGCGGCGATCGCGATCACGACGGCCGGGCCGCTCCTGCTCTCGCGGGACGTGTTCAGCTACGCGGCGTACGGACGGATCGTCGCGCTGCACGGCGCGAACCCGTATGTGGTTGCGCCCTCGCGCTTCGCGAGCGATCCCTTCACGGTGGCGGCGTCCCCGCAGTGGGTGGGGGTCCCCTCACTCTATGGTCCCGTGTTCACCTTGCTGAGCGCCGGGATCGCGCGGGCGTGGTCGGGGTCCCCAGGGGCGACGATCGCCGCCTTCAAGGTGCTCGCGGGTCTCTGCGCGCTGGGTGCGGTTGGGCTCCTCGCCTCGTGGCCCTCCGAGCGCCAGGCCTTCGCCGCTGCGGCCGTCGGGCTGAACCCGGTTGTGGTCGTACACGCTGTGGGCGGGGGTCACAACGACGCGCTCCTTGCCCTCCTACTCGTCCTGGCGGCAGCCGTCGCGCTCCGACCGAACGCCCCCAACGGGATGATCGTCACCGTGCTCCTGGCGATGGCGACCCTCGTCAAGGTGTTCGCGGTCGTGCCGCTCCTCATCTGGGTGTGGTCGCTCGTTCGGGTCGGACCAGCTCGCGACCGTGTGCGGGTCGCGGCCTCGCACGTTGGCGTTGCTGCGGTGATCGCCGTCGCGGCGAGCGCGCCGTTCGTCGCGGGGACCAAGACGCTGCACTGGATCGCGACGACGTCATCGGTGGAAGGGTGGGCGAGCGGCCCGCGGCTCGTCGCGAGGGCCGCGCGAGCCGTCGGTCTCGGCTCGGCCGGGGCGCGCGGCGTCGACGCCGCGTTCATCGTCGCGTTCGCGGTCGTCCTCTGGCGAATCCTGCGCCGGGCCGTCCCGGACCATGCGACGAAGGACTGGGCGGCGGCGCTCCTCCTGCTCGCCCTGGCCCTCCCGTACCTCGTACCGTGGTACGCGGCCTGGTTCCTTCCCCTCCTGGTCCTCGTCGTGGACGGCTCGCTCCTCTGGTTCGGGCTCCTCGCTGCCGGTCTGCTCGCGCTCACCGGCATCCCATCCGACGCGACGTTCGTCCCGGGTGCCTGGCATGCCATGGCGCTCGTCGTGCACTACGTCGTGGCGCCGCTGATGCTGGGCCTGCTCGTCCTGACCGCGCGGATCGGCTGGGCGGACACGAGGATGCTGGCGGATCACCCCCGCGCGAGCGCTGGTTGAACCGTCACGTCCAGGACCGCGAACGCGCGGGCGAAGGCGAGTCGCTGCTCCTGCTCTGGGGTGACGAGCAACACGAGGGTCGCCTGCGCCGCCGCCGCGACGGCGCCTGCCGGCAGCCCGATCCCTCCGCTCCCTCGAGAACCCGATGCCGAGGTCGGTCCAAGGACGACGACCACCTCCGCGCCGTCGACCACGGTGTCCGCCCGGAGCTGCCCGGACCCGTAGGTCGCGAGGACGTCCACGTGGTCGCCAGGAACCACGGTCCCGGGCGGAAGGGAGGTCGGTACGGCGAAGGCCCGGTACCCCTCGGGGATCAGCGACGCCACCGGACCTGCCCGTACGCGAGCCAGCCGGGTCTCGGTCACCGCCTCGCCGACGGCGAGGTCCACGAGGGCGACCCGGCCGGTCACCTGTTGCGGGCTGATGAACGACCCCGGCGGGACGTAGCCCCGGGGGATCCATGCCACCCGGAGCGATCCGGCCGACAGCTCGGAGCCACGGGCGATCGGTTGCGCCGCCACGACCACGGCCGTCATCGGGCCGACGCGACCGGCCGCCGCGGCGGCATCGGACAGGTAGTGATGGACCATCAGCCCCGCCACCACGGCGAGAACGCCCGATGCCGCCAGGTAGGCCCGGGACGACTGAGTCCACTGCCTGCGCATGCCCGCATTCATCGATCCTGAGGCTACGGCCGCGAGCGGCCGGCGTCAGTGAGTTCGGTCACAGTGTCGCGAACTGACGCCCTCAGGCCTCGAACCGCGCGCCCTTGAGCGCGGTCGCGCACGGGCAGTCGCGCCGCTCGGGCAGGGCCGGGATGACGTCGAACAGCAGCTCGCGGAGCCGCTCGTTGTTCTTCGTGAACACGCTGACCACGTCCTCGTGCGTCACCGGCGGCGCGCCCTCGACGCCGACGTCGTAGTCCGTGATCAGCGAGATGTTCGCGTAGCACATCTCGAGCTCACGGGCGAGGACCGCCTCGGGGTAGCCCGTCATGTTGATGGTGGCCCACCCCATCGCGCCGAACCACGCCGACTCTGCGCGGGTCGAGAAGCGGGGCCCCTCGACCACGACCATGGTGCCGTGCTCGTGCATCGTGATCCCGAGGGCCCGGCCGCGTTCGAGGGCCACGCCCCGCATCGTCGGGCAGTACGGGTCGGCGAAGGAGATGTGCGTCGTCTGGGGCCCGTCGTAGAACGAATGTGGCCTCGACCGCGTGCGGTCCACGAGCTGGTCGCACACGACGAAGTCGCCGAGCGCCACGCCGACCCGGAGCGACCCGGCGGCGCAGGGCCCGATGATCCGCTCGACGCCGAGCTCCTTCATGGCCCACGCGTTGGCCCGATAGGGGATCTTGTGCGGCGGGAACTGGTGCCTGGTCCCGTGTCGCGGCATGAAAGCGACCCGTGTGTCCACGATCGAACCGACCGTGATGGGGGCCGATGGAGCGCCGTGGGGCGTCTGGATCTCGCGCTCCTCGACGTCCTCGAGGAAGGAATAGAAGCCGGACCCTCCGAACACGCCGACCCGAACGGGCTCCCGGCTCAGGCCGACTTCTCCTTCGTGCTCGGGCTCGAAGTCGTCGGCGCGGGCTTCTCGGCCTTCTTGGACTCCGACGAGGAGCCGTCAGGGGAGCTCGTCGAGGTGGGCTCCGTCGCGGTCGACTTCTTGCCGCTCCGGCGCGAGTCCGTCGCGTAGAAGCCCGACCCCTTGAAGAGGATGCCGGCCGGGTGGAAGACCTTGCGGAGCGAGCCGCCGCAGACCCCACACACCGACAGCGGCTCGTCACTGAACCGCTGGGAGACCTCGATGTGGTTTCCGCAGGTCGAACACGCGTATTCGTACGTCGGCATGCCCCGATTATAGGAGCCGGGTCTGACCCAACCGGCGTCAAGTTTCGAGACGGCACGGTCGATACCACCGGCAGAAGGAGCGCCCTCGCCCAGTGGCGTTCAGCTCGTGAGCCTTCGCGCCAGACTGACCCTCTTTTTCTTCGGGATCGCGATCGTCCCCCTGGTGCTGGCGGGCGTGCTCGTGCGGGTCGCGATCCTGCGCGAGGTCGACCGCCGAACCGACATCAAGCTGACCGGGGATGCGCAGGCTCTCGCCGCGGCCTGGAACGGGGCGGCACAGCTGGCTGCGCTCTCCACGCATCAGGCCGCCCAGGACCTCGCGGGCATCCTGGACGATCCGCGCCGGTCCACGGCCGAGCTCGAGAGCGCGATCGCCAAGGAGCGGGCCGACCGCGGCCTGGACTACCTGGTCGTGACCCGGACCGGCGACGGCGTCCTCTCCTCGATCGAACCCCCGACCCTCCTGCCCGGAGCGCCGGCGATCGACGCGGCGACGGTCCTCGACCCCGGGCCCCTCGCCCCCATCCTGCTGACCGGGCAGAACCCGCTCGACCGGGGCGGCACGGAGGTGCTGCGCGTCTACGGCGGCGTCTTCGTGGACCAGACCGAGGCGGTGGCCCTCGCCCAGGCGGCCGGTGGCGTGGGGTTCGAGGTCCGGATCGGCCGGCGGACGCTCGTCTCATCCCTGTCGAGCGTTGTGCCGCTCCCAGCAGCCGGCGAGGGAGGCTTCGAGCTGACCGGCCGTCGCCGGGGGCTCTACACGGCGATCGGGGTGAAGGCCGGGGCCGAGAAGGCCGTCGCCGTGGTGAACGTCCTCCAGGGGGACATCGCCGGCCTGCAGGCCGCGATCCTCATGGTGGTGTTCGGGAGCGTCCTGGTGGCCTCGTTCCTGGGCTTCGGCCTGCACCGGATGATGTCCGAGCCGATCCGGCGGCTCGCGGACCAGGCGAGCGCCGTGCTCGCCGGCGCGCCGGCGCTCGCGGGATCAGAGGCGAGCGTGCCGACCTCGGCCGACGAGGAGCGGGTCGTCGCCTCGACGCTCTCCGCGATGAGCGAGCACCTGCAGCAGTACGCGACCGAGCTCAGCCAGTCCCGCGAGGAGCTCCGCCAGAGCCTTGCTCGGCTGGGCACGACCCTACGCTCGGCGCACGACCAGCACGGCATGCTCGCGGTAGCGGTCGACTCCGCCGCGCTCTCCCTCGGCGCCGAGGCGGGCGTCATCTACCTCCCCCACCCGTCGAACGCCTACCTGTTCGCCGAGGTCACCCGCGGCACCGTCCCGCTCGACGCGCCGGTGGCCATGGGATCGGGGGTCGCGGGCGTGGCCGCGAGCGAGGCGAGGACCGTGCTCTGGCCCTCCGCGGGAGCCCCGAAGCCCGGCTCGGGCGAGCCGCAGACCACCACGGCGATCGCCGCGCCGGTCGTTCGAGGCGATCGCCTGATCGGCGTCGTCGCCCTCTACGGGCGCGTCTCCGGCGCGCCCTTCTCACCGGAGGACGTCGAGACGCTCGCCGCGTTCGCGCGGGAGACCGCCGTCGCGGTGGAGAACGTGGAGGAGGCCGAGCGCCTCTCGATGACCGACCCGCTCACGGGAACCGGCAACCGGCGGTTCCTCGAGATGACGCTGCTTCGCGAGATCGAGCGTGCCCGACGGTACGGCCGCGAGTTCGGCCTGCTGATGGTGGACATCGACCGCTTCAAGCAGGTGAACGACGACCACGGGCACCTGCGCGGGGACGAGGTGCTGGTCGAGGTCGTACGGCGGATCGAGAGTGCCGTCCGATCGGGCGTCGACACGGTCGCCCGGTACGGAGGCGAGGAGTTCGTCGTGGTGCTTCCCGAGACCGACGCGACGGGCGCGATGACTGCGGGGGAGCGCATCCACACCGTGGTCCGGGAGCGTTTGCTGCCGGCCGTCACGGGCGCCGAGGTGACGGCGAACGGGGGGATCCACGAGAGCGCCGAACACGCGTTCCGCGTGACGGTCTCGGTCGGCTGCTCGTCGTTCCCCGGGGACGGCACGACCTCCGACGACCTCATCCGGGCGGCCGACCGCGCGATGTACGTGGCCAAACGCGCGGGCGGTGACCGCGCCGCGCTCGCTCGCGACGAGAGCCGCACGTCCTGATCGCCGCCCGCTCCAGGGCGGTCCCCGCGGGATCGTCCGATAGACTGGCGCGCATCGCCCAAGGAGGGACATGAAGGTCAAGAAAGCCGTCATTCCCGCGGCGGGCCTGGGGACGAGGTTCCTCCCCGCCACGAAATCGCAGCCCAAAGAGATGCTCCCGCTGGTCGACAAGCCGGCCATCCAGTACGTCGTCGAACAGGCCGTCGACGCGGGGATCACCGACATCCTCATCATCACCGGGCGCGGGAAGCGCACGCTCGAGGACCACTTCGACCGCTCGTTCGAGCTCGAGTACCACCTGGAGCAGTCGGGCAAGCTCGACGACCTGAAGCTCGTGCGCGAGATCTCCGACATGGCCGCGGTGCACTACATCCGACAGAAGGAGCCGCTCGGCCTGGGCGCGGCGGTGGCGATGGCCGAGCCGCACGTGGCGGGCGGACCGTTCGCCGTGCTCCTCGGCGACGACATCATCGCCTCCGGCAACCTGCTCGCGAACATGATCGACGTCTACGACCGGTATGGGCGAAGCGTCATCGCCGGGATGGAGGTGCCCCGCTCGGAGATCCACCTCTACGGCGCGATCAGCCCCGAGTACGTCGAGGAGAACCTCGCGCGCGTCGTGACGATCGTCGAGAAGCCGCCGACGGAGACGGCGCCGTCGAACCTCGCCGCGATCGGACGGTACGTCCTCACGCCGGAGATCTTCGATGCGCTCCGGGAGACGGTCCCGGACGCGGGCGGCGAGGTGCAGCTCACCGATGCGATCAACCTGCTCGCGCAGCAGCAGCAGGTGTACGCATACGTCTTCGAAGGCGTGCGCTACGACATCGGAAAGAAGCTCGACTACCTGCGGGCGACCGTCGAGCTCGCCATCGACCGTGAGGACCTGGGACCGGAGTTCCGGGCCATCCTCGCCGACCTCGTCCAACGGAAGAAGCTGGTGTGACCGTGGCCGGGCGGGGAGCCTCGCAGCACCACGACCACGCGGACGGCGAGCTCCGCGCCGTCGAGGAGGTGCGCGCGTCGATCCTGGAGCGGGTCGGGGTGCTCGCCCCGATCGAGCTGCCGTTGCAGGAGTCGTGGGGGTGCGTCCTTGCCGCCGACATGATCGCGGACGCCGACATGCCGGCGTTCTCCTCCTCGGCCATGGACGGCTTCGCGGTTCGCGCCGAGGACGTCTTGGAGGCCACCTCGGACCGGCCGACGTCGCTTCGGATCGCCGGGCAGTCGCTGATCGGCCGGCAGCCCGAGGCCACCGTGGGCGCCGGGGAGGCCGTGCGCATCGCGACCGGCGCGCCGATCCCCGCCGGTGCCGACGCGATCGTGCCGATCGAATACTGCGTCGTCCAGGAAGCGGACGTGCTGGTCATCCGGTCCTTCCCGGAGGGGGCGTCGGTCCGGCCCGTGGGCCAGGACGTGCGGTCCGGCGAAGTCCTGCTGCCCGAGGGTCGCCGCCTCGCGGGCCCCGACCTCGGGCTCCTCGCGAGCTCCGGCCACAGCTCCGCGCTCGTGCATCCGCGGGCGCGGGTCGCCGTCCTCTCGACCGGCGACGAGCTCGTCGATCCGGGCCGCCAGACCGCCTTTGGGCAGGTCCGCGACGCGAATGCCTACATGCTCTTCGGCGGCCTCCGCGACGCGGGCGCCGTCCCCTACCTCGGCGGCATCATCCCGGACGACCCCGAGGCCCTGAAGGAGGCGGTCCTGGGGCTCGCCATCCGGGCCGACTGCTTCATCAGCTCCGGCGGGGTCTCGGTTGGCGAGCGCGACGTGGTGAAGAAGGCGTTCTTCAAACGTGGCGACGTCGACTTCTACAAGGTCGCGATGCAGCCCGGCATGCCGCAGGGGTTCGGCCGCGTGGACGACGTCCCCTACTTCGGCCTCCCCGGCAACCCGGTCTCGGTGTTCGTGTCCTTCGAGGTCTTCATCCGCCCGGCCCTGCTCAAGATGATGGGCCGGCGCGACATCTTCCGTCCGCACATCATGGCCACGCTCGACACCGACATCTCGGGGCCCCGCGACAAGCTGCAGTTCGCGCGCGTGCGGGTCTGGCGTGAGCACGGAGCGTGGCACGCCGCGGCCACCGGACCCTCCGCGTCGAACCTGCTCTCGACGGTCTCGCGCGCGAATGGGCTCGCCCTCATCCCCCAGGGGGTGGAGACGGCGCCCGCGGGCTCCCAGGTTCGCGTGATGCTCTTCCGCGCGCTCGAGGAGACGTCATGAGCGAGCGGGCCGGGCCGGCCCGGATCGTCGAGGTGGGCGACAAGGAGGTCACCGCGCGGGAAGCCGTCGCCGAGTGCGTCATCACCATGTCGCCCGAGGCGTGCGCGGCGCTCGTCGCCGGCACGCCGAAGGGCCGCCCGCTCGAGGCCGCCAAGGTCGCGGGACTCATGGCCGTCAAGCGCACGCCCGACCTACTGCCCTATTGCCATCCGATCGCGCTCACCGGCGCGAGCGTCGTGCTCGAGGCCGACCCCGCCGCGGGACGCATCCGGGTCGAGGCGACCGTTCGCGCGAACGATCGCACCGGCGTGGAGATGGAATCGCTCACCGCGGCGGCCGTTGCCGCGCTCTGCCTCTACGACACCGCGAAGGCCTTCGACCGCGCCGCCGAGATCGACAGTCTGCACCTGGTGTCGAAGTCCGGGGGCAAGAGCGGCGACTACCGGCGATCCAACTCCGCCAGCTGAATCCACCTCAACCGAACGTCCAGACATTGCTTTCGAGAAAACCCTCGACGTTCGTTGAGCTACCAGATATGGGATGCTACCCTCCAATCCCAGCCCACATGTTGTGGTCGAACCGGGGACGACCTCCAAGGAGGGCTGGTGTTGAGTTGGATTTTGCTGGCGGCATTGGGCATCATCTGGGCCACGTTCCTGATCCCATCTCGGCTTCATTCCCCACGGTCGAGCGTGGAAGAGTTCGAACGGAAGATGACGATCTTGGCTGACGCGAACAGTCGGACCGCAAGCGGACGCTGGGTCATCATGCCGCAGCGGGGCGAGCGGTTCATGGGGCCCAAGGACCGCACGAAGCTACGGATCCGCCAGCGCCGCCGCAGGGTCTTCACGGTCCTCGTCGAGGCGATCGGCATCACCTTCCTCATCGGGCTCGTGCCACGGCTTCGGCCGATGATGGTCGGCACGGCGATCCTGGTCGCCCTGCTCATCGCCTATTCCCTGGCCCTGCTCAAGATCCACGCCGATGAGGTCCAGCTCTCCCGCGAGCGGCGGCTCGTCCCGACGGACCCGGCGAACGGAAACGGGCACCGGCCGCCCGTGTCCAGGGGCTTCTCGCCGGAGGACGCGTACACGATCGCGTGGGGCGACGCGCTCACGCCGGGCGGCCTCGCGATCATCGACGACGACGTGCACGTGGTCGTGCGAACCTCGGAGGAGATGGAGCGCGAGGCGATCCTCGCGGAGGCCTCGCACGCCCGATAGCACGCTTGATCTCTCAGACGTCGCGGCGCTCGTCCGCGGCCGATTCGACGCGAAGATGGCCGGGCGCGAGCAGGCCCTGCCGGCGGCCCGCCGATCCATCCGAGCCTCCGCGAACGCGATCCGCGCGGTTCACCGGGGCGATCTCGAGGAGGCCCACCGGCTCATGGAGCAGTCCCGCGGCGCCCTCGCCGAGGGGCGCGAGGCCGTGGCCTCGGCGCACCCCGACATCTACCACGCTGGGTTCCACCAGGATGCGCAGAAGGAGTACGCAGAGGCTCGCCTGACCGAGGCCCTCGTCACCGCCCAGCCCCTTCCCGGACCGGACGAGCTCGAGGTCGAGATCGCGCCGTACCTGAACGGGATGGCGGAGACGATCGGCGAGGGTCGCCGCGCGATCCTGGACCTCCTGCGCCGGGGCGAGTTCGACGAGAGCGAGCGCATCCTGGACGCGATGGACGAGCTGTACGCCCTCCTCGTGTCCGTCGACTACCCGGACGCCATCACGGGGAACCTCAGGCGATCGACCGACGTGGCGCGGGGCCTCCTCGAGCGAACCCGGGGCGACCTCTCGGTGGCGCTCGTGCAGCGGAACCTGCAGGCCTCGCTCGAGCGGCTCGCGCAGGAGATCACGGGGACGCAGCCTTCGAGCTAGGCGTCGGGCCGGCGCGGCTCTCCCGAGGGCCCCTGCCGCAGGATCGCCCGCCGCTCGAGGAACTCGTCGCGGTCGATCTCGCCCCGCGCGTACCGCTCCTCGAGCAGCCGAAGCGCCGGTGAGGTTCGGCTCCAGTGCCCGGTGTGGCCGACCTCCCGGCGAAGCAGGATCACGGCGCCGATGACGATCACGAGCCAGAAGATGCCGCCGGCGATCCCCGGCCCCCACCCCGAGCCCCAGGTCCACCAGAACATCAGGACTCCAGGTCCTGGCGGATCTGCGCCAGATCGGCCGCCGTGATCTCCCCCCGCGCGAACCGCGACTCCGCGATGTGCACCGCGGAAGACGAGTGCCGCGGGCCGGAAACGGGCACACCCGGCGTCCCCTTCGGCATGACGATCCAGAGCACGACGTACAGCAGGATCCCGAACCCGATGAAAGCTCCGACGATGAAGCCGATCCGGATGAGGATGGGGTCGACGTCGTAGTACTCGGCGATGCCGCCGCAGACGCCGGCGATCCGTCGGTCGGTCTGGGACCGGGTGAGTCTCTGCGGTGAGCCGGTGCTCATGCGGCTATGGTTGCGCGCCCGGCCGCACAGGTCAAAGCGAGTTACGCTAGGCGCGCTTGGGGGTGTAGCTCAGGGGTAGAGCGCTGCCTTCGCACGGCAGAGGCCAGGGGTTCAAATCCCCTCACCTCCACTCGTCGTTCAGACGGGGTTACGAACCGCAGCCGACGTAGCGTTCCACGCGGATCCCGCTCGCCCCGCCACCCCCTGCCCACACGTTGACCGCGTCGAACGCCTTGATCGTGATGAACCACTGGTTCTCCGGCGTCGTCGGAGCGCCCACCCACGTCGACCCATTCCAATGGGCTGCCCGGGGCGGGCCGCTCCCATCCTTCAGTCCGCCCAGCCATACGTCGTTGGGCGTCCTCGCCGACACGCCCCACCACTCGGCGGTCGGCGTGTAGGGGACATTATCGAGCTTGGTCCAGCCCGTCCCGTCCCAGTGGTAGACGAGCGCGCCCCCGTATCCGATCCCCGCGGCCCAGACGTCGTTCGGTCCCGTCGCGTCCACGCCCATCAGCAGGCCGCCGTTCGGTACCGGCGCGATGCCGGCGTCCTTCCAGCTCGTTCCGTCCCAGTGCTCGATGATCGGCTGCTCCGGGTACACGAGCTGACCGCCGACCGCCCACGCGTCATCGGGCGTGATGGTGGCCACCGAACGGAACTCCTCACCGTCCTGGTAGGTGGGGTGCGGCACGGTGATCCACGTCGTGCCGTGCCAGTGTGCGATCAGACCTTGCGAGTAGCCGGTCACGCCCACCGCCCAGACGTCGTCCGGGCCGCTGCCCGAGACCCCGTAGAGGATGTCGTAGCTCCCCACAGGGGACGGGACCGCCACGTTCGACCAGACGGACCCGTTCCAATGGACCGCGAGCGTCTTCTGGTACCCGCTGAGGGTCCCGACCGCCCAGGCGTCGTTCTCCGAGAGGACATCCACGCTCTTGAGGTCGCCGTCCTTCGCGTTGATCGGTGCCTTCGTCCATCCGGTCCCATCCCAATGCAGGATCGTGGCCGGATGGGGAGCCTCGAAGGAATCCTCCACGGCCCAGAAATCCGAAGCGGACGTGCCGTCGATCCCCGCAACCTCCTCAGCGGAATCGGTCGGCGTCGGCACGATCTCCCAGGGGATGCACCCGGCCGTACGCGGCGTCGCGGCCGAGGGTGTGGCGGATGCGGGAGTGCCGAGCGCGACGGTCAGAAGAACAAGGGCGCCGATCGTTGCCGTGGACCTGCGCATCTTCGCCTCCCTACCCCGTGAACACCTCCACGAGCGTCTGCGACACGCCGTTCGCATACCAACTGCCCACCGCGACGCAGGACGTCGCCGACAGGCACGACACGCCGTTCAACGACGTGATGAGCGTGCCCGACGGGTTCTGGGTCGGCTGGATGCGCCAGCCGGTCCCGTCCCATCCCTCGGCGAGCGTCAGTGTGGGGACTCCGCTCGCCGACGTCGACCAGTCGCCCACACTCGCGCATGACGTCGCGCTTGCGCACGAGATCGCGTAGAGGTTGGCGAGGCTGAACCCCGCGGGGTGCGGGACTCTGTCGGGAGTCCACGCCGACCCGTCCCACGACAGGGCCAGGCCGCGGATGCGGCCCGAGATGTCCACCCACGTCCCGGACGACTTGCACGATGTCGTGCCGGAGCAGGAGACGCCGGTCTCCGCATTGGAGAAGTTGCCCCTGGGGTTCGGCTGCTTCTGGACCGACCACGCCGTGCCGTCCCACTGGATGGCGAAGAAGAGCTGATCGACGTCGCCGAAGGCGTACTCGCCCGTCGCCTCGCACGAGGTAGGGCTCGCGCACGAGACGCCGGTGAGCCCACTGCCGTTCTCGGCGTGCGGGTTCGGCGTCGCCTCGACCGTCCAGGTCGCGCCGTCCCAGTGCATGGCGAGCGGCTGCTCCTGCGAGTTGACGCCGCTCGGGATCTCGCCGCCGACCGCGGTGCAGTCCGTCGTCGCGGTGCAGGAGATGGCCGTCAGCTCCGACCAGGGCGCAGGCGCGGGGGTCGAAAGGAGGGTCCACGCACTTCCGTCCCATTGCTCGGAGACCGTCGCGACGACCGAGCCCACCACCGAGAAGCCGACCGCGATGCACAGCGACGGATCGGGGCAGGAGACGCCCTGGAGGAGGCTCTCGGACACCCCGGGCGTCGTGAGGATGTTCCACGTGCTGCCATCCCATCGCTCGCTGAGGGCCAGCAGGCTGCGGCCGTTCGCACCGTAGTTCCCGACCGCCATACACGTACCGTCAGAGGCGCATGACACGGCGGAGAGCACGCTCACGGTGGCGCCGGCGGGATTCGGACTTGATTGGATGATCCACCCGGCGGCCGAAGGTGCGGCCGAGGCGGGCCCAACGAGGATCGGAAGCAGTGCGAGGGCGAACAGGACGAACAGCGAGCGGCGCATCGGGCTGCACCTCCAGTTGTCGGGCCGGCGACCGGGGGAGTCTAGCCCGGTTCGGTGAACAACGCACGACATCCCGATGAACGCCCCGGGAGCCGGAACCGGAGCCGGCCGGCGGGCGTAGGAGGGGCAAGCCTGAACGAGGAGGTATCCGATGAAGGCACGCCTGCTGGTCGTGATCGGGGTCGCCGCGGCGGTGCTCGCCATCCCGACGGCGGCCTTCGCGAAGGGACCGGCGATGGCCGTGATCACCGGCTCGGGGATCAAGGGCGGGAGCGTCACCCTGCGAGGTATGGGCGAGCCCGGGAGCGGCGCGAAGCTCGGGGACCTCGCCGAGCAGAGCGGGCTCTTCTCGGCGATGTTCGGCGGGACGAGCGACGGCAACATCCTGCCCGTGAAGCCGACCGTGGGGCTGGGCGCCCACTACGTCGTCGTCTACACGATCCCGAACGGCGACCCCAGGCCGGCGAAGGTTACGATGGATCTCTACCCGTACGCGCCCGGTGGTCCGGTCACCTACACGCGCCCGGGCCCGCCGGTGTTCTCCGGCCAGGCTCCCCTTGCCGCGCAGTGGTTCCAGGGACCGGCCGACCTGCGGGCTCTGCTCGTGTCGATCGGGCTCCCCGACCGCGCGGCGCTCCCCGGGTTCATCGTCCCGCCGCAGACCGTCGCTCCGTACGTCCCGCCGGTCGCCGCCGCGCCCCAGCCGGTCGGGCAGGCGCAACCCGTCAAGGCGAACTCCCCGGGCCCGGGACCGTGGATCGCGCTGGTGGTCGTGGCGTTGACCGTGATCGTCGCGGTGACACAGTCGGTTCGCCGCCGGCGGATGGGGGTCGCGGTCGCCGGCTAGCCCTGAGAGGAGACCGCAACCCGAATCGGGCCGATTTCGCGCACGAATCGGGCGAAAGGTCTAGGTGAAAACGGGCCGAGCCGCGTATCCTCTCCGAATCCGGTCAGACGAGGAGGGGGCGTGCCCGCGCAACCAAAAGCCCTGGCAAAGCGTTTACCCCCAGGGGACATGATGGATGCCGTCGTGGTGAAAGCAGAGGAGCGTACCTTCCACGACGAGTATTCCGGCAGTGCGTCGGTGAGCTGCGCGGCCCCACCCCCGGTCGTCTACGACATCCTGGCCGATCTGCGCACCCACGTGGTCTGGGGTGGGCAGACCAACCGGATGCATCAGCGCCTGCTGACGATCGAGGCCCCGGATGAGCCCGCGACCGTCGGGACGACCTTCCAGAGCGTCGGGTACACGTCCCACGGCCTGTGGCACGACCGCTCCGAGGTGACCGTGGCCACGTCCCCGTCGGTCTTCGAGTTCACGACGAACGGGACGATGCAGAGCCGCCCGCCGTTCCACGGGACGTGGGTCCACCGCTACGAGATCGAGCCGGTCGGCGCCGGCAGCACGATCACCTATCGGTGTCGCTGGCAGCTCACGAAGAGTGTCGGCGACCGGCCCCGGTTGCGCCGGAGCGTGTTCTGCCAACTCGTCCTTCCGACGATCTGGGAGACGGGCCTGCGCGGCCTGGCCGAGATGGCCGAGGCCAGCCGGAACGGATCCGGGCCGAAGAGCTAGCCGAGCAGCGGCTGCAGCGCCGCCTGGATCTCCTGCTCCACGACGGGTCCCTCGAAGCGCGCTCGGATGATCCCCTTCGCGTCGATCACGAACGTCCACGGCTCGGTCAGGAGCCCCCACGCCTTGAACGGCGGTGACTGGTTCGCCTGAGTGGGCTCGGGCGGCGTGAGCGACGGCCCGGGGAGGAACTCCTCCACGTGGATGAAGTTCGCCTTCGACTTGCCGGACGCCTGGAAGGCCGCGTAGACCTCGTCGGTGACCGGGCCGCACATCCGGCTCTCGCAGAGGAGCGGGGTCGAGAAGCACGCGACCGTGGGCAGGCCATTCTTCAAAGCCGCGTCGAGGGAGATGTAGTGCATCGTGTCGGGCGGGTCGCGCGTGCAGATCTGCTTCAGCTCCGCCTCGGTCGTCCCCACCGGCGTCGGCGTGGAGATGGCCTTCGAGCCGAGCGGCGCGACCGAGGCCTCGGCCACGACCTTCATGATCCCGACGCCGACCGCGGTCCTCGAGCTCAGCTGCGCGACCGCCGCGAGCGTCCAGTTGCCCGCGACCGGGATGTCGACCTCGGCGACGTAGAAGCCGGTGAGCGGGCTCCTCGGCGCGTTGTCCTTGAAGACGTCGCCGGCGGCGAACTTGTACGCGGTCGCCTGCCACGGCCCGAGCGCGCCCGACGCGGCGGAGCTCTGCGACGCGTAGACGGTGGGGCTCCCGCCGAGCAGGAGCTGCCCCTGCTGCGTGGTGAGCCCGAACGAGAACAGGTTCTTTCCGGTGGTGAGCTCGCTCTGGGCCTCGAGGAGCGAGAGTTGGATCGCCCCCAGCTTGAGCGCGTCGATCGAGCCCGGCGACGGGCTCGGTTGGGGAGGCGGAGGTGTGGTCCTCGTGCAGGCGGCGCCGACGAGCGCGATGGCGCCTGCGCTCAGCAGCTCGCGTCGCGTGAGGGTGAGTCGGGTGGGCACGGTCTCGACAGAGCGTACCCTGCGTGATCGAGTTCGGCCGACCCGGCCGATCAGGTGCCGCTCGCGAACCGGACGAACTCGAAGTGCATCCCGTCGGGGATCAGCCAGTCCCCGCCCCACGCGAACCCCCAGCGCTCGAAGATCTGCACGATGCGCGGGTCCTGGTGGGGGGTCCTTCCGAACCGGTTCTGCGACACGTTGATGTCGATCGCTGCGCCCCACGTGTGGTGTGAGATGCCGATCAACGGGTCCTCGCTGATGAATCGCGGCGAGTAACAGCCTCCAGCGTCGTTCGGATGGATCAGCGAGCCGAGGCCCGCGCGTTCGATGTCCTGCAGCGCACCGGTGAGCTGCGGGATGAGCGCCCGGTTGCACCTCACCTGGCCGAGGAGCGGGACCTCCACGTCGACGATGTGAGTTGCGACCCAGGCCGGGTCGATGCGGAGCAGGCCGTGCGCCGTGGGCCTGGCCGCGAACTCACCGAAGAACTCCTTCATCTCGACGGGGGGAAGGACCGCGTCCCCCTGCCGGAACACGGGCGTCTCGCCGGGGCCGCGGATGCGCGCCTGCGTGCCCTTGGGGAGGAGCGCCCGCAAGCTCGCCGTGACGGCGCCGCGGGCCTCGCCCGGCGCGGGATCGATCAGCGCGTAGCGTTCGATGGTCACGCCGAGCTTCGCGGCCACGTTCCGGGAGACGACCACCTCGTTCGCGCCGATCTCGGCGTCGGGGAGGATCCCGGCGACGGTCAGCCGGATCGACCCGAACTGGAGCGTTCCCCCGGGGCCGAGACGCCGGATGGCCGCCGACGTCGTGCCGAGCGCGGCCTCGCCCGCGGCCAGGCTGGGCAGGATCCCGCGGTCGGCCGGCGCGAGGAACGGCGCGTAGCCGGAGACGTTGACGCCCGCGACCTCGAGCGGGATCGCGAGGCCGGGCGGCGGCTGGTCCACGACTGTCCCGTCGCCGGCGTAGGACCGCGTGAGCCATGCGGTGCCGCTCGTCACCACGGCGAGGTGGGCGACCCCGGGCAACGCCGCCGCGGCCGGGGCGAACCCCTGGGGCAGGCCTCCCGGCGTCCAGAGCAGGAGCGTGGAGGCCTCCGCGGGCGCGAGGGACGGTGCCGGGCCCGCCGCGAGCACACCCGGAGGGGGTGAGGGCGCCGGCAGCACCTCCCGGGGATGGCCTTGGGCGAGGAGGCCCACCACCCCGCCCGCCGTGAGCCCGACGGCGAGGGCGGCCGCGAACGCGAGCGAGCGACCCATCCAGGCCCGCGAGCCGCGAACGAACTCGACCCCTCGTCCCATCAGATCGCCCGCAACGACGCGGCGATGGACGCGAGGTCTGCGAGGCCGAACCCCCGGCCGCTGAGCGAGACGTACAAGCCGTTCTCGATCCACTCGAGACGCCCGTCGTCCGGCGACCATCGCGCGAGCGTGCCGCGAAGGCTGACGACCTGTTGGTCGGCCCCCGTCGGGGGCGGGAGCGTCTGGTTGGTCGATTCCGACAGCAGCAACCCGTCGCCGAGCTCCGCCGCCGGCCGCCGGTAGGCGATCGTGATCCCCGAGGAATCGCCCGACTGCACGAGCAGGGCTGCCGCCGGGCGGTAGCCCGTCGGCAGCACGCGCGGGAGAAGGACGCCGAAGCCGGCCTGGAAGATCGCATCCTCGATCCCCAGCCCCCCTCGGACGCTCCCGCCTCCCCAGGTCCGGTTGCTCCAGGTCTCGGGCAGGGCCAGCCCCTTGACCGGGAGCGACGACGCGACCGCCACGAGCGCCGACCGGGGCAGGTTCGAGGCGACGAGGAACTCTCCCTGGTTCGTATGCAGGGCGAGGCGGCGCGGGTCCGTCGGGGACGCGGGCTCGTACAGCCCGACGCCGGATCCGCCGAGCAGCTGCACCGCTTCGGCGAGGGGCCCGACGCCGTAGGAGGCCTGCTGGGCCCACGAGGTGACCCGCGTGATCGTGAGCCAGGAGAGGCCGCGCGCGTAGGCGAACGTCACGGCCTGGTAGGGCCGGGCGACGGTGCGGGCCAGGGTGCCGATCCGAACGACCGGCAACCCCTCGGTCTGTTTCGGTTCGATGAGCGTCGCCTGGGCGACGAGCGCGACCGAGGAGAGCGGCAGGTCCTGGAACCCCTCGTCGACCGCGCCCGTGACGGGCGGCACGGTGAAGGTGTCGGGCGGCGGGACCTCGGTCGAGACGGTCCTGATGGTGGCCGTGAAGACGGGAACCGTCGGCGGCTCCCGCGGCAGGCCGAGCGCCACCGCCCACGCCGCGCGCTCGGCGGTCGGGGCTGGATAGACCTGGTAGCGGAGCGGTAACCAGGTCTCCTGATCGAGGGCGACGAGCACCCGGTCGGTCGGATAGAAGGGGCGCCACGAGCCGAGGAACTGCAGGCAGCGGAACAGGGGGGTCGCGTCCTGATAGGTGAGCTCGACCGCGATCGCGGCCCGGCCGTCGACGGTCGCGGGCCCGACGACGTCCACGCGGTCCGACGCGGCGAGCACGGTCATGGGGACGATCACGTCGGTGGGCATCGCGGTGCTCGCGTCGAACGGCATCCGATCGATCACGGTGCGCACGACGGGTTGGATCTGCGGGCACGCGGGGAGCTCCTCGCGTGGGCAGGGGTTCGGCCCGCTCGCCTGCCACACGTGGCCGTCGGACACGAGCGAGAGGTCGTTGCGGGGCCACGCGGCCGACGGGTATCGCGTGGTGTCCCGGACGTGCACCAGGAAGCTCTCCGGCTCGCGAAACGCCAGGTCAGCGACGAACGTCCGCCGCGGGACGGCGCGCGTCCAATCGAGCTCGGTGACGTCGAACGTCGCCCGGTAACCCTCGAGCGTGGCGGCGGCGCCCGTCAGTCGTGCTGGGATGACGTCGGCGAGGGCGGCGGTGTTCGTCTCATGCACCGAGACGAGCCCGCCGCCGGTGAGCACGGCGCCCGTGACGAGCCCAGCCGCGAGCCCGACGCCCACCACGCGACGCGTGCGCGGATCGCCCCGGTGGCGGGGTCTGTGGAGCCTCGGTCGGCGCGCGGCTCGCCGGCGCGAGCGCCAGCCGCGCCCGGCGCCGGCCTCCGCCTCGACACGGGCCATGATCGCGGGCACCAGGTCCGGCACGACCGGCGCGACCTCGACGCGGGTGAGCTCGCGGATCCGTCGCGCCCCCTGGAGGAAGTCCCGGCACCCGGCGCAGCCGCTCACATGGTCGGTGATGGTCGGGGAGACGGCCCGAAGATCGTCCATCGCCTCGCTCATCGCGGTGCGGGCGGTCTCACACCTCATGCGCGGCCTCGTCGTCGGCGAGCGCGCGCATGAGCCGGAGCCGCGCGCGGTACATCCGGCTCTTCAACGTGCCCGTCTTGATGCGCAGGATCGCGGAGGTCTCCGCGTAGTTGAAGCCGAGGATCTCGATCGCGACGAACGGCTCGCGAAGCTCCGTGGGCAGTCGCCGGATCGCCTCGGCGATGCGAAGCCGATCGTCCGAGGAGGCGGCCGCCGCAGGGTCCTCGCGTTCGATCGACGTCGTCACCTCGCGTCGCGTCTTGCGGTACGCATCCACCGCGCAGTTGCGGACGATCCGAAGGAGCCAGCTCGAGAACTTCGCCTCGCCGTGAAACGACCGGAGGGCGCGGTAGGCCCGAAGGAACGCTTCCTGCGTGACGTCCTCGGCGAGCCCCCGGTCGCCGGTCAGGTGGTAGGCGAATCGGAAGGCGTCGGCCTGCGCGCCGCGGACGAGCGTTTCGAACGCCTCCAGGTCGCCGGCCTGGGCCCGGCGGATGATCTCTGGCTCCGGCTCTCGCACTCCCCTCTCGCATCGTCTAGTGGACGGCGTCGGCCGGGGTTCGGTTCTGCTCCGTTCCCCGGCCGTGGTCCATGACTGTAGAGTGCGAGCGCCATGGACGCGAGCGAGGAGGGCAAGCGCCAGGCGGCGGAGGCGGCCGCCGCCCTCGTCGAAGACGGCATGGTGCTCGGCCTGGGCACGGGCTCGACGGTCGGCTACTTCCTGCCCGCGGTCGCGACGCGCGGCCCCCGGGTCCGCTACGTCGTGACCTCACCCGCCACCGAGCGCGCGGCGCGCGCGCTCGGTCTGTTCGTCGAGCCCTTCGAGTCGCTCGACACGATCGACCTCGCCGTCGACGGCGCCGACCAGGTCGCGCCGGACCGGTGGCTCGTGAAGGGCGGCGGCGGCGCCCACACGCGGGAGAAGATCGTGGCGGCGGCCGCGTCACGGTTCGTGGTGATCGTCTCGGCGGAGAAGCTCGTCCTCGCCCTTCGTTCCCCCGTGCCGCTCGAGCTCATGCGGTTTGGCCTCGCCGCCACCCTGCGGGGGCTCGGGGAGCACGGTCCCGTTCAGCTGCGCGAGGCGGGGCCCACGCCGGACGGCAACCTGCTCGCCGACCTCGGCGGTGAGGTGGGCGACCCGGCGGAGCTCGCGGCCGCCCTGGACGCGATCCCGGGCGTCGTCGGCCACGGCCTGTTCGGGCCCGGTCTGGTGAGCGACGTGCTCGTCGGCGGCGAGCCGGACGGCGTGCGTCGCTTGCCTGATTCCCGCTGAGCCCTCAGATCCAGCCGCGGAACCACATGCGAGCGCGCCACGCCGCGTAGGAGATCGTGCGCCCCGCCAGCACGGGGAAGAAGAACGCGAAGAGCCCGACCGCGATCAGCACGAGGAACGCGGCGAGCGGCGCGTAGGCGCGACTGCGTTCGACCCCGACCCGGATCTCGGAGATGTCGCGCAACAGATACACGGCGGCGAGCACCATGAAGGGCGTGGCGGGCGCGATGTAGAAGAGGAAGTCGGTGCGCGCCGCGAAGAACCACGGGAAGTACTGCACCGCGAAGGCGACGACCAGGAGCCCGGCGCGCCAGTCGGGCTTTCGGATCCAGCCGAACAGGGCGTACGGCATCGAGAAGAACGTGCCCCAGAAGATCGCCGGGTTCCCGATCGCGAGGATCGCGGCCGAGCGCGTCCCGGCCCCCTGGTAGTAGTACGAGACCGGCCGGGCCATGTAGAGCCAGGTCCACGCGCGCGACGCGTAGGGATGCGAGGCGCGCAGGTGGATGGAGTAGCTCGCCATGGTCCGCTGCAGCGCCCACCAGTCCGACAGGTTCCCCTGGTGGTCGGCGAACCATTTCGCGTAGGACGCGACGTAGACGGCGAGCGGGAGGACGACCAGGAACACGAAGATCCCGAACGACTCCTCGACCAGGACGTCGCGGAACGGCGAGGGTAGCCCGAGCTCCTTCCGCCGTGTCCGCTCCCACGCGAGCGCGAGGACGATCGCGCCGAGCAGCGCGGTCGCGCCGGACCACTTCGTGGCCGTCGCGGCGCCGAAGGCGAGGCCGGCCGCGATCCGCCAGGGCCGCAGGATCGGCGAGGGGGGCCGGTCGGGGGGCAGGATCAGCCCGAGATCGGCATCGGGGTCCGCGCCGGCGGCCGCCTCCTCGCCGGGCGGGTGCGTGCGGCGTTCGATCCATCGCCGGTCGAGCACGAGGAACACGAACCCGGCCAGGACGAACGTGACCAGGAAGATGTCGAGCATCGCGACGCGCGAGTGCACGAAGTTGAGGCTCTCGGTCGCGAGGAGCAGGCCCGCCACGCCCGCCCACAGCGCGCTCCCGAAGAGCAGCCAGCCGAGGATCGCGGCGAGGAGCACCGAGATCGTCCCGAACGCCGCCGCGGTCACGCGGAATCCGAACGGCTTGCACCCGGGGTGGTAGGTCCCGAACTCGCACGCGAAGTCGCCGGGCTCGGAGAAGAGCTTCACGCCCTCGGCGATGATCAGCCGGCCGAGCGGCGGGTGGACCGTCACCGTCTGTTCGCCCGGGCTCTGCAATCCGCACTTCACGTAGTCGAACCCGGCGTCGAAGCACGCGTCCTTCGCGTAATAGACCTCGTCGAAGACGTACGCGTGGGGCGAGGAGATGCGCCAGAAGCGGAGGCCGCCGCCGAGTGCCGTCACCGCGAGGATCACCAGCACGGGACGGTCGAACCAGCGGCGGCGACGGTGCCGATCCGCCCGGGTGCCGCGCACGGCGGTGTCGTCGGGACCCGCTTGCGTCTGTGTCGACATCTCGTCCCGAGGATAATCCGGGCATGCCGGGCACGCTGTACCTGGTGGGCACGCCGATCGGAAACCTGGGAGATGCGAGCGAGCGCTCGCGGAGCACGCTCGCGCGTGTCGCCGTCATCGCGGCCGAGGACACGCGACGAACCGGACGCCTGCTCACGTCCCTCGGCATCGAGGCTCGCGGGCGGCTCGTCTCGTACTTCGACGCGAACGAGCGTGCTCGCATCCCGGGGCTCATCGAGCGGCTCCGCGCGGGCGAAGACGTGGCCGTCGTCTCCGACGGCGGGATGCCGGCCATCTCCGACCCGGGCTACCGGCTCGTTCGCGCGTGCGTCCAGGCAGGGATCGAGGTGGACGTGGTGCCCGGGCCGTCGGCCTCGATCGCGGCCCTGGTGATCTCGGGCCTCCCCACCGACCGGTTCGTGTTCGAGGGCTTCCTGCCGCGATCGGGAGCGGCCCGCTCGGCACGCCTGCGGG
>JACXTT010002843.1_pt1 | contig 27122 bp, 24 predicted proteins | sample 9270951 | NCBI WGS metagenome assembly JACXTT01 (sample SAMN15532306, study PRJNA645909) | rock metagenome | isolation source: weathered quartz diorite | place: Puerto Rico | collected 2017-06-21 | reverse complement strand
GCTGTGCCTGCGGGACCTGACTCCGCTTTCCGTGCAGCGTTACTTTTCGCAAATGGCAACTTCAGCCCTGACGCATGAGTCGCGCGACAAGATCCGCGACGTGCTCTCCGGCGTCTTAGGGTCGGCGGTGCAGTATGGTTTGCTGATCTCGAACCCGGTCGAGAATGTCCGTATGCCTGCGGAACGTCGTGGCCGCAAAACTCAAAAGCCGTATCTTTACAAGGAACAGTTTGACGCCCTGCTCGCGCGCATCGTTGAACCCTATGCGTCCATGGTCTACGTCGCAATATACACCGGCTTGCGGGTGAGTGAGCTTGCCGGATTGCGGTGGAACGATATTCACCAGGATTCGATCACGATCGATGAGCGTTTTTGTCGGGGCGACTGGGGCGCACCTAAGAGTGAGGCCTCAAATGCAACGATTGCGGTGAACCGTTGCGTGATCGAACGGATTCATCGGCTGAAGCTCCTTACGGTCGAGGTCAAGGCCGGTTGCGCGGTGCGAAAGTATCGCGTAGTCAAATCGGATGGGCCAAACGATCTCGTTTTTCAGTCGGTCAAAGATGGGAAACCGATGCGGGATAACAACATCCTCAGCCGGTTTCTTAAACCTGCAGCCCGAGCGATGGGCCTCGAATGGGTGAACTGGCGTTGCCTCCGGACTTCACACGCGACCTGGTTGAAGATGGCCGGCGCCGACGTGAAGGATGCGCAGGCACAGCTAAGGCACTCGAAGACGAGCACAACGCTCGACATCTACCAGCAATTCGTTCCCGAAAGTCAGCGTCGCGCGGTCAACCTGCTGAGCACACTGACCGGGAGGATTCAGTGAAATTCTGTTGTCAATTGTTGTCAGCGTCCGGACTGTGCCGCCCGCAAGGGATTGAAAACATGGTGGCCAGGGACGGAGTTGAACCGCCGACGCCAGCCTTTTCAGACCTAGTTCAACCCGAACCCACAACTACTTACAGGTTTGCGGGAGACTGCCAAGTACCTGCAAATACGTGCAAGCCGGACCAATCATGGGCTGGGATCATGGGCTGAGTTAAGGCCAAGTCTCTTGCACTGATTCTGTTCTCAGGCCACTTTTGGCACACGCAAGTCGCAGTCGCTGCAACGCTTCCAGCAGTTCCCCTGTCTTGGGTGGAAACGAAACCCTTTCGGCCCACTTCCCCGACAAGGCGACTGGACGCCCAAGCCGTGCGGCTGGGATAACTTCCGAGTTGCCGACCACTCGACCTGCATCGGCAAAGCACGTTCTCGAATGACAGCTACGCTTAGTTCTGGTTTCCACCGCCATGGGTTTGCCGGCAGACTTTGCAAAACGTCGGCGGCTCTGTGTTGTTCACGCGGTGCTTGACGGGTTTGAGGGTGCGAAGATACGCGAACATCGCTTTCAAATCATCATCCGTTAGGTTGCGGAAGTGCCACCAAGGCATGATCTGGTTGAGCTCCCGCGCCTTGACGTAGCCGGTGCGCATAGTCTGAATAAAAAGAGCTTCATCATAATAGGAAATCCCCGATGCGTCCGGCGTAATATTGGCGCTCGCGACCTTGCCAAAAGGCCCTTCCAAAATAAATCCGCCCGCGAATTCCATGCCGGGAACATTTTGACACGGTGACCCAAGTTTTAGGATTCATCGGTCACCACCTCCGTGTTCTTACGATCACCGGAATCCACTTGCTGGGTATGCAGACAATGACCCAAGAGGGAAACGATCGAACCAAGAACTCTCTGCGTCATAGGCGAACCTCCGCCCGCGCCTCCGTAGAGCCTCTAGGCGACTCTCGCCTCGGGAGTGACGACGATATCCGATCGGGTGCTGTTGACGATTGCTATCAGTTCGGCTTGCTCCCCGGCAGGGACAGCGAATTTATTGAGCGTCTGATGAAGGTCGTCCAGAAACGCTTCCCACTGCTCCGCGGTTATCTTCAAGTGGGCATGAGAGTCCGCCATCGATTTGCCGGTGTACTTTTGTGGGCCGCCGGTCGCCCAGCAGACCATCTCAGTAACCAGGTACTTGAATCCCGCAGGCGGCACGCGGTGGTGGGCTTCGTCTACAAGGGGATTGGCATTCAACCTTGGATCCACCATGATTCGGTCAATGAAGTCATCTACCACGGTGGCAATGCTGTAGACGCCGCCAAGTCTGTCGTAGAGAGAGGGGCTTTCTTCTGGTTGCATGACGACCCCCCAGATGGTTTAACAGTATACCAGAGCGGCCATCGCTGCTGAATGACGGGCAACCCGGAAATTGTCGGAACGCATTCCCAGTTTCCTGTTTGCCGACTACCTGTCCACAATCGTCCGATCTCTTTGACGCGTTTCCCTCCGGACTGTGACTATAATGACGCGCACAGATGCCATTGACCTCTGGCGCCAAATTAGGACCGTATGAAATCGTCGCGCCGTTAGGTGCGGGGGGCATGGGTGAGGTTTATCGTGCTCGCGATACCCGTCTCGATCGCATTGTCGCGATCAAGATCTTACCGTGCCATCTGGCGGACTGCGCCGATCTGCGCGAGCGATTCGAGCGCGAAGCGCGCTGCATCGCGAGTCTGAATCATCCCCATATCTGCACTATCCATGACGTCGGCCATCAGGACGGGACCGACTACCTGGTCATGGAGTATCTGGAAGGCGAGACGCTGGCCCAGCGGTTGCAGAGAGGTCCGTTGGCGCCGACCCAGGTTTTGCAATATGCCATCCAGATCGCCGACGCACTGGACAAGGCGCACCGTAAAGGCATCACCCATCGCGATTTGAAACCAGGCAACATCATGCTGACCAGGAGCGGGGCCAAACTGCTGGACTTTGGCTTGGCGAAACTGAAGCAGCCAGCTGTGATTTCAGATGCTACTCTCACGGCACTACCGACCTCGATCACGAGCGAAGGAAGCATCATCGGAACTTTGCAATATATGGCGCCGGAGCAGTTGGAAGGGAAAGAAGTGGACGCGCGTACGGACATCTTTGCGTTCGGCGCATTGGTCTACGAAGCAGCGACCGGAAAGAGTGCGTTCGAGGGCAAAAGCAAGGCAAGTCTGATCGCGAAGATAATGGAGGCCGACCCGCCGCCCATGTCATCGTCTCAGGTGCTGACGCCTTACGCACTGGACCGCGTCGTTCAGTCGTGTCTTGCGAAAGACCCGGATGAACGATGGCAAAGCGCGGCCGATTTGACACGCGAGCTGAAGTGGATCGCTGAAGCTGGGGCACAGGCGGCAACCAGTGTCTCGCCGGGTAAGGAGGTCGTGGGGTTCCGGAATCGGACGCTGATGTACATAGGGGTGGCCGAGGCAGTCCTCTTGCTTGCACTCGGCGCAACTCTTGTCTTCACTCGAGGCACCGGCGTGGCACCTTCAGCCGTGTCTGTCATGCGCACGTCCATCGTGCTGCCGGCAGGCCAGAGACTTACCTCCGAGGCTGCCGATTATCCCATGGCCGTATCGCCTGACGGCAGCAGGATCGCCTACGTGGCCGAAGAGGAAGCGGGCACGCAACTTTACGTCCGCGAGTTGAGTGAGCTTGAACCGAAGCCAATTGCTGGCACCTTCGGGGCCAGACACCCGTTCTTCTCGCCGGATGGCCGGTGGGTCGGGTTCTTCGGGGAAGGAGCATTACAGCGGGTGTCCGTTGCAGGTGGTGCACCGCTTCGGATCTGTAACATTTCCGGCGTAAGCATGGGAGCAAGCTGGAGCTCCGACAATACTATTGTGTTCGGATCACGTGGCACCGGGCTATATAGGGTCGGTGCAACTGGAGGTACACCGCAACGGCTGGCTGGTGGCGATAAGGGAACCTGGCCAGAAATCCTTCCAGATAATAGGACCGTATTGTTCAGTACTGGCTTTGCGATCGCAACCATTCCTCTCAACGGCGGTAAGGCGCACATTCTAGCGCGAACTAACGATTCTCTCTCCGATTCCTCTTCGGAGGGCCCCGCGGTTCTGGGATCCGGATACGTTCTACAGGCTCGATTCACGCGGTCTGGCCATCTGGTCTACGGCCAGTCTCCGGGCGTGGTGCGGGCACTGCCGTTTGATCTCGAATCGCTAAGTCTGACAGGGCCGCCGGTCTCGATGATTGATAGTGTCGAACGGGCCCAGGATGGTGGCGCGATCTACTTTGCGATCGCAGACACCGGATTGCTGCTCTATGCACCCACCGGACAGCACCACCAAATGGTTTGGGTTGACCGAAATGGTGCAGAGACCCCGATCAGTTCTGACCGGGCGGCGTTTCGCGTTCCGCGCCTCTCGCCCAATGGGAAGTTGATTGCGGTCGCGGTTAGCGATGAAACCCGCCGGTCTGACATCTGGATATATAACGCAGAGAATGGAGCAAAACGCCGCTTGACCACCGAAGGACACAATCTCGAACCGGTCTGGACACCTGACGGACGGCGCCTCGCTTTTTATTCGGACGCCGCCCTGGTGGAGATGCAGGCAAACGGTAGCGGCAGCAGAGAAATTCTGCTAACCGGAGATCGCAGTCGCTCTCCCTGCTCTTGGTCTTCAAATGGCAAAGATCTCTTATTTGAGCAGTCGGAGGCAGGAAGAAACACCCTTTGGCGCTCCCACCGTAGCCTACAAAATGCATCGCCTGAGCTTCTTATTCGGTCGACGAATGGCGAGTGTGGGGTGCTTTCGCCGGATGGCAAATGGCTGGCGTACGTTTCAAACGAGTCCGGACGCGCGGAAGTGTACGTTGACAGCTACCCCAGTCTGGCGGAACAGATTTCCGTCTCAGCCAACGGAGGACATCGCCCTCGGTGGTCGCGGGATGGTCGAGAACTTTTTTATCGTGAAGGCGACGCGCTGATGTCCGTATCTGTGGATACCATCGCGGGTTTCCGGGCAGGGAAGCCGCGGCGTTTGTTCACTGGTCCCTACCGGGGTGAGAGCCAGGAGCCAGCTTTCGATGTCTCACCAGATAGCCGGCGGTTCTTAATGATCAAGAGCGACGCCGCAGCGACCTTACGGCAGATCAACGCCGTCGAGAACTGGTTTGAAGAGCTGAAGCGCCGCGTCTCGCCGCCGAAGAATTGAAAGCAGTCCCGCAACAGGTACGCTCAATCTCGACTGAGAAGTAACCTGCTTCGCAGCTGACCAGGGTGCGTCTCGGAGTTGTGCCCGAATCACGGGTAAACCAGAAACTGAGCCTCGGACGGTTGAAAACCATGTCGTTCTAGTACTTGTGGATTGCCTCTGTTCCGCCATGTAGAATCAGCTGCTTAAAAGCCATGCCTCCAATGCAGTTTTGGCACAGGCACTGGCGCCCTACCGTATGCTTTCTTTTCTTCCACGAACCCGTGTTTTCGTCCGACGATCCATCCGACCTGGAACGCTTTAAGAACCTCCGTTGCGTAATTCCGCAGGTGAGCCGGCAGGTTTAAATTCCGCACGCCAGCCAGGGGCTCTGGCAGCCATTCCCATCCGTCTGTGCGATGATGTCCGGTGTGGGAGAGTTCCAGGAGATTGCGCACAGCGGCGGTCAAGTAATCATCCGTGTAGGTGCAGATAGGCAAGGCCGGCGCGGCTACCAGCTTACGTGGCAGAACTCTAGGCCAGTCGCGGCAGGAATATTCGCAGTGTACGCCCTACCTCAGGGAATTCCTGTTGCTCAAATGGACCTGGGAGGAATCGGCCATGTACCAAATCCGCCTCCCGTCCCCGGTTGCTTTCAAGTGTTCATCGGATCCGATAGTGAGGGCAAGTATGGCCATGAATGTCCTGCCTGCGGTAACTATTGGCGCGACAGTTTGGGAACACAGTTTTGTCCGTACTGCCGCCTCCGGGCTAAGGTGCAGGATTTCTTGACGACGGCACAGCGGGCGTACGTGGCGCAATACTGCGCCAGGATGGGGGAACTGCTTGATAGGGATGTTGATGGCGAGTACGCCATCGACATGGATGCCGTGGCGGATGCTGTTGGCAGCAGCACAGAAAAACCTCCCTTCTACTACGCTGAAGAAAGTCAGCAAAACAAGTTCACCTGCACCGCTTGCGGCGGATTCAATGACATTCTCGGCACGTTCGGATACTGCTCGGTTTGCGGCACAAGGAACGATCTCCAGGAGTTATCCGAGAAGACAATTCCTGCTCTTCGAAATCGAATCAATTCAGAGAGTTCATACGAGGCCTGCGTAAGAGATGCGGTTGCCGCATTCGATTCCTTGGTCGGCCACTACGTAAACCAGCTCGTACAGCAGGTCCCTATGACCACCAGCCGCAAGAGTCGGCTTAAAGACAGGCGTTTCCACAACTTGGAATTAGTCGCAGGCGAACTCAAAGGAATATTCGACATCGACATATTGGATGGAATTGATGACAATGAATTTCAATTCGCGAAGCTAATGTTTCACCGTCGCCATGTCTATGAACACAAAGGTGGAGAGGCGGATGAAAAGTATATCGAAGACAGTGGCGACAAGTCGGCTCGTCCCAAACAGGCGCTGCGCGAGACCCAAGAGTCGGCCCATCGGATCGCCGGATTAGTTCTGAAGATGGCAGGTAATCTGCATCGCGGTTTTCGCGACATAGTTCCGCCAGATGAAGTACCGATTCAACGACACCAGAGGTTTAAGTCCCCCAAACGGTGATAACCGGGCATACAACGCCTGTGCGTGAGATGATTGCCCCAGCACTCGTCGAGCTGCTGCATCGGATGAGAGACCGTGGGTGCGCATGCACGGAGAACAGGCCAGAGTGGCGTCTTGCGCGACATGAAATCAGAAATCCTGAGCTGCCTCGTGCGATGCGAAATCCCGTCAATGACCAAGTAGGCCGAGACCACCTACGTGCGAGGCAAAGGTGTGCCAGAAACCTTGGTCCGGCGGAGACCCCTAAGTGTATGAAGCTTCTACACGACTATGACACTTGGTAGATGTGACAGAAGCACACGTTTTCCACTCTAGCGAGTTGCATGCGCACCATAACGGCTCGTCGCCGAATCTAACGCCTTACCGAGCTCGGCCATGAGATGCTGAAACTCAGGATCATTTCGGAGGGGATTGAGCAGGGGGTCGCGTTCAAACCAGGGGTAACAAGGAAAGCCGGTGTTGACAGCACTCGCAAGCCAGCGTCGGGCCTCAATTGGGTCTGCCAGCTGGACATACGCAGCACCAAGACTGTAAGCCACATGGTGGTCCATGTACCCGCCGTTGACAACGTCACTCAGCAGCGCGCGTGCGCGATGCTTTTCTCCGCGTGCGGCAAGAAAGCTGGCTAGGGTCGCCTGAGCTCGGCGCTCTGCTTGGGCGCTGCCGTGGAGGTTCGCTAACATGGCTTCGGCGCCCCCATGATCGCCCACATAGTACATTGCCTGAGCCAAATACCAGTCCGAAACCGGCCCTGGACTGAGGTTGCGGAGTTCAGTCAATTTACGCTCAGCGTTCTCAAAGCGCCCGCTGAAAAATTCCGTCGAGCCCCGAATGCGCAGAGGTTCTACTCGATTTGCCGGATTCACCTCTTCGCCAGCCCGAACTTCAGTTTCCACCTCATCCATTAGTCCCAGGTGATAGAAGGCAGCTGCTCGGTAAAAGTGTGGCATATCGAGGTTTGAATTGAGTTCCAAAGCGCGCCCACTCTCGACGAGCACACGAACCCAGTCAAACTCTGCATGTCGATAAACTGCTGCCAGGGCTTCGTGCGCTTCCGCCAAGTCATTGTCCAACTCGATTGCTCGTTGGGCTTCCTGGTGGGCGCGTTCTTCCCAGGTTCTGAATTCGCCCTCTGAAGCGAAGCGAATCCGCATGATTGCGCTGGCCATGGCCAGTCCCGCATGCGCGAGAGCGTAATTCGGGTCCAACCTTAGTGCGGATTCAAACTCATCGACGGCCGCCTGAATTGCTTCTTTTGTATACCGGACCACATCGGCACGTCCCCTCAAGTAATCCTCATAGGCGGCTGGATTGTGAGTGTAACGGCGATACAGGCGTTTGCGTTCCGCACTGCTGATCTTGATCTTGAGACCACTGGCTATCTCTTCGGCAATCGCGTCTTCCAGCCCAAGGAGATCGGCTCTCGCAAGGTCATAGTGCTCACCCCAGATCGAGGTTCCGTCCGAGACTCGTACCAACTGGGCCGTCACTCGGAAATGCTCAGCGCTTTCTTGTATCGTCCCCGTGACCACGTAATCGGCGGTCAGTGCCTTCCCAGCTGCTCGCGGATCATTTTTCTCTGTTTCGTAGCGCAACGTGGCGCTGGTTGGACGCAAGCGCATCTGACTGACATTGGCTAACTTCGCCGTGATGGCGTCGGCGATTCCGACGCGAAGAAACCCGATCTCTTGCTTACCAGTCAAGAGATGGAACGGAAGAACGGCGAGTGTGACCCTTTCCGAAGGCGACGGAGCGTGCCAAAAGTGCCTAACAAAGAAGTATCCGCCTGCCACACTAATGAGGAGCAGTGCTGCAGCTAGTCCCCGCCAACGAAATAGTTTGCGTACCTCAGGTTGCGAAGGAATGGCTGCCGAAGATGGCGTGCTAAGACGATAAAGATCTACGCGCAAATCACATACTGATCGATAACGTCGCTCAGGTTCTTTTTCCAGCGCCTTCAGGATGATGGATTCAAGTACAGGCGAAATACTTCGATTCACCGCTACAGGTCGCGGCGGTTGTTGGTTGAGAATTGCTGAGATTAGTAATGCGCTGCTCTTCTCTTTGAGCGGAGGCCCACCAGTTGCCATTTCGTACAAAACACAGCCAAGAGCATAGATATCGGTACGATAATCTGCAGCTTCGCCCCGTAGCTGCTCCGGTGCTATATAGGGAAGGGTTCCGGCCATAGTATCCACATCCGTCAAGCTTCTTGTGACTTCAATCGGATCTGATGGCATTAACAGCTTCGCTAATCCAAAATCGAGGAGTTTAATTTGGCCTTTATGGGTCACCATGATATTTCCGGGCTTCAGGTCGCGATGGATAACCCCGGTCTCATGAGCATCTTCGAGGCCTTTGGCGATCTGCTCACCGAAAGTAACCACTTCCTTTTCGGGCAAAGGGCGGCTGGCCAGCTTTTCTGACAGTGAAACCCCGGTTACGTGCTCCATAATTAGGAAGTCAATGCCGTCCTGGCTGTCGAAATCATGAACCGTTGCAATATTGGGGTGATTCAACCTGGAAAGCGTCAGCGCCTCGTTGCGAAAACGCCTTCGCGTTGCTTCATCGGCCAGAATGCCTGGTGGTAGCACTTTCAGGGCGACATCACGGTCCAATTTCTCGTCGTGAGCGCGGTAGACAACTCCCATGCCGCCGGCACCGATCTGCTCGAGAATCCGGTAGCGCCCCAGCAGCTGCCCGGGCGTTGGGGAAGGAGACGGCATTGGCCCGAATGTTAGGCGGTTTGGAGACCGAGGTCAACGCCCAGAGAGAACACGCCTCCTGTCCCGTATGGCGACACTGCCGGGTACTGGTGCCGTTTCGCGTCCACAGGCATTTATGGCTTCGTATTATTTTTTCTAGTGTGCCTGGTTACTGGTGGCGGGTTAGACATCTTTGAATTGTCCATCCAGAAGGGTACCTTGAACCCGACACGAATGGTAAGCATTGATCCGGGCTGTGCGGGCATTTCTCCCGCACCACCCGTTGTTAAGGCATTCGCTAAGATATCCGCAAATTCATGGATTTCTTGCTTGTCCGGCCCAAATATCAAATTTCCACCAGTTTCACTCAGCGGCTTTTCGCCATTTCACCCCAGCGCGCTGAGTTGACAGAGTACTCTTAATCGGTTAAGACTAGGTGAACAAACAAAAGGCGCAAGGCTCGTCTGCCGCGAGGATCGCGCAGTTCTGAGCTGCACCCTCGACCGGCTTTGCACCCGACTGTCATGGTCCAGTGGGGTTCCTGCACGTGTGTGGCATTCTCGGGTACTCACATGTCGGAACGTGCTTGCCCGACGGCTTGTTGAGGTCGGCTTTGCGAGCTCTGGCACATCGGGGTCCAGATCATCAAGGGAGTTTTTGCTCCGACCAGATCTCGCTAGGAGCAACGCGCCTCCGCATCCTCGATCTGGATAGTGGCGACCAACCGCTGTTCAGCCCCGATGGGGACGTGGTCATCGTCTTCAATGGTGAGATCTTCAACTACAAAGAGTTGCGTAGCCACCTGGAGTCGGAAGGCGTTGATTTTCGGACAGACTGTGACACAGAAGTAGTCCTCAATGCTTTCTTGCGCTGGGGCAACTCCTGCTTTGCACGGCTGCGAGGAATGTTCGCTGTAGCAATCTGGGTGCGGTCCGCTGGCCGCCTTGTTCTTGCTCGCGATCGGATGGGCATTAAGCCCCTGTACTACTACCTTCGAGATGGTGACATCTATTTTGCTTCTGAGCTTAAGTGCATCCTCATGCACCCCGCGGTTCGCCGCAACATATGTCTGGCCGGTCTGAACTGCTTCCTTAGTCTCAACTACGTTCCTGGCCCCTTTACTCTGGTGGATGGCGTTGTGAAGCTCATGCCGGGCCACTTCTTGGAGTGGCGGAATGGCGTTCACAAGTTAGATTCCTATATCTCCGCTCTTGGGGCCGTGGAATCTCCCACTTCCCTCGACGACGCCTGTGATGAGCTGGACAATCTGCTGACACAGTCGCTGAAGGAGCATCTGGTCTCAGACGTACCCGTGGGTATCTGGTTGAGCGGAGGTTTGGACTCCTCAACGATTCTGCGTTACGCGTCGCATGCTCAGCCGCGTCAACTTCAGACCTTCTCCATTACGTTCCACGGGCGCTCCTTTGACGAGAGTCAATACTTGCGGGAAGTCAGCGGCTACTTTGGAACAGAGCACTCAGAATTTAACCTGGACACGAATGCCAACCTGGCAGACGCGATCGAACGCATCGCATATTACTCGGACGAGCCCGGCGCTGATGCCGGTGCCTTGCCGCTTTGGTTCCTGGCCCAGATGACCCGGAACAAAGTGACCGTCGTCCTCACGGGCGAGGGCGCAGACGAGTTGTTCGGAGGCTACCTCACATACCGGGCCGACCGCTACGGTGAGCTTGTCCGGAAGCTTCCTTTGCGATTACGGAAAGCAGCCTTAGCACTGGCGGTGCACCTCCCGGTATCTGACGAGAAAATTAGCTTCGAATACAAGCTAAAGAGATTTCTTCAGGGCTCCCTCTTGTCACCGGAAATGGCCCATGCCTTCTGGAATGGGACCTTTTCGGAGGCCGAAAAGCAGCGACTGTTCTTGTTTGCGGATCCGAGCCCGCTCGAGGAGGTGCTGGCTGGGATGAAAGTCGGCAGCGGGCTCCAGCGTTATCTCAACTTCGATCAGCACTACTACCTGCCCGACGACATTCTCTACAAAGTTGATCGCATCAGCATGGCTCATTCGCTAGAGGCGCGCCCTCCCTTCCTGGACCCGCGTATCGTCGATTTCGCAGCCAGATTGCCGGAGCACTTCAAGCTGCGCGGTGCCCACTCAAAGTACGTACTTCGTCGCCTGATGAAGGGAAAATTGCCGCCTGCAGTGCTGCGCCGACCGAAGATTGGCTTCGACGTTCCGATCCATGAATGGCTCCGAGGGGTTCTTCGGCCCTTGTTGCTGGACACTCTCTCAGAGGAAGTTGTTTCGGCCAGTGGGTTGTTTCACTGGCCGGCGGTTAAGCAACAACTTAACGCACACTTGGAAAGGAAAGCAAACCTGGGGTATCACCTATGGGGCTTGATGGTTTTACTCATCTGGATGAGACGGTGGAAGATCGAGCTGGCGTCAGAGCAAGCCCGGCCGACAATCCCGGTCCACGAAGTCGTCGATGGAGCTGGGTCGTAATGCTTGTCGCTTCCCTCGTCTTCCTCGTGAATATCGCAAGTCCACCCCATCTGATGGATGACGTAGACGCAGTCCAGGCGCAGATTGCCCGTAACATGCTGGTGTCCAAAGACTGGGTCACCGCCCGGCTCGACGGCGTCGCTTATCTCGAGAAGGCACCGCTCGTCTACTGGATGATGGCTGTCTCCTACAAAATTCTCGGCGTGTGTGATTGGGCCGCCCGGTTGCCGCTCGCCATCGCAGCAGTATTGCTGTGCTGGGTCACCTATCGCTTTGCGTGCTGGGCGTTCGGAGAAGACGCGGGCTTCTATGCGGGTCTCGTGCTTGCCACTTCCACCGGCTTGTTCTTGTTCACCAGAATCTTGATACCGGATGCCACCCTCACACTAGCCATCACCGGTGCCGTCTGGGCCTGGTTGTCGCTGCTTGAACCGGCGCAGAACTGTCGTCGCTTCTGGTCCACCATGTTAGGCGTTTGCCTGGGAACTGGTCTGTTACTCAAGGGTCTTATTGGCATAGTTTTCCCTGTGATGGCAGGCCTCGCCTATATGGCCCTTACTCGACAGCTTGTTTCCTTAGCGTCATGGCGTCGATTGCATCTCGAGATTGCCGGCGCCACCGCTTTGATAATCGCGGCGCCTTGGCATGTGCTCGCCATCTTACGAAACCCGCCCTATTTTTCATTCTCGATGCACAGCTTACCGGGTGAATACCACGGATTCTTCTGGTTTTATTTCATTAATGAGCATGTCTTGCGTTTCTTGAACTTGCGATACCCGCACGACTATAACACTGTGCCCAGGATCTTCTTCTGGCTGCTGAACTTGGTCTGGCTTTTTCCGTGGTCAGTCTATATGTTATGCGTTCCGTGGCCTGCTTCCAGTCCGAAGTCTCGGCCAGAACGAACACGACTCATGGCGTTCTGCTGGGTCGGGGTCGTGATGCTGTTCTTCACCTTTTCAACCACCCAGGAATACTACTCAATGCCAATCTACCCGGCCTTAGCACTGTTGGTGGGATCAGCCATCAGTACTAGTGGTCGCAGGGTCATTGTGGCCACACGCTTCCTGGTTGGCATTTCTACGCTTCTCTGCCTAGTACTAACCGTACTGCTTGCACGAATCTGGCGGTTCCCAGCTCCAGGCGACATCTCTAGAGCACTGACGCAACATCCTGAGCTGTACACGCTCTCCTTGGGGCATCTCTGGGATTTGACATTCAATGCCTTCGCATATCTGAAATTACCCCTTGCGCTTGCTGCCATAGCGTTTGGGGGAATTACCGTTGGGATCGTCATCTGGCGAAGTGACATCAAGAGAACGGTTCTCGTTATTGCCGCCGGTATGATTCTGTTCTTTCAGGCCGCTCGGATCTCCCTAATTCGCTTCGATCCATACCTGGGGTCGTACCGGCTGGCGCAGAGCTTGTGGCAGAGTCCCCCCGGGCAGCTCATTGAGGCTAACTCTTACTACGCGTTTTCATCAGTGTTTTTCTATACCGGACGCCCGGCACTGCTGCTGAACGGCCGCAATAACAACTTGGAATATGGTTCCCGTGCTCCGGGTGCTCCAAGCGTGTTCATCGGGGACCGCGAGTTCGTGTCTTTGTGGACAGAACCAGACCGATGCTACCTACTCGCGTATGGCACCGAAATGCCGCGTTTGGAGCGGCTTGTGGGCCCGGCTCACCTGAAGATCGTCGCTGAGAACGCCCACAACTATCTATTGACGAACCATGCGCTTCCCTAATGCCAGGGCGCGGCGGAGCATTTGTTGGGAGGAGAGCATCCGCTTCGCCCTTCAAGCCCTTGCTGGCGACAGGTTGAAGGCTTCTCTCACCATGTTGGGAGTTGTCATCGGCAGTGCCGCGATCGTACTAGTCGTTACCATCGCCTCCACCGGTAAGGCATACATGATCACTCAGATCGAGGGCATCGGCGCCAACCTTGCCTATGCCACATTGGATCGAACCGGAACATTTTCCGTGCTGGAGGACGAATTGACACCCGCTGACTTGTCAGCGCTGCGCGAGACCCTGCCGGGGGTAACGGCGATTGCAGGCACCTACGACCTCCCCGTTGACCTTCAAGTGCACGGCAAAGTGATGCATCCGCGCTTGGTCGGAGTCACGCAGGCATTTGAAGACATCCGTAAGCTCCGGATTACGTCGGGCAGATATTTCGATGCGGAGGACTTCCGAGCTCGCTTCAAAGTATGCCTGACTACTGACCGCGTGGCACGGAGTGCTTTTGGCGATGAACCCGCCGTGGGCAATACCGTAAACATCGACCAGTTTCGTTGCACCATCATTGGAATCTTTGAGGAGGGAGTACCCACTTTTGGTCAATCTGAAATACAGGGTGAAACGTTACTCGTTCCGTTTCCACTGGTGAAGGAGATCACCGGCGATAACTTCTTCCAGGTTCTGTATGCGCAGGCGGCATCCTCCGACGAAGTACCGGCCGTGACCCAACAGATGGGACGCTTGTTGCGTAGCCGACACCGCAAGGACGCGCGTTACTCAGTCGAGAACCTCTCATCCCTTCTTCGGACGGCAGACAACATTGCCTTCGCCATGAGCACAGTCCTGATTGCCATCGCCTTTCTGACTTTGGTCACCGCCGGAACCGGCATCATGAATATCATGTTGGTCAGCGTCTCTCAACGAACGCAGGAGATCGGGCTGCGGAAGGCACTAGGTGCCCGGTCGGCCGAGATCCGACTCCAGTTTTTGTTGGAAGGCATATTCATCAGCCTTGCGGGCGCTGTGGCAGGAGTCGCATTTGCGCTGGGGTCTATCTGGCTGGTCTCACGCTTGATCAAAGATATCGCCTCGGTCGGCGTTCCCTGGACTGCGGTGCTGGTTGCGACGGTAGTTTCGAGTGGGGTGGGCGTGTTGTTCGCCTACCGTCCCGCCAGTGAAGCTGCGAATTTGGATCCGATCGTTGCTTTGCGGGCTGAGTGAGTGTCAATCAAGGCCGCTGACGGCTAGGTTGCTGAGCAGCGCCATTTGTAAGGCCGCTGCGCAGTGCGTGGGCGGACGCGCTGGAGAATTCAGTCTTCTGAGGAAGCGACTTGAAGAAGTCGGTCGAAGTCACCCTCTCCGTGTTGCTGGCGTTGTTGGCGGCGTTGCTCGTATGGTGGGTGTTTCTGCGCTAGTTCTTCGGCTTGGGTTTCTTGACCGCAAACTGATCAGCTTGGACGTAAAGGTCGCACAGGTTCATGCTTTCGAGCACACGCAACAAGCACGCGCACGAACAAGATTTCTTGGACGCCTACATGCGCTGAATTACCTGGCCCAACTCAATGGTCAACTTGGCCCGTGATTCTGAGCCCGAGCAGAAATCGCAAGCTTGAGCATCTCGAGTTGAGGGGCTCAGAGGAGGTGTTGGGATGAGCGGAAGCGTGTCAAGTGTCGTTCTGTTGGGGACGGCATCCTTAGCTGCCGACCGCTCGCCCATTGGTCATTGCGGAGACTTGCAGGGGCGCTGGCCCACACGGCCCGCCATCTCGTGCAACCAAGCACCCAAGATATACGCAATCGAGACGTAGAGAAGAAGGGATGAATCTAATTGGTCATGGTTGTCTGGGTAGGGCAAAAACCCGAAGAAATGAAACAACGTGACCGACCACGATGTCCGGTTGTTGCCTCTCCAACCACCTACGGAGTAGAGCAAGCTTGCCGCCAGCAGCACCCATACCCAGGAACGATAGGAACCATTAAAGCGGGGGTATCCCCAGTACCCGACCAGCAAAGCAAAGAACAGTGTAAAGGGGTAGTACGGAGTCAGAACCAAACGAATCATCAACGCCTTACCCATAAGAGATTCCCAGACGTTCACTGTCAAGTTTAGAGCGAGCACGATCCCATAGGTGGCAACCAGGCTGTCCAACACCCACAACCCCAGCCACCTAAGCCAAGGGCCAAGAGCTTTGCTCCGAAACTCACGCGAGGTCTGCATCGGCTGTGGACTTAGCGCCCTCCGCAGCTGTTGTTCAACGATGATCTGGGCAGCCGAAGCATCGAAGAAGTCCGTAAGCATAGAAAAAACGGAACATGTGCGACCGCCAGTGCTACAGAACAGTCAGTACTCAGTTCTGAAAGCCTTGCGGAGTGAACTATCTCTTAGCGTATTAAGACTAAAATGTCAATCTGCAGCGAAGGGTATGACTTCATGCGCCCCGTTGTGGCAAACGTGACGAAGAACTCTCCAACAGGAAAGGTGAGTGGATTTCACGTGACGGGCTCGACCAGCCCTTGCCGGGGGAATCTCGTGTGCTGGATGTTTTGCGCTAGCGAGAGTGCGACGCCTAACGGCCTCGCCCATTTGCCAGGGACTTCTTGCGGAAGCCCAAGAATCATTGGTAAGGTCTCTCACGGGACGTTGACTGTCAACAAACTTATTGATCCCCGCCGGCTAGGCTGCTAGGCTTCAATCCGAAGATCGAACATCGTCAAGGTCAGACCGCACTTGTTCTGTCCTGAGGATGTCGGGGGAGAGTCAAACTTGTCTAGAAAGACCACGATACCGACGGCCGCGGAGTTTCATTTACTCGAAATTCTGTGGTGCCTGGGGGAAGGTACAATCGAGGAACTGTTGCGCGCTTCCGAGGACGATCGCCCTTTGAACTACAAGACCGTCCAAAGTATCTTGCGCATCATGGAGAACAAGAAATTTGTTAGTCACTCCGTATGTGGCCGAGCGTTTGTGTATCGGCCGCGGGTCCGGCGCGACCAGGTTAGCCGCCTCTCCCTGCATTCCCTGCTCAAAAGGTATTTTCGCAACTCGCCCTCAGAACTTTTGGTCAATCTGCTGGAAGACGAACGCATTGACACTGATGAACTGCAAGAACTTGAGCGCTTAATCCGTGATCATCGCAAGGCGAGAGGCCTGACCGTGCAACCAAAGTCTCATTGAGGCAGGGACTCTATGTCGTTCAACAATTCCTTGGCCGACTTGAATGTCTTGGGCACATATTCTCTGCAGGTCGTCTTTGCTTATGTCGCAACCCTGTGTGTGTGTGCTTTCATCGAGAACCCTCGAATCCGGGTCCGGATGTGGAGTTGCTTCTTGCTCTTGACGATCGCGGCCTGGCCCGCCTCGTGGTCTCTTGAACGCGCTGGCATGCTCAATCATAAACCTACCGCATTTGGCTTGGCGTCTGTACCGTACACCGCTAGCCTTCATGTGATGCTGCCAGTTAAGAGCGGATGGGTTCCGCGTGACAGTCAGCTCGCGTCTGCCAAGCGAACGTATATGGTTGTGCTCCTGGCGTTACTTCTGCACATGCTTGTCAGGTCAGTGCAACTCCGGATAATGATTCGACGGGATCAACGGGCGTCGCCTAGAGTAAGGCTCCTTTTTCGCCGGCTTTGTGTACAGTTGAGGATTCGCAAGTGCGACGTGGGCCTTATCGCAGGGTTGCGATCTCCGGCCACGTGTTCCTGGTTACGCAACCACGTGCTGCTGCCGACAAATCTCATCAATCACCTCGACGCTGACCAATTAGCGGATGTCCTACGGCACGAACTCATCCACGTGAGAAGACACGACTACCTATGGGATCGCCTGGCCGCGTTGGGATGCCGTCTGGTTTTCTTTCATCCCTTGATCTGGTTTGGCTACCGGCATCTGCGCTGGGAGCGCGAATTGTCCTGTGATCAGGCAGTGGTAGCTGAATGCTCGGAAGGCCGCCTGCGGTATGCGGAATGCCTCATAGCACTCGCTGGAATGCTGGTGGGGAAAGCCAGCCCTTCGAAGGCAATAGGTTTCTCGTCCTCAGCATCCTTGCTAGCCACGAGAGTTCGGGCGCTGCTGAACGAGCCCACACCGTTCTCCGCGAGGGACAGGGTGACGAGAGCAGGACTGATATCCGTCGTGACCCTGGCGACAATATTGTGGGCACCGAGTTTGGGAGTGACTCTCTACTTACCGGAACCGTTGACATCTATGCCGGCATGGTCTCCTAGCCCGGACTCAATCGCTGGATCGAAGAAGTCCGCCAGCAGAAGATCGCGTCGCACTTCGAGGTCCAACATGCTGATCGCGCCTTCGCCCCTGGCAATCGCCCTCACCCCGGGTTCGCGAAAGCCGATCGAGTTTTTGTTTGATTCGCAGTCCCCATCGTTGCCGGTGCTCCAAGACTCGGTTCCTGGAAAGAGTATCACCGAACCAGTGTTCGCTCATTCCCGCACTACCGATGATGATCTTCGAACACGCGGTTCGTCTGCCGCCTGGGACGAGTCCCCCATGCCACTGGCTAAGGCTCCGAGCTGGCGCAAAATCGTGACCGGTGCCATCATAAACGGTGTTGCGATCGTGACGGGCCGCATCGATAATGACGACGTGGATGTGCTGCGTAAGCATGATCGCTGAGCGAATAGACCTAGCACAATGACCAGTCAGTCCTAGGGCATGGCACCGACCGTCTCAGCCGTCTTGCCCGCCACCGGCGTCAGTGTGGCGAACTCGTGGCCGAGGATCTTCGCGTGGCCCCGCTTGGTGACGAAGATATTGGCGGGCTAGATGTCGCCGTGTGGTATGCCTTCCGTGCACTGCATCGATGGCTAGCGATATCCGCGTTTCGTTCTCCAGAGGGCGTCCGGTGACCATGTGTTTCTGCCCAGACAATCCCGCCCCCTTTTCCATTCGGCCGATAATACGCTAGCGCTGTTTCCGAAGTCACAGCTCGAACGGCTGGCCGCATTGGCACTGAGAATGCTGAACATCTCGTCCGATCTTCAACCCTCACTCCTGGTGCTTCGCTCTGGGCTCGAAGGGGTCCGCGGTTATTGCCACCCAAGGGAGCCTGATCGCTTATTGGCCCTGTGCTACTCTTTTCGCCAGTTGCGCTGCAATTGCGACCGAGTCAGGTTGCGTCCAGACAGCTAGGCCGCTTGTCAAGTCTAAGCGATGCATGGTGATTTGGAGATTGCCACCATTGACCTCAATCAACAGGTAGTGATAGTTGACGGTACTGCCATGGAGCGGATCGCTGGGTGCTCGATCGAGCGGATAAGGCCGAGCGCCGCCTCCGCCGGTCACAAAATAGGTCACACCGTGGTGTTCCTGACGCTCATAGTTGTGCACGTGTCCAGAGAACACCACGAAGCGAACCTTCGTGTGGCCCTGGTACTTCTCCAGCATCTGAGCCAGTAACTGCTCCGGGCGACGTGCCGAATGTCCCCCGCCCGGAGAACTGTCGGAAGATGTCGTATAGGGAGGGTGATGAAGAACGAGGAAGACAAAGTCCACATCAGACGGAATGCTGGTGAGCTTTTTCGCCAGCCACTCGCCTTGCGGACCTAAAGTCTCATCGAGCGAACTGTCCAGCACCAGCATCAGCGTGTTGGCAGCGCGCACCGAGTAGTAGCGATTGCCCTGGAGTGCGGGGAAACGTTGGAAATAGTTCGCCAGTGCAACCGTGTGGTTGCCGTGGAGATCGTGGTTTCCGAGTGCCGGATACACTGAGATGCCCCTTTGCCGCCACACTTCCGTTTCGCTGTCCCAGACGTTCCAGTCATTGGCATCATCCCCGTTGTATGCGATGTCCCCTCCGATCGAGATGAAGGCAGGATCGGCCTCGGCGATACCTTGGACCATTGCTCGGCGTACGGAAGGACTGGAGGCCCTGATGTTTGCCGGGTCAGTGAAACGCGTATCGCCATATACGACGAAACGGAATGGCACCCGGGCTTGCGAATGCAGTTCCACTGGCTGTATCTGCGCAAGAGACATCTGGGTGACCAACCACAACAGTACAGACACGGGGGCTTTGGACAGCGACGTCATGAATCCTTAGAGGCTCTCGCGGATCAGGCCTGGTCTTCGCAGTCGATTATTAGTGTTGCGTAGCATGGCTCACTCTTCATGGCTCGAGGGTTTCCCCTGAGGATCCACCTGGATTTCAGAGCGGTTGCCCCTGTTCAGAATGACAGCTTCGTACGCGACCAACTTGTCGTGTTTGGTTATGGATTCGACGCGAACAATCTCTCCTTCCCTTGCATTGGCGTGCAAAGCCTTTTGAACGTCAGCAGGTAACGCGCTCATCTCGACCTGCTCTTCCACTTCGACGATTACACCGTCAGCACCCATCAGGACATCCTTGCTGTGGCCGTTGACTGTAAGCTCCGCTTCGTACAAGGTTTGCCCGTTCTCCACTTCTCTCGAAAAACCTCGAATGCTCGCACCCAAACTTTGCGCCGCAACCATTTTCTCGACTGCCCGCGGCAGGTCTGAGCGTTTGATCTGCTTTTCCTGTGCCAAAGCCGGGAGGGTGAGGAACAGGGTAGCAACTGTGAGTCCAATCCCTTTTGATATGCGCATCGGTTTCTCCTCTGACCAGAGAATACGCTTCAAATGTGAAGAGAATCTGAAAACCGAAAGCGTTGTCAGGCAAGTGCAGCTGGACCGTCAGACAAGCCTGCCCGTCTTCCTTTTGGCCGTTAGTACGCTAGCGCTGCCTTCCCAAGTTCACTGCAATGAACCGCTGGGCGCAGCAAGCCGAACCGAATACACAAAACGTGCCCTCAGCTCTTCATATTGCCTCCCCTAGCTTGTGGTCTCTTCACTGCGACCCAACTCTCTGGCCAGACTATAGAACACGGGGATTACGACCAGCGTGATCAACGTCGATATCGTGAGGCCGCCGATCACCGCGATCGCCAGCGGCTTCTGCAACTCGGCTCCGGACCCGATTCCTAAAGCGAGCGGAAGCAGCCCAAACAGAGTGCACAGTGTTGTCATCAGATCGGCCGCAAGCGGATCCTGCCCGCCTGCACCAACGCATCGGTTGCCGGCATGTTTCCGTGTAGCCGCTCATAGTACTCAAAGAGGATGATGCCGTTCTTCACCACCAACCCTACCATAAGGATGATTCCCATGAACGACGACACATTCAAAGGCGTTCCCGCGATGAGCAGCAACCCGAATACGCCGATCAACGACAAAGGCGCTGCCGACATGATTACCAATGCCGCCAAAAAGGCGCGGAACTGGACAACGAGAACGGTGAACACCGCTGCAAGTGCCAGGCCGAGCACAAACAGCAAATCGCGAAACGAACTCTGCTGGGTTTCATATTGTCCGCCGATTTCGTATGTGTATCCGACCGGAAATTTGTAAGCGGCGAGAACTTTCTTCACGTCGGCGATGGCGCTGCCTAGATCGCGGTTCTCGAGGCGTGCTGTGAGCACAACCATCAGGCGTTGGTTCTCGCGTAGCAGTTCGTTTTGTCCGCGCTCGTTCCCAATTGCCACCAGCGATCGTAGCGGCACCACCTGCTTGTTCGCGACGAGAATTGGAAGCTGCCGGATGTTGCTCTCCTCACCGCGAAAACTGTCCGGATAGCGCACGCGAATCGGAATCAGCCGATCGTTCTGGCGGAACTCAGTGGGCGCGTCGCCCAGCAACCCGTCCTGCAGCTGCTGCGATACCTGGTCCACGGTAAGTCCCGCGTGCGCCGCAAGAGCGGGATCCACATTGATCACCAGTTCCGGATTCCCTCGGCGTGGTCCTTTGTAATCGACCACACCCCGTACCTTTTGAATCTTCGCTCCGACGTCGTCGGCAAGGCGGTTCAGATCGTCCGAAGCGCTGCCAAAGATCTTCACCTCCACCGGCTCGGGAGCACCTTCCAGATCACCCAACATGTCCTGGAGGATTTGGATGAACTCAATGTCCACTCCCGCGATGCTTCTCGTGATCTGTTCGCGCAGGTCACTGATGATTTCGTTGATGCCAAGGCTCCGCTCCTGGAGTGGTTTTAGCTTCACTAAGATGTCGCCCTTGTTCTGCTCCGTGGCAAATAGTCCCAACTCGGCTCCAGTGCGCCGTGAGAACGCTGACTTCACCGACAAGGCGTTTATCTTCTCTTCCATCTGGTGGACGAGGTCGTCGGTTTCGCTCAGCGAGGTTCCTGGAGGGGTCAGGTAATCGAGCACGAAGCCGCCTTCGTCCATTTCGGGCAGAAATCCCGTTCCAAGGCTCTTGTACGCGAAGAACCCAAGCATGATAAGGCCAGCGGTGACACCGCCGACCAGGAGCCTACGTCCGAGCGCCCACCGAATGCCGCGCTCGTACAAGCGGTTCACTGGCTCGATAAACTTCGTGGAAGACTCTCGGAAGCTAGAACGTGCCAACAGGTACTCGGCGAAGAGTGGCACGAAGGTAAAGCGCATATAAGAGCGATAGGAGCACTGATGCGGTAAGGGTAATCGACAGTGCGACAAAGAATTCGCCCACCGCGCCTTTCAGCAGCCCGAGCGGTAAGAACACGACCACGGTCGTTAGTGTCGAGCCGATCACCGGCCCGATCAGCTCTTGAGTTCCCTTTTCCGCTGCCAGCTCGACCGATTCTCCCGCGCCGATGTGACGGTAGATGTTCTCGACAATCACAACCGCGTCGTCAATCACTAGACCGATCGCAATCGCCAATCCTCCCAGTGACATCAGGTTCAGCGAGCCGCCGAGTAACTTCACAAAGAAAAATGTTCCCACTACCGTAAGGGGTAAGCGTTTCCCGTCACAAGCATCCGCCGGTCTGCTGTTCCTTCGCGAATCGTAGCTACGTCGCGCAGCCGCACCGGGCTCGCGGGGTCTGCGCTCACCACGATGTTGCCGATGTCTTCAATGCTCTTGAACTGCGAATTCGTTAGAACGAGAAACTGCTGGTAATTTGCGTCTAGGCGTCCAACGCTCGCAATGTTGTTTGTAGCCTTCAACCGGTCTGCGATCTCAGGCAGGCTCAACCGCTGTGTCAGCGCCTTGTGTGGATCGACGATCACAGAAATCTCGCGCGTATCCGTCGCATTCACCTCCACCAGCGCGACACCGGGCACGCGGCTGAAGGCGGGCCGCAGATTGTAAGCCGCGTAATCGTGTAGGTCCGCGTCCGGCACGTTGCCGTTTAGCACAAGGCTGAAAATTGGCCACACCGTCGGGCTCAGCCGCTCGACCTGAACGTCAGTGTCCGCTGGCAGAGATGCATGCGCTTCGTTAACGCGTGCTTGTACCAGTTGTAAAGCCTGCTGCATGGTCATGTTGTCAGCGAAAAGCACGGAGATTTCGGAGCCGCCCCGAATGGTCCGTGATCGGACACGCCGTACTCCGAGTACCATGCTCACCTGTTCCTCGATTCGGACGCGTAACGGTCAGCAGCACCGTCTCAGGTGAAAGGTCACCTGCGTGCACCAGCACCACAATGCGAGGGAAATTCAGTTCCGGATAAATATTGCTAGGAAGTTGAAACAGTGCGTAGAAACCCGCCACGGTCAACACCGCTGTGGCGAGAAACACCGCACGGCTGTTGCGACGGCATGTCCGGACGAGGTTCATGGTTTAACGCGGACCTTGGCCTTTTCAGGCAGGCCATAGCCGCCGGTGACGACGACGGTTTCACCCTCTTCCACGCCCGACAAGACTTCCGCTTTATCTTTGGTCTGGATTCCGACCTGCACCGCAACAGACTCGGCTTCAGTGCCCAAGACTCTGTAAACGTGCGGCTGGCCCGTTTCGTCCGGATAGATGGCCTGCCTGGACACTACCAGTGTCGCTTCTCCCCGCCTCAGCGGCAATTCAATCGATAGATACTGCCCGAGCTTCACCAAGTGTTTCGAATTGGCGATCCGGATGCGAACCGTTCCGTTGTTTGTCGCCGGATCGACTGCCGGCAAGATCGCCACTACACGTGCCGTGAACTCCGTGCCCGGCACGGCATTGGTTTCGAACGTAAATGCCTCGCCCCTCTTGATCTGTCGCAGCGGTGCTGCGGGGACGATCCCCAGCAGTTCAAGCGTGTCGATTTGTGCCACTTCCACGACGGGCTGTGCAGCCGTGCCATCGGCCTGCTCGCCGACGCCTACGAACCGCTTCACCACCGTACCCGCGAACGGCGCCCGGACCACTGCCCGGGAGACCTGGGCACGCGCAGTCGCCAGCCCGGCCTCCGCCTGACTCAGCCCAGCCACGTTTACCGCTAGTTGGGTGCGCGCGTCCTCCACCTCTTTGCGCGACGCGATTCCCCGTCCGAGCAGGCTCTCCTCGCGCTGCGCAGACAATCGTGCGTTATCGACATTAGCTCTAGCCTGCGCGACCGCAGCTTCGGCCTGGCGCTCCTGTTCCCGCAACAAAGTGTCTTCGAGTTGCGCTAGCGGTTGTCCCTCTTTCACCTCATCACCTTCCACGACGAGCACACGCGCGATCCGTCCCGGCACCAGGGCTGCCACCTTGGCGTCACGGTTCGGCAGCGCGGCCAAATTCCCGCTAACAGTCAGACTCTCGGCGATCGCTGCACGCTCCACTTTTGCCACCGTAACGTCGGGCACAGGCGTGTTCGCATTCGACGCTTCGTCGTCGCTGTGTTGTCCGCACCCAGCCAGTCCGAATGCGACCACCAGAACCACTCCCAATCTCCCAATACCGTTAATCAAGGGGTGCTCCCACTGGTTCCTCCAGGGCAGCGAACGAGGTTTGTGTCGCGAACAACGCATCTATAATAGATATGCTCTGCGCACATCATGTAGCCCGGCGCTGCGCGTCCAGCAGCGTTAGCACATTCGTCTTTCCCGATGTGTAACTGTCTTCCGCCATCTGCTGCAATCGGACCGTTTGCGGCACGATCGACTCCTTATATTGTTCGGCCTGATGCGCTTTAGCGACGTAGTCGAAAAACGCCGAAGCGACCGCTGCCGACACGTTGATACGCCGTGACGCCAATGTAAGCTGCAATAATTCCGTGCGCGCTATCGAAAGGGCCATGTCGCCTTGCCCGCGGTAGAAAAGTGGCAGGCCGACCGCGAATCCGCCTCTACCGCCGACTCGGAAGTCCGGTGCTGCGTTGAAATCTGCTCCCGCTTGCAGGTCCACGCTCGGAATCCTCTGCGTCTTCGCCAAAGCCAGCCGCCGCTCTTCCGTTTTCAGATCCTGCGTGGTTTTCATAATGTCAATGCTCGACTGCATCGCCTGGTTCGTAACGGCTTCCAGCATCGGTGCTGCCGGAAGCACGTCTAGCCTGCCTTCCAACACGAGCGCCTCGTCGAAGCTACGGTTCAGCAGAGCAGCCAGGGTTACGTCCGCCGCACGCTGCGCATGCGCCGTTGTTTCCAAATCAGCGGTTGACTTCGCTAGCTCCACCTCCGCTTGTACTACCTCCAGCTCAGCCACGTCACCCGACTCAAACCGATGTTGCACAAGATCACGAATTCTCGTGGACAGATCCAGTGACGCCTTCGATTGCGCGGTTTGCTTCCGTGCGGCCAAAGACCGGTAAAGCGCCTCGCGCGTGTGCTGCCGCACCTGTCGCGCCAGGCCTGCAATATCGATTTCGGTGGATTTCTGTTTTTCCTGCGCAACGGCGATCCGTTTGCCGCGTTTGCCACCCAGCTCTATCGGAAGATCAAGTGTTACGCCTTCATGGGGAACGTCGCGCGCTGCCGTGAATGCCACGGTGGGGTTTGGGAATTGCCGGGCGGTCGTGAGTCCTGCAATTGTGATTGCCCGTTGCTGCCTCGCGGCTCTCAGCTCGAGATTGCTCGCCTCCGCTGTCGCTAAGACGGTTTTCAAATCGAGCGCGTTCTCCTGCACCAGTCGGCGCGGCCCTAGGCCCTCGGCGGCTTTTGCTTCGGCTAGGCCTTCTGGTGGTAGTGGGCACGATCGGAATCAGTGGATTTGCGCTTTCAGAACCGGCATTTGCCATCGAGGAAAATTCAGGGTCTACAATCACGGTTTTAGTTGACAACTACTCCCAAGCCGCGCCCGGCGTGCTGACCGCAGCTGAATACGAGGCTGGCTTGCAAACAGTCTGGTTGGACTGTCCGCTGCGAGCACTCGCTCCTGCCCCGCCAGGGTTCTGTCAAAAAGCACCCGAGGCTACCGACCTCAGGCTGCGCATACTTTCTGCGCCCATCCGGAACACGTTCCAGGACAGTGTCTTCGGTTTTACTGTCCATTCGGTTCTCGCCAGCGTTTATTACGAGTATGCAGTGCTTCGCGCCAAGAGTGACGATGCCGAGTTCGAGGTTCCGATAATTCTGGGTTGCGTCATAGCCCACGAACTCGGCCATCTGCTCCTTGGCTCAAACGGCCACTCTCGCACGGGAATTATGGAGCCGCGATGGGAACCCAAACAGGTTCGGCAGCTGATGATGGGCAGGCTGCTTTTTACACCAGAACAGTCGAAGCTCATGCGAGCACAAGCGCGAACGCGAATGATGGTCCAGATGGGCAAACCCGATCCAGGTCTCATTCCGCTGGCTGACTGATCGCGGTCAGGGGGATCCGATCGACTTCGGGCGAATAGTCGGAAACTGAGTCGAAAAGGTTTCGTTTCGGCACAGAGCCGAAGAAGTTCGGCGCATCCACTGCCTGGCCATTCGCCCCGTGTAATCGAAACTCATGCGTCAACCAACTCCGGGGACTGTCTCCGCTTTCTCTGCCGAGTCGCCGAGGGGAACCTGCACCGCAGCAACACTGGCCTGCGACGACAGGGAATACCAAACACGCTTAGAGAGAGGGATGTCGAGAGTCTTGGTGGACCACTGCAGCCACCACTTAGTGGTCCACTGGGGTGCTCTTGCCGCCACTGGGGTCCACTGGCTTGCACGTGGTGGGGGCGCCTGATGCGCTTAGGAAACGGCCGGAAGTCAAGCACTCCAGTGTGCACCCCGTGGTACACCCCTGCTGCCACAGGAGTGCACTGGGCTGCACTGCCTGCACCAAGGTTGTGACTGGACCTGTGTGTAGTCCAAGCCCTCGAGAGTGTCACCCGGTGTTACACCCGGTGGCGCCCCTGGTGTAACACTCAGTTTTTCAGTTCCGCTCCGACATGTTCTTGGGCCCGGCCCTGTGCGCCTAGCACTTCTTGTTCGGTTCGCAAACGCCGATCCTCCGGCGCTTCTGGCCAAGGTCATTCGCAATGGGAAGCTCCCAAGAACAGTCCGGCTAGGGCGTGCAAAAAGCCTTGGGCGGGATTTTGGCACAGGCATATATGGTTTTCCCCTGGCTAGTTCGCGATGTCGCCTTGATGAGGCTCTCATGCTGAAATTGGCGATGGTACCAACCGCCAAAGGATCGCCTCGATTCCTTCCCGCCAGATGCGCGTGTGATCGCATCCGCAGCCTGTTGCTTAACCTGGTCGACAACATCATCGGATGCGATATAGCCGTGGTATTGTCCGCCGTAAGGGCCGCCAGGGATGCGCAGGCGCCATCCTGACCACGCTAAACTCGGTGCTTTGGTGTAACCCTCCATCACTTTCTCAAAAGCAAAAGCAGCAGAGCTCCGCCGATGATCAAGGGGAGCCACTCGGCGCAGCTGGTTGATGCGAATTCCCTCTGCGCAGTCCCTTA